>Ga0335081_10012975_pt1 | contig 13484 bp, 11 predicted proteins | sample Lox_Sample_35_FD_206713 | JGI IMG/M metagenome (GOLD analysis project Ga0335081, IMG submission 206713) | Soil microbial communities from Loxahatchee National Wildlife Refuge, Florida, United States - Lox_Sample_3.5 | ecosystem: Environmental > Terrestrial > Soil > Wetlands | place: USA...
GAAATCTTGGTACCGCCGCGGCATACGCAAGCCTGAAGGCTTGCTCTACCTGGAATCCTGGAGCCGATGACCAGGATTGAACTGGTGACCTCTCCCTTACCAAGGGAGTGCTCTACCAACTGAGCTACATCGGCTCAGAACAGCAAACCACTGGAGCGGGAGACGGGAATCGAACCCGCGACCAACAGCTTGGAAGGCTGTGACTCTACCACTGAGTTACTCCCGCCTAACTCCCTCAGATCTCTCGCTGCGTTCGGGATTTCGCCTGCGGACTCCCGCTGCGCTCACTCCCGCCTTCCCTACGGGACTCTAGCCTTCTTTTTCACGCCCACCCAGCATTCCGCTTCGCTCCATGCTGGGCTAGGCTATGCCGCCCTTCGGGCTGGGTCCTTCAAGGCTAACGGCTAATTGCTAACTGCTAACTACTTATTTATCGTGCTCGCGGCGCTCCTGCTCCTGCTTCTTGCTCCACGTCCAGGTGCGAACCGCAAACATGGCGAGGATCGCAAGCGTCGCCAGCTTGAACTTGGGATCGCTGAGCGTCGTCCACGCCAAAGCGGCCAATACCGCATACACGCCCATAGCCACAACTAACTTATTCATCGAAAAAACTTCTGGTGCACAGGGGAGGATTCGAACCTCCGTAGCTCGCAAGGAGCGGCAGATTTACAGTCTGCTGCCATTAACCACTCGGCCACCTGTGCACATCGACCGAGCATTCCGCTCTCTGTCATCTGCGAGAGCCTCGTTGCCGTGGCCGGAATCGCTAATCCCTTTGTCAAAGAACAGCGCCCCATCACACGCCCCGGGGAACCCGGCAAAACTCCGCAACTGCCGCGCGATCATACCTCCGCGCGTAACGTGCGATGAGGAAGCTTGCTGCTGGATTCAGTTCTCTAGGAGAGCTGCGCGTCTCGTTTGGCTTGCTCCTGGTACGCCTTGCGGCGCGCTCAACGGTTTACGATTCTGGAGCTGGCGAAGGGATTTGAACCCCCGACCCTCTGATTACAAATCAGATGCTCTACCAGCTGAGCTACGCCAGCCTGCGTGGCTCGACACGTAGGCGCCGAACCAGGCATGATTCAACCTGCCAGCCGGGACAAACATTGATCCTAACACAACGGTATTCCGCGTGCAAGCAGGCAACCCGCTGGATTTGCAACAACTTTGGCCAGGACGGCAGAGCCTGGATTCGCCGCCTTGAACAGCGCACCTTCGGCACCTAGAAGGGGAGCAAATGATGCTTCTTTTTCTTCTTCGAGGAGCTTTCCGTGCTGGTGTCGGCGGGCGGGGCCTGGCCCGTGGTACTGGAGGCCGCAGGCACGCCATTGCCTGAACTGGCGCTTGAGCTGTTCGTGCTGTTGGCCAGATCGTTCACCTGGGCTGGCGGAGGCTGCGGCGCAGCTCCGTTGTCCGCCGGAGCCATATCGTTCTTCAGTTCCGAGCCTTCGGTGTTGTTGGCGGTGGCAGCGGCATCGCCGGCACCACTCGCTGCTGCACCTGTCGTCGTTGCGCCCGGCACCGCGTCGGAGTGAGGAATCGGCGCATTCTCCGGAGGCTTTACGGCGCCATTAACCCGCTCAACCGAGATGTGGTTGCCTGCACCCGCACCCGCCAGGACGCTGGTTACACTCTGATTCGCGGAACGCACCATGTCAGGCGCGCTGGCTTGCTTGGGATCGACCAGCGTAGGCTCGCCTACCTTCGTTGCCTCGGTGACGTCAGGCCCCTTGTGAAAGTTCTCCATTACCTTGCCGATGGTACCGAGCGACCCCCGGCTGGCAATTTCGGCTTTGTCTTGCGCGATCGCCTCCGGTGTGGCTTTAGGAATCGGCTGCTTCATCGCTTCCAGACGCTTCCTGGCATCTTTGGCAGCGGGTTCCAACGGGTAGCGGGTGAGGATTCGATCGTAGGCGGCGACCGCTCCCTCGGTGTATTGCTTGATCAGGGGGCCTTTGGCTGCCTCGGGAACCCTGGTGTGGCGAATGATCTCGACCTCCTTCTCATACGCGTTGCCCAATTCGAATAGCGCCACATCCGCGTCGCTGTAGAGCGGATAGGTATCGACTACAGATTTCAGGCGCGCAATCGCCGCCGGATATGCCTCACGCAAATAATAGAAGTGGCCGATCATGTATTCCCGGCGGGCCAGTACCTCCTGCACCTCCAGCAAGCGTTCTTTAGCTTGTGGCACCAGCGGGCTGTCCGGAAATTGCAGAATCATCTGCCGATACTCCTCCTCGGCCCTGCGGGCGTGGGTGGGGTCGCGGTCCGCTTTCTCCATCTCGCGGAAGTGGATGTTGGCGATCTTCATCTGCGCTTCCGCGGCTTCCGGCATGTTGGGGAAGAAGGTGATGAAGTCCTTGTATTCGCTCTCGGCTTGCGCCATGGCTGCCGTGCCACCTTCGGCGTACCAGGAATCGCCGATGGCCAGCTTGGCCCGGGCCACATACTCGGAATCGGGATAGGTGTTGATCAAGGTCTGCAGGCTGAGGCGCGCCACGTCATACTTGCCGTGCTTGATGGCATCTTCCGCGCGATCGAAGAGAACTTTGTCGGGCTGTTTCGAGTCGACGTTCGCAATAGGATTCTGAACACCCTTGCTCTTCTTGTGTTTCTTGTTGCTGCTGGTCTTGTTACCCTGGTCGTTGCTCGCGTTCTTCTTGCTCGGTTTCTGGGTCTGATTCTGGGGCTGAGTGGCGCTTGTATTCTGGGCGGGCGCGGTGCTGGTAGTTTGGGCCGGAGCAGCGCTGCTGTCCTGCGCCGCTGCCCCCAGGGACATCAGCAACCATACGCTTAGGGTTATGACTGCGGGACGAAACATCCTAACCACCTCTGGGACTTACCTGTAATAACCCGGTCTATTCGCCAGTTACGCAGCCGGGCATTGATTCGTGTTCTATCAGGCACGCTGCAGCGTGGCTTCCTGTGCTGCGCGCAGCAGAGCTTCCACGTTGCGCGCCGGATCGCCCTTGCCGAAAATGTGGCTGCCGGCTACAAAAATCTCCACTCCAGCGCGGGCGGCAGCGCCAACGGTATCCAGATCGATGCCGCCGTCGATCTCAATCCGGAACTTCACGCCCTTGGCATTACGCATGGTAGACAGCTTGCGCACCTTCTCCAAGGTGCTTGGGATGAACTGCTGTCCGCCGAAGCCGGGATTCACCGACATCACCAGCACATGGTCCACAATGTCGAGCACCTCGCCGAGGGTCTGCACGGGTGTCGCAGGATTGATGACCACTCCGGGCTGCATGCCGTGGCTGCGGATCAGCTCCAGCGTGCGATTCAGATGACGGCACACCTCCTGGTGTACCGAGATCCAGTTGGCTCCGGCATCAGCGAACGCCGGAATATACTCGTCGGGATGCTCGATCATGAGGTGGCAATCAAGCGGCACATCGACCGCCTTGCGCAGGGAGGCAACCACCGGCGGCCCAATGGTGATATTGGGCACGAAGTGTCCATCCATTACATCCACGTGCAGGAGGGTGGCGCCACCTCGCACCGCTTCATTGGCATCTTCAGCCAGCCGGGCGAAATCGGCCGATAAAATGGACGGCGCTATCTCGATCAAGACACGCTTCTCTCGCGAGTATTCAGCAGTGATTTTACCATGCCCGCCAACCGCGCCGCACACCCTCTAAGTGGCTGAATTCAACAGTCCTAACGTGGATACGGGACTAGGGTCTTTCGCCGATGAGAAAGAGTACGAAATGCGGGTTAAGAGGGGCGTCATGATCTCGATACAAAAAGAGCCAAGAATTGTTTTTCGCGTGATTGTCGTGCAGCGACTGGCGGGGGCTGAAGCCCAAATCTCGGCTAGCGTATTCGGCACGTCTGAAGACGTGCCCTGATACAAAGCAATCTAGGAGACAGGTTCTAAGCGCTAAGGAGGCTCTGATCAAGTCGAAGGCGACGCGCCTCAGCGGCTATAAAGCCGTCCCCATTGACTTTGATTTATCCTTGCGGACCGCCTGAAGGCGGTCCCTTTCAAAGCGGTGCAGGATCAGAGCTTCCCTAAATGCTAACTGCTGCCTTCAGTACTTCGCCATCTTTGTATCCACGCGCTCCGCCCACGCGTTAATGCCGCCCGCGAGATTGTGAACGTTGGCGAATCCTGACTGCTTCAGAAAGTCGACGGCCTTGGCGCTGCGCCCGCCCATCTTGCAGTGCACCACGATCTCGCGCGAGGCGTCCAGCTCGCCCAAGCGCTTCGGCAGATCGTTCAGCGGAATCAGATGCCCGCCGAGGTTGCAGATCTGATATTCGTTCGGCTCGCGTACGTCGAGAATGAAAAGATTGTCGCCCGCGTCCAGGCGCTGCTTCAGCTCTTCCGGTGTCATGCGAGCGATACTACCAGCCACAGCTTTTGTTTGGCCACAGTTCCCGCCGCAAACAAGGCTGCCCAGCCCAGCGCCCAATCGTGCCATGCCATTCGGCACGAAAATCCGTTAAGATAATCTAAATCATTGCCTGGTTGTGAGTTTAATAGGTAGTAACGCCATCCTGCCCTAAGCTCCGCCGCATCAACGTTGTTGTCCCGTAGGAGGTCCATGTCCGCCCTTCTGCCCATGAAGGAAACGTCCCGCGAGGTTGTGGTCGAGGTCACTCGCACCTTGCAGCCCTGGTTTCCCGAGATCACGGCAGGCTGGCGGCGGCGGATGTTCGAGGAGTTCAACTTCGACGGGCGCGCCATGGCGGCGCTGGAACGGCTCACCATTGGCACCGGATTTTCCATCTTCTCGCAGATTGATTTTGCCGCCTTCTACAACAACCTGCAGCATTTTGGAAAGCGCCTGGCCAAGCTGAAGGTGAGCGCGCGGGCAGTTGCGCGCTCGCTGGAGATTTATCAGCAGCTGATCGATTCGTATCTGCAGAAGATCTTCCCTGCAAAGCGGCTGCCGGAGGTGCTGGCCGCGATGGAGACGCTCTCCTGGGCCAGCTATGTTGCGGTTTCGGCGGCCTATTCGGATGCGCAGAAGGTCGAGGCCGACACTCTGCTGGCGGTGCTGGACGCTGAGCTTTCGGCCGCCAACATGACTTCACTTCTGGAGCGCGTGTTGCAGGTGGCGACGCACGCCTTCAGTGCGAGCCATGGCCTGATCCTGCTGACCGACGTCGAGCAGCAGATCTTGCGTTTGCAGGCGAAAGTGGGTTTCTCTGCCGATCCGGAAACGTCTGCCTTCGCAACGGCAATCGGAGAAGGCTTCATCGGCAAGATCGCCGCGACCGCCGAGCCGGCCATCATGGCCGATCTGCGCGGCTCCGGAGGCGACGGTCTGGATCCCTTTCTGCGAGGCAAGGCGAAGGCGCTCTGGGCTGTGCCGCTGAAATCCACCGTCGGAGTCATCGGCGTGCTGGTGATCGGATTCTCGCGGCCCTATGACTGGCTGCCGACCGAGCGCGATCTGCTGCGGGCGATCGCGGATCGCTCTGCCCTGGCCATCGATCGCGCCGGCATGACCGATGCGCTGCGCGAGCGCGAGGCCCGCATCGCGGAGCTCTCCGGCTACCTGCTGCACGTGCAGGAAGAAGAGCGCAAGCGCATCAGCCGCGAGCTGCACGACGAGACAGGTCAGGCGCTGATGGTGATTCGGCTCTACCTGGGGATGCTGGAGAGCAACGTGACTACGCGCTCGGCGCGCCTGAAAATTCGCGAGACGCTGGACGTGGTTGACCGCACCATCGAGGGCATTCGGCGAATCATCGGCCGGCTGTCGCCGCTCGTACTGCAGGAACTTGGGCTGATCGCCGCATTACGCAAAGAGGCCAAGGACCTGGCCAAGAGCGCCGGGGTGCGAGCGCGAGTGACGGTGCCGCCGGATTTCGGCCGCTTGCCCGCGGCTTTGGAAACGGCCATTTATCGCGTGGTGCAGGAGGCGCTGCATAACGTGGCCAAGCACGCCAGCGCCACCACCGTGAACATCGAAATGAAGCAGGAAGGCGACGCCGTCAAGCTGCTGATTGAAGATGATGGCGTCGGAATTTCCGCCAAGCCGGGGCAAGGGCGCCAGACCTTCGGCATGGCAGGGATGCGTGAACGCATCGGAAATGCCGGAGGAAAGATCAAGGTGACCTCAGCGCGAGGTAAGGGAACTCGCATCGAAATAAATGTGCCTGTCAGGAACAGTCAGGCCGCCGGGCTGGTGAGTGAGCCGGGTGTGGTAGCGCGCGGTGCATGAGCAGCGCCGCGCCCGGGTGCGAATACGGGTGAAATATGCCAAGAATCAGATGTCTGCTGGTGGATGATCATACGTTGTTTCGGCAGGGAGTACGACGCCTGCTGGAGAGTGAAAGCGACTTTGAAGTGGTAGGCGAATCGCCGGATGCCGGGGATGCCGTCGAGAAAGCGCGCGAACTGCGTCCGGACGTGGTGCTGATGGACATTGGCATGCCCGGGCTGTCGTCGTTCGAGGCCTCACGCCACATCAAGAAAACCCGCCCAGAAACCAAGGTGCTGTTCCTCACCATGTACGAGGACGAAGACTATCTGGTGCAGTGCCTGGAGGTGGGCGCGGCAGGATATGTGCTGAAAGATACGCCCGCACCGCAACTGGTCAGCGCCGTCCGCGACGTGTACAAAGGCGGGAAATATCTGAGCTCGCAGGTGCTGGGCAAGCTGGTGGAGGATTTCCGCGCGCGGGTACGCGACGCGCGCATGCGGCCTCGAATGTCGACCCTCACCCCGCGCGAACGCGAGATCCTGAAGCTGCTGGCCGAAGGGAATTCGGTGAAGGAGATCGCCGTGCTGCTTGGCCTGAGCGTCAAGACGGTCGAAGCACACAAGTTCAACCTGATGCGCAAGCTCGACATCCACAACAAAGCGCAGCTGGTGACCTACGCCATCCAAAAGAAGATCATCAAGGTGCCAGTGAACCAGTAGGCGAGAACGGTTAAGGCCGGCTCATTTCGTCGCCGTGAAAGAAAGGTCTCAGAAGAGGTAGATGAGGTTAACCGCGGTGGTGAACTGGTTGGTCACCCACTGATCCCCCCGTTGGAAAACATCCTTGTTGGACAGATCCAGGCGGATGTCGCCGCGGACGACAAACTTGCCGTCCAGCTTCTTGAAATGCTCGCTGACCCTGGACAGCTTCGCGGCCATGTCGTACTCCGGGGTCCAGGTGAATCCGCGTAGCGTCTGCGGGATTTCGGTGCGCGTACCGCTGCTGTCGGCAAAGATCTCGGGGCGAAAGGCCAGAGAAAACTTGGGCGTGAAGGCAAACTTCGTGTACCCGGCGAGGCCCTTCCAGATGGCATCGTGACCGAGGCAAACGCCGTTTTCCTCGTGGGCGTAGAGCGCGTCGAAGCCAAGATTGAACCGGGCAGTGACTTTCCAACTCCCTACCACTTCCAGCGCATTACGATTGTCGATATTGTCCTTCGGAATGTCCGGTCCCCGAATCCAGTTCAAGTAGAACGCCGTTTTCCTGGTCGGAGTCAGCACAAGCTGTCCACCGAACGAATACCCGTGGTTGAACCTTTGGAATTCATCCCAACCGTTGGTCACCAGGAACATTGCGGAGACGGTACTGTTGAAAGCGTAGGTGGCTTTCACTCCGGTGTGGGTGAACGGCACGCCGAAGCCGAAGATGAAGCCCCTACTAAACTCGTCGTTGTAGCCGTCATATCCGCCAATCACCTCCGATCCCATGTGAGTGGCGAACTTGCCGGCGTCAAAGCGCAAACCTTTGCCCAGGGGCGCGATATAGCTCAGGTACATCTCGGGAATGTCAAAATTGCCGGCGAGCATGGTTTCGCAATTCCGAAACAGCCCATAGGCGGCAGTGACTTTGGGGACGGCGGAACCCGCGATCATATTGAAGCGGAAGCCAAACTGGTTTGGTTTGTCGATGGCCCGCTGAATCACAATCTGGGCGACGTCGAGTTGCGGTTCTTCATCAGCATAGTCGAAGACGCGGTATTGATTGATGCGGTAGACGGGGTCGTTGGTGTTGTAGACGTAGGAGAGCGAGAGAAAGCCGTTCACCGTGATGCCGAGCCACCAGGCAAGATTCTGGTCAGCTTTGCCGGGACTGGGAGCGAGATTGACGACAACCGAATTGTCCTGAGGAACGGTCGCGGGGTCCGCGCTTGGGGAGGACACGGGTGGCGGGGGAGCGGCCGAGGATTGTGATTGTGCGGGGACTGGCAGGGGCAATGCGAACATCGCTCCTGCCAACCCGATGCTTACCGCAAACCGGCGGACGACGGATACGCGCCCCAGCATAGGCTATTTTCTTGGGCCGACCAGTTCCGGTTCTTCTTCCTTGTGCTCTGCTCTAAGCTTGCGATCGCCGTTAAATAACTCTTCCACTTCCAGCGTCTCGTAGGCATGCTCGCCATGGATGGACTCATCCAGCCCGATCTCTTCGCCCATGGCTTCCACTTTTACCGGAGTGAACATGTCGATGATGCGTAGCATGGCATAGGTAAATAAGAAGGCCCAGAAAGAAGAGAACACAACCGCGACGACTTGCTTCACCAGGAAGACGGGGTCGCCGTACAGCAAACCGTTGGCGCCTTCCGGATTGAAGGCTTTGTTGGCGAAGATGCCGAGCATGATGATGCCCAGAGCGCCGCCCACACCGTGAACGCCCCAAACGTCGAGAGCGTCATCCCAGTGCAGCTTGTTCTTCATCTCCACGGCGAAGTAGCAGACCACCCCGGCGACGACGCCGATGATGACAGCCGTGGTAGGTGAAACATAACCGGCGGCGGGCGTCACGGTCGCCAATCCGGCAACAGCGCCGGTCAGCAAGCCGAGGAACTTGGGTTTCTTCTCGTTCATCCAGGCCATCATCAGCCAGGCGACGGCGGCAAACGAGGCGGCGACGTCGGTGTTGAGGAAGGCCGTGGCTGTCACCGAATTGGCCGACATTTCGCTGCCCGCGTTAAATCCGTACCATCCGAACCACAGCAGCCCAGTGCCCAGCGCCACCAGCGGAATGCTGTGTGGACCGCGGTCCAGCACGCGACGTTTGCCGACGTAAAGGACCGAGGCCAGAGCGGCGAAGCCGGCAATGTTGTGGACCACGATGCCGCCGGCGAAGTCCTTCACTCCCCATTGCTGCAGGAAGCCTCCGCCCCACACCATGTGGACAAAGGGGAAGTAAACAAAGGTCAGCCACGCGGTGAGGAACAGCATGTAGGCTTTGAAGGTGACGCGGTTGGTAAAGGCGCCGGAGATCAGCGCCGGGGTGATGATGGCGAACATCATCTGAAAGGCGATGAAGACCATGGCTGGAATGGTGTCGTTGGGCGATGGCGTATTCAGGCCAATGCCGCGCAGGCAGGCATTGTGAAAATTGCCGATGATGCCGTGCCAATCGCCACTGAAGCACAGCGAATAGCCGTAGAGATACCAGATGACGGTGGTCCAACCCATCGAGACGAAGCTCTGGATCATGATGGCCAGGACGTTCTTGCGACCGACGAGGCCGCCATAAAAGAACGCCAAGCCCGGAGTCATCAGCATGACCAGACTGGTACATAGAATCATGAAGCCGGTGTTACCGGTGTCGAGGTGAAGCATGAAAACCTCCCGGAAAAGAAGTGCAGAAGAGCGCTGGCGGTCCGCCATGAGGTAAGCGGAACCCGAGGGTCGGCGCACCCAGGCAAGGCGAAGAAAGGAGTTCGAGATGCGAATCTCGACCTTGGATAAGCACGTGCCGCTTGGCGTCCGGTAAGAGGAGCGCAAGCCGGCATGAGGTCGTGCGTAAGGGCGGCGAAATCGTACGGTGCCTCGCGCTGACGCCTGTTGAGCAGACGTCTCGCTACCGCGAGCTAAAGGCTGCGCTTCCGGGAGGGAGGAAGTCTGTGCAGTTCGTCACGTGCTCACGTGACGCTGCGAGCCTGCATCGTGAGAAAGGGCGCGGAGGCCGTTCCGCCGTCTAGTTCACGCCAGAATTTGCCTGGATGGTGGGAGCCGATTGCTTCTCCGGCGGACGCATCAGTCCGAAGTTCTGCAGATAAGCGACGGTGCGCTGGGCGGCGCCGTCAAAGGTCAGCTGGCAATTGACGAACTGCGTGTTCTCCCAGGTAACGTCGCCGCCGCCGTAAATCAGCTTGCACTCTGTAAGGATGCAGTTCACGAACCGCTTGTCGTCCATGTAGACGGTTATGCCTTGAGGGTGCCAGTTTTCCAGTACCTGCATGATGAAGTCCTCGCAACGATGATGAGCCACAAGGATAAACCTTCCGGTACGAAGACGCGATGGCAGCGCCGCTCGAGAAACGAGCAGGAGGTTGGCTTCTCCTGCGCGCTGCGACAGGGGGGATATTGTGATAGTGCCGGAAACGCGATCATGAATAGCTTTGTTGCGGCCCTTCCGTTCCCGTGGGAGAAACTGCCTCATTCGCGCCTTTCCTGACGCGGCCCACGGCACGCTCGGCTGTGTTGCGGATGGTTTCTACCCCGCGCTGCACCCGCTCGCGGCCCTGCTCGTAAGTGTCGCGCGCCGAGTTCGCCAGATCGTTGGCGCGCTCACTCAGGTTATTGCGGGTTTCTTCGCCACTGGCGGGGGCGAATAAGAGAGCAAGGCCGACTCCCACCCCCAACCCTACCAAGAAAGCTTTCATGATTGTCCTCCAGGGAACTCGATGTGTGCTGCGCTCCGTTAACAGCTTGAGATGCGCTCGGCCAAGCGGGGTTTGCCTCGGCGGTGACGGTCGGTGTTTCGCCTCCGACGGGGGCAGCCCTTCTCCAACGCCGGAGTTCCGGTTGCGGGACAAGAACAGCTTAGCCTGGCGCCTCTCGACTCCTCTCCTCGGGTGGGGCTTATCGTTGCGTTCACAATCAAGGCTGTGCCATTGGCCAGCAATCAGTCGGGCGAAAGTTGCCAGACTGCGCCATGGCCGTACGCTCCACAGTCGAAGGTAGAACCATAGAGATTCCCCTGAGCGTCTACTCCTAAGGGTCCAAGGGTGTAGAAGTATTGATTCGGAAGGTAAAGCGGCGTGGCCCAATTCCAAACGCCATTTTGCTGCACCCCGGCGAGGACATAATTGAAGATGGCATTAATCTCGGCGCCGTCGCTGTCCCCACCATATCCGACGACAAATAGCTTGCCAGCCGCGTCGACCGCCAGGTTCCCATAGGTCTCGAATCCATGTCCTGCGGTGGACTTTAGGGTAGTGAAAACCCATTGGCCGCTGGCTCGCGACAACATGAAAGCCGTGCTCTGGCTCTGGCTCCGTTGCTGATCGGAGTATGCGAGGCCGTACAAATTGCCGGAGCTATCCTGGACCAGATGGTAAGGAGCGTAGCCATCGCTTTGACCGCGAAAATTGTAAATAGCAGTTGCACTCCAGTACCCTCCGGAGAATACCAGCCGGAAGACCGTTCCATATCCATAGTGCCCGGCTCCAGAGGCAACCCCGTAGAGGGCTCCATCATTGCCTAGCAGCAGATCGCTGGGTTGTGCGCCGTCATAATATCCTTCGAAGTTCCAGATGGCCTGTTCTGTCCAAGTCCCACCCGAGCGGGACAGTTGCATCACAGCGCCGTTGGAATGTGAGCCATTGTAGGTTTCCAGGTGATAGAGGTTTCCCGCGCCGTCAGAAAGAAGCGGCGTAGGGACTATCCAACCCCAGTAGTCCCCATTTCCAGCGAAGAGATCTATGACGCTCTCGTTCCAGCCGCACAGTGCAGACGCACAGGGGTCGGGGGGAGGCGCAAGGCCGTAAACCAGGCCGCTGTTATCGACTCCACCGGCTGCCAGGCCGTAGAGAAGTCCGCCCGGACCAATGACGGGCGTAGCCGGGTTTTGACCATTAGTTCCTCCCGACAAGCTGTGAAGAGGGTTAAGAATCCAGCCTTGATTCCTGTAACTGACTTTGTAAACGGCACCCTGGTTATTGCTGCCACCTGCGTAAGTGGCACCGTAAATGTTCCCGCTCTCATCGAGCGTGACTCCCACCGGACCGCTTCCGTCTGCTCCGCCGGTGAAATCGTGAAGGACTTTGAGATTGCCTCCCGGTTGGAAGCAGGTGAAGCCCGGACCGTCGCTGATGTTGAAAGATTCGGAAGGGATCCAGCCCTCTCCGGAGAATTGAGCTTCGGATGGGCCGTTATTTTCGTCCCAATAGAGTGGATAGGGTTTGCTGTTGGTAATGGTCAGCCAGTAATTGCCCGGGACGAGGGAAACATTCAAGCCAGTCAAGGAAAGCAGATAAATAAGGTTGCCGCTGGGATTAGTGAACAGATATTGAGGAATAAAGTTTGACGCGGTTGCGGATCCATGTGCAATGTCCGAGCCGAATGCCGCTGTGCCTATGGACCAATCCACGAGGTACAACGGACTATTGCTACGGGGATATGGGGGGTACGCCACCCAGGTAGCTAGATTCACACTGTTTATTGTGGACGCCCTGGGCAAATTGAAAGAATTGCTCACTGCATTTTGCCCGCCGACTGGCCAGGCATTCACTGTGCAACCCTGGATATCGCAGATGCCGGTACTTGGGCCGTTCTTATAGAGTAGCTGATATTCAGCGGTAGCAACTGTACCTGTTGATGATTGCGTCGTGTTCTGCGCCGGCGCGATCACTGCAGTCAACAAAACCGCAATCGCCGCGAAGTTGATCGCGAAAAAACCAGTCGAGTGTAACTTAGTGTTGTGCTTCATTGGTGTCTTCTCCAGCAAATGAGGATCAAGCGCGAAAAAAAGGCTCGGATACCCTGAGAGGAGGCACTTCGGGGATTCTCACACAGTGCTCAACACGGGCGGGGATGCTGACAGATGCGGGAGCCGCCCTCCACTCAACGCGATTCTGTGCCGGGAAGTTGGCTTTTTCAGTGATGGCTGTGGCACGTCACTGTGACGGATCGGGAGGCGGTTATCTTAGAGCATGCCTCGATACCGCCCAGGTCCAATCGCTGTCTACAACGTCCGCTTGAACAGCGCCGTCGCGATCGTGATCATTACCGCGGCCGACACCGTCAGATACACCAAGTCAGCGCGAATGGCCACAAACCCGGCGTCCTTCAACAGCAGCGCCTTGAAGGCGTGCACGGAATAAGTGAAAGGGTCGACGTACGCAATCCCGCGCAGCCAGGCCGGGAAGGCCTTGATGGGATAGATTGAGCCGGCAGGGAAAAACAGCAGCGTGTTGAGAATGCCGAAGGTCGCGCGCGGCACCAGCGGGTCCTCCACTCGCACCATCATCAGGAACATCATGGTATTGAAGGTCAACGCCGTGGCCACGATCACCAGCAGGACATAAACCATGTTCAGCAAGGTGAAGATCGACCCCAGTCCCGACAGCAGCGCTCCCAGCGCCGTGATCACGATACCGGCCAGGATCGCCTTGATCGCGCCGGCGATGTTCAGCCCGGCCACCAGCTCGAATTTGGTGATGGGCGTGACCAGGTAGCCTTCGTGTACGCCGCGTGCCTTGTCGTCGATGTACAACATGCCGCCGCCGATCATCACCGAGACAAACATGGCCAGGGTGATGGAGCCGGGCAGCAGGTATTTCAT
>Ga0335081_10012977_pt1 | contig 13483 bp, 13 predicted proteins | sample Lox_Sample_35_FD_206713 | JGI IMG/M metagenome (GOLD analysis project Ga0335081, IMG submission 206713) | Soil microbial communities from Loxahatchee National Wildlife Refuge, Florida, United States - Lox_Sample_3.5 | ecosystem: Environmental > Terrestrial > Soil > Wetlands | place: USA...
CATCTTCGATCTCGCGTCTGTCTCCAAGGTCGTGGGCACAACGGCCATGGCCATGCTGCTCTACGAGCGCGGCCATCTCGATCTGGATGTGCCGGTCGCGGGCATCATCCCCCGGTTTGCCCGAGGCGACGTTCGCCGGCAAGACGTCACAGTGCGCATGCTGCTCGCGCACTCTTCAGGACTGCCGGCGTACGTGCGGCTCTACCGCGACGCGCCCACGCGCGAGCAACTCCTCGAAGCCGCGCTGGCGGTTCCGCTCGAGGCTGAGCCCGATACCCGCGCTTTGTATAGCGATATAGGGTTCATCATTCTGGGCGCGGCGCTCGAGCAAATTGCGGACGAGTCTCTGCAGAATTTCTGCGCGCGTGAGGTTTTCGGGCCGCTGGGCATGCATCACACCACCTACTGCCCGCCGGCACATCTGCGCGCGAGCATCGCGCCCACGCAGGATGACCGCGAATTCCGCGGGCGCATCATTCAGGGCGAGGTGCAGGACGAGAACGCCAGCGTGCTCGGCGGCGTAGCCGGACACGCCGGAATCTTTTCCAACGCTGCCGACCTGGCCGCGTTTGCCCACTGCATGCTGCAGGGCGGGAGTCCGATTCTGCGCTCGGACACGGTTGAGCTGTTCACCCGCCGGCATGGCGCAAGTTCGCGCGCTCTGGGATGGGATACTCCCAGCGCTCCGTCGCAATCGGGAAAATATTTCTCGCCGCGCTCGTTTGGACACCTGGGATACACGGGCACGTCACTGTGGATTGATCCCGAGCGTCGGCTGGCCGTGGTGCTTCTGAGCAACCGCACCTGGCCGGATACAGAATCGCAGCTCATCAAGCAGGTGCGGCCGCAGTTCCACGACGCCGTAGTCGAATCGATCGAGGAAAAAGGCGCGTGAGCAAGGCCGCCAAGCCGGCGTTGCGGAGGCTCGGAACGGAGCAGGCCAACCGTGCCACCGCCGGGCTCGACACCCGCAGCGCCCTTGAGATCGCCGAGATCATCAACGCGGAAGACGCGCGCGCGGCCTCCGCCGTGGCTGGGGCGCTGCCGGAAATTGCCCGCGCCATCGACGCCATCGCTCAGGCTCTCTCGTCGGGTGGACGGCTCATCTACGTGGGCGCCGGGACCAGCGGGCGGATCGCCGCACTGGACGCCGCCGAATGTCCACCCACGTTCAACACTGCTCTGGGAACGGTCCAGTTCGTCATGTCCGGCGGCGAGAAGGCGCTCGGGCACGCGGCTGAATCCCAGGAAGACTGGCCGGCGCAGGGCCGGCGCGATATCGCGCGGCGAAAGCCCGGCAAGCGCGATGTGGTGGTAGGCATTTCGGCCAGCGGCCGCACGCCCTACACGGTAGCGGCTCTGAAGTACGCGCGCAGCCATGGCGCGATGACGGTCGCGGTCACCAATAACCATGGTTCCTGGCTGGAACGAGTGGCCCACATTGCGATCGTCGTCGACGTCGGTCCCGAGGTAGTCGCCGGTTCCACGCGGATGAAAGCCGGCACCGCCCAGAAGATGATCCTGAACATGCTTTCGACCGGCGCCATGGCGCGGCTGGGGTACGTGTATGGCAACCTGATGGTGAACGTTCACGTCAAGAACAAGAAACTCCGGGAGCGGGGAGTCACCATTCTGGAGCAGGCGGCTGGCATCAGAAGGGCGGCAGCCGATCGCGCGTTGAAGGCTGCCGGGTACAGTGTGCCGGTGGCGCTGGTCATGCTCAAGGCAGGAGTTACCAAACCGGAGGCGCGCCGCCGCCTGAAAAACGCGCAGGGCAACGTGCGCCGGGCAATCGCGGATTAGCAATCCCACGGCGGGACAACATGTCCCTACGGCGCGGTTCCGGCAGCAAATCCACAGGCGTCCTCGATAGAATAGAGGTCGCGGAACCGGCAATATCTGTGAGGTCTTTCTTGCATGGATAAATTTGTAATCCGCGGCGGGAATCCACTGGTGGGAACGGTGCGCATCAGCGGCGCCAAGAATGCCGCGCTCCCCGCCATGGCAGCAGCGCTGCTCACCGACGAGCCCGTGGTGCTGGAAAACGTTCCCGACGTGCGCGACATCCAGACCATGCGCAAGCTGCTGGTCGAGATGGGAGCCGAAGTTGAACTGGGTTACGGGCGCGCGCATCACCGCACCAGCATTCATTGCTGCGCGCCAATCCGTCCGGAAGCGCCTTACGAACTGGTGAAGACGATGCGCGCCTCCACGCTGGTGCTGGGGCCGCTTGTGGCGCGGAACGGGTGCGCACGAGTCTCGCTGCCCGGCGGTTGCGCCATTGGCGCGCGTCCCATCGATCTGCACATCAAAGGCCTGGAGCACCTGGGCGCGACGATCACTCAGGAGCACGGCTACGTAGAAGCCCGCGCCCAGCGGCTGCGGGGCGGCCATATCGTCTGGGACCGCATCAGCGTCACCGGCACCGAGGAGCTAATGATGGCGGCGGCGCTGGCCGAGGGCGAAACCGTCATGGAAAACTGCGCCCGCGAACCGGAGGTGGCCGATCTGGCGGCGCTGCTGACCGAGATGGGAGCGCGCATCGAAGGCGCGGGAACGGCGACGATCCGCATCCAGGGCGTACCGCGTCTGCGGGGAGCGCGTCATCGCATCATCGCCGACCGCATCTCGGCGGGCACGTTCGTAGTGGCCGGCGCCATGACCGGCGGCGATCTGACCGTCGCTAACTGCGAGCCCAGGCATATCGGGGCGCTGCTGCAGAAGCTCGCGGAAACCGGCGCTACCCTGCAGGTCGGAAACGACAGTGTGCGCGTGCTCGGCGACGGCCGGCTCGTCGCCGCCGACGTCAATACTGAGGAGTATCCCGGCTTCCCCACCGACATGCAGGCGCAATACATGGCCCTGGCTACCCAGGCACATGGCACTTCGGTGGTCACCGAGAATATTTTCGAGAATCGCTTCATGCACGCGCAGGAGATGGTCCGCATGGGCGCCAACATCAAGCTTGAGGGCCGGCGAGCGGTAGTGCGCGGCAGAACGCCGCTAAGCGGGGCTGCCGTGCTGGCCTCGGATCTGCGTGCTTCCGCCTCGCTGGTGCTGGCAGCGCTGGTCGCCGATGGCGAGACCATCATCGACCGCGTTTACCACATCGACCGCGGCTATGAGCGGATTGAAGAGAAACTGCGCAGCGTCGGCGCGCAGATGAAACGCATCGGAGAGATGCTGCCCAAGCGAGCCGCCATGGCGCCCGCACAGTGACCGGCTCAGCGTCTGTTTAGAGGGCCTGAAGAGTCGAATGTGCTACCCAGCCCCGTAGGGGCATCAGCCCGTGGGACAGATGGGGAAGTTGCGCCGGGGCGCTCACTAGCCATGATGATTCCGGGGTAGAAAACTTCGCGCTCGAAGGGTTCGGGGAACTTACCCGTGTCACGTGCTTCGTCAGGAGTAGTTGCCTCAAAGGCTTCACGAAACGAGCGCGTGTCCAAGCCTCAATCGGCGGCGAGGCCATGCAGCGGCGGGCGAGGACGCCCGCCCCACGCAACCCTTACCGTCTACCGCCTTGGTCCGCGGCCTCCGCCCCCACCACCGCCGCCACGGCGTCTGCGCCCACCACCGCCGCCTCCGCCGCCATGATGGCGTCCGCCATCGTGACGCCCGCCATCGTGCGGCCGTCCTCCGCCGCCTGATCCTTCAACGCGGTTGTAGTTGGGCTCATCGGAATCGGTGGTGCCGCCTTCGATGGTCATCGTCGAAGTAGCCGCCGGGACAGCCGCCGCCTCTGCTGCCGCCTCGCCGCCGCCCATCTTGGCGCGCTGCTCTTTCAGAATAGCTTTGCGCGAGAGGCGAATGCGATTGCCTTCCACCGCCAGAACTTTGACCAAGATCTGGTCGCCTTCCTTCAGTTCGTCGCGCACATCGTTGATGCGGTGCTCGGCGACTTCGCTGATGTGCAGCAGCCCATCGGTGCCGGGGAATATCTCGACGAAGGCGCCGAAATCGGCCAGCCGCACCACTTTGCCGAGGTAGGTTTTGCCGACCTCGGCGGTAGCGGTGATGTCGCCGATCATCTGCAGCGCCCGGTTTGCGGAAGCCTCGTCGTTCGACGCCACGTTGACGCGGCCCGAATCTTCCACGTCGATCTTCACCCCCGTTTGCTCAATGATGCCGCGGATCACCTTGCCGCCCGGTCCGATCAGATCGCGGATCTTGTCCACCGGGATATTCAGCGTGTAGATGCGCGGCGCGAACGGTGAAATCTTGGCGCGCGATTCCGGCAGCGCCTCTGCCATCTTGTCCAGGATGAACAGGCGTCCGCGGCGCGCCTGCTCGAGCGCCTCGCGCATGATCTGCGCCGTCACCTTGGGAATCTTGATGTCCATTTGCAGAGCGGTGATGCCCTCGCGCGTGCCGGCAACCTTGAAGTCCATGTCGCCATAGTGGTCCTCGGCGCCGGCGATGTCGGTAAGAATCGAATACTTGCCGTCCTCCAGCACCAGCCCCATGGCAATGCCCGCGACCGGCGCCAGCAGCGGTGCCCCCGCGTCCATCAGGGAAAGGGTTGCGCCGCAGACGGTCGCCATCGACGATGAACCATTCGACTCGAGGATGTCCGACACCACGCGCATGGTGTACGGCCAGGCGGTCTCCTCGGGCAGGACCGCGGTGATGGCCCGCTCGGCCAGCGCGCCGTGTCCGATCTCGCGCCGTCCGGCGCCGCGCAGGAAGGCGACTTCGCCTACCGAGAATGGCGGGAAGTTGTAGTGCAGCATGAAACGCTTGTTTTTCTCGCCTTCATAGACTTCCATACGTTGCACATCGTCGGAAGTGCCGAGCGTGGTAGTGACCAGGGCCTGGGTTTCGCCGCGGGTGAAGATAGCCGAGCCGTGCGTGCGCGGCAGCGCTCCCACCTCGGCGGAGATGGGACGAATTTCGTCGAAGGCGCGCGCATCCGGACGCTTGCGCTCGTCGAGCACCTGACTACGGAAGATGCGCTCGCGCATGGCCTCGTAGTAATGCTTAAGCTTGGAGCGGCCTTCCTCGTCCTCCTCCGGCAGCGCCTCCAGCAACTCCTTCTTCAGTTCGCGGACGCGGTTGTAGCTCTCCGCCTTGGGATATTTTTTCGTGTCCAGCGCGTCGCTGAGCCGCGCGCCGACCTTGCGCTTGAGTTCGTCGTAGTAGGCCTGGTCGAATTCGACCGGCGCGACTTCGCGCTTGGTCTTGCCCAATTCTTTCGCTACTTCGGAAATGGCGGCGCAGATCTTCTTGATTTCGGCGTGGCCGAACTCGATGGCATCGACCACCGTTTCTTCCTTCACCTGCTTGGCGCCGGATTCGACCATCACGATGCCTTCAGCCGTGCCCACCACCGTGATGTTGAGCAGGCTGTCGCGCATCTCCTGATAGGTCGGATTGATGACAAAGTGCCCTTCCAGCAGGCCCACACGCACCGCGCCGATGGGACCATTGAAGGGGATGTCGGAAACCGCCAGCGCAAACGACGCGCCATTGATGGCGGCTACGTCGGGATCGTTCTCGGTGTCAGCCGAGAGCACCAGGGCGATCACCTGCGTCTCGCAGCGGAAGCCCTCCGGGAACAGCGGACGAATGGGACGATCGATCTGCCGGCTGGTGAGAATTTCCTTCTCTGTCGGCCGGCCCTCGCGCTTGATGAAGCCGCCGGGAATGCGTCCGCCGGCGTAGGTGTACTCACGGTAGTCCACCGTCAAAGGGAAGAAATCGATGCCCTCGCGGGGGTCGGGGTTGGCGCAGGCCGTGGCCAACACCACGTTGTCGGCGGCGCGCACCACGCAGGAGCCGTGCGCCTGCTTGGCGAGATGTCCGGTTTCGAAAGAAATGGTTTTGCCGCCGGCCAGCTCGACGGTGGTTGCATGTTTCATGATGGGGATCCTTTCCTCAGGAGCGTCTCCGGGACGTATCGCGAAGGACCTTCACAGGTGGGAAGCGCAAATCCGACTTCAACAAGAACTCAGCACTGCGGCGACACTGGTGCCGCCGCAACCCATACGTTGCGAGCCTGGGGAATACTACTTACGAATGCCCAGTTTCTGAATGACGTCTTTGTAACGCTCGGAATCGTAGGTCTTCAGGTAGTCGAGCAAGCGACGCCGCTTGCTGACCATCATCAATAGGCCACGCCGGGACGCGTGGTCGTTCTTGTGGGTCTTGAAGTGCTCCGTCAACTCAGTAATCCGCTCGCTCAGAATCGCGATCTGCACCTCGGGACTGCCGGTGTCGCTCGCGTGCGTCCGGAACCGGATGATGACGTTCTCTTTGCGCTCTCTCGCTAACACTGATCCTGATGCACTCCTACTCTTGTCTTTTTCTCCTTCGTGTCGCTAGCAGACTAACATGCGGGCGGACAAAGTGCAAAGCCGGGCGAGTTCGCCAAGCGTTCGTCGCCTTGGCTTTTGATTGTGGGCCAAGGGCCAAATCCCGATAGCCAAAAGCGCGGTCCCCGCCTACAATCTTCGATCGTCCTGCCGCGGCAAAAAAATATGCGCATGAACGGAAACAAGATTGTCGCTGTTCTCGGGCTGGCTCCCCTCCTCTTCGGGCTGATCTACGCCGCCGCGGGAGAAGAGAAGGCAACCCCGGAGGAAATCGTCAGCAAAGTGCGGGAGGCCGCGCATGTTTTGGCAAAGTCGGCTACGGGAAAGCCGGGTGCGCCGGCCTTGGCGCAATTCGACCAGAAGCAAGCCCCCTGGGTCTGGAAGGACACCTATATTTTTGTGGTGGACTGCGGCCAGGCGACCATCGCGGCCCACCCCATGAACCCGGAGCTGATCGGGAAGGATGCCATGTCACTGCTGGACACTAAAGGACATCCCTTCTTCTGGCAGGTTTGCGACGCGCTCAAGAAGCCGTCCGGCATCTGGCTGCAATACTGGTGGCCCAAGCCCGGCCAGAAGGAAGGCTCACGCAAGATCAGCTACGCGCTCCGGGCAGGCAACACATCGTACGTCGTCGGCGCCGGCGTTTACGATGACAAGGCGACCATCGCGGACCTGGAGAAACTGACTAAGCCAGCCAAGTAAGCCCCACCCTAGCCCAAAGCTCACTTCCATCACACCCGCCTGTGATTGCAGTCACCGACGACTGCGCGCTTCTGGACCATGCTGCTTCAACTCCGAGGTGGCCTATGTCGTTTCATCCCTGGGGCCTTGTGGTGTTTGCTTTCCTGACCGTAGCCCTGGTTCTGCTGTTCGCCGCCGGACTCTGCCCGCGCGATCTGGGCCGCGAAGAATCCGAACTGGAGAGAAAAAGCTTATGGAACTGATGGCCACACTCATCCTGATCGCGGTGCTGGCGCTGGTTGGCGGAATCATCGAAGAGAGCGCCAAAGCGAAGACGCACTGACCTTGGCCGTCCTCGCGCGGCCGGCGCTACCCGCGAACCTCACTCATGAGCGCGAACAGGTTGTTATCCATGTCGCGCAGGAAGGTCATCCATAGCTCGTGGTTGGGCATGCGCGCCAGCAGGTGGGGCTTGTCCTCGAAGCGCACGCCGCGCGCCACCAGCGTCTCGTAGGCGGCCTGGATGTCCGTCACGCGGAAATACAGGATCGAGGCCGGGTGATCGAACTCCGGCTTCTCCGCTGTGCTCAGCATCAGACGCACGCCGCCGCAGTCGAAGAACGCCAGGTTGGGAACCTCGAACAGCAGCTTCATCCCCAAAGTGTCGCGGTAGAACGCGGTAGCCAGCTTTAGGTCGTGCACCGTGATGGCGATCTGGCCGATCGCAGAGAGCCCGGAAAACACGGGTTGAGCAACTGGATTGGTCATGTCATCCCCCACCGAGGTTAGTTAGCATTGCTAACTAAGTATAATGACCGGGAGTGACCGAGGCAAGAAAAATCTCTCCTGACCCGGCCGCGGTGGCGGACCGGCTGCATTCGGCCGCCATCCATCTGTTGCGGCGGGTGCGGCGGCAGGACGTAGCCAGCGGGCTCGGACCGGCGCAGCTCTCAGCGATCTCCGTGCTTGTGTTCGGCGGGCCGATGGGGCTGGGAGAGCTGGCAGCGGCCGAGCAGGTGCGCCCCCCGACCATGAGCCGCATCGTCGCCGCGCTGGAGCGCCAGAAGCTGGTGGAACGTAGCAGCGATGCCGGCGACGCCCGCCGTATACGGCTGCGCGCTACCGCCAAAGGTCAGAGACTGCTGCAGCAGGGACGCCGTCTTCGCATCGCCTATCTGGCGGGGCGATTCCGAAAACTCTCGGCCCGGGAACTGAGTGCGCTGGGCGAGGCGGCGGAGATTCTGGAGAACACGCTTAAGAACTGGTCCTAGATCGAGACGGCTTACGCCGACTTGCGGACGGGCACCGGACGCGTCCCGGGATACTCCTGCGGCGGCGCTGGTGGTGCTTGCTGGGTCTGGCGGCGCTTGTGGTTCTTGGCCTGCGGAGCGGCGCCGGGTTGCGGCTGAGCGCCAGTTTGTGGCGGTGCGGCAGGTTGCTGCTGGGTGTCAGCCTGCGGAGTCTTGGCAGTCGGAGCGGCTGGTTTGGCGCGATTCTGCAGATCGCGCACGCGGATCGAGTTCAACTGCAGGCTGTCGCTGTTGAGCTGCTGGATCAGCAGCCGCTGGGCATCGATGACGCGTCCCTGTTCCAGCACCAGCAGTGCCAGCAGCGGAAACGTCACAAGTAACAACACCAGGATTACCTGCCCTGTGGGGCGGTTACGCTCCGGCCGCTCGGCAACGACGATGGTTTGCTCCACCGCGATCCTCCATCCGGCTGAACCACCGCGCCGGCCTACTGGAAAGTGCAGCTCGCTGGCCGAAAGGTGGGGCATTGTAACTCGCAGAAGCGGAAATTGTTAGACCAATCCCCACGCCAGGCGCTGAAAAGCGCGGGTGCAAATCGTTTCACAATAATGGATGGGACTCGCCGCGCTGCGGACTCGACGAGCACTCTGAACGGGCGCTCCGAGGGCAACAGAATGCCCTCGTCACGGCGTTACAGCCGTAATCAGCGCCTCAGGGACGCGTCAATAGTAATCCGGCATCGATTCCTGCCCGTGAACGGTCAGCACCGGACACTGGGCTTCGGAAACGATGCGGTGCGCCACCGCGCCCGGCAGGTGGCTGGCAAAGTTGGAAGCATGATGCGCGCCCAGCATGATCAGATCGCATTGCCGGTCGGCAGCCAGCTTAAGCACGTTCTCCGCCGGAGCGCCGAACAGAACTTCGTATTCGAGTCCAGGCTTAGGCGGAATCAGCTCGCGCATCCACTTGCCCAGCGACTCCGTAGCGAGCTCCTGCTCCTTCCGGTTGCGCACCTTCTCCTCGCTCACGTGCAGCACGATTAAGTCTGCCTGGTTTTCCTCCGCGAACGCCTGCACGAAAGGCAGCGCCCGCAGCGAGGCCGGGCTGAGGTCGGTCGCAAACAACAGGTCGCGGAAGACCGGCAGCGTGACCTTCTTTGGCACCCGGGGACCGACCACTAGAACCGGGCACGGGGCGGCACGGAATATGGTTTCCGCTACCGAGCCCAGGACAATCTGCTTCAAGCCTTCGCGGCCGTGGGTCCCCAGCACCACCAGATCGATTTTGTCGGATTCGATGACGGATTCGATCTCCATCCAGATCTCGACCCCGCTGCGGACACGTCCCTCGTGCGGCACACCTTCGAAGGCGTCCGAAGCGAGCAGCCTGCCCATTTCCTGTTCCGCGCGCTCGATGGCGCCTTCCATCAGGACGGGCGCTCCATCCGGCAGGGGGGCCAATTCCCCTGGACTGAGCACGTGCACAGCCTGAATGCTGGACTCGAAACGGCGCGCGATGGCCACCGCAAACGGCAGCGCCGCCTCCGACACCGGGCTGAAGTCGGTGGCCAACAGAAGCTTCTTAAGTGCAAGACGGGTTGGGACTTGGAGAGCCATACGCATAGCCTCCGGGGTATCTTTCACGCTAAGTATGGCTCCGGCTGGGGCTCCGCCGATGTGATTCCGGTCACCCGAAAGCGTGAGTTAGCTACGCGCGCGGGTAACCGGCCTTCCTCCGGGGTCAGGCGATACGGTGACGCTGCAGGCGCGACCGTCGCTCGGGGCAAGCTCTACGCGCTCATAGGTAGGGTCCTAGGGCACTACCCGCCCTTAGCACGCATGGTCTTTCGTCAGCGATTAGGAGAACGGAAGAACGCAAGCCGCGTAGCGGCGACATTTGTTCGAGCCCAGCGCGTCAGCGTCAAGGATTGAAATAAAGAACAAGGGCCCCTTCAGGGGCGACACGGGATGTGTGCCGCCATCCGGGCTCATTCCGTTTCTCGATTCGATACCCAGCGCTCGGCCGCCAGCGAACCATCTTGGCTCCGACTGCAGAAACCAAGATCTCTCGTCGCGCTCGGTCGCGATGCTCCCTTGCGCTTCCTCGGGATGACAGTTCATGGGGACACCTACGGCCCGGCTGAAGCCGGGCCCTCCCGAACGGTTCCCATCCGCGTCAATCCGCGTTCATCCGCGGCGAAGAATTTCCTGGGCTATTTCGCGTCCTTAAGTTCCGGGAAATCCTCTTCCCAATATTCTCCGGGACGGCGGCCTTCCTGTTTGCGCGCTTCCTGCTCCACGCCACGCAGTTGCACGCGGCGAATCTTGCCGGAGATGGTCTTGGGCAGGTCGGAGAACTCGAGCCGGCGGATGCGCTTGTAGGGGCCGAGGCGTCCGCGGATGAACTTGAAGATGTCGCGCGCCAGATCGGGCGTCGGCTGCACACCGGGCTTGCAGATGATGAACGCCTTGGGCACGGTCCAACGAATTGGATCCGGGCTGGGCACGACCGCAGCCTCGGCGATGGAGGCGTGCTCGATGAGCGCGCTTTCGAGTTCAAAGGGACTGAGGCGGTAGTCGGAGCTTTTAAAGACGTCATCGGCGCGGCCGATGTAGGTGTAGTAACCGTCTTCGTCGCGGTGGGCCACGTCGCCGGTGCGATAGTAGCCGCCGGCGAAGCACCTGGCGGTTTTCTCGTCATCGCCCATGTAACCGGGCATCAGGCTGATGGGCTTCGGGTCGCACTTGATGGCGATCTCGCCGTCGATCGACTCGTTGCCTTCGGCGTCGAGCAGCACGACGTGGTGTCCGGGCGCAGGATGGCCGACCGCTCCCGGCTTCACCGTCTGGCCGGGGAAGTTGGCGAGGGTGAGGACGGTTTCGGTCTGGCCGAAGCCGTCGCGGATGGTGATTCCCCAGGCCTTGCGCACTTTCTCGATGATCTCGGGATTGAGCGGCTCGCCGGCGCCGACCAAGTCGCGCAGCTTTACCGGGAAGGACTTCAGGTCTTCGAGCACGAACAGGCGCCACACCGTGGGCGGCGCGCACAAGGTAGTGACGCCGCAGCGTGCGACCGCTGAGAGCGTGACCTTGGCGTCGAAGCGGCTGTAGGCGTGCACGAAGATGGTCGCGCCCGCGTTCCAGGGCGCGAAGAAGCTGCTCCAGGCATGCTTGGCCCAGCCCGGCGAGCTGATGTTGAGGTGAATGTCGTCGGGGCGCAGGCCCACCCAATACATGGTGGCGAGGTGTCCCACGGGATAGCTCTGGTGGGTGTGCACCACCAGCTTGGGCAGCGCCGTCGTGCCCGACGTGAAATAAAGGAGGAACGGATCGGTCGCGTTGGTCGCGCCCTCAGGCTTGAAGTCAGCTGATTGATCGTAGGCTTGCTGGTAGGGAATCCATCCCGGCGCTTCGCCATCCACGATGATGCGTGTGTAGTCGCCGGGAAGGCTGGCGAAGCGTTCCACGGCAGCGGAAGTGGCGATCACGTGACGGGCGTTGCCGCGCTGGAAGCGGTCGCGCAGGTCTTCGACGGTGAGCAAGGTCGCGGCCGGAATCACGATGGCCCCCAACTTCATGGCCGCCAGCATGACCTCCCAGATGGCAACCACGTTGGGCAGCATGACCACGATGCGGTCGCCGCGGCCAACGCCCTGCTTGCGCAGAAAATTGGCCACCTGATTCGAGCGCCGCGACATCTCCTCGTAGCTCAGCTTTAGCTCTGCACCGCTCTCGTCGACAATCCAAAGCGCCGTCTTCTTGTTTCCTTTGGCGTAAGTATCGAAGTAATCGAGAGCCCAGTTGAACTCGCCGAGCTGCGGCCAGCGGAAGTCGCGGTAGGCGATTGGGTAGTCTTCGCGGTGACGAAAGAGGAAGTCGCGGGCGGCGAGAAATGATCTCAAGCTTTCTCTGCTACCGAGGGTGACGGTGTCGGTCTGTGCGGTAGTCATATAAGAACCTCTGGATGATTCCGATGGCTTGGGAAAAACTGAACATTATAGGTCGGCTAGCGGCGCAAGGCGCGGATTTGTGAGCGCTCCATGGCAGTATCCAATGCATGCTTCTCTTCCGCAGTGAGTGCCCGCGATCCACCCTTGCGCAGATCGCCGAGTGCAAGCGGGCCGATGGCGACGCGCACCAGGCGCAGCACTTCGATTCCGAGCGCTTGCAGCATGCGGCGGATTTGGCGGTTCTTGCCTTCGTCGAGGACGATTTCAAGCCAGGTGTTGTGCGTGCCGTGGCGCAGGATGGAAGCACTTCGCGCGCGAAGCAAGCCGGCGTCCGTGCTGACGCCTTTGGTTAATGATCGGATGATCCCCGGCTCGATCGCAGCGCGGACCTGCACGTGGTAAGTCTTTTCGAGATGAGTCTCGGGGGCCAGCACGCGCGCAGCCCACTCCGTGTCATTAGTAACAAGAAGCAGCCCCTCGCTGGCCTTATCGAGGCGCCCGACCGGTCCCACCCACGGCAAGTCCGGCCGCAAACAGGAATAAATGGTCTGGCGGCCTTTTTCGTCGGCAGCGCTGGTGACCAGTCCGCGCGGCTTGTTCAGCATCAGGTAGAGCTTGCTGTGGCCGCTGATCGAGGCGCCATCCACCTGGATTCGATCGGTCGCAAGATCAACGGGAGTCTCAGGATCGCGGCGCTGTGCGCCGTTGAGCGTGACCCTGCCGGCGCTAATAAGGTCAGACGCGCGCGCCCGCGAGCAGTAGCCCAATTTGGACAAGGCCCGCGCCAGCCCGACTCGGCGAGACCGTTTGGATGGTGGCATGCTCCCATGGTAGCCGGGCCAGTCACCAGAAATTGTGCATAATCGCTTGACAGTACAGCAGCGCACTGGCAACATTCCGCGTTCGCCCAGGTTCAGCCCCAGGCTCAGACCCAACATTCAGCTCCAGGAGGAGACAGCGATGGTCTGGCATCAGGTCTATAACCCCTTCAATAACGCCATTATCTCCACGATCGTGGCAGCTCTTCCCATTTGCACCTTGCTCTATTTCATCGCCATCCACCCGCATCGCGATAAGCAGGGTGCGAGGCATCTCGGCATCAGTGCCCCGTATGCGGCGTTCTACGGGGTTATAGCGGCGTTCCTTGTCACTACCCTGGGCTTCGGGATGCCGCTCAAATCTGCCTTCTCGGCCTTCGGCTTCGGGGTTCTCTCCGGGTTCCTGGCCATCATCTGGATCATTATCGGGGCCATCTTCCTCTACAACATAACCCTCATTTCCGGCAAGTT
>Ga0335081_10012978_pt1 | contig 13483 bp, 13 predicted proteins | sample Lox_Sample_35_FD_206713 | JGI IMG/M metagenome (GOLD analysis project Ga0335081, IMG submission 206713) | Soil microbial communities from Loxahatchee National Wildlife Refuge, Florida, United States - Lox_Sample_3.5 | ecosystem: Environmental > Terrestrial > Soil > Wetlands | place: USA...
CGCTCCCGTTCGGAACGACCGTGCTCGGCGTGACCGCCACCGTGACGAAGATCGACCTGACCACGGGAAACGAGATCGTCGCGATCTGCCGCCGCGACAATCACAAGCAGGCGATCCCGGTCCTCGAGCTCCCGGTCCCGGACCCGCCGCCAGACGGCGCGGAATGGATTGAGGCCTACCGCCGCTGGCGCCGCTGAACCTAGCGAGAGTTCGCGGGCGCGGTGTCAGCGATCCCGCTCGGACATGAATCACGGTGTCGGGGGCGGTAGAGCTCGAGCGATCAACGCTCAGCTCTCAAAGGAAGGAGCTATGTTTTCTGCTCAGCAGCGGCTCGATGCTGCCGGTCGGCGCCGCTCGCCAGCAACGATGCCGGAGTTTCACGCCGGCAGGGCGCCGGGGAACAAGGGTCAGCGCTACGCGGCTGACCCACCCACCGTCGATGAGATCATCGCCCGAGCGAGCTTCAGAGCGCGTTCATGGCTCGGGTCGGGTCGGGACAGAGCGGTGTGCAGCGGGTCGGCGCGGTCGTCCGCGCTTTGCCGGTGATGAAGACTCAGATGGCGATGGTCGGAGCCGGCCACTGTAAGGTGGCGCAGATGCTCGCCGGCCGTCTCCCGCTGCCGCGTGATTACACGGCCGCGTTCGGCGCGGTCTACGAGCGCTGGGATGGCAAGGGCGTTCCGGGCAGGCTCAGCGGCGAGGAGATCCCTCTGGCGGTCAGGATCGCGCAGATCGCTGACGACGCAGACGTGCAGCTGATCTAGGGCGATGTGGCGGCCTGTGCCAGGACGGTCGCGGCGCGCGGAGGCGGCGCCTTCGATCCGGAGCTAGCCGCTAGCGCGCGCGTTCGCTGACAATGCTGCGGTGTTGGCAGGGAAGCTCGACGTCGACTCAACGTGGGGGGCTGCCATCTCCGGGCAGCCGCTGGCGGGCGAACTGCTGAGCGGTCGCGAGCTCGACATCACGCTTGAGGTGATCGCCGACTTCGCCGACCTGAAGGCACCGTGCTTTCTCGGACGCTCGCGGGCGGTCGCCGAGCTCGCCGGCCGCGCGGCTGCGGCAGCTGGTCTCGACGGCGCCGCGGTTCGCCGCGCTGGCCTGGTACAGGACGTGGGGCGAGTGGCGGTCTCGCGCTGGTCTGGGAGCGAGCAGCGCCGCTGAGGCGCGATGACTGGGAGAGGATCCGGCTGCATCCGTACCAGACCGAGCGGATCGTTGGGGGCGTATCGGGCCTCGCGGAGGTGTCGCGGCTCCTTTCACCATGAGCGACTTGACGGCTCGGGGTATCACCGAGGCGCGACCGCGGCCGCGACTCCGGCGAGCGCGCGGGTGCTTGCCGCGGCCGACGTCTATGTCGCCCTGACCGCGGCTCGGCCCTACCGGCCGGCGCTGAGGCAGCCCGGGGCCGCAACCGAGCTGTGTGCGCAGGCAGCCGCCGGCCGCCTCGACGGGGGCGCGGTCGAGGCCGTGCTCGCTGCTGCCGGTCACGCCGCCGAGCAGCCATCGCGGCTGAAGCTGGCCGGACGGGAGCTCTACGTCCTGCGGCTGCTCGCGCAGGGGAAGCTGACCAAGCAGGTCGCTTATGAACTGGGGATCGCCCGCAAGACGGCCGACAACCACATCCAGAGCATCTACGCAAAGACCGGGGTCTCGACTCGGGCGGGAGCGACGCTGTTCGCGATCGAGCACGGGCTGCTCAGGGCGAACTCCCTATAGGCACCTGGACTCGCCGACCGTACGGTGCGCGTGGTCAACCACAACTGGAGGAACGGCGATGAGTGCCAAGATCTACGAGCCCGGCGAGGGCATCCGCAACTTTGACCTAGCCGGCACGGCCGGCACCCTGAAAGCCGACGGCACGACGACTGGCGACGCCTTCGTGGTAGCCGAGTGGACACTCGCGCCCGGCTCGTTCGCACCACCGTTGCACCGCCACCACGAGATTGCCGAGTCGCTCTACGTGCTCGCCGGCCGCCTCGACCTGCATGTCGGCGAGGACCATCGGATCGCGGTCCCCGGCACGTTCGTGAGCATCCGTGCGGGCGTTCCGCACACGATGTCGGTCGCCGGCGAGGAGCCGGTCCGGATGCTGATGATCACCTCGAGCCCGACCCGCTCACTGCAGATGTACGAGATCCTCGAGGAGGTGTTCGCGGCCGGCGAGCCGGATCCCGAGACGGCCGGTCCCCTGCTCGCCCGCTCGACATGGAGATGCTCGCCCCGGCTGCTTCATAACCTCCACGGGCATGCCCGCGGCCAACCGGCCCGCGCGGACGCGACGACCGCCGATCCACGCTTGGTCGCCTCGCCGAGGAGCCGGCTGCGGAGATCGCCGACGAGGGCGCGAAGCGTAAGAGGCGGAGGTGTCCGGAGACGACAGCGCCGAACAGCCGAGCCGCTTATCACCGCGTCCGGTTATGCCTGGCGACGAGGTCGAGCCTCGCGTGGCTGTCCAGGAGGCGCGGCTGCACGACGGCGACCCGCACGCTGCCGGTGCTGGTCACGACCCTGCCACGACCGACGGGTCATGTCTGCGTCTCCGTTCGTCGCTTACGGTCTCGAGCGCATCCGCGAGCAGTGTGGGCTGCTCGAGCATCGGGAAATGCCCACCTGGCAGCTCGATCGGCTCGACGCCGAGAAGATGGTGCGCGATCCAGCGCGACCAGCGATCGTCGAACAGCTCGTCCTCGCGCGCGTAGATGAGTGCCGACGGGACATCGGGCGGGCGCGCCAGGGGGTATGGCCCGTCGAACACGGGTTGCGGCTGGGGACGTAGCCGGTCGGCAAGCCGCTCTGCGAGCTGCGGTTCCACGCGCTTGTAGAGCTGAGCGATCGCACGATCGCGGGGCCACCAGCTGCGGCCCATCGCATCCACAGGCGGACTGTCGTATCCGGCGCGCCGCCATGGCGGCTCGCCCGGTGGAGGCGAGCACCCGCCCATCGCGGGACACAGGTAGATCAACAGGCGGACTGGTCGCTTGGCCGCTGCGAGCGGGATCACGGCCGAGGACATCGAGTGCCCGACGAGCACAGGCGGCTCGCGGTCACGCAGGCACCCGATCACGACCTCCGCGTAATCGTCAAAGCCTGCGCGGTCGTCGTCGAGCGGGAGCACCGGGACAACGCACTCGTGACCCCGGCGCCCCAGCTCGGCGACCAGCGGCTGCCAACACGCCTCGTCGTGCCACGCGCCGTGGACGAGGCAGAACAGCATCGCGATCTAGGCCCTGGGCTTGGCGTAATCGGCGAAGCCCTGCCAGTCGATCACGACGCAATCCTCGTCGCCGACGATCCAGGCGTCGTGCCCGGGCGGCATGATCGCGAAGTCGCCCGGTCCGTACTCGACCTCCTCGCCGTCGTCCATCACGACCTTCATCCGGCCAGCGACGAAGTAGCCGGTGTGTGCGGCCTGGCAGCTGTCGGTGCCGGCGATCGGCTTGACGTGCTCTGACCAGCGCCATCCGGGCTTGAATGTCGCGCGCCCGACTGGGCCCGCGGCGAGGTTGACCAGCTCGAGCTGGCCGCTGTCGCCCACGAACGGCCGCACCTCCTCCGGGGCGTCGAGGCTCATTCGAATCAGTCCCGCCATCTCGCTTCCCTCCGTTCTGGTGACTAGTCGTCTGTTCTCTGCTCGTCCGAGGCGCTCGGTCAGGCCGCCCGGCCGTACATGACCGGACGCGATGGATCCGCGCTCCACTCGTTGAACGATCCGTCGTAGACCCCGTCGGCGTGAACGCCGATGCGCTCGAGAGCGAGCAGCGCGACGGTCGCGGAGATCCCGCTCCCGCAGGTCGCGATCAACTCTCGTGGTGGTCGGTCCGGGTCGATCCCGGCTTCCCGCGCGAGGCGTCTGACCGCCGCCGGCGCAGCCCACAGCCCGGTCGCCCCGTCGACGAGCTCCTGATAGGGCGGACACCGCGACCCGGGGATGTGCCCGGTGCCCGCAACACCCCGCTCCCCGACGAACAGATGGCGAGGCCGCGCGTCCACGAGCGTTGCACCCGCAGCGCTCGCGGCCTCCACATCCGCCAACGTGCGCCGCAACCGCGGCCTCGGGCGGACCGTGAACACCCGCCGCTCGGGCGTCTCACTCGCATCGCTGACCGGTCGGCCCTCGTCCGTCCAGGTGCTCCAGCCGCCATCGAGGACTCTCGCCTCGGCGCCGCAATAGCGAAATGCCCACGCCAGGCGTGCGGCGAAGATCCCGTAGTAGTCGTCGTAGCTGACGACCAGATCCCCGTCTCCGATGCCCAGCTCGCCCGCGCGGGCCGCGAACGCCTCGGCTCCGGTGAGTTGGACCGGCACAGGGTCGGTCGGGTCGATGAAGTCGTGCTCCCAGTCGACGAACACCGCGCCCGGGATATGCCCGGCCGCGTACTCCGCGCGCTTGGCGTGCGGCAGCGGCGAGCTCGGGTGGCGACCGCGAACATCAAGCACTCGCACCCGTCCGTGCTCCAGGTGAGCCTGCAGCCAGTCGCCCGTCACCAGCGGCCCCTCAGGCAGCTCGAGCTCCGACGATGTGGATCCCATCCTGCGCTCCCTTCTCCGCGTCCGCACTGGCGTCAGCCTGGGCGGCCTAGGCTTCTTCGGCCATCGCGACCAGATCCTCACGGGTCACCTTGCCGACCAGCTCGGGGTGATCCTCGCGCATGTGCGCCTCGATCACCGTCGTCGCCTCCTCCACGGTCTCGCCGCGTCCGAGGAACCCGCACTGACACCGGATGACCTTCGCCATGACCTCTCCTCATCGTGGTCGCGACCCTACGGCCGCGGGTTTGCAGGCTTCTGCGATTCTCCTTGCACGAACCTTGGGCGACAACCGAACCACACGAATCCAGCTCTGCGGACGACTCGCCGTGGAGCTCGAGGGGCGGGAGCTCACCCCGAAGCTTCCGGGCGGTCAGGCGCGCGTGCTCTTCACCTACCTGACCGTCACCCGCGCGCTCCCTTCCTCGCGTGACCAGCTGATCGAAGCGCTCTGGCCATACCGGCAGCCCGCCGGCGCCGACGCAGCGCTGAGCGCGCTGCTGTCCCGGCTTCGCTCGGTCGTCGGCAGCGATGTGCTCTGTGGCCGCGGTGAGATCCACCTCGAGCTCCCCGCCGACGCGTGGATCGATCTCGAGGCCGCCGAGGAGGCGATCCACCGCGCCGAAGCCGCGGTCGCGCAACGCGACTGGGCGCGCGGGTGGGGACCCTCGCTGATCGCGATGTTCACCGCCCGCCGCGGCTTCCTGCCCAACCAGGACCTCCCGTGGGCCGACGAATACCGCCAACGGCTCGGCGAGATCCACATCTGCGCGCTCGAGTCCTACGCCGCGGTTGCGCTCGGCGTCGGCGGGTCAGAGCTCGCTCCCGGCGAGCGCACGGCACGCGAGCTGATCAAGCTCGCGCCCTACCGCGAACGTGGACACGCGCTGCTCATGGAGATCCTCAGCGCCCGCGGTAACAGCGCCGAAGCCCTACGCATCTACGAACAACTCCGCGGTCGGCTCCGCGAGGAGCTTGGCGCCACACCCGCACCCGAACTCCGCCAGCTCCAACAACGCCTCCTCCAGCTCTGAGCCTGGCAGCCGCCCACTTCACCACGACGCCGCGCGGAAAACGGGGTCTGCCGAGGAGCCTGAGATCTTCGTCGGCGCCGACCGCGTCGTTGTTCTGCAGCGCACCACGGGCGACCGTGACGGGACGGCTGCCACCTCGACATCCTGCTCTGCGAGCTATGACCCCAGGCGACGGGCGGATCGCCGATGCCCGAGGCTTCCAAACCGACCAGTACCCGCTCGACTAGCTCTGGTGTCAAGAGTCAGCCTGACTGAACTAATCGCTGGTCACCTCCAGACTGTCGAGGTTTCTGAGTGTGCGCTTGGCTTGGCGCGGGAAGATAAGCTTCCCGATCAGCCTGAACAGTGTCCCGAAGATCCTCCCGCGCGCGTTGTGCGTGAATTCGCGGATCCAGATCATCTCGACCTTGCTGCCACCCTCGGCTGCTGTGGCTCGCAGCTCCCAGCTGCTGTTCGCCGGTTGGTAGACGTTGGAGTCGGTGACGACTGCCTTGACTGAGCCGGGCTCTGACCAGTCGTAGCGGCGTCGCTCCCAGTTGATGCCGATGCCGACGGGTGTGCCTTCGGTGACATCGGCGGTGCTCTGGCTGAGCTCGTGGACCTCGAAGTGCGGGGTGGAGACGGCGGGGAAGATCTCGGTGCGCCGAGCCGAGAAGTCGTAGCCGGCCGCGAGCACCCGCTCGGGCGACAGCCGGCTCTGGGTCGTGACGTGGATCGTCGTCATGGTCGTGCCTTGCGCGGTCAAGGTTGGGCAGCGAGGCGGCGGGCGAGGAACTCGATGGTCGTTTGGATCGCGGCGGGCGTGATGTAATGGCCGTGGCCGGGCAGGATCGCGAGCTCCCCCTCCGCGAGCTGCCGGAACGCGGCGGTGGCCATCTCGACGCTGCAGAAGTCGTCGCGGTCCCCGACCAGGATCAGCGTCGGGACGGTGATCTTTGCGAGGTCGGCGTAGGTATATCCGGGAGGCTGGGTGCACCGGTCCCAGGACAGGCGCAGGTATTCCCGCCAGTGTCCCTCGCCCTGGCCGCTGTCCTGGTCGCGCTTGAGCAGCTCGAACATGGCGCGCATCTGCTCGGAGGTCTCGAACCCGCGGGCGGCGGCGTCCGGGTCGGGTCCGGTGGCGTCGGGGCTGCCGCCGAGGATCTGGCGCATCATCGCGATCGTCGGGGCGCCCGGATCGAATACGTCGAACCCGGCGTCGTTGACGATCGCTCGGACGGCATCCGGGTGCCGGATCCCGAGGATGGTCGCGGTGATTGCGCCCTCACTGAAGCCAGCGATCAATGGACGCTCGAGTCCGAGCGCGTCGATCAGGGCCGCGACGTCGTTGGCGAGCAGGTCGAAGCTGATCGGCCCGCCGGTGTGCGCCGTCCTGCCGCAGCCGCGTGTGTCCGGGGCGATCACGCGGAAGCGCTCGGCGAGCGTGTCAATGTAGCCGGCATACGCGACCGGCACGCCCGCCCAGATCGGGTTGGTGGAGACCACACCGCCGTGCAGCAGCACGAGCGGCTCGCCCTCGCCGTGGTCGAGGTAGTGGATGTCGATGCCGTTGGCGCGAACGCGTTCGCCCTGCGAGGTGGTGCTCATCTTGTCCTCCAAGTCCGGTTGCAATCAGGTGCGGGCAGGCTCGCAACCGAGCCGAGGGGCGGCATCGGGCATTCGCCTGATCTTTGAACCTCGCGGGTGCAGGCAGGTCTATGCGCCGTCCGGTACCGGCGCGTCGCGCATCAGCCCGTGCCGCATCGCGAACAGGCTGGCCTGGGCGCGGTTGGACGCGTCGATCTTGCGGTAGATGTGCTCGACGTGACTGCCCGCCGTCTTCGGCGAGATCACCAGCTCCGCGGCGATCTGCTTGTTCGACAGCCCCCGCGCCAGCAGCCTGAGGACCTCGACCTCCCGCGTCGTAAGGCCGGCGGGCCACTCGCGGCGGCGGCCGACCCGGTGTCCCGCGGCCCGCAAGACGCTGTCCACGGCGTCTCCGTCGAGTCGCCCGGCGGTGACCTCTCGGCGCAGCTCGCCGGCCGCGTCCCGCGCGGTCCGTGCCGGCCGGTGCGGACGCGGCTCGCACAGCGCCTGGTAGACGTCCGCCGCGGCCAGCAACCGCACGGTCGCGCTGATCTGATCGCCGGACACGCCGCGGGGATAGCCGGAGCCGTCGAGTCGCTCGTGATGCTCGACCGCGATCCTGCCGAGACCCTCGAGTGAGGGCGCGAATGCGAACATCCGCTCGCTCAGGTAGGGATGTGTGCGCACCCGTTCCAGCTCGGACCGGGTCAGCGGACCCGGTTTGTCCCAGATCGTGTTCGGGACCCCGAGCCGGCCGAGGTCGTACACGCAGGCCGCTCTGCGCAGGATTGCCAGGTCGGCGTCTGGAAGGCCGAGGCTCGTCGCGGCCTCGGTGGCGAGGTCTCGGACGGCGTGGACGTGGCCCATGATCGAGGGAGACTTCAGCTCGGCGAACTCGCCGATCGCCTCGAGTGCGAGCTCGAGCTCCTCGCCCGCGACCTCGCGGCCGAGCGCGGGCTCGGCTACGATCACCGCTTCCCAGCTCGGCGTCTGATCGAGCTCGGTCAGCACCATCGGCGCCTGCTCGCAGAACGCGTCGACCAGCTCCGGGTCAAACTGCGTGCCGCTGCGCTCCCGAGCGACCGTGATCGCGGCCTCGACACCGCCGGTGCGCCCGAACACCTCGACGACATCCGTGAGGTTGATCAGCCGCGAGCTGAGCGCGATCTCCTCGCCCTTCATCCCGTACGCGCCCTTGCCATCCCAGCGCTCGTAGGTCTGTCTGAGGCTCGCGCGCACATCCTGACCGAGACCGAGACGCTCGACGAGCTCGTCGGTCGCGCGGTAGTGATTCTCCGCGAGCGCCCTCAAGGCGCGCAGCCTGTCGCCGATGAACGCCATCCCGACCCGGGTGCGCGCAGCCAGCGGCCGTTCCCCGCCGACATGCTTGAGCACGAACGAGATCGCCGGCCCGACCCGGCCCATGTCGTAGTGGTAGTGCGCGTCGCTCTTCAGGGTGGTGTCGTCCCCGAACCACTTCGCCTGCTCGTATGCGTCGGTGTGACATCCCACCCACGCCAGCAGCCCCGAGTAATAGACCACCCCGCGCTCGGACTCCGCCAGGCCCAGCCGCTCACCCATCCGGAGCGCGATCAGGCACGCGCGGATCATGTGCTCCATCGGCTGTCCGAGCCCCAAATCGGTGCCGAGCGACAGCAGCGCAACCAGCTCCGCCAGACGAACTCTGTCCCGTGCTACCGACGACATGTCCGGAAGAGCCTATGCCGGGGCGACGCACCCAACAACGCCGGTCGTCCTGGGCGGTCGGACTTCGCTGCGAAGTCACGCTTCGGCTGCTCGACGGGTGCGCAGGGGCCGGTGCGATGTGCACCGGGGCTCACGTGCTTCGCCTTGGCGGTGGCGGCAGCCCCGATCGGCTGGCCACCCGGGAGCGTCGCTCAGCACTTTGCGGTGATCGATCGCGGCTGTGCCGCGGATGGCGCCGAGGTAATGACGACGTTTCCTTTCTTGTCCCCGGCGTCGACGTAGCGGTGCGCTTCGGCGATCTGCTCGAGGGAGTAGCACCTATCGATGACCGGCTTCAGGTCTTCTGCCTCAACGAGATGCTTGAGCAACAACAGGTCTCCGGGAAGTAGCTTCGGCCTCCGGCGGTCGACTGATACGTAGGCCCCATCTGTGCGCAGTGCTTTCGCGCAGGCCGCTCTCAAGGGGGTTTCACACGGTTCCCGACGGCTACGAAGATGAGGTCATAGCGCTCACCCATTGTTGTGAAGTCATCCTTCGTGTAGTCGATCACCGCGTCGGCTCCGAGAGACCTGACCAAGCCCAGATTCGAGGTGCTGCAGATCCCCGTGACCTCGGCGCCGAAGTGCTCGGCGAGCTGCACCGCGGCAGTCCCGACCGCCCCGGAGGCTCCGTATACCAGCACCCGCTGCCCGCGACGGATGCCGCCTCTCCTGAGGAAGTGCAGCGCCAGCATCCCTCCATACGGGATCGCGGCGGCTTCCGCGTAGTTCAGATTCGATGGCATCGCTGCCAGGACGCCACCCGCTCGCATGCATTTGTAGTCGGCGTACGCGCCAAAGCCGAAGCGGTCAAACGCAAACACTTGCTCACCCCCCCGGAACGACGTCACGGCGTTGCCCGGCGCGTCGATATCCCCCGCCACCACCATGCCGAGCACGGACTTTCTTGGCTTGGTGATGCCCAGCGCCAGGCGCGCAGGGATCCACATCGAGGCGGGAAGATTGAAGCCCCGCACGATGCAATCGCTCGACGTCACTGCCGTCGCACGGATTCTGATCCGTACCTCGTCAGGTCTCGGGGTGGGCTTCTCGAGTGCTCTGGGCTCAAGCACGTTCGGCGACCCGTATCTGGTGCACACAACGGCTCTCATCGCAACGTCGTTCGAATCGTCGCAGGAGGTGGCCCTGCCGATCCAACCGCACCCGGGTGGACGGGAAGCCGTCGCCGCGCGACGAGTCCGAGCCGTTGGCTGCCGTCCGCGTAGTTGACCCTTGGCCCGAACCTGAGTTCCGCGCGTCGCGGGGCCGGTGATGCGGAGCGCGGAATGCACGTCGCACCGCGATAGCACGGTCCCTGGAGGATTGGGATCGCCGGTTAGCTGACCCGGGTCGGACGCTTGCCAGATGCGCTCGCAAGGGGCCGCTGTGCGGCGATCCGCGCGACGATTCGTTGGAGGCCGCACGCTTTCGCTCCTGCGTAGGCGCGTTCGAGCAGCTGCTCCGCCCGTTCCCTGCCCGCGCCTGTTGCGAGGAGGAGCTGTGCGTGGCGCCATTGGTCGCGGATGACCCAGATTGCTGCGCCGGCGCGCTCGTCGCGTTGCGCTGCGTCGTCGTACAACTCGTCTGCTGCCCGTTGGTCGCCGAGGGTGGCGGCGAGGCGAGCGAGGAAGTAGGCGACCGAGCCCTGATGGTAGGCGGCGCGGGCGGAGATGACCATCCGGTCGGCGTAGGGCTCGAGCAGCGGTTCGAGTATCGATGCGCGCTCGGTGTCGCCGAGCGTCGCGCACGTCTCGGCTGCCGAGGCGATCGTCGAGAGCCAGTTCATGTCGCGGGGAACGGTGGCGAAATCGCGCGCGGCGACGATCTCGAGCGCGCGCCTGGCTTCGTCGGCGCGGCCGCTGGCCGCGAACACGCTGGCGATACCGGCGAGGTAGGCCAGTCCGGCGGGTGAGCGCTCAATCCTCTCCTCGGTGAACGCGAGCGCATCCCCGGCCCATTGCTCGTAGCGTTCGTCCGCCAGCCAGCTCATGTAACGGTGCGTGTGGAAGAACACGTCGGCGTTCGCGTCGCCCGCGCGACGGCCGAGGTCGCGGGCGCGCTCAGCGAGCGCGCGCCCCTCGTCGAGCCTGCCCGCCAGCGCCGCTAGGGTCGCGCGCCACAGCGGCACATACCAGGAGTACGACGGCAGCCATACGTCTGCGGCGAGGGCGGCGTAGGCGTCCAGCTCCGCGTTGACTCGGGCGACGTCGCCGAGCTCGAACAGGTCGGCCACGCGCCAGTTGCGGGCCTGCAGCGCCAGCTCGCGGTCGCCGCCGCGACGCGCCACCTTGAGCATCTCAGTGGCGGTTTGTAGGCGTGCGGTCGTGTGCTCTGGGTGCGAGAGGGCGACGTGCCGCGCGCTGAGGGCGGCGGCGAGCGCGGCGAGAGCCCCGGACCGTCCTGCCGACTCGACGGCTTGGAGGCTCATCGACTCCCGGAGGCTCTCGTCCGGGTCATACGTGAGCTCGACCGACAGCCGCGCGAGCAAGCGTGCGCGCAAATCCTCGTCCCTGTCACCGAGCGCAGCGAGCGCAGACTGGAACCGCGCGACGAGCGCGCGATCGACGTCAAGGATGGTGACGCCAAGACCGCCGATCGCGAGCGTCACGCGCGCCAACAGCCGGGGATCGTCCAAGCGGCGCGCCAGCTCGACCGCCTCGTTCAGGATCTTGAGCGCTTGATCGCGGTTCCCCGAGCGCTGCAGCGCCTCGCCGAGCGAGCACAGCACCGCCGCTTCTCGGGCGCGGTCTGTTCCGGCACGGCGCAGCACGATCAACGCTCGCTCCAGCAGGTCGGCGCTCTGCTCGTAGGCGTACATGCTGGCGGCGCGGGCCGCTGCCTGTTCGGCGAGTTCGGCGGCGCGAAGCGGGTCATCCGTCAGGGAGGCTCCCTCGAGCGCGTGCTGGACGAGATCCGCGAGGTGGCGCTCGGGATCTCGCTGCGCGCGCGGTTCGAGCACCGTCGCGGCGAGCGCGTGCAGCCGCGCCCGACGAGCTGCCGTCAACAAGCCCGCGAGGACGTCGCGCACCAGCGCGTGCGCGAACGTGAAACGCCCGGGCGCGCCTGGCACCTCGAGAATCAGGCCGGCAAGGACGGCGCGCTCGAGCGCGCGCAGCGCCGGGTCGAGCGGCAGCCCTTCGACCTCGGCAGCAAGCTCGAGATCGAACTCGGGGCCGAGCACCGCGCCCGCCGCCAGAAGCGCAACCGCCTGGCTGCCCAGCTGCGCCACGCGGTGTGCGACCGCTTGCTGGATGTTTGCGGGGATCTCGTCCGGCCCGGCGGCGAGCGCCGCGTCGTCCAGGCTGCCGGACAGCTCCTCGATGAAGAACGGGTTGCCCGCCGTCTGGGCGCGCACGCGCGCGACGAGCGGCTCGTCGGGCGGTTGGCGCATCGTTTGCGCGAGCAGCGCAGCAACTTCCTCGGCGCCAAGGCCCTTAAGCGTGATCTCCTCCACCACAACGTCGCGGCGCACGTCGGCGAGCAGCTCGAATAGGGGCGTGCCTTGGGAGAGCTCGGTGTGCCGGTAGGCGCCGAGCAGGAGCGTCCGGGCCGGCTGGCGCCGTCTCGCCAGATGTGCGAGCAACCGCAGCGTCGGTCGGTCGGCCCAGTGCAGGTCGTCGAGTGCCAACAGCACAGGCCGCTCTGTGGCGGCGGCCTCGAGCGATCCACGCACGGCCTCGAAGAGGCGCAGTCGCCCGGCGGGCGACGCCTCCAGTGAGATCGCCGGTCGCGGTGACGGGTGGGCGAGGCCGGGGACGATCGTAGCCAGGGTGTCGGGGTCCGGAACAGCGATGCCCCACTCGAACGCACCACGCAGCGCGTCCGCGAACGGCTGGTATGGGAGCAACGCATCCTCCTCCGCGCGTCCATACAGCACCGCCACACCGGTGGCGTGCAGAGCCTCGCCGAACTCGGCGAGCAGCCGCGTCTTGCCGATCCCGGGCTCGCCGGCCACGACCGCGAGTCGCTGCTCCCCCGCGACAACATCCTCCCACACCGCGTGTAGCCAGGCGAGCGCATCGGCCCGCCCGACGAACCCGGTCGCGCGGCGGCGCGCGACCAGCGCGTAGGGCAGCGGTGGCACGGCTGCGCGCGGCCGAGACACCGACGCCGGCGCCTCGGTGTGGTCGAGTTGGCCGCCGCGTATACGATGGGCAAGCGCACGGGTCTGTGGCGAGACCGCGACCCCGAGCTCGCGGCGCAGCCGCTCAGCGAGCCGCTCGTACAGAACGATCGCGCCCGCCCGGTCGCTGACCGCGAGGCGGGTGATCAGATCACGGTGCGCGGGCTCGTCGAACGGATCGAGCGCCACCCGCTGGCGGCTGTAGCGGATCGCTTGTTCAAGATCACCGGCCGCCGCGCACGCGTCCGCAAGCGCTGCCAACGCCTGGCCGCGACGTTCGCGATGCGCCTCGCGTGCCACCAGCACCCAGTCATCGTCAAGGCCAGCCAGCAGATCGCCACCACACAAAGCGAGCGCCTGCTCGTGCTGTCCGGCGGAGATCAACGCGTCGAACGCGCTGACGTCGACCCACGCTTCGGGCTCGCCAGCCAGGCCGACCGTCTCGCGGCCAGCGATCAGCACACGGTCCGCGGTCGGGCCGAGCGCAC
>Ga0335081_10012979_pt1 | contig 13483 bp, 10 predicted proteins | sample Lox_Sample_35_FD_206713 | JGI IMG/M metagenome (GOLD analysis project Ga0335081, IMG submission 206713) | Soil microbial communities from Loxahatchee National Wildlife Refuge, Florida, United States - Lox_Sample_3.5 | ecosystem: Environmental > Terrestrial > Soil > Wetlands | place: USA...
GCCGCCTGCGCGAGGGCCGATGCAACCGGTCGCGCGTCGCGCGACCCGTCGGACCAATAGCCGCGGACCAGTCCGCCGAGCTCCGTCAACAGCAGCGATGCGGCACCCAGGCCGGACAGCAGGATGATTTCCATGTTCGGTTCCTCTCAAGTTGGCTTGCCCCACACCACGCGGTCCGGTGCCCGAAACGGACATCCGGAAACGCGGTTGGGGTGCACGCGCGCACCGCAGCCGCACGGCATTCGCCTCGGGAGTGCTCGTCAGAGCTTCGCCTGGAGATCCGCAGCCTGGATGGTCAGGGGGTGGTCGGGCCCCAGACTGTCGCCCAGGGCGTGCATCGCGCCAACCAAGGCAGTGCGTGCAGCCTGTTGTTCGCCCTGCTCGTACAGCGCTCGGGCCAGTAACAATCGCGCCTCACCCACGTTGGCGCTCTTGTCGGGATCGCGCGCCAGCGCGAGAGCCAGCTCGAGTGCGTCTGCGGTGAGTCTGGCCGCATAACGGGATTCGCCAGCTTCCAGCGCGATCCGCGCGGCCAGCAGGAGCTGGACATCGGCCGACTGCCAGGCCCGCAGGCGGGTCTTGTCCGGATAGCCGATGGACTGCAGCAGGGCGGCGGCGGCGGCTTGCGCCGCGGGCAGATCGGCACGCTTGAGCTCGACGAGCGCTCGAGCACGTTGCACGGCAGCGCGTTCGCGAGGATCACTGGTCGGTGTCAGGAGACCCTCAGCCGCCGTGGCGGACTGACTGGCGCGCTCGGCATCCCCATGGGCCTGGCGCGCTTCCGCGAGCGCACTGAGCGCGAAGACCTCGGCACCTACGTTGCCGCCGTCGCGCGCAATGGCTACCGCACGGGCGGCCCAGTCCTCTCCTTCGGTCGGCCGATCCATTCGTGTCAGCAGTCTCCCCATGACGGTGGCCACGACCGGCGAGATCGCGTGGTCGGCCTGGTTGCCCGAAATGATGGCGATGGCCTGACGCTCGCGGGCGAAAGCTGTGCGCACTTCACCCATCTGACTGAGAGCGACGGACTGGTTGTGCATGGCCGCGGCGATGGCCTCGCTGTTCTTTGCATCCGTCTCCTGAATGAGTGCCAGCGTTTTTTCCACCGTCGCGTATGAGTCCTTGGGTCGCCCCGCATGAATGAAGAGGGACTGGGCGTGAGAGAGCAGGGCGCGGTAAGTCCTGTCAGTGCGGTCTCCGTGAGCCTCTTCCAGGGCAATGGCCGCCTGGATGCGCTCCACCGCTATCGTTGTGTCGCCGCGCGCATCCGCGAGAGTCGCTTCGGCGTGCATGCAGTCGATCTGCCTGTCGAAGGGCACGCGCGGTGTGTGCCCGAGCAGCGTGCGCGCTTCCGCCATGCGCTCTTCCGCCAGATCCAGCCGCCCACGCGCCAGTTCGGTCTCCACCGTGTTGCACTGGACGTTGATCAGCAGCACCGGATCCTTGAGCTGCCGCGCTATGGCTTCGGCCTTCTGCAGCATCGCGAGCTCCTTCGCCGTGTTGCCGAGGTCCATGTAGCGGCCGGAGATGGGAATGAGGGCGCCCGCGAGGAAGCGCGGATCGTTGCCATACTGCTGCTCGAGCAGTTCCACGCTGCGATCGATCATTTCCTCGCGCGTCAGGGGGCGCCCACCCGGCCCGGATTGCTCCATGACCATGTTGGCGAAGCGCTCCTGCGCCTGGGCCCGCTTGGCCTGCAGTCGTGCCTCGTCGCGCTGATTGCGTGCTTCGAACATCTCGACGGTCGTGACGACGGACGCAACGGCCAGCGTGACAAACACCATCGTACCGGCGGCTACCGCGACGCGGTGGCGACGTACATGCTTGCGCATGCGATAGGTCAGGCTGTCGCGTTGGGCGCTGACGGGCTCGTGATTGAGCCACCGGTGCAGGTCGTCCGCGAACACAGCCACGGTGCCGTAGCGTTCGGCGGGCGATTTCTTCAGGGCCTTGGCTACAATGTTGTCCAGGTCGCCGCGCAGTTCGCGGGACAGTTTGCGATCCTGCGACACCGCCGTGCTGGGCAGCGGCACGTCGGCCTCCGCGATGGCCCGTTCCATGGCTGCCATGGAATGGCGCTTCAGGCTGTACGGACGGCGGCCTGTCAGCAGCTCGAAGAGCACGATTCCGAGGGAATAGACATCCGTGGCCACCGTGATCGCCTCACCGCGAATCTGTTCGGGAGAGGCGTAGTCAGGCGAGAGGGCCCTGCCGGCCTCCCGAGTCAGCTGCGAGTCCTGCGGCGCATTGTCGCGCAGCAGCTTGGCGGCGCCGAAGTCCAGCAGGCGCACTTCGCCCTGCCGTGTCACGAGGATGTTGGAGGGCTTCAGATCCCGGTGAACGATCAGCCGTCCGTGCGCATAAGCGACCGCCCGAGTCACCTGCTGAATCAACTGGAGCCGCGCGCGGACCGGCAGATGATGCTCGGCGGCATACTGGTCAATCGGAATTCCGTCGACATACTCCATGGCGAGATACGGACGGCCCGCACTCGTGACGCCAGCGTCGTATAGCCGCGCGATATTGGGATGTTCCAGCGCGGCTAGCGTGTCACGCTCCTGCTCCAGCCGTTCGGCGACTCCGCGTGCCCAGCCGTGCAGGGGCAACTTCACCGCGACCTGACGCTGCAGCGTGCCGTCCGCGCGCTCGGCGAGCCAGACAGTCCCCATCCCACCGGCGCCCAACTCTCGCAGCAACCTGTAGGGGCCGATCATTACGCCGGGCACGTCAACGGCTGCCGGGGGGCCCACGGCCTGCGTCCAGATCGAAGCGGCCGGCCGGCTCATGAACTCGTCGGTTTCCACCGAGCTGCGGGCGAGAAGAGTGCGCAGCAGCTTGACGACCTCGGTGTCGGGTTCCCTCCCGGCAAGACGGTCCAGCCATTGCGGCCGCTCATCCTGCGGCAGGGCGAGAGCCTCCTGCAGCAGCTTGTCGATGAGGCGCCATTTGGCCGGGTCGGCGGCGAAGGACGCAATCATGGAATTTCCCGGGTTCGCAACCTGCGCAAGACCACGCAATCTGACTGCCGGGGCGGACATGGCAGTCGTTCCGGCCCCGTCGGCCGGGATGTCAGCCGCCGAGGAGTCCCGCCAGGAGCAGGCGTGCCCGTTCCCAGTCGCGGCGGACGGTGCGGTCGGTGACACCCAGGGCTTCCCCGATCTCAACGTCGGTCAGGCCGCCGAAATAACGCATCTCCACCACCTGGACGAGCCGGGGATCCACCTTGGACAGGGTTTCCAGGGCTTCATGCACGCTCAGAATCTCATCGTCCGAGGCCGTCAGCTCGCCGTGCCCCGTCTTGAGGGTGACGTGCGCGGCTCCACCACCGCGGCGCTCGGCCTTGCGCTGGCGTACATAGTCCACGATGACCGAACGCATCGTGGAGGTTGCGTAGGCCAGAAAATGCTGGGAGTCGTTGATCGGTACGTGATTTGCGCGCCTGAGCCTCAGGAACGACTCGTGGACCAGCGCGGTGGTGTCCAGGAGCGTGTAGCGGCCGCCCGCGGCCAGGCGCGCCCGCGCCAGACGGCGCAGCTCCGCATAGAACTGCGGCAGATAGTCCGCAAGATTTGCGGGGGCGGGTCGCTGAGCCTTGGGCTGTGGACGTTCCGCGGTAGAGGTCGTCATGTGACTTAGCCTCCGTCGGACAGGAGAGCCCACCATTTTAAGTGAGCGGGGGTGGCGGTACCACGTCAAAAGCGCTCGGAAACGGACAGGAAGATGCCGTTTCACCTCTTGCGGGCGGCCGATTTAGTCCGGTCGACCTAACAGGTGGTGCCGGATCCCGACGCGACGCGGCAATCAGGCCCGCGGGCGGCTCAACCCGCCAGCGAATCGATCCGGCGGCGGCTCAGCCCGCCAGCGACTCAACCCAACCGGCAATCCCCTGCCAGGCGCCGGACGTCGAGGCCGGCACACACAACACCTGAACGGCGATGTTGACGATGAGCCCAACCGTGTACGCCCAGTGAGGGCGGCCGCGCGTGCGCCAGTCGTAGAACATCCCGACGACCAGCAGCAGATCGACCACCAGACCGGGAGCGACCGCGAAAGCTACCGGGGGCGGTCCCGCGGCGTTGGGAGGCGGCGGATTCATCACAAGAAACACGCGCGCCATTGCCGCCTGCATCAGCGGAGTCATGGCCGCCATCATCAGCCGCTTGTGCACTTCGGGCCGTCGGAAGTTGATGACGGCGAAGGCGAAGAACGCCGCGAACACTGCGATGCCCGTGAGGGGGATGATGGCGAAGCTGCGGCCCGCCTCCCTGAATCCATGGGCATCCGCCAGCTGCATGGAATGGATGGTGACGAGGATCACCGTGCAGATCATGGCCGTGACCAGGGAAACCCCGACCACCCCCCAGGTCCGGTGCAGAGCCGTGTTGCCCGTGGCCACCATCACCGTCTGCGCCAGAAACAACAATGTCCACGAGGTGAACAGCAGCCCGTGAATGTGCAGCACCGGCGGACCGGGGAAGGTCCCCGAGGTCACCGGAGCCCAGTAGGTGGGTGTGAAGCCGGCAACGGCAATCAGTACGTACACGCCGGCCATGCCGACATAAAACCAGCGAGCTTGGATGCTTCCGGCGACCGCTGTTGTCATGAATTATCCCCCGGGGGCCCGGCCTGACCGACAGCGGCATGCTACTTGCTTCGTCGTCTCATGTCTTCAGGAGGTGCAAGCGCATGAACTCAATCAAGGCTCTGGCCGCGGCTGGCGCCGCAGTGCTGCTGCTGGCTACGGCCGGTTGCATAGTGGATCGGGACCACGGGTACCGCTACGAGAACGGTGACCGGATCGATCGTTCGGGTCATCGCGATGTGCACTGGTGTGACGATCACCGCGGCGATGAGCACTGTCATCCCTGACAATTGACCTGACATGCGGGACGGGTTTCGTGGGCCGCCGCGAGCCGGCGCCCGGATGAGCCCGGGTCAGCCCGGATGAGCCCGCCGGGTCAGCCCGGTATCAGGCCGGAAGGCATCCGCAAGCCCACCGGAGGCAGTCCGGATCAGGCGAGCGCCTTCTGGAACAGCACCAGCAAGCGGCTCCAGGCCTTCTCGGCCTGGTCGTGGTTGTAGACCTGGGCATCCGGTGGGCACCAGCCGTGCAGGGTGCCCGCGTAGACCTCGATCTCGGCGGGCAGTCCGGCATCGGCAAAGCCCTTGCGCAGGACGTCCTTCGCCTCGGGCTGGCGCTGATCGTCGTTCTCGGCGATGGCGATCAGGAACTGCGCCCTCATCCTGGGAATCAGCAGATGCGGGCTGTCCGGCTTGTCGGTCACGAGTCCGCCGCCATGGAAGGAGGCTCCCGCGCCGATCCGTTCCGGGAAGGCCGCGGCGGTCCGCATCGTGAAGGGCCCGCCCATGCAGTATCCCATCGTCCCCATCTTGCGCTTCCCGTCGACGGCGCCCTGGTGCTCGAGGAAGCCCACGAACGCTGTGGCGTCGGTCTGCGCCGTGGCCGGGCTCAGCGAGGTCATCAGGTTCATCAGCGCCTGGCGCGTTGCCGGATCGTTGAAATCGGCATGCTCCGGTGAAGTCGGTGCACGCTTGGTCCGATAGAAGGGATTGATGACCAACACGGAATACCCGGATTCCGCCAGACGCTTGCCCATCTGCCGGAATGCCGGACGCAGGCCGAAGATGTCGGGCCAGATCAGCACGCCGGGATGTTTGCCCTTGGCCGGATGGACGAAGTAGGCGTCCGCGGTGCCATCGGCCGTCTTGATGTCGATCTCGGATTCCTTCGTCTCGGTGGTCGCGGCACTCCCCAGCGCGGGCAATGCGCTCGCCAGTCCCATGCCAAGAGTCAGCGCGCCGAAGCTGCGCCGCGAGAGCTGGCCGGAGCGCAGTTGATATTCGACCATGTCATCGAGGGAGTCGTTGTCGCACATCGCTTCTCTCCTGCATTGGCGTGCCGAGCGGTGTGACGGGAGGCCGCTCGGAGTCGGCGATGTTGCGCTGAGCCGCGTGCGGGTCGCAAGCACACGGCGCCTGAAGAAGCGTCAGCAGACCCGCACGGGCGTTCCCGCACTACCAGCCGATGGCCTGGCCGTCCTTGCGGAAGTCCGACCCGCCGCGATACCAGCCTCCCGGCGCGCCACCATCGCCCGCCGCGCCGCTCGCATCGGGGGTGAACAGGATGGACTGAAAGCCGCCGACGGACGTGCCATCGATCGATACAACCCGATGCCCCATGGCGGCCAGCTGTGCCCCCACGAGCTGATACAGGCCCGATTCCAGACCGAGGGTGTTCGTGATCTGGCTATGCCGGAAGCGCGCCAGGTCGGCCGCCGCCTGCAGATTCGCGCCGAGGTCGAGGATCGAGACCAGCGCCTGCGCGTGACCCTGCGCCTGCATGTCGCCTCCCATCAGTGTCAGGGTCATGAGAGGCTGACCCGCGCGCATCACGAATCCGGCCGCGAGCGTGTTGTAGGGCCGCTTGTGGGGCGCGATGGCATTGGGGCTGTGCGGATCGAGCGTGAACAGCGCGCCGCGATCGTGCAGCACGATGCCGTACCCGGGTACGGTGAGGCCGGAGCCCCACTCGGCGAAGTTGCTGTTGACCCAGGACACCATGTTGCCCTGTGCGTCCGCCGTGGCGAGCACGATCGTATCGCCGGTTCCGTCGGCGGCGCCGCGACGGCCGGGAGTCGACGCCCGTCGCGGGTCCACTTTCGAACACAGGGATTTCGCGTACTGCGGCGACAGCAGCCTGGCGAGCGGCACGGTGGCGAAGTGCGGGTCGGCGTTGTAGGCGATCAGGTCGGCGTAGGCCAGTTTCTTGGCTTCGATCAGCAGATGCCAGTAGAGCGGATGGGTCGGTCCGAGGCTGGCGAGCGACTCTCCCGGCGCCCACCCGGGCACGCACGCTTCCAGGATGTTGAGCATCTCGTTCGCCGCCCAGTCCTGCGAGGGTGGCGGCAGCTCGTACAGCTCGGTGCCGCGATAGTGACTGACGGCGGGCTCGTTCCATTCGCCCCGGTAGCTGGCCAGATCCTGCAAGGTCATCGTACCGCCGAGGCGGTCGGACTTCGCGACGATGGCCTGCGCGATCTCACCTTTGTAGAACGCGTCGCGACCGTACTTCTGCAAAAGTCTGAATGTACGTGCGAGGCCGGGATTACGCATGATCTGTCCTGCCCGGGGCGGCTTGCCGTCCAGGTACCAGGCCGCCACCGAGTCGGGATCCGCACTCGTGCAGCACGCCGAGGGCGGCATGGAATCGGGCAGCCTCCAGTCGTTCGCGATACGTTCGGACAGGGGAAACCCGTGCTGCGCATAATCGAGCGCCGGTGCCAGTACTTCACGGAAATGCAGGGTACCGAAGCGTCGCAGCACCTCATCCCAGCCCCAGACGCTGCCCGGAACCGTGACCGGCAGGATGCCCCGCGCCGGCATGCCGGATCCGGGTCCCCAGTTATTCGGGTCGGCGTGATATCCGAGCGAGGCGAAGTGTTCCAGCGTCGCGCCGCTTGGCGCCATGCCGCTGGCATTGAGTGCGTAGAGCTTGTGCTCCTTCGCGATGTAGATGAGGGCGAACAGATCCCCGCCCGGGCCCGTCATCATCGGCTCGACAACGCTGAGCGTGGCCGCCGTGGCCACTGCGGCGTCGATGGCGTTGCCGCCGCGCTGCAGAATCCTCAGACCCGCCTCCGCGGCCAGCGGCTGGCTGGTCGCCACCATGCCGTGACGGGCCATGACCTCCGAGCGGGATTGGGGTAGCCAGCCCTCGGCACGATCGCCGCGCACACCGGCACAGTACGGGGCTTTGGTCGTGCCATCGCAGACGGATAATGCCGGACCGGACTGCGCCCAGGCGTGCGGCGCGCACACAAGCACGATCAGTCCTGCGGATAGGAAGGCTCGCTGCTGAATGAAGGCTCGCATCTGCATTGAAGGCTCTCGAGAGTGTGACACGCGCATCCGGGCCGGCATTGTAGCGGGAGGCCCATGGCTGCGTGTTCATGCGAGTCGGTAATATGGTGGCCTTCAACCGCCCGGAGTCCGAAGTGTCTGACGGTGGTCCGCCGCATCCCGATCCGCACACGCAGGAAGACGTGAGTTCCGGATTCGGGTACCGGCAGGAGCTGCACCGAACTCTCACGACGACCGATCTGGTCGTGTACGGACTCGTCTTCATGGTGCCCATCGCCCCTTACGCCGTCTTCGGATTCGTCTGGAGCGATTCGCACGGGATGGTGCCGCTGGCGTATCTGGTCGGACTGGTCGGCATGTTGTTCACAGCCGGCAGCTACGCGGCGATGTCACGAGCCTTCCCCCTCGCAGGTTCCGTATATGCCTATGTCCAGCGCGGCCTGCACGAGTTGGCCGGATTCTTCTCCGGCTGGCTGATCCTGCTCGACTACATCCTGGTGCCGGCGCTGCTGTACGTCGTCAGCGCCATTGCCCTGCAGCAGTTCGTGCCCCGCGTGCCTGCCGGAGTCTGGGTTGCCGGATTCGTCGCGGTGAATCTGGCGGTGAATCTGCTCGGCATCCGCTTCACGGCGCAATTCAATCGCTACATGCTGCTGATGGAGTTGATCGCGCTCGGGCTGTTCGTGGCGTGTGGCCTGCTGGCGCTGCACCGGGGTGTGGGTTCCGGCGGGCTGACGCTTGCGCCGATCTACAACCCCGCCACCTTCTCGCTGGCGACCGTCGTCGGCGCGACATCCATCGCCGTGCTGTCGTTTCTCGGGTTCGACGGCATTTCCACCTTGTCCGAGGAGACACGCGGCGGCGCGCGGTCCGTGGGTCGGGCCACATTGCTTGCGCTTGTGCTGGTGGGTGGTCTGTTCATGCTCCAGACCTGGATCGCCACCGACGTCGCGCGGGGTATGCGGTTTTCCTCCCCGGAGTCGGCGTTCTATGAAGTGTCGGAGCGCGCGGGGGGAACCTGGCTGCGCCTCGCTACCGTATTCGCCAATGTGATCGCCTCCGGCATTGCCAACGCGCTGGTGGCGCAGGCTGCGGTATCGAGAATCCTGTATGCAATGGCTCGCGACGGCAAACTTCCAGCTGCCCTGGCGAAGATTCATCCCCGCTACCGCACTCCGTACGTAAGCACAGCAGTCGTGGCCTGCGTATCCCTGGTCGTTGGGCTGTTCTTCGCCGCGCATGTGGACATCCTGAGCCGCGTCGTCAACTTCGGCGCGCTCACCAGCTTTCTGCTGCTGCATCTTGCGGTCATCCGTCACTACTTCCTGCGCGGGCGCAGCGGCGCCTGGCTGCGGCATCTGGTGTTTCCGCTCGCGGGATTCAGCGTGATTGCCTATGTACTGTATGAGATGGATGGTGCGGCGAAGCTGCTTGGAGCGTGCTGGATCGGCCTTGGCGCCCTGTACTATCTGCTCCTGTCCGTTGTCATGAAAAAGTCCGTGGCGCTGGAGATCTGAAGATGTCCCAACAGAGCGAGATGACCGAACGCAACAGACAGCTGGTGATGCCCTGAGCGCTCGACTCGCGCAGGGGGCGGCTGTCTTCACCCGCTGCGCTTGCGAGCCGTCACCTGAATCTCGATCCGCATGCGGGCATCCGCCAGGCCGGCGCTGATCATCGTCGCCGCCGGGCGCACATCGCCCAGATACTTGCGCAGGATGGGCCAGCATTCGGGAAAGCGTGAGCCCTCGGGAAGGATGTACATCACACGCACCACATCCGTGAGTTCGGCGCCCGCCCGGCGCAGCGCGGCCTGGATGTTCCTGAAGCATTGCTCGGTCTGCTCCGGCAGGCCGTCGGCGATGGTCATGGACTGGTAGTCGAATCCGGTCGTGCCGGAGACGAAGATCCAGTCGCCGTCCACCACCGCTCGTGAATAGCCGATGTCGCGCTCGAACTGCGATCCCGAGCTGATCAGTTGCCTTGTCATGTCGGTCTCCCAAATCAAGGCGTGAGACAGTATCGGCGCGCGCATGGGCCGACAAGCGATTCCGGCGACGATTCGGGCAGGCGGGAATCGGCCGGCGCGTGCTAGCTTACTGTCGTGGGTGCAACCGATGTCGATTACATGCGGCGCGCGCTGGATCTGGCGGCGGCCGCGCAGCAGGGCGGGGAGGTACCCGTCGGCGCGGTCCTGGTGCACAGCGGACGGGTCGTCGCCGAAGGCGGCAATCGCCCGATTGCGGCCAGCGATCCAACTGCGCACGCGGAAATGGAAGTTCTGCGGGCCGGCGGCCGCGCACTGAACAGCTATCGCCTGCTCGACACGACCCTGTACGTGACGCTCGAGCCCTGCGCGATGTGCGCTGCAGCCATAGTGCACGCTCGCGTACGCCGACTGGTCTTCGGCGCGTGGGATCCGCGAGCGGGCGCTGCGGGCAGCATCGTGAACGTGTTCACCCTTCCGGGTGTCAACCATCAGGTCGACGTGTTTGGCGGAGTGCTGGCCGATGAGTGCGCCGAGATGCTCAGGCGATTCTTTGCCGGGCGCCGGGGCGGCTGACGCAAGCCGCGGCGCGGTACTGACACGGGCCGCTGCCCGACTCGGCGGCTGACGCGACCGCGACCCGGCGCGGCAGCTTCAAGCCCCCGGCGGAGCAGCATTAGGTGCCGGCACGACCGGCGGCACCACCGCAACACCTTCGCCCGGCTGCCATTCCAGCAATGTCAGATAGCGCTGTACCCGTTCGACGAACTGCACGGGTTCCCAGCCGCGCGCATAACCCCGTTTTGCCTGCGTGTACCACCGTTCCTGGCCCAGAAGCGGAAGCTGCTCGCGCACGTCAGCCCAGGAGTCCGGGTTCTTGCCGCGCGATTGCGCAATGATGCGGGCGTCCTCGACGTGGCCGAAACCGACGTTGTAGGCAGCTACGGTGAGCCATGTGCGGTCGGGTTCCGGAATCCGGTCCGGGACCTTTTCACGCACTTCGGCGAAGTAGCGCGCGCCGGCCGAGATGTTCTGCTCGGGGTTGGTGCGATCGGCTATGCCCATGGCCTCAGCCGTATCCGCCGTCAGCATCATCACGCCGAGCGCCCCGTCGCCGGATTCGGCGACCGGATTCCATTTCGACTCCTGGTAGCCGATGGCGGCCAGCAGACGCCAGTCGATGCCGGTCTGCGCCGCGGCCGCCTCGAAGAGCGGTTGATAGTGCGGCAGGCGTTCGGTCAGGTGCGCCTGGAATTCCCTTGATTCCTCGTACTCGAACGGCCGCGTATCGCCGGTCTCCAGCTGCTCCAGGTGAAACAGGCGGCCGGATTCCTGGAAGGCGCGGAAGAAGCGGTTCACGGCCCGGAGCAGATCCCGCGCCCCGCTGCGGACGACCCATTGAACCGGACGGCTCTCGGGCAGCTTGAATCCCACCAGGACGTTCGGGTACAGGTGGCGCGCAAAGGAGAATTCCCGGGCATCGATCAGGGCGAAATCCGCCTCCCCGGAGTTCACGTCCTCCAGCGGATCGGCATTGTTCGGTGCCGTGTCCACCCACTGGAGTCTGGGCGCCAGCGTTTTGCGCAGTCTTTCCAGGGTCTGTTCCTGCGGGCTTCCGGCCCGGACCGCGAGCTTCGCCGACTCGATCTGCAGCGTGCTGCGCGGGCGGGTTGCATCGCGCCGGTACACGACGAGCTGGGCCACGCGCGCATAGGGTTCGGCCGCCTCGCCAACGCGATCCCACGAGCGGGTGGCGGTCAGCTGCGCCGCCGCGATATCGGCCCGCCCGGAGGCGAGCTCCACCTGCATCGCGTGCTCGCTGGCCACCGGATACATCGTCAGCCGGACACCGAGCTCACGCGCAAAGCTGGCCGCCAGGCGGTATTCCAGCCCCTGGGTACCCTGCGCTCCCAGATAGAAGCAGGTCGGGGTATTGAGCGTGACCACCCGCAGCTCATTGCGGCCCCGGATGGTCTCCAGCGAGGAGGGGCCCGGGATGCAGCTGCAGAGCATCAGCACCGCCACGGCGGCGGCGCATTGGATCGCGGCCCTCAACGGGCGCCCCCTCCGGCCTCTCAATTCGGACCTCACCTCGTGTGACGCTTCGGCTAGAATACCAGCCGCGGCTCAGCGGGCCCCCGGCAGGGGTTGCCCCGGTGAGGGGCCCCCTGAACGGGGCACCTGGCAGGCGCCCCGCCGCCGGTCAAGCTGCACATCCGGAGAGGTACCGAAGTGGTCATAACGGCGCCGACTCGAAATCGGATGGTCGGGTAATTCCGGCACGTGGGTTCGAATCCCACCCTCTCCGCCAGCTCTGGCCTGCAGCTTCGGCCTTCGGCACCTGAGCCTCAGCGTTGCGGCAGTACGTCGCCGCAGCGCAATCAGGAAGAGGACTTCCTGAGGTGCTCCCGATACGCCGCCGCGAAGGCCTCAACGAACGTATGGGGAAGATGATCGGCCGGCATCTCGATGAGATTGCGATAGAAGGTAGTGAAGAGCTCCCAGTACTGAGCCTTGTCAGCCGAACGCGCCTTGCCGCGGCGCGCGGCGCGCTCGAAGCGGGCCTCGAGTTCGGCAGGGTCCAGCCGATCGAGAAACTCCACGAAGGCCGCACGCATCGCGCGCTCGAAGGCAGTCTCGTGAGTTTTCGCCTCGGCCACCGATTCCCGCAGCCAGCCCACGGCGTCCAGGCGACGGCTCTCGTGTTGCAGGAACAGATCGATGATCAGGTCATCCACCGACCGGTCCAGCGAGGGACGCGGATCGTCCGGCTCGGTAGGCAGCTCGATGCGGTAGCGGTTGCGGCTGTCGTTGCGGCTGCGGTCGAGCTCCTTGAAGCCCACCAGCGCCTCCCGAAAGAGCTGCCCTGCAAGGTGCAGCATTCGTGTCTGCGCGTCCGCGGGCAGCTTCTCCGAATCGATGCCGGCGCCGCGGCAGAATGCCTGCAGACCGCTGTGCACGTCGAAGAGCGCAGGGGAGCTGGCGCCGTTCTTCGGATCCCGGCCCGCCGCCCGCGCCAGTCGCGCAATCCGGCGATCGATCTCCTCCTCCTCGGTAGTAGGGGGGCGTGCGGCGAGAGCAGTGGGGGTCAGCGCCCGCGGCGTCTGCGCGATTGCCTGACCGTAGGCATTGACGGGCTGCAGCGCCTCACCGGAGGAACTCGTGTCCGTCGCGGTGCCGCTGTCCGGAACGAGCAGGTCGTCGAGGTTGAGCATCGCGCCGATGTCGGTCTGGGCTGTGGCACGGCCGAGCGTACGCAGTGCGTGGATGCTGGTCGGGACCTGTCCGGCGCCCGTATCGACGGGGTGCACGGCGACCTCCTCGGTCGTCGCATCGATCGAGACGACGATCTGGTAGTCGCCCATCCTGACGATGTCGCCATTTCTCAACAGGTGGCCGTCGGAGCCGGATTTGGCGAGCGGCCGCTCGTCGTCGTTGACGAATACGCCGTTGGTGCTGACGTCCTCGAGATAGAAATGCCCGTCGCGAAACTGCACGCGGGCGTGGTGAGCCGACACGTAGCGCATCGGGTCCGGCAGCACCCAGTCGTTGTCCGCCGAACGGCCGATCGTACCGCCGTCCACGCTGAATACGACGGTGCTGCGGTCCCCGAGC
>Ga0335081_10012980_pt1 | contig 13481 bp, 11 predicted proteins | sample Lox_Sample_35_FD_206713 | JGI IMG/M metagenome (GOLD analysis project Ga0335081, IMG submission 206713) | Soil microbial communities from Loxahatchee National Wildlife Refuge, Florida, United States - Lox_Sample_3.5 | ecosystem: Environmental > Terrestrial > Soil > Wetlands | place: USA...
CAAAGTGAAGGCCAGCGTCGTAGCCAGCGTGTTGTCGCGCTTCAACGAGAGGGCGTGGATCAGCTTGATACGCGAGGCGGAGGAAGACGCGGGGGACGATGACCAAGGGAGCGCCGCCAACGGGGGGCTTGCGGCCTCCAGCCGGTAGCCGTAGTCGAAAACGAATGGGTCTCCTTTGGCGGTCCACGGCGCGGCAGGAATGCGCTTCTCGATCCGATCCCACGCTCCGGCCCGCACCAGCGCCGCCGTGAGTCGTTGCTTGATTCTCAGCCGCGTATCTTCCAGCCCCTGACCTGTCGTCGGCGGCCCTACGTAGCGCGCAAACAGGCTCTCGATTTCGCCCTGCGGGTCCGCCAGCAGGCAAGGGCGAGGGTCGCTCACCTGAATCAGATTGGAGTACGACTCCTGCATCTCCCGGATGTAAGCATCGAGATCACCGCCGCGTCGATCGATCTCCTCGTCGAAGTGCTGCGGCAGCGCACGCAACAATTCGAGGTCAGCCTGCGGGTGGAGTCGCCTGACCCGGCGGAAGTCGTCGGTCAGAACGCAGCCGAGATACTTCTCTTCCGGACTGTGCAGAAAGACACCCAAGTTGAGTGCCTCGTCGCGCCGCAGATCGGGCACGTAACGCAGGAGGAAGAAGGAGCACGGTTTCAGTTTAGGTTGGTCGCTCATCGGTCGCCACGGAAAGCAAGCAGGAAGAAAGCTGTAGACAGCAAGAAGAAGACGGCTGCCGCTGCCTACCACCTCTTGCCTTCCGCCTTCTACGTTCCGCCTACTGCCTTCTGCCTACTGCTCTCCTCACTCCCAGTTCGGAAACGGGTGCCAGGCGCTGTTCTTGGCGTCGATCAGCGCCTGGCGCAACCCGCGCCGTCGCTCGTATAGTTGACTGGCCAACCCGTGCAGTTGCTCAGGAGCGTCGTCGCACCATTCCTCGGGGATTCCCTCCCCACATGCGTCCAACTCGGCCGCCTCCAGGTTCTCGATGGTGGAGAGAAAGGGCTCAAACGACTCCAACCCGCGGACGCCTTCGTAGACCAGTCGGCGCGGATAGAGGCCGCGAAGCGGATTATCGGGGAAGTTCCATTCACCGTCATTGAAGCAGAAGCCGTGATCGATGAGCCAGGCGGAGTACACCGCATCGGCGGCCGAGCGATGGAAGACCAACTGGCGCCCGTCGCAGTTGCAGGTCCACTTGTCGAAGACGAGAGCGCCCGGAAAAACAGACTCCAGGTTGGCCACCCGGCGAAGCAGACGGTCCGGCAGGAAGTCCACCACTTGGGTCTCGGCGGCAGTTCCGGGATACCGCGACCCGAAGTGCAAGCCCGCACCGCAGTCCTGCTTGGTTGTGCTGCCGGAACTGGAGAGATCCAGAGGCGGGAATTGCCGGACGAGAGCCGTCGGGACCTCGACGAACGCCGCGGGAGGCACCGGCAGTCGAATCAGTGTTGCCAATCGCGCCGCCAGCATCTCATTGGCAAGGACGCGGACGTGCTGAGGGTTGTTGCGGAACTTAACGACGTAGCTCTCGCCGTCGTCGCAGCGCACCAAGTGAGGCCGTGAAGCGCCGCGCATCGGACGCACAAACTCCACCGCGCAGACCGTCAGAGCACGGCTCTGGCTCCGCGGGACGGGCCTGCGATCGGATGGCTTCACCATTCGCGGAAGCCTGGATGGCGGAATCTCCGGCTCGGGCTCAGTCGAAGCGTCAGGACCTGACGCGGTCGGTGCCACTTGCCCTGATCCGGACACGCGAGATCACCCGGCGCCATCTGCCTCGCACCGGATTTTCCAACAGCACGTCGGCCGTCCCGGCAGGGCCTAGCCAACTGCCACAGGCGTCCGACGCTACTTCCTGCGCTTCTTGATCTTCTGGGCAGGCTTGGCTGCCTTCTTGGCCGGTGGTTTTGCCTTGGGCTTCGCGGCCGGGGGCTTCTTCGCTTTCGGCTTTGGAGCCCTGAGCGCCGCGGCCGGTTTCGTCGTCTTCTTGGTGGCTTTGGCCTTTTTCGTCGAGCCGCGCCTTGCGGCCCGCGGGGCGGCCTTGGGCGCAACCGGCGACGGGGGCTCAGGGGAAACCTCTGACGCCGGCTCGATACTTACCTGCGTCTCCTCGATTTCGTAGGAAACATCATCGCCGACGTCTTCTCCCTCTTCTCCCGTACCCTCTTCCGCCTCTTCCTCCCGATAATCGGAGGAAAGCTCTTCTCCCAGTTCGTCCATGTTGTCGCCCGCGTCGTCATCTTTGTCGAACGCCATGCATGCCTCCTACCCAGTTTTCTAAAACAACCCTCAGCACTCCTGGTGTGCCAGCGGCTGCGCAGCCGCCTCACTATGCGGATATACCACCCGTGAGCGTCTGTCAAGTCTAATCGTAGAAGAATGTAGTCGTAGAAGAATCGCCGACTACCTTGCGCTCGTCTCGGCTTGCGGTGTCGCGCCATCTCCTGCGCGAAACCGTCCGATCGCCGGTTGTGCAGCCTACGACGGTAGCCCACTCGCCGAAGATCGCACGGGCGGCATCGAAGTGCGGACTTAATCTTCGTGCTTCCGGGCCGCTTCGCCGGGCGTTACCCGGTCACTTCGGCTTCCGGCACGATCTCCGACCAGACGCCGGCCTTGGCCAGGGCCCAGTAAACCACGAAGCCGGCGACAAAGGACCAGAGCACCGAGGGTTGGTCGGCTTTGACCAGCGCTTCCGGCACGCCGGGGATCTTGTCCGCAATCCCAATCACAAAGCCGATGGCCCAGGCGACGTAACCCGCCCAGTTGATTGCCCGCCGCGGTCCCGACCACTTATATCCCGCCAGGATATAGTCAGCGGCCATCGCACCGCAGATGGGGCCGAAGGACGCGCCCACGATTTGGAAGAACGGAACGAGATTGTTGGCGACGCCGGTGATGGCCAAGATCGCCCCAATGGTGACGCCAATCGTAGTGGAGACGCCGCGAGGAATCTTCGGCAGCATGGTGGCAAAACTGTTGGCGGCGATAAAGGTGCAGAAGCACGTGGGCGCCACCGACGCCGCGGCGAACAGGAAGAACATGATCGAGGCCAGGCCCTTGACGCTCGAAATCGCAGCCGTGTAAGCGTACGGATCATCCGGGGCACCCGGCTTTGGAAACGTAGTCTGCCCGGCAGCTCCGAGGTGGCCCGCAACCGAAAGAAGGGTTAGTCCGCCCGCGACCAGAACCGCCAGCCCGATCCCGATCAGCCCGCCCCAGAAGACGTCGCTGCGATTCCGGCTGTTCATACCGAAGTCAGCGCCTGCCGCGCCCGCCGTTGCGAAGAAGCCGATCACCAGCGCCAGCACGGTGAGGAAGCCGTTCCACGGATCGCTCTTGGGTGGCTCGAAGCTGGAGACGCCGCCCCAATTAGCGAAGAAAATCACCAGAATCATGAGCAGTGGAAGCCAGTTGAGGAACTGCGCCACGCGCGCCACGTAGGCGATCCCCTTGATGGCCACCCAGGCCAGAACGTAAGCCCAGATCAGCGCGACGATAATGTAGAGTGTCCGAGAGTTTTTGTTAAGCCCCTGGAGAATGTACGAGGTCGCCACCGACGTGGCCACGGCGAACCAACCGATCTGCAGCAAGCCCATCAGAAGGCCGGGCATCACGTAGCCGCCAGCGGTCCCGAAAGTGGAGGTGCCCACGACGTACAGCGGCCGCCCCGTCCGCATCCCCAGCATCCCCGGCGCGTAGTAGTAGAGGGCGAAGCAGAGCAGGCCGGCGACCAGCAGTCCCAGCACGCAGACGCCGACGCCAGCCTGCCCTAGTGGCGGCCCTGCCAGCCCCACGTAAAAGCCGATCCAGAGAAAAATGCCCGCATACGAGGGCGCGATGTTCTTGTACCAGGGGGCCCGATTCGCTGCCGGGTTGGGAACGGAAGCCTTGACGTAGTCCGGAAGCATAGTCGCCATATCAGCTCCAAGGTTGGCATGACGTCGAACTGATCAGGGTGGTAAGCATATTCAGGCAACCGGGCAAATGCAAGCGCAAGTTGCGGGTCCTATTCGTCCTTCTCCAGTCCTTCCGCAAATACCTTGAACCCCGGGTTAGGCGGGAACATTTCCGCCAGCAGGTTCATGCGGCGTCGCAATTGGACGACCGGCAGGTGTTCCGGGCCGACCCGGATCTGCACGTCATGCCAAAGCCCGTGCAGGTACTCGGCCACGGTTCCGACCAGAGAGAGGTTGCGATAGTTCTCGAACTGGCCGGAACGTCGGTGGGCGGTACGAGCCTTGATCAAGGGAATCTTGGCGGCATATGCATCCTCATCGATTTCCCCCTTGATCCCCTCGCTCAGTTCTTCTTCCAGCATCAGCGTGTAGCGCTCGCTCTCTGCCGGCGTCAGCTTGCCGCGCAGCAATTCCGCCACGCTGGCCAGAAACTCGAAGCCGGTATCATGGGCGTCGAGTTCGCGGCAGGCGAGGACGATGTGAACCCAGCCGTCTTGCTCCAACCACACCGCCGAATGACTCTCGCCCTTGGGCTTGGTGAACGAGACGAGATCGCCTATCTCCTCGCAAGCTACGTAGGGCACCAGCAGCAAGCGCACCTTGCCAATGCGCTGGGCGATGGCCGCGGGCACGGATTGCGCCGGCTCGCGCACCATGGTGCGCTCCTCCGCCGGCGTCAGCAGCACGGCTGAATGCATCTCCCATTCGTGGGCGAGGTGCGAAACAGGAACGTGCGGCTCGCGGATGTACTCCGAAACCAGAATGCCTTCGCGTGAGGAAGCCGAGGGATCGTTCAACGGGAAGCCCCCATGAAAAGAGAATCTCCAGCCAAGCCTATTCTGAGCGATTACCCAGCTCGTGTCTAGAGCGCGCCATCAAAGCGGAATGTTCCCGTGTTTCTTGGGCGGATTCACATCTCGCTTGTTTTCCAGCATCCGCAGAGCGCTGATCAGCCTGGGACGTGTGTCGCGTGGCTCGATGACCGCGTCCACGTAGCCGCGCTCGGCCGCGACGTAGGGGTTGGCGAACCGGGTGCGAAACTCCTCAATTTTCTCGCGCCGCAAGGCTTCCGGGTCGGTTGCCTTCTCGATCTCGCGCCGGTAGACAATGTTTACCGCGCCTTCCGGGCCCATCACGGCAATCTCCGCCGTAGGGTAGGCAAAATTGACGTCGGTGCGGATGTGCTTCGACGCCATCACGCAATAGGCGCCGCCGTAGGCCTTGCGAGTGATCACCGTGATCTTGGGCACGGTGGCTTCGGCAAAGGCGAACAACAGCTTCGCGCCGTGACGGATGATGCCCCCGAATTCCTGCTGGGTGCCGGGTAGGAATCCCGGGACGTCCTCGAAGGTGATGAGGGGAATGTTAAAGGCGTCGCAGAAGCGAACGAAGCGCGCGCCTTTGACGGAGGCGTTGATATCGAGGCAGCCCGCCAGCACCGCGGGTTGATTGGCCACGATGCCCACGCTTTGCCCACCCAGGCGGGCGAAGCCCACCACCAGGTTCTTGGCGAAATGTTGGTGCACTTCCAGGAAGTACCCGTCATCGATCACGCGATGGATGATCTCCTTGATGTCGTAAGGGCGGTCGGACTCGGCGGGCACGAGCGCATCGAGCGCGTCGTCACGCCGATCCACGGGGTCGCTCGACTCGACGCGCGGCGGATCCTCGCGGTTGTTCTGCGGCATGAAGGAGAGCAGTTCGCGGATCAGCGCCAGGCACTCGGGACCGTCGTGGGCGACGAAATGCGCGACGCCGCTCACCGCGTTGTGGGTCATGGCGCCGCCCAGCTCTTCCTTGGTCACGTCCTCGTGCATCACAGTCTTGATGACGTCGGGGCCGGTCACAAACATGTAGCTGAACTTCTCCACCATCAAGGTGAAGTCGGTGATGGCGGGAGAGTAGACCGCGCCCCCCGCGCAGGGCCCGAGGATGGCGGAGATCTGCGGAACCACCCCCGAGGCCAGCGTGTTGCGCAGGAAAATATCGGCGTAGCCGGCGAGCGACGCCACGCCCTCCTGGATGCGCGCGCCGCCCGAATCGTTGAGCCCGACGATGGGCGCCCCCACCTTCATGGCCAGGTCCATAATCTTGCAAATCTTCCCGGCGTTCGATTCGCTGAGCGATCCGCCGAAGACGGTGAAGTCCTGGGCAAAGGCGTAAGCCGGTCGGCCGTTGATGCGCCCGCCACCTGTCACTACGCCATCGCCCGGGACGCGTTGCCGGGCCATGCCGAAATCCTGGCAGCGGTGCTCGACGAACTTGTCTACCTCTTCAAAGCTCCCCTCGTCAAAAATCAGGTGGATCCGCTCGCGAGCGGTGAGCTTGCCTTCGGCGTGCTGGCGGGCGCGACGCTCCTCGCCGCCGCCGGCTTCCGCCTCGCGGTGCCGCCTTCGCATTTCGTCGAGTTTTCGTTCCAGCGTCATACGGCAACTCGTGAATAGCCTCAGCAGCTATCAGCCATCAGTACCGAGCTATGAGCAAAAAGGTCCGGTGGTCTCGCTGATTGCTGAGAACTCAGGCCCGATTGCTGATTCTTCACTATTCACTATTCATCTCCTGAGCCTCCGGAATACCGTGCCATTCTTCGCACGCGATAATCGAGTTGGTCGGGCGTTGGGGATCGTACTTGACGCTGGCGGTTTGATCCGCTACGCGGCGCGAGTCCCAGCCGGCATTGGGGAGAGACGAGACGTCCTGCGCCGCTTCGTACGTGACTCCTGCAACTTCATACTTGTAGAGAATCAAACGCGCAGGGAGTCCGCTCTGGCGGCCCGCAGGCTGCTCCACCAGTTCGGTCACGTGGCCTGTGGTGATCCGGCCGTGACGGTTAACTTCGAGTCGCCGGATGCGTTCCATCTCTTCCGGCGATTTTCGTCGCCACCGCGACAGCAGGGACCGAAGCGGCGCCAGCCCCAAGGTCGCTACTCCGGCCGTAAGCAAAAGCAAGCATCCCTCCGTATCGAAATCCGAAACTTGAAAATCGCCTTCGCACGAGCAGCTCCGTGGCGATTATAGCACCCCGAGCGTCGGCTCAGGCGCAGCCGGTCGATTAGCTCCTGGAAGAGCTCAGGCCAGCCGCCTCGCCTTCTTTCGACCGCTCAATCCGGCGATCACTCCTCGACCCAGTCCAGCAGTTGTTTTCACTGCACTTCAACGGTCGCTTCGCCCGAAGGCGCGCTCTCATTCCCTGCCGCGTCAACCGCTGTGACCAGGTAGGTGTACCGGTGCCCTGCCTCCGCCGCGGCGTCGCGGTAAAGCGGCGTGCCCACCAACTCGGAATTGCGCTTGTGGGGCGCGCCCTCGCCGTCGCGCCGATAGACGTTGTACCCGGCGATATCGGGCTCGGTGTTGGCGTCCCAGATCAATTCCACGCCGGCGGCGGTGGAGATGGCGCTGAGGCCCGCCGGCGCCGCAGGCGGGAACGTATCGCGCGGCGTAATAGCGCAAGGTTTGGAGTCTTCGCTCTCCGCCAACTGGCTGCCTGACTTGAAAAGCGTCCGGACCCGGTAGAAGTAGGAATGATCGAACTGAAAGTCCGGATCGCGGAAACGGGCCGTGGAAGTTTCGCCGCGCGGTTCGAAAGGACCCTTGGGTGCATCGCTTCGAAAAACGCGATAACCGGCAAGGTCCTGCAGCGGCCGCCCGCTCAGGCTGGTTGTGGGTGGCGGCCAGCTCAATTCCAACGCGTGCTCGGTGATCTCGCAGCGAGGGCTTTCGACCGGCGGGGAAACATCGAGAAGCGTGACGCCGCCGCGGTTGGAGAGATCGCCTTCGACGGGCCGACGGCGAAAACCGCGGGTGAGGCCATCAACGGCGAACGTGAAGCTCGAGCCCAGGCGCTGGGAATACTCCTGGTCGGAGAGGCGGTCGGGATAAACGATCTTTTCGCCTCGCTGATAGCGGGTGAGTTCGCTCGGGAGCAAGGTCACCCAGGCCTGCGATCCGGCAAGGGGGGCCGAGGGCTTTTGCCCGGGCGGGCTGATGACGCGAAAAAGTAGAAGCTCGAGCGGTTTCGATAGACCCTCGCCGTCCGTGGCCTGCGTAGGCAAGGTAAAAGTCAACTCGATGGTGCGGCCCACCTGGAGCGCGGCCAGGTCCGTGATCCGTTCAGGCTTTTCGATGCGGGGCGGATGCGGCGGACCCTGCGCGGCGCACCCGAAAAGCAAAAGAGCGGTGGTGGCGAGAACAGCGAACCGAAAAGTCGAATCCACAGATGTCGCAGATTTCACGGATTGTCAAAAAAAGAAAAACACACTCCCGATTTCACAAGTTACTCATCCTTGAGAAGGTGCGAAATAATTGCGAAAGAGCTTCCAACACAGAGACACAGAGGCACGGAGAAAAGTGGAAACGTTCGGAAACAAACGACCTCCTAATCTTGTCTTCTCACTCTTTCTCCGTGTCTCTGCGGCCACTGTGTTCCACACGTTCTGAGACGCTTGTTCTCTCTCGTTCTTCCGAATCAGCGTAATGTGCGTAATCTCGAAGCAAAAGAGCTCCAACACTGAGCACGCTGAGCTTTACAGAGGCCACAGAGAAGACGAAGAGCGCGCCAAAGGGCTAGCCTCTCGGTCGAGCCCCCCGACAGGCGTCTCGCGGTGAAGAAGCGGCCGGCCTCGGAGCAGGCCCCAAGCTCTTTTCTCTGTGGTCTCCGTGAAGCCTCCGTGACCTCTGTGTTGAGGTCTTCTTTTGGTTGCGGCCACAGCCGCGCTAGGGGGCTCTGATTCAGCAGCGTCACAAGATGTACCGGCTGAGGTCCTGATTCTTGACGATGTCCGCCAACTGCTTATCGACATAGGCGGCATCGAGGCGGACGGTCTTCTTCTTCAAGTCCGGACCCTCGAAGGATATCTCGTCCAACAACTTCTCCATGATAGTGTGCAGGCGGCGCGCGCCGATGTTCTCGGTCTGCTCGTTAACCACGGCGGCGTACTTGGCCACCGCCTGCAGCGCATCGTCTGTGAATGAGAGCTTGATGCCTTCGGTTTCGAGCAGCGCCGTGTATTGCTTCACCAGCGCACTCTTGGGCTCCTGCAGAATGCGAATGAAATCGTCCACGGTGAGCGCCTGCAACTCGACGCGAATGGGGAAGCGGCCCTGCAACTCGGGAATCAGATCGGAGGGCTTGGAGACGTGAAAGGCGCCGGCGGCGATGAAGAGGATGTGATCGGTGCGGACCATCCCGTAGCGCGTGTTGACCGTGGTGCCTTCGACGATGGGCAGGATGTCGCGCTGCACGCCCTCGCGGCTGACGTCGGGCCCGTGACCGTGCTCGCGCCCGGCAATCTTGTCGATCTCGTCCACAAAAATGATCCCCGACTGCTCGGCGCGCTCCACCGCCACCCGCGTCACCTGGTCCATATCGATCAGCTTGTTCTCTTCCTCCTGGATCAGGTACTCCATGGCCTCCGCCACCCGCATCTTGCGCTTCTTGCTGCGCTGGCCGAAAAGCCCGGGCAGGATGTCCTTCATGTTGATGTCCACATCTTCGATGCCCTGGTTGGAGATGATCTCGAACGCCGGCATGCTGCGGTCGCGGACGTCCACCTCCACCTGGCGCTCGTCGAGTTTGCCCTCGCGGAGCTGGGCGCGCAGCTTCTCGCGGGTCCGATGCAGGGTCTCGGCGGCAGACGGGGAAGCCTCGCCCTCGGCGGCGGTGACTCCTGCCGGTCGCGGACCGCTGGGCGGCGGAAGCAGCAGGTCGAGCACCCGCTCCTCGGCGTTCTGCTCCGCCTTCTCCGCCACCTCGTCCACCCGCTCCTCGCGCACCATGTCGATGGCGATCTCCACCAGGTCGCGGATCATCGACTCCACGTCGCGTCCTACATAGCCTACTTCAGTGAACCGTGAGGCTTCCACTTTGATAAAGGGGGAATTGGTGAGCCGGGCCAGGCGCCGGGCGATCTCCGTTTTCCCCACTCCGGTGGGGCCGATCATGATGATGTTCTTGGGCAGGATATCGTCCGCCAGCTCCTCCGGTAGTTTCTGGCGTCGCATGCGGTTGCGGAGGGCGGTGGCCACCGAGCGCTTCGCCTGCGCCTGGCCCACCACGTACTTGTCGAGTTCGGCCACAATCTGGCGCGGCGTCAGCTCGTCGAGCGACGTGGCTGTTTCCGAAGTTTCGGGCAAATAGAAAACCATGTTTAATCACTCAAGGGCTAGGAGTCGGCAGCAGGCAGTCAGCAGTCGGCAGAAAGAACGTGCTGACCAACCGCTCACCGGCACGCCGAAACCCGGCACAGATCCAATTTCAAACAGTAGGAAATGGCCACCTGCTCCCAGGGCTTGCGCCCTGGGCTAAACTCTTTCGCCCGCTCCGCGGCTTCACGAACTGGTCAACAACTGGCTACTGCCCTTCCGCTGACCGCCGACTGTCTACTGCCAACTGCCAGCTGCTGACTGCCTTCTGCCTACTGCTTACCGCCTGCTTCTTCCTGAAGTTCCTCGATCGTGATCTGATCGTTGGTGAAAATACAGATCTCCCCCGCTAAGTGCATAGCCTCCTCAACCACTTGGCGCGCGCTCAATTGCGTGTGCTTGGCGAGGGCACGGGCGGCGGCCAGGGCGTACGGCCCGCCGGAGCCGATGGCCACGATGCCGTCGTCGGGCTCGATCACGTCACCGTTGCCGCTCACCAGATAGGTGTTCTTGGTGTCGGCCACCAGCAGCAGCGCTTCCAGGTGCCGCAAAGCGCGGTCGGTGCGCCATTCTTTGGCTAACTCCACCACGGCGCGGCTGAGGTTGCCGTGGTACTCTTCCAGTTTCTGCTCGAAGCGGGCAAACAGCGAAAGCGCGTCCGCCGTCGAGCCCGCGAACCCCGCGATCACCTTGTCACTGTAAAGCCGCCGGATCTTGCGGGCCTTCTGCTTCACAATGCTTTCGCCCATGGTCACTTGGCCGTCGCCACCCATGGCCAGACGCCCATTGCGTCGCACGCTCAGGATGGTGGTGCTTCGGATTGGCCTTCGATTACTCATGCAATCTTGTATCGTACCACAAGAAGAAGTCGAGAGTCGAAAGTCGAAAGTTAAGAGTAAGAAGCAGCGACCCTTGCTTCTTTTGACTTTCGGGGCTCGACTTTCTCACTCTTCAATCGTCAATCGTCAATTCCCCGTTCGCGGTCCTCCCCAGAATCGGCAATATAGAAGGTGCGATTTCGCTATCAATTTGGCGAAAAATGGGGTCGAAAACGATGCAACCGATTGGCTCAACGTCGGTTATCCTCCGTGGCTTCGCCTTTCCGGTTTTTCGCATAAACTTGTGATTAAAAGCGACTTATGTGTCTTGGCTTCGGGTGGCTTCGCCCGCCTCCCAGCCACTGCTCGCAGCAAATCGGGAATATAGAAACATCGCGATCGGTATCAATTAGCCAAGAAATGGGCCCAAAACCATTGTAATCGAATGATTTTAAACCTGTTAATTACCATGGCTTCGCGTTTCCTCAGTTCTGGTTTAAGCGTCTGATAGCAAGTGGCTTAGGCCTCTTGGCTTCGTGTGGCTTCGCCTAGACCCCGTAGCCCTTCTCGAAACGCTGCCCTCAATTCGGGACTGGCCGCGATCTTCTGGTCCATTTCGGCCAGAAGATCGCCGAACTGCGCGTGGAATTCCTCAAGAGGGCCGCCTTGGGTCCTTGGTCGTCGATACGTTCGGGCGGCCTTGGTTGCTCCGAAGGCGAACAGCCGCCGCTCGATCTTGCGACGCACCTCGGCAGGCGATCCCGGTCCCCATCCCAGACCGGACCCCGTTCCCAAAACCTCCACCAGCCGGGTCCGCCATGGCTCGTGACGTTGCCTCTGGACGGACACCAGGAACACCAGCAACTCCTGGATTTTTCCGTCCAGGTCGTCAGTGCGAGCGGGACCGGCCGCTACCCAGTTGCGGATCCGCCGCGCCTTCTCCCACCAGGTCATGGCCAGCAATTGCACGGCGGCCTCGGTGGCCAAGTCGTGGGGCGGGAATAGCGCCGCCACGTCGCGATGCAGGCGGCGGAAATCACGCGGATCTTCGCCGCGCGCCTCCAACTGCCGTTCGATCTCGGCGGGAGCGAGTCGTCGCCCGTTCAGGGCGGCGCGGCGTTTTCCCGCCTTGGTTTTAGGACCGGTGGATTTCCGGGCGTTGCGCCGGTTGGCGGCCAGCCGCGCCGGGCTTAAGGCATGCTTCGAGATACCTTCGTCGATACTCATAAGCTATAATATGACATCCTCGATACTCTTGTCAATCTTTTTCTTCGAGGTTTCCCTTCGAGGCTAGGAGTCGCCGCCGCGGAAAAGTCTCGATCTCGGCCAGGGCCGCCGTGTCGAATGAGGTGTGAAAAATCAAACCAGAGACGCAGAGACCCAGAGGCGAGCATGATGGTCGGTTGAGTAGCAAGTGGCGGCGATTCGAGGTACTACTCCCCCTGCAGTTCAATGACAGGCGAGACGTATCCGCCAAGTGGGCTTGTCAGGCAGTGGCGTACTACGCTGAGCCGCTTCGGATCTCTGTAAGGAAGTGCTCGACGGTGGTTTTCAGTTCCGACACCTGCTCCGCCGAGACCTGTGTCGAAAAGCCGTGCATTGCCCGGTTCCGCGTATCCATCAGTCGGAGTATGGCTTCGTAGTCTTCGCGCGAGATTTCCCCGACCGAATAGAGCTCTCGGATTAGCGCTGATAGCGGCATACGATCCAGAGGCAAGCCCGCGCGCCTGGCTTCCAGACGCATAAGGCCTTCGGCTGCGGCCCAGAGAACCATGAAGGCTGCCTCCAGGGCCCCTATCGCTTCAAGCTGATTGGCTCGCTCGATCCGTCCTTGTAGTTCGCTTTCGTCCGGAAGAGCGGCGTCTACGGCGATCGGTTCTCCGTCGCCCGACTTAATGAAGACAAGATCGAACCGCCATCCAGGCTGGGCTTGGACGGCTTCAGCTAGGTCCTTGTACCGTTCGGATACACTTGTTTCTGTCCCGACTTTGACTTCGACAACAACTGACTCGCCTTGCCGACGCGCCACTAGGTCCGGTCGAAAGCCCTTGAGGAACGCGGGAAGATCGGAGCCCTGCGGCTCGACCAGCACTTCATAGCCCCGAGCGCGGTACTTCTCAGCCAGCGATTCGAGAGCTTTAGAAGCGACATTTGAAGATTGGTTGGTCATGTTAATTGATCCTGGGGCGGTGCGTCAGCCACACGCACATATACAAATTCCCGCCCCAACGCGAAACCTCCTGCCAGCGCCGGTGACACCCCTTCAAGCCGAAATGTGCCTTTGAGGTATCGACGCCGGCTGGTCGCGTCCGTAACCCGCGAATCATCATCGAACGTCAGACCTATAAGAGCGTCCATGATCGGCTTAAGGATGTTGTCTACGTCCAGGGCAACCTCGTCATACAAATGTATCACCGTGATTGAGACTGGAGCCGCGGCCATAGAATGTACTGGCGTCCAGTTCCTCACGGCATGTGTGCGTACGAACTGCTGCCATTCCTGCAGCAGCTTCCGACGGCGAGCCTGCTGCGACACCGGTCGGCTCGGGATCACGAACTCAAAC
>Ga0335081_10012981_pt1 | contig 13481 bp, 15 predicted proteins | sample Lox_Sample_35_FD_206713 | JGI IMG/M metagenome (GOLD analysis project Ga0335081, IMG submission 206713) | Soil microbial communities from Loxahatchee National Wildlife Refuge, Florida, United States - Lox_Sample_3.5 | ecosystem: Environmental > Terrestrial > Soil > Wetlands | place: USA...
CTGCTCCATCTGGTCAAAATCCGCGCTTCGCAGATCAACGGCTGCGCCTATTGCATCGCCATGCACACGCGCGATGCGCGCAAGCTCGGCGAAAGCGACGAGCGCATGCACCTGCTCGATGCCTGGCGCGAGGCCCCGGTGTTCAGCGAGCGCGAACGCGCCGCGCTTGCCTGGACCGAGGCGCTCACGCTGATCGCGCGGGACCACGCGCCGGATGCGGTCTTCGACGAGGTCCGCAAGCAGTTCTCGGAAAAGGAGATCGTCGACCTCACCGCCGCGGTCTGCGCCATCAATACCTGGAACCGGATCGCCATCTCGTTCCGGGCGACGCCGCAGGTGGAAAGCAAGAGGGCGGCGGCCTAGCGGGTCCGCTTCAGATTTTTGGCATAATGCTTCCAGCGCTGCACATAGACGTCGGCGCCGGCGCGGATCATCGCGGCCGCCTTCTCGTCGAGCGTGCGGATGACGCGCGCCGGCGCGCCGAGGATCATCGAATTGTCCGGAAAGCTCTTGCCTTCGGTGACCACCGCGCCGGCGCCGACCACGGAGTTGGTGCCGATCCGCGCGCCGTTGAGCAGGATGGCGCCCATGCCAATCAGGCTGTTGTCGCCCACGCTGCAGCCGTGCAGGATGACGTTGTGGCCGATCACGCAGTCGCGCCCGACGGTGAGCGGAAATCCCGGATCGGTGTGCAGCGTGCAATTGTCCTGGATCTGCGAGCGCTCGCCGAGCTCGATCCATTCGTTGTCGCCGCGCAGCAGCGCGCCGAACCAGACGCTCGCCTCGTGCTTGAGCCGGACGCGCCCGATCAGCGTTGCGGTGTCGGCGACCCAATAGTTGCCTTCGCCGGGAAATTCCGGCGCCTGCCCGTCGAGCTCATAGATCGGCATGGCGGTCTCCTTACGAATTGTCGTCACCGGGCTTGTCCCGGTGACCCCGCTTAGGAACGCACGTGCCCTCCTAAGCGAGATGGCCGGGACAAGCCCGGCCATGACACGCGACGAGACAAGTTTGCCCGAATGAATTGCGCTGGGGAAGCGTATTACGCCAGCAGCAGCCCGCAGGCCTGCAAGGCCATCACCAGCGCGAGCCCCGACATCAGGCTCCAGAAGCCGGCGATCAGGGTCGCCAGGAATACGAACTCGAAGCGGCGGCCTTCTTGGCTGTAGCCGAGCACGGTGTTGCGCATGATCAGGAACGGCGCCGACAGCATCAAGAGCGGCAGCGCCGCGACGGCGGCGGCGCGCGTCCCTGTCATGAGCAGGCCGAAATGCGGCAGCCGGCTGGTGGCGAGCTGATAGGCGGAGGAGCAAAGACCGGCAACGGCAAAGCCCAAGGCAAGGGCCAGCAGATTCTGAACCGACTCGGGCGACATGACAGCCTCGACACGCGAAAACGGGGCCATCATTGGCAAGGCGCCTTCCCGCGCGCCAGCAAATCCCTAACGAAAGGTTAACGGCCGGGACGTGCGCGCCGGCATGGCATAATCGCAAGCGATTCGAATCCAAGGCTCCCGATGGCCTATCTCGCGCATCCGCGCCGCGCCCGCCGCCGGCGCCAGACCGGGCATAACCCACTGGCCGCGCCTTTGCTGCTGTTGAGCGGCGCGGTGGTGATCGCCATGCTCTATATCGGTTACGTGCTATGGCCGCGCTGGCCGGGCACGCCGGTTGCGCTCGACGCGCCCTCGCTGCCGATCGTGATCGCGGGCGTCAATTTCAACATCGAGCCGGCGGCGATCCGCGAGGCGATCGAGCGGCACCCGGGCACGCAGGACCGCGTCGATCTTGCCTATCTCTGGCCGTCGCTGACGCCGCCCGATCCGCGCGCCAAGCCGAGCGTCGGCCAGCCGGCCGATCCCAACAAGCGGCTGTTCGTCACCATCGCCGCGGGCGACGGCACGCTGCCGCCGATGGATCGCGTGAAGGAGATCTATCCGCGCTATCTCGCGCCGGAGCCGTCCGCCGGTCCTGACGGACTTACGCTGCGCGCCTTCCGCGACGACACGCCCTACAAAGGCGAGGAATTGGTCTTCGAGCAGCAGAACCCGGAGCATTTTCTCGCGCGCTGTTCGCTCAAGGGCGCGGTCAATTCCGGCACTTGCCTGCTGGAGCGGCGCATCGGCAATGCCGACGTCACCTTGCGCTTTCCGCGCGAGTGGCTGGGCGATTGGAAAGCCGTCGCCGCCGGCATCGACAAGCTCTTGGCGCGGCTGCATCCCGCGCCGTGAACGTCATGGCTGGGCTTGTCCCGGCCATCTCGCTTAGGGACGCACCCTGCCCTCCTAAACGAGATCGCCGGGACGAGCCCGGCGATGACAGTCAAGGTCGGTGCGGCGCTACGATCTAATCCACCAGATCGACGTCCAATATCGGCAGCTCGAGAATGTACGAGCGGCGGCCTTTCTCGATTTCCACGAACAGCACGGCGATGAACTCCTCGCCCATGTAGACTTCGAGCGAGTCCATCTTCTTCGGTCGCGTCACCACGCGGATGCTCTCGTTGTCGAACTTGCGCCGCAGATAGGCGTTGAGCGCCGGCACCGGCTGGATGCTCGGATCCTGGCCGAGCATGATCACCATGCGGAAATTGTAGGAGCGCTCGCCCTCCTCCTCGGTCACGGTTAATTCGCCGGCGTCGTCGTCGCCGACAAAGACCTCGGCGGCCTCGTCCGACTTCGGCACGACGCGGATATTCGGATTGCCGAACAGCTTCTTCAGATAGGCGTCGAGCTGTCTGACTTCCTTGACGTCCACCGGGGCGGCTCCCTCATCGCTTAAGCAGCCGCCTCCTTGCCCGATTACGCCGCCCGGCGCAAGCCGCGCTTTGGCGCGGCTTTAACCGTCAAGCATGACGCCGTAGAGCATCTGGTCCATGGCGCGCGAAGGCTCGGGGCAGCCGGCTTCGCCAACCACCTTGGCCGGCACGCCGGCGACCGTGACGTTGTTCGGCACCGGCTTGATCACCACGGAGCCGGCGGCGATGCGCGCGCAATGGCCGACCTCGATATTGCCGAGGATCTTGGCGCCGGCGCCGATCATCACGCCGCGGCGGATCTTCGGATGACGGTCCTCGTGCTCCTTGCCGGTGCCGCCGAGGGTGACGCCGTGCAGGATGGAGACGTCGTCCTCGATCACCGCGGTCTCGCCCACCACCAGGCCGGTGGCGTGATCGAGGAAAATGCCGCGGCCGATCTTCGCGGCCGGATTGATGTCGCACTGGAACGCGGCCGAGGAGCGGCTCTGCAGATAGAGCGCGAAATCCTTGCGCCCCTTGCCGAGCAGCCAATGTGCCAGCCGATGCGTCTGAATGGCGTGAAAGCCCTTGTAGTAGAGCACCGGCTCGACGAAGCGGTTGGTGGCGGGATCGCGGTCGACGGTCGCCACGATGTCGGCGCGGAACGCTTCGCCGATAACGGGCTGATCCTCCAGCGCTTCGCCATAGGCCTGGCGGATCAAGTCGCCTGACACGTCGGCATGCGCGAGCCTTTGGCTGACTCGGTGCACGATCGCCGCTTCCAGCGTGTCGTGGTGCAGCACGTTCTCGTAGATGAAGGTGGCAAGCTCCGGCTCGCGGCGCGTGATCGCCTCCGCTTCCTCGCGGATGCGCGCCCAGACCGGATCGACCTTGTCGAGGGCCTTTGCAGGCCGAGCCTGATAATGAGCCATGGCTGTTCTCCTGGCGCCTCTCAACGCCAAATCCCTCAGGGCCTATATAGCACGAAACGCCGGAACCGAGGAGGCGGCCCAATGCGCGATTGCATACCTCGGCCGCTAGGCCCGCTGGTTAAGAAATTCGAGCACGCCGGCTTTGAACACCTTGTCGCCCGAAGCCAGCATGTGATCGCGGCCGGGGATATCGAGCGCGCGGGCGCCCGGAATGAGGGCCGCCAATTCCGGCCCGGAACCGGCCACGTCATCGTTGGTCCCGACCGCTACCAGGACCGGCACCTTGATGCCGGCCACCTGCTCGGGGGTGAGCAGCGTGCGCGGCCGGCTCATGCAGGCGGCAAGCGCCTTCAAGTCCGAATTGGTGCGCTCGGCGAAGCTGCGAAAGGCGCGACCGTCGGGATCGGTCACGTCCGCGAGCGACGGCGCCTTGAGCGCCACCACGACTCGCTGCGCGAGGCCGGTGCCCTGCTTCTCCACGATCCGGATGCCGAGGCCGCCGATCACGACCGACCGCACGCGCTCCGGGTGATGCACCGCGAGGAACGTCGCGATACGCGCGCCCATCGAGTAGCCCATCACATCGGCGCGCGCGATGCCGAGATGATCGAGCAGCGCGCGCACGTCGCCGGCCATCAGCGTCATCTCGTAAGCCGCCGGATCGTAGAGCTTGCTCGAGTCGCCATGCCCGCGATTGTCGAGCGCGATGACGCGCCGGCCCGCTTGCGTCAGCTCGCCGACCCAGGACGGGTTGACCCAGTTGAAGTCCTTGCTGGAGGCGAAGCCGTGGATGAGGACGATCGGGTCGCCGGTCCCGGTGTCGAGATAGGCGATCTCGACAGAGCCGTTATGGAATGCGGGCATCGTTTGCTTCTAAAGCGAAATGGCGGCCAATGGAAGCACGGCTGCGTTTCGTGCTGCGTCGCATCCGGGCACGTCAAGCTGTCTACCCGCGCACAGTCAGCGCCGCATAACGGCCGAGCTCGCGCTTGCGCCGCCGCGCCTTGCGATATTGCAGCACGCGCCAGGTCGCGCGCTCGGTCGCGCTCTTGAGCGAGGCGACCAGCCCGAACAGCGTGATGAGCGCGCCGAGCACCCAGCCGCCGAGATCGAGCGCCGCCGCCGTCAGCATGATGGCGCCGCGCCCGGCGATCTTGAGAATGGCGCGGGTCTTGCCGCCTTCCTTTTCCGCGAGCTTGGCGACGCGCGACATTTCGCGCGGGCTCTGCGCGACCGCCAGGCCGTCGAGCGCCGCGCGCGTGCCGGCCTTGGCCTGCACGGTGCCGACGTCGCCGGCGAGATGCACCAATTCGCGCGCGCGGCGCACCTTCACCGCCTCGCGCGCCGCGCGGATCGCCAGCGCCGGCTCGGCAACCGAGACGCCCTTGATCGCGCTCTTCAGCCGACCCCAATCGACCACGCCGCGCAGCATGCGCCCGACGCTCGCGGCGAGGTCGGCCGAGAGCCGGCCGGTCTTGCGCGCGGCCTTTGCCAGCGACAGGCCGATGCGCGCCGGCGATTCGGCGCCGAGCGTCGCATAGGTGCCGGCGGTGATGGCAAGCCCGACGCAGGCGAGGCCGAGGATCATGGTGTCGGCCTTCTCGCCCTCCGCCAGCCGCGTGCCCTCGCGCACCGCGTCGCGGATGTCGCCGAACACGAACAGGTCGCCGAGCGTGGTGCCGGCAAGGCTCGCCGCATCGCTCGGCTCGCCCTCGAACAGGCCGTAGGCGAAGCTTTGCATGGCATGCTGCGCGGAGGAGGCTTCGGCTACCGCCGCGTCGACCTTGGCGGTGAGCGCCGGATCGAGCGCGACGTGCCGCGCGCCCGCGAGCTCGACGAAGCTCCTGGCGAGATCGGCGTCCTTGGCGGCGAGCGCCTGCTCGATCTCGCGCGTCGCCACCTCGGCATTGAATTTCTCGTCGACCGCGCGCTCGGCGATGCGGGCCGGGTCGTCGCTGATCGCAAGCTGCGTCTGCGCGTCGAGCCCGCGCGGCACCACGTAAGCCGCCAGCAGGCAGAGCGCGGCCGCCACGAGCAGGGCGGGCCAGATGCCCGGCGCGCGCGGCTCTCTCGCTTTCTGCACTTCCAGCGGCGCCAAGCCTTCCGCGTCGCGCATGCTCTGGCCTCTTTAAAAATCGCGGAACCGCGACTTCACGGATAATCCGCAAGCCCTTAAAAAACGCTTCGGCGTTCCGCCGCGTTCCCGAGGGTTTTAGATACGGTTTATAACTTCCTCGTCACTCCGGGACGCGAGTGAAGCGAGCGGGCCCGGAATCCATACTCCGCAGCGCTGGGGTTATGGATTTCGGGCTCGCGGCCTTACGGCCGCGCCCCGGAATGACGACGGACGAGTTAGCATGACAGCTAGGAATCGGCGGCAGCCCTCGCTATGGTGCGCCCCGCAAAATCCTAAAGGCCAGGCGCCGAAACGAGGTCCCCATGGCGGAGCACGTCATTCCGCATTTTCACAACGATCCGGGCGTGCCGGTGATCGAGATCGGCGCCAAGGAATTCATGTGCGTGGGCGCGACGCCGCCTTACGACCATCCGCACGTCTTCCTCGACATGGGCGACGAGAGCGAGTGCGTCTGCCCTTATTGCTCGACGCTCTACCGGTTCGACGCCAGCCTCGACCCGCACGCGGCGCGGCCGCCGGAATGCGCGCTGCCGCTGACCGAAACCGCCTGACCGCGGGCTGCCCATGGCGGCCGAGCGTCATGTCATCGTCGCCGGCGCCGGCGTTGCGGGGTTGACCGCCGCTATCGCGCTCGCGCGCGCGGGCCTGCGCGCGACCGTGCTCGAACAGGCGAGCAGGCTGGAAGAGGCAGGCGCCGGCATCCAGCTCGGCCCCAACGCTACCCGCGTTCTGATCGCGCTCGGTCTTGCCGAGCGGCTTCGCCCGCATGCGATCGCGCCGCAGGCGATTCGCGTGATGGCGGGCGGCTCCGCGCGCGAGATCGTGCGCATTCCGCTCGGCCAAACGGTCGAGCGCCGCTACGGCGCGCCCTATTGGATGATTCATCGCGGCGACTTGCAGGCGGCGCTCGCCGCCGCCGCCACGGCGGAGCAGGACGTCACGCTCAGGCTCGGCCTGCGCGTGGAAGACTTCGCCGGCCACGTCAAAGGCATCACCGTGCTGGCGCGCGGCGGCAACCACACCGTCGACGAGCGCGGCATCGCGCTGGTCGGCGCCGACGGCATCTGGTCGACGGTCGCCGCCCATCTGCCGCGCCACCGCAAGCCGCGCTTTGCCAACCGCACCGCCTGGCGCGCGCTGGTACCGGCCGAGCGCGCGCCGGAAGAATTCCGCACGCCGCTGGTGCACCTCTGGCTCGGGCTCGACGCGCATCTGGTGCATTACCCGGTCAAGGGCGGCCGCCTGATCAATATCGTCGGCATCGTGCACGACAACTTCAGCAAGCAGGGCTGGTCGACCGCCGGCAACCGCGGCGAGATCCTGCGCCACTTCGCGCGCTGGTCCTGGCACGACAAAGCGCGCGCATTGATTGCGCTGCCCGAGCAGTGGCTGAAATGGGCGCTCTACCACCGCCGTCATCCTTTCGTGGGCGGCGACGGGCCGGTCACGCTGATCGGGGACGCCGCCCATCCGATGCTGCCGTTTCTCGCGCAGGGCGCCGGCATGGCGATCGAGGACGCCGCCGTGCTCGCGCATTTTCTCGGGCGCTATCTCGACGACCCGGCCGACGCGTTGCGCGGCTACGAGGGCGCGCGCCGCCACCGCAGTGAGCGCGCGCAAGCCATATCGCGCCGGCAGGGCCGCATCTATGGGCTGAGCGGGCCGGAAGCGCTGCTGCGCAATCTCGGCATGCGCGCGATGGGCGGAGAAAAACTGCTCGCGCGGCAGGATTGGCTCTATAGTTGGCAGCCGCCGCCGCAACAGGAGCGCGTGATCGCGATGCCGAGATGATGTTTCCCGCTTCCATTGCCGGCAGCCTGCCGAAGCCGTCTTGGCTGGCCGAGCCCAACAAGCTGTGGCCGCAATGGCGGCTCAAGGGCGAGGAGCTGGCGCAGGGCAAGCTCGACGCCACGCTCATCGCCATCAAGCTGCAGGAAGACGCCGGCATCGACATTGTCTGCGACGGCGAGATGTCGCGCCAGCATTTCGTGCACGGTTTCCTCGAATTCGTCGACGGCATCGACTTCGCCCACAAGGTCGAGATGGGCATCCGCGCCGACCGCTATAAGGCGATGGTGCCGCAGGTGACCGGCGCCTTGACCTTGAAGGGCCGCGTGCACGCGGCCGAGACGCGCTACGCGCGCGCCCATACCGGCGGGCAATTGAAGGCCACGCTGCCCGGACCGATGACCATTTCCGACACCGTCGCCGACCGTCACTACGGCGATAAGATCAAAATGGCCATGGCGTTTGCCGGCCTGCTCAACCAGGAAGCGCGCGCGCTCGAGCAGGACGGCGTCGACGTCATCCAGTTCGACGAGCCGGCCTTCAACGTGTTCATGGATGAAGTCACGACCTGGGGCATCGACGCGCTGCACCGCGCGATCGACGGCCTCAAGTGCAAAACGGCCGTGCACATCTGCTATGGCTACGGCATCAAGGCCAATATCGACTGGAAGCAGACGCTCGGCGGCGAATGGCGGCAATACGAGAAGATTTTTCCGGCGCTGGCCAAGAGCCGCGTCGACCAAGTCTCGATCGAGGTCATCCATTCGCACGTGCCGCTGAAGCTGCTCGCTTTGCTCGAAGGCAAGGACGTGCTCGCCGGCGTGATCGACGTCGCCAGCGACAAGGTCGAGACGCCCGAGGAGATCGCCGGCCTCATCAAGGACATCATGCAGGTCGTGCCGAAGGAGAAGATCGTCGCCTGCACCAATTGCGGCATGGCGCCGATGCGGCGCGACATCGCCGAGGCCAAGCTCAAGGCGCTGGGCGAAGGCGCGAGGCTGGCAAGGGAGCGGTTTGGATAAGGGGCTTGCGTGCCCCGGACGCGGCGCAGCACGAAGTGGTGCGCGGCTGGTCCGGGGCCCCGCTTTTTTAACCGGGGTCCCGGGTCTGCAGCGCACCGTTCGCCGTAGCGCATCGAAGACGCGCGCAAACGCGCTTATGGCTCACGCTGCGCTGCGCCCGGGACAAGCACCCCACTTGATCTCGATCAACGCCCCGGTTCCCCGTCCCTATAGGCTGTTGCGCGAAATCATCCGCAAGGAGCCTGCCATGACCATCAATGTCGGAACCGTCGACCGCATTCTGCGCGTCATCGTCGGCCTAGTGCTGATCGCCTTCGCGCTCGGCTATATCTGGCCCGGCACCGGCTGGAACTGGGTCGGCTGGATCGGCGTGGTGCCGATTCTCACCGCCGTTTTCAGTACCTGCCCGGCCTACACCGTGCTCGGCCTGTCGACCAAGTAATGACCCGTGCCCCGGACGCGGTGCGGCACGAGCGACAGCGAAATGATGCACCGCAGATCCGGGGGCCCGCTTATCGACCGGGGTCCCGGGTCTGCAGCGCACCGCAAGCGCTGCGCTGCGCCCGGGACACGAAGTCGCTACCGCCCGGCGCGGCCCATGACGTCCATCAGCTCGGCCACCTTGCGCCGTTGATCGGTCTTGTCGCCCGAGGCGATGGCGTGGGCGACACAGTGCGCCACGTGGTCGCGCAGGATTTCCTCTTCGGCGCGGCGGAGCGCCGCGCGCACGGCGCCGATCTGGGTGACGACGTCGATGCAGTAGCGGTCGTCTTCGACCATCCGAGCCACACCGCGCACCTGGCCCTCGATGCGTTTGAGCCGCCTGAGCGTGGCCGCCTTGCTGTCCTTGCGCATGGCGGTTATATACCCCCAGGGGGTATTGAAGGCAAGCCATGAGCGTGACCGCCGAGCACCATCACAACGCGGCGCCCGTCGCCGGCGGCGCCATCGATCCGGTCTGCGGCATGACGGTCGACCCGGCGACCGCCAAGGCGCGCGCCGATTACAAGGGTGGGACCTATTACTTCTGCTGCGCCGGCTGCCGGACCAAGTTCACCGCCAACCCGGAAAAATATTTAAAGCCGCGCGCGACCGATCTCGGGTCTACCCGAGATCGGTCTTCAAGTGCGCAAGTCGGCAACAGCCGACTTGCGATGCCGGTGGTCGAAGGCGCCGTCTATACCTGCCCGATGCATCCGGAGATTCGCCAGGTCGGGCCCGGCTCCTGCCCGATCTGCGGCATGGCGCTCGAACCGGAAGTGGCGACCGCCGACACCGGCCCCAATCCCGAGCTCGTCGACATGACGCGGCGCTTCTGGGTCGGCTTGGCGCTCACCGCGCCGGTGTTCGTGCTCGAGATGGGCGGCCACCTGTTCGACCTCGAACATCTGATCGCGCCGTCGCTGTCCAATACCATCCAGTTCGCCTTCACCACGCCGGTGGTGCTGTGGGCCGGCTGGCCCTTCTTCGTGCGCGGCTGGCAATCGCTGCTCACGCGCAATCTCAACATGTTCACGCTGATCGCCATGGGCACCGGCGTGGCCTACGTCTACAGCCTGATCGCGACTTTCGCGCCCGGCATTTTCCCGCATGCCTTCCGCGGCCATGCCGGCTCGCCCGCGGTCTATTTCGAGGCCGCCAGCATGATCACCGTGCTGGTGCTGATGGGCCAAGTGCTGGAGCTGCGCGCGCGCGAGGCGACCTCCGGCGCCATCCGCGCGCTGCTCGATCTCGCACCCAAGACCGCGCGCCGCGTGAAGGATGGCGGCGGCGACGAGGAGATCGCGCTCGACGCCGTGCAGGTCGGCGACCGATTGCGCGTGCGCCCCGGCGACAAGGTGCCGGTCGACGGCGTCGTGCTGGACGGCCGCTCCTCGCTCGATGAGTCCATGGTGACCGGCGAATCCATGCCGGTGACGAAGGAGGTCGGCGCCCACGTCATCGGCGCCACCCTCAACCAGAGCGGCAGCTTCGTCATGCGCGCCGACAAGATCGGCCGCGATACGCTGTTGTCGCAGATCGTGCAAATGGTGGCGCAAGCGCAGCGCAGCCGCGCCCCGATCCAGCGGTTGGCCGACCAGGTCTCCGGCTGGTTCGTGCCGACGGTGATTCTGGTCGCGCTCGTCGCCTTCGCCTCCTGGGCGACGTTCGGGCCGGAGCCGCGCTTTGCCTTCGGGCTGGTGGCGGCGGTGAGCGTGCTGATCATCGCCTGCCCCTGCGCGCTCGGGCTGGCGACGCCGATGTCGATCATGGTCGGGGTCGGCCGCGGCGCCCGGGCCGGCGTGCTGATCAAGAACGCCGAGGCGCTCGAGCGCATGGAGAAGATCGATACCCTGGTCGTCGACAAAACGGGAACGCTCACCGAGGGCAAGCCGAAGGTGGTCGCGGTCGTGCCGCTGCCCGGCTTCGACGAGCGCCAAGTATTGCAGCTTGCGGCCAGCGTCGAGCGCGCCAGCGAGCATCCGCTGGCCGCGGCCATCGTCGCCGCCGCAAATGCGCATAAGCTCCCAATGTCCCATGTGCGCGGCTTCGACGCCCCCCCCGGCAAGGGCGTGATCGGCATGATCGACCAGCAGCGGCTCGCGCTCGGCAACGCGGGCTTCCTCAAAGAGCTCAACATCGACACCGCGGCGCTAAGCGCCGAGGCCGAGCGCCTGCGCGGCGACGGCGCCACCGCCGTGCTGCTCGCCGTCAACGGCCAGCCGGCCGGCGTCATCGCCATCGCCGATCCGGTGAAGGAAACCACCCCCGCCGCGCTGAAGGCGCTCGCCGCCGACGGCATCCGCGTCGTCATGCTCACCGGCGACAATCGCACGACGGCACAAGCTGTCGCCAAGCGCCTCGGCATCGCGCAGATGGAAGCCGAGGTGCTGCCCGATCAGAAGAGCAAGCTGGTCGAGCAATTGCGGCGCCAGGGGCGCGTGGTCGCCATGGCCGGCGACGGCGTCAACGACGCGCCGGCGCTTGCCGCCGCCGAGGTCGGCCTCGCCATGGGCACCGGCACCGACGTCGCCATCGAAAGCGCCGGCATCACGCTGCTCAAAGGCGACTTGACCGGCATCGTGAAGGCGCGCGCGCTGTCGAAGGCGGTGATGCGCAACATCCGGCAGAACCTGTTCTTCGCCTTCATCTACAATTCCGCCGGCGTGCCGATCGCCGCCGGCATCCTCTATCCCGCCTTCGGTATCCTGCTCTCGCCGGTGATCGCAGCCGCCGCCATGGCCATGTCCTCGGTCAGCGTGGTCGGCAACGCCTTGCGGCTGCGGCGCACGAAGCTTTAAAAGCAATCGATGCGCCCTGCCCTGCTCGCCTGCCTTGCCCTCGTTTGGGCGGCCACCGCTGAGGCCGCCGAATGGCACGTTCAGCGCGTCGATACGCCCGCGCGCGTGAGCGCCGTCGATACCGTCGACGGCCAAGTGCGCGTCGAAGCGGGCGGGCTCTGGTACGCCGTGCTTTCCAAGAACGGCAAGTCCGGCAAGCTTGTGCTGCGCTTCATCGACGACCCCGGCAAGCCTAAGCCGCCGGAAGGCGCCCTGCCCGATGGCCGCGTCGCCATCGGCACGCACGACATCGCGCGCGCCTGGCTGGCCGAGCCGACCGACCGCTACGACCATGGCATTCTCGGCGACAAGATCGAGGCGGGCGCCCTGGTGATCGAGGCGCGCGACGGCAAGCAGCAGGTGCTGCGGCTCAAGAACGACGCCGTGTTCGAGGATCTCGAGCCGCGCATCGCCGATCTCAACGGCGACGGCCATGACGACATCGTGCTGGTGAAGTCCTATCTCAAGCGCGGCTCGGCGCTCGCCGTAGTCGCCGAGCGCCGCGGTCGCTACGAGATCGTGGCCGAGACGCCGCCGCTCGGCGCGCCGCACCGCTGGCTCGACCCCGCCGGCATCGCCGACTTCACCGGCGGCGGCAAGCGCGAGATCGCGCTGGTGCGTCAGCCGCATGTTGTTGGCCAGCTCGAACTGTGGGCTTTGCGCGACGGCCGCCTGCAGAAAGTCGACGAACTGCCCGACGCCGCCAATCACATCGCCGGCACGCGCGCGATCGACATGGCCGCGGTCGCCGATTTCGACGGCGACGGCATCGCCGACCTCGCCGTGCCTTCGCTCGACCGCACGCGCCTGCGCATCGTCTCCTTTGCGCCGCACGCGCGCGAGATCGCCAGCATCGCACTGCCGGCAAAAGTCGCCACCGATCTCGGCCTGCTCAGCGCCGGCGGCGCGCCGGCGGTCGCGCTCGGGCTTGCCGACGGCTCGCTCGCCGTCGTGCGTATCACGCGCTAGACGGACGTCACTGGACTGCGGTGGAGGTCACCGGGCGCGCGCTTTGGTCTGCGCCGGGCACGACTTTGCATTTCTTCTCGATGGCCTCCCGGCGCAGATCGGCCATCTCCCCGCGCAGCTGGAAATATTCCGGCTTGTAGGCCATCGCGCTGACCAGCCGGCCGGCCGAATCGTCGCCGGCCTTCAGCATCAATGCTTCCAACTCGCGTTGCCGGCTGCTGTTCTGATTCGCCTGCTGCTGGATCTGCTGGCAGTTGAACAGCACGTAGCGGCCGGGCGCGACCAGGAAACGGCTTGTGCTGTCGCCCTCCGCCGCGGTGCAGCCGGCGAGCAGAATCCCCGTCAGCGCCAGCGCGAACAGGCGGCCGGCGACACCGGTCGGGTGATGGGACGATCGAGCCATCGGCGCTGTGCCTGTTGTTGTTGTGGACGGGGGAATGGCGAAATCTACCGCCCTATACCTTCAGTGAGTCGGGCTCCGCGGCAGCATACTGAGATTGCGTAATAAAACCCTGATTATGGCGCCTGTTTGATGGTCTGCAAAGAATTCGCGCGATATTTCAAACACTAAGCTGCC
>Ga0335081_10012982_pt1 | contig 13481 bp, 11 predicted proteins | sample Lox_Sample_35_FD_206713 | JGI IMG/M metagenome (GOLD analysis project Ga0335081, IMG submission 206713) | Soil microbial communities from Loxahatchee National Wildlife Refuge, Florida, United States - Lox_Sample_3.5 | ecosystem: Environmental > Terrestrial > Soil > Wetlands | place: USA...
GCTGAACGACAGTGAGACGCTGGCCTGGACACAAGTGATGGATCAAAAGGATTAGCCCACTAGGAAACTCAAGCGCATCGTGGTGGACGTCACGTCGGTCTATTTCGACCGGAGGGAACCGAGCTACGCGTTCGCTAATCCGCATTTGCGGCAAGTTGGACGAATGGGTGTATTCGACATCATTGTCGAATGCGACCTCAGTGCCTGGTAGCAGGCATACTGCTACGTTCGCCTTGCCAGGTGCAGAGAGGCCTCGGGTCGTCGAGTTGGCGAAAGCCGTCGTGATCAACTTCTCTCCAACCATTGCCGGCCGAGAGGCGGTCAGATGCAAGCTGTAGTCGCACATGACATACACTCCCTTTGTGCTGAACAACGAAAAAAGACTTAGGCTGGGCTGTAACCTTCAATCGCTGTCAGCAGTTCTTCCTCGATTGCGGTACGCCGCTTCGCCAGGGCACTCGTTCTTGCTGTTACATCCATGCCACTTGTTTGCGCGAGTGCAGTAAGCTTGTCATTTACGATCGCATATTCAAGGCAGAGGGCTTCAAATTTCGGACTGCTTTCCCGCAGCTGCTGGGTCAATTCTCGTTTGTCCGGAAATCGTCGGATGATTTCACTCATCGGGTCAGTCACGTTCGCCTCCCAAGGATTAGTTGACCGCCCATTCGCCGCGAACGTTCTTTGGATCGACCTGTGACGGCATTCGTCCGGCAGTGGGGGTCTGCCTCCACTTCGACTCCAATTCGTGATGCGAACTGTTTGTGGGATGCTGAGACCCGGACTCGTCCGGGCTTGATTTTTTTGAGTTCACCATGTCAGCCTCCTGCAGCAGGTCTGCAGGAGTTATTGGCCGTTAGGCGGACAATGGCGAACTCCACCGCCGTTCAGAGACTAGGGGGCGGCGACGCGCTTGGGCTGATGACTCCTGTTGCGGTTCTTTTAGCGCAGCGGGGTCACCATGATGGAATGCCACAACCAATCCGTCCAAGCGGACAGCCTCGGCGCGCTAGCTGTACCCTATCAATACCGCTTTTGCCCGCGCTGCCGTCGCGAATGGGCAGCCAAGCATCAGTCATGCCCAGAATGCGTTCACTGGCTGGGTGATAAACCCCTTTTACGCGTCGAATGGCAACTGGCCCCGGTGAACGTTTGTAGTTCGGCGCGCGCAACTTACGAGCTTATTGGCGCAAGCGTCCTTATCCTGCGCCTCGTTTGCGAGCATCCTCCGGACGACAAACAGATTGCGCAGATCGCGGAGATTATTCGCGACATCACTAATGTCGCGAATGGAGCAACCTATGAAGTCGCTCGATGTGGATGGATTGTCTGGACAAGAGGGGGCCTGCCGCACGCCTTCAGGCTCGGTGGTGAAATCGAGCGGCGTTTGACCAGCTCACTGTCCCGACTAGAGAGTATTCTTCTCCATAGCGTAAAAATCCGTTGGGCCGTTTGGATCGATCAGTACATTGTGCCCTTTGACGTGCAGAACAGACCTGCAATTGGGGACCTCGCGCTAGGCGCTATCTTCAATTTTGAACCAGACAACCTGGTCCTCTCGTCAGAGGCTGTCTATCGGTCTAATCGCCGGTGGGCACATTTCGTGGCCGCCCCGCGCCGCTTGCTCGATGGCGAGCAGCTTTGGGGTTATCGAATGATCGGGCATAAGCGACCATCGGCATTGGATCACGCCGAAGCTACCAGCGTGAGCCGATTCATTGGCAGGGGGCGTCAACTCGCAAAGCTTGAAAATTCCTGGAAGCGAAGCGGACCGAGAGTCAAGTTGGCCATTACTGCCGCAGCGGGAGTGGGCAAAACCCGTCTCATCAAGGAGTGGCTTAGAAGACATCCGGACATTCGTGCCGTTGCAGCTAGCTAGCTTCAGTTTGTTCGGCGGTACAATCGAAGACTTTGTGAGCCAGCTGGCAGAGCTGCCTCCCCGCCGATTGGATTGGAACGCTTTACTACTCGACGCGGTCGTAGGCCGCGTCCGTCGTGAACAGATTGAGGTCCTAATCCTCGATGATCTTCACTGGGCAGACAGCGAGGGGCTTAAATTCCTCCACGACCTGCTCGCTGCATTGCCGCCGCGGGGCACACTGATTGTATTGGCAGCGCGTCCGAGCGGACGAGAGCAACTGCGCGCACTTAAACCAGACACCGAACTAGCGCTTGGGCCACTGCCCGCATCCGCCACGGCGGAGCTTGCGCAACAATTAGTGGGATCGCAGCCGGTCGCGGCAGCAGCGGCGCTTCGCTCAAAAGCAAACCCGCTGTTTGTTGAGCAATTCGCTGCCTGGGCCGCGGAAACAAATTACAACGCCGACGGATCGGGACCCTGCACCCTGTATCAAGTAATCGCCGCCCGGATCGAACGTTTATCGAAGGTGCGCATTGCAGATATTCGCCAGCGCTTGCGATGGGGTCCAACGTGGCAGCGGCAGTCGATCGATGATGAACTTCGGCAACTCGAAATCGAGAGCGGGCTCTGGCTGGACCGATTGGGCACCGGAGATTATGCCGATCGAGTTCAGGCGGCCCATCATCTCGCCAGCCTGGAGCGTCTGAATTATGAGATTTTCCTGACCAGCATGCTGCTGGGCCGACCGCGATCACGATCGAGCCGTTTGCGAGAAGCGATCGAGCGCCTTCTCATTGGCAGCGCCGATCAAGTCCTGGCTGACTTAAAGCGCCGGACCGCAAAAGCGAACAGCACAACCAAGGAGAACATTTCGCGCGAGGCGAGGCGTGCGGCGGACATTCTCTTCTCGGCTTATCAGTGGGCCAAGGCGCAAGAATTTTACGAGTTGGCCTACTCAAGTGCGCTCTGGGATAAGCATGAAGTTGGCCGGCTCATTAGTGAATGTCGCCGCCATAGCCAGGCATCGATTTCAAATGACAGGGAGATTTATTCGGTTCAGCCAGAAAAATGGCTCGACGAAAAACCGAGCGTGGAGCCAATTGATCTCCCCTACATCTGGGCTTCACTGGGGCGACTGTACGGTCGCAGCGAATATTTTGGCCGCGCCAGCGAAGCTGCGCTGGCAATCAATGACCACGCTTTGGCCGAATGGGCCAAACGGAAGGCGACAGAGTGACTTCGTTAGGCGCTGGTTGACGAAGCGTTGAGTCGGACTTACTTTTGATTCGGCGAGGCGATGGAGTTCGCCGCAAGCGCCCTGCGATCTCAAGGTAGGGCTGATGACTCCTGCAAACCAAAGGAGTCATCGTGCCATGCAGGATCTCAGCAGTGACGCTGACCGAACAGCACATTACCGTCAGGAAGCCTCGGCCTGCGCAACGGCGGCGCTGAAGACAACCATTGCCGAAATCAAACAGGCTTATCTGGACCTGGAGCAGGGATGGCTATGCCTCGCTCCAAAGCCAGAGAATAGCTCTGCTATTTCCGCAGAGCCGAATACCGCGCTGGATGGCGATTCAGCCCCGCATCTGGCGCCGCGCTGCAACATCGCTCAGTCGTGACCGGCCAATACAATTTGTAGGTGCGATCCGGCTCGCTTCTTATCGGTAATGCGTCCTGTTGGAAAACCGCGAATGGATTTGCGCGAGTACGAGCAAAGCAAGTTTGCAATAGCTGAAATACTGCGATCGGCCTCTCCATGCCTCCCGGAACGGGAAGAGGAATTACGGGTTCGCCTTCAGGACCTATTTGCCCGGCTTGCGGAGGATCGATTCAACCTTGTCGTTTTTGGCCGCTTCAATCGCGGTAAAACCTCCCTGATGAATGCAATCCTTCGGACCGACCGACTGCCGATCGGTATCGTTCCGCTCACGTCGGTGATCACCACCGTGGGCTATGGCAGCAAAGAGCGGGTTGTATTGAAATACGACAATAGGATTCTCGATCACGAAATACCGATAGAAGCGCTGCCTCAACACATTACGCAGCAACGTATTAAGACTGCCGAAGTCCAACTGCCTGCGGAAGTTCTTCGCCGTGGATTCTACTTTGTCGATACGCCGGGCCTCGGTTCGGTCATCTTGGAAAATACGTTCACGACTGAAGCCTTTCTCCCCGAAGCCGACGCATTGATTCTGGTAACCAGTTATGAAAGTCCGCTATCGGAAGATGAGGTTCGATTCTTCAAGGCTGGAGCGTCGTCGGGACGCCGCGTATTCGTTGTTCTCAACAAACACGACACGGTGTCGCTGGAGCAACGTAAAATCGCTCTCGCTTATGTACGCGAGCAATTAGGTATTCTTTTTGGCGACAGCATAGTGCCGATATTGTCGGTCTCCTCTACTGATGGCCTAAACGCGAAGTTGTCGGGGGACCAGAGACTTCTTGAAGCAAGCGGCCTTCCAGGGCTTGAACAGCAATTGCTTGACTTTCTCTTGACTGAAAAAAGCAGCGAATTCCTGCGGCTGATGTGCCACCGTGCACGACAGTTCCTCAAAGAGCTGCCGAACGGAGCGGAAGTGGTAGATTTGGTTGCGCGGGTCGATGCATTAAGTCAACAATTTGGCCGCAAGACTCAAGCGAGATCGACCCGGGTTTCGGTGTCGGCTGACTTTCCAAACTTGCACCAGCTTCAATCATGCGAAATCTGCGCCCAAGTCGCCGACAAGCTGTGGAATTTCCTGTGTAAGTATCAGTACGACATCATTGTCGGCCACGACGAGCAGCAGCGCTTCGCCAGCCGCGGCGGACTATGCCCCTTCCATACCTGGCAACTCTGGCCAGTATCGTCTTCATATGGCATCTGCGCTGGACACGCGCCCCTGTTCGAACGGCTTGCGGCTGCCCTTCGTGAGTCGGCTTCTATTCAGCGTCTAACGCAAATCCATGCACAACTGCACGAGCTGCTCCCAGATGAGCACGACTGTGCCCTCTGTAATGTGCGCGATCGTGCCGAAGAGGACGCGATCGATACCTTAGCGAAGCGGCTGGAGCAGGATAAGACGCGCGCATTGAACACGCTGTCCGCAATCTGCCTCCCACATTTCGTCATGCTTACGTCGGCGGTCCGGGACAGCGCTTTGGTGCGTACGATGTTGAAACGCCAAGCGACGGTCCTGGAGCGCTATGCGGAGGATATGAAGCGGTATGCGATCAAGCACGCTGGCGTCCGCCAGCATCTCGCGAGCGAGGAAGAAACAAGGGCGGCTGAACGCGGATTACTGTTGGTGGCCGGTCGCAGCCAGGTGAATTTTATGCCGAGACAAAGTGTCGACGCAAAAGAGGCCGGTGACGATCCATGACGCAGGCGACAGACGCACACAATGATACAAAGCCAACGTTGCGCTCAGTCATGCCTGCAGAACGGTCGTTATATGTTGAGCAAGCTATCGGGAAGCTGAAGTCATTCCGCGAGGGAGATCTCGGCATTGCCGAGGTGATCGCCTGTGGCGAAAAAGCTATTCCTGCGCTGCACAGGATGCTTTTTGAACGCGAGCCCAGCGGTCTTTTTCAAGCACGCTGCCGTGCGGTCGAGGCATTGGCTGGGCTCGGCGCTCATGATGTGCTGATCGAATTCCTGGAATCTGATCGCGATATCACTGATCCCGTTGAGCGACTGGGGGAAGATGCGGTGATCAATGCTGCAGCCCGCGCGCTCGGGAATAGTCGGGAGCGGCGCGTGTTCGAGCTGTTATTGCGGCTTGCGCAACGCCCTGCTCTGACCGGGGTGATCGGCGCTTTGGGCACATTCGAAAAAAGCGAAGCCATTCCGGTATTGATCGACGCGTTGGAAGAAGACGTCAGCCGCCATGCCGCCGAAACGGCGCTCTGGAAGCTTGGAAAAAAGGCACGCGCGGCGCTCTTGTGTACAGTCGATCTGAAATTGCCGTCAGCCGAGCGCGAAAGCGAATCGAGCGCGCGGCGGCGGCGAAGCGCACTCAAGCTTTTTGCAGAGATGGACAGATCGCGCGCGGCATGGCGACGCCTGCGGCACCTCGTACATGACGACGACGCAAAGCTTGCTGCGCATGCCTGCGAAATCGGCCTCGCGCGCGCACCGGCATCGGAGCGGTTCGACGCGGTTCGGCGTCTAATCGAGCTATTGGCCCGGGAGGACTGGATCTTGCGCGATGAGATCGAGACCTATTTGACTATTCACTTCGCCAGCGCGCGGGATGTGATCACTCAGTTTCTCTTTCAAATTCCGCGCCCGGGCGACGATACTGCGGCCAGAGAACAAACCGCAGTCATCCTGCGCCGCATCATTGCGCACGCCACGTCCGGGCCAGAACGCGATAACGAATTCTCACGCTAGGCCCCGTAATTGTATTACGCGATTGGCGCGTTTCCGCGTGTTCCAGGTGCGTCGCCTTGGAGTGCGTCGCAAAGGGAAGCCAGTGATGCGTTAGCGGTAGCGAGCCGGTCGAGTTCGGGCTGGACAGCGAAAGATTGATCGCGCCTACGCGCAAGAGCGTCTTTGATGATATTGCGCGTAGCGGCGATCGCGTGGTCCAGTCGCTCCTCGAAATGCGCTGTGGCGTTGCGAAAGGTCTCGTCGAGCCCGCGCAGAATCGCCCAGCGAAGGTTTTCACCGTTTCGAACAATAAGTTCTTCCGCCTGTCGGATCATGCGCGCGCGCAGCCGCCGCCGCCGCAGCCTTGGCGGGAAGAGACGATCGATCAGTCGGCTCGGATCGGGAATAAGGGTGTCGCTGGTGCTTTCGGTCACCCAATAGGGATCCTCACCAAGTTCGAAAGCTTCGTGTTCCGTATCAGGTCCTAGGGGGACATCAAAGATTTCCGCTGCCGTCTGCCGGACGCGATCGATCAGTGCGTTGACGCGGTCCTGGCAACTGTGAAGAGCGCTGCCAGCCTCGGCCGCGAACGTCCTCACCACCGGTTCCCGCGCAGCCTCAAATTCAGCCTGCATAGCTGAGGATAACGAACGCCGTGCTCCCTCTTCCCAGGTCATCGGGACAGCGCCGGAGAGGCTTGCATCGATGACCACCGCAAGCTTTTTCGCGATCTCCTTGCGCAGTCTATCGATCCCGGAATCTAGGCTCTCGCGCAGACGCCGATGATCGCCCGCGAGCAGGTCTCGCGTAACGCGCCGCTGCTCTCCAATGGCGAGCAACGCTTGCCCGAACTCATCTGATTTGGCGGCAAGCTCCTCGATCGGCATGTTCAGGGCGCGCGTGCGAAGTCCTAGCTCCGCCGACGCCTGCGCCAGGATGTCCCCAGCCTTGCCCCGCACCGCATCTTCGAGCCAGCGGATTTTTTCGCTGGCAAGCGCTCGTACCAGATGCTCTTCGAGTTCCGCCACGCCACTCATTTCCAATGCTGCATCGTCACCGCTCTGCTTGGCAGCCAAGCCGTCACGGGCAGAGATGCAGAAAATCCTTCCATCGGCTTCGATGAGAGACTTTTCCGACAGTATCTTTTGTAAGAACCCCAGAGCGCTGCGCTTATCGTGTGGCTGAAGATAATCTGCCTTGTTTAGTACGAAGAAAATGCGCGCAGTCTTCGATTTCAGCCGCCGCAGATAGTCAAGCTCCACTTCAGTGATCGGTGGATCGGCCGAGATCACGAAAAAGGCGGCGTCACATTCGGGGAGCACCTGCAACGCGGCTTGCGTATTGTGTTGCAGGGTAGAACCGACGCCTGGGGTATCGATGATCACTGTTCCGTCGGCAAGAATATCAGCCGGATAAAACAACTCCACCCGTTCGACGCCAAGCTTGTTTTCCGGATTGGCTTCCTCGGCGACAAAACGAAACAGCACATCGCGAATCGCGTCTACCGCCTGGACAGCAAACTCCTCGCTCTGAGTTTTGCCCCTGAAGTGGACGACGACAAGCGGATCGGGCCGCCAGGCAATGAAGGTCGCGACGGCAGTTAGCGGAATAACCCCGGTGGGAAGGACATCGGCGCCGAGCAGCGCGTTGATGAACGTGCTTTTGCCGCGCTTGAATTGGCCGAGAACGGCAAGCTGCAAGCGTTCGTGTTCGAGCCGGCCACGCAACTTGCGCAGTCGAGAAAGGAGTGGCGATTCAGAGCCTATTGCACTCGCGAGCGCGAGCTCCGCGTGGCCGAGGATTGCAGCGAGCATGCTCGGCAGGGCATCAGGCGATCGAGACGCCATCTGTTCTGCCGCTATGGGCAAGTTTTCATTCATGCGTCGTCATCGAGTACAGCCGATTCCCCCTCATCGCCGAGGTCGGCTTTGCTGTCGTCCAGAAAACCGTGATGACCAATTTTGCCCTCTTGTGTGCGGAACCAGGACAAAATATCGCCGCGCTGGCCGCTGATCGGGCGCGCCCAGCGCAGGTTCTTCAATGCTTTGCTTTCCTCACCAACCCACCAGTATTCCTTGATCACCATCAGTGACCAGCCGCGGCGGCCTTGCCGTGTGAGAGTAGTAATCTCGATGACAAAACCGTGCCGCGGCCCCATGGTGCTGTGCCGCTCGCGTTCGAAGTCGACACCGTCATGCGTCCAATGCGGCCGCTTCAGACCCGGATTGGTGATGCTGACCAACAGGTCGAACAAACGAAAGAATGACGGGCGGGCCAAGCTTTTCATGGCGTGCCCTCCCGCGCAGAGGCAACGGGATGCGTCAAGTCCGAGAAATGAAGAGATGGAGGGCTCATATCTGCTCCCACCGCCTAATGCTGCTGCGGCAGGAGTCATCAGCCCTATGGGCGCTCGCAGGGGACTCCATCCCTCGCGTCATATAGTGGTCCAGACTTGTGCGATCAAGCAAATCAACGAGCGAGCGTGGCCAGTCTCAGGAACCCGGAAATGTAGGTGAGAAAAGGTCCTGTGCGATTGATTGAATCGCGTGAATGACCTAGATTGCTTCCTCGAATTGGCGATGGAGTCCGCCTCAACCGCCCCTACAGGCTGATGACTCCTACGGACGCGCTCGGCAGCAGGCCGAGGCGGTTACGTAGGACGAGTTGCGGGGTGATCTGCGATGGCGGTCATTGCCGATGTGATCCTCGTATTCTCAGCCGACGACATGCCGTCGCGTGAACCGTGGCGCACGCGCACTCGACCGCCGAACCGCGCTCGTGGGGCTGTGTCATGATCGAGCGGATTGCTTACAACGTCCTCCAGGTTGCTGTCGTCTTGGCCTTCGCGCCGCTCGTTGAAGGCGTGACCAGCCGGCTTAAGGAAATTCTTCAATCCAAGCGCGGCCCGAGCATCTTTCAACCGTATCGCGACATCTGGAAGCTTCTGCACAAAGATGAGATCGTTTCCGAGCATAGTTCATGGATCTTTCGGTTCGCCCCCTATGTCGCATTTGCGGCCCCTGTTTTTGTTGCGCTGTTAATTCCGGTCCTGACGCGCTATCCGCTCTTCTTCGCCTTTATGGGCGACATGCTCGGCGGCGGTTTTGTTCTCGCGCTTGGCGGCTTTTTCAGCACCCTCGCCGCCGTTGACACAGCCAATCCCTATGGTCCCATGGGCGCAAGCCGAACGCGCATGGTCGGCTTCCTTGCCGAGCCAGTTTTCATTGTCGTCTTTCTCACAGTTTCCTTCGTGGCTGGTTCGACCATTCCTTACATCGTCCAGACCCGGTGGGTTACACCAATTGCGAACTTTTTTGAGCCCGCCCACGTACTGCTGATGATCGCATTTTTGATGCTGATCCTGGCTGAGGACGGACGCATTCCAGTCGATAGCCCGTCAGGTCAGTTTGAACTAGCGATGATCGACCGCTCTAAATCGCTCGAATATTCCGGGCGCGGCGCTGCGCTGATGAAATGGGCGGGCGCGATGAAGTTCTTTGTCCTTATCTGCATCTTTCTCAATGTACTGGTCACGCCGTGGGGGTTGGCGCAAGGCATGGGCCTGGGCGAAGTAGTGCTCGCCATTCCACTCGTGCTCTTGAAAGTTTTCTGTTTCGTGCTGGTGCTCGTCTACATCGAATCCTCGCTCGCCAAGCTCCGACTTTTTCGAATCACGGAATTCCTTGGAGCTGCGTTCGTGATTTCGGTACTCGCGATGGTCACCCAACTATCTGGCATCTGAAGGAGTGACAATGAGCGGCTCGCCTGTTCTGTTCGCTTTCGATGCGCTCACCGGCGCTTTGTTCCTGCTCACCGCGCTTGGCGTCGTCGCAACACGGCAGGTGCTCGCTTCTCTCCAGCTCTTCATATTGCAGTCGCTGCTGCTGAGTTTTTCCGCCGTCTTGCTTGGGATCGCTCAGAACTCGATCCATCTGTTCGCAGTCGCGGCGATTACGATTGCCACTAAAACGCTACTGATCCCCTGGCTGCTTCGGCGCACGGTGAGGGAAGAGGTATATGGAACACGCGAGGTCGAGCGCGTCCTTAATATTCCGAGTTCGTTGTTGATCGCCGCGATCTTGATTGTTCTCGCCTACGTGGTTGCCAATCCGCTGCTCGGCATCGTTGCCATGCCGTTCGTCCAAATCAATCTTCCGCTTGGCATCGCGGCGATGTTCCTCGGTGGCTTCACGATCGCAGTCCGACGGGAGGCCGTTCCCCAGTTGCTCGGTTTGCTCGCTGTTGAAAATGGCGTGTTCTTCGCTGGCGTTGCCATCGTCCCGAATCTTCCGGTCATCGCCGAACTGGCGGCCGCGGTGGACGTGCCGGTGATCACGCTGGTGGTCGGGCTGCTGACCCGTCGGATTCATGCACGGCTTGGCACTACCGCCGTCGGCCAGTTGGCGTCCCTGCGGGAGGAATAGAAAATGGAGCTTGCTGGCATTCTGATCATTCCGTTGCTGGCTAGCGCTTTTTCGCTCCTGCCGGCCGGCCAGCGTTTCGCTGCACCCGTCACAGTCATTGCGTCCGCAATTGTCCTTTGTCTTGCCATCGTGATCGCGGCAGAGGCTGCTCAGACCGGACACGTCGCGGCGTCGGGCGAGTGGCTGACCTGCGATGGTCTTGGTGCACTGGTTCTGCTCCTTGTCGCTTTCGTTGGATTTACGGCCGCGTTGTTTTCCTGGGGCTACATAGCAGAACGCGTCAAACACGGTCGTCGCAAGAGTACCCGGCTCTATTACGGTCTCTACAATTTGTTCGTTCTTTCGATGCTCGCAGTTCCGCTGCTCGCGAATGTCGCACTGATGTGGATCGCGGTCGAGCTGACGACTTTGCTTTCCGCTTTTCTGGTTGGCTTTGAGGACACGCCTGAAGCACTCGAAGCCGCTTGGAAATACGTTGTTTTGACCACGCTCGGAGCCGTTCTCGCACTGCTCGGTTTCCTCATCTTGTATTGGGGATCGCGCATCGCCGGCCTTGAGCCCTTCACCTGGGTTGGTTTGGTGGAGGCCGCACCGCGAATGCCCCCGGCGCTGCTATGGCCGGCATTCCTGTTCATCCTCGTTGGATTTGGGACCAAGGTTGGCTTCGTTCCGATGCACACATGGCTGCCTGATGCGCATAGCCAGGCGCCGGCCTCGATTTGCGCACTGCTGTCGGGCGTCGAAACCACAACAGTTCTGTATGTCATCCTACGGCTGTTTCCTGTGGTCGGCGGGGCGGCGGGGCTCGACGCCCGCCCGTGGTTCATCGGTTTTGGACTGCTTTCGGTCGCTATTGCGACGCTGCTCTTCATCCATGTGCGCGACTTCAAGCGGTTGTTCGCGTTCTCGACGGTTGAACATATGGGAATCATTCTGGTGGCGGCCGGTCTGGGCGGCGCCGAGGCTCATCTCGGTGCGGCCTACCAGATGACGGGCCACGCCATCGCCAAATCGTTTTGTTTCTTTGCTGCGGGAGTGACCGTGCTCGGGCTCGGCACACAAGAGATTTCAGCCGTCCGAGGCCTTGTTCGTTCTTCGCCCGTTGCCGCCATTGCGCTACTTGCCGGCGGGTTTGCGATTGCCGGGGCGCCGCCATTTGCGGTGTTCGTAAGTGAGCTCGTGATCTTCAAGGCCGGGCTTGCCAGCGGGCAATATCTCGTCATCGCGGTCTTGGCCGTTCTCGTCGTTATCGCGTTCTGCGCCGTGATGTTTCACATCAATCGCATGATCTTTGGTGTCGCGGACCAGCAGATGCGCGCAGCAAGCATCCCACTCTCGTGCAAAGCGACTCTGGCAATTGCCGCCATTCCCTTGGTCATTATTGGCATCTACATCCCCACGCCGCTTTACGGTCTGCTCAAAGCGGCGGCAAGCGCGATGGGAGGCTAAGCGAGCTCCAATGGCGACGCTCCATCGCACCCACGTCGACCCTGCTACTGCCGCACGGTTGCTTGAGCTATGCCGAAGCCGGTGGCAGGGACAGGTGGTCGCATCTATCGATGAAACACGGCGCGCTTGTCGAATCGAATGTCGAGCTGAACGCCTGCGCGAGATGTGCGAGTGGCTTACCCGAGACCTAGAGTTTGCATTCGCCACCCTCGTTGTCGAGCAGCGGCCGCAGGATTGGTGGCTGCTGTATGCCTTTTATAAGGACGCCAAGTCACCTTGGATTCACATCGAATTAGAACTCGGTGCTGCTGCCCTTCCGTCAGTTGTCGACATTCTCCATGGCCCGTCTTTCGACTGGCACGAGCGCGAGATCGAAGATTTATTCGGACTGCATTTCGAAGGCCATCCGCGGCTCGGCGAATTCATTCTGCACGAGGACTGGCCGGAAGGCATCAATCCGATGCGTCGAGGCTTTGATGCACATCAGCATTTTGAACGTCGAGCCGTTGAACCAAAATGGGAACCGCCCACCATCGTGACGGCGCCAGGCGCGTTCGCAATGCCGATTGGGCCCGTCTTTTCCGATTTCGCCGAGTCAGCCCATTTCCTGCTGGAAAGTGTTGGCGAAGATGTCATCCGCACCATACCCCGCTTCTTCTACAAATATCGCGGCATTGAAAAGATCGCGGAAGGCCAATCGCTCGATCGCGTATTACTTCTTGCCGAGCGTTTTTCGGGTACTGCGGCGTTCGCTCATGGCTTGGCACTCTGTCAGGCCGTGGAGGCAATCGGGGCCGTGACACCGCCTCCGCGTGCGCTAGCATTGCGCACGGTCTTTGCTGAACTGGAACGCTTGCGCAGTCATGCTGCGTCGATCACCGGCATTTGCAATTCGACAGCCTTAGCCGTTGCGACCAGCCAAGCGGCTCTGATTGAGGAGAGCCTTCTGCGCTTAACTTGTGAGATTACCGGCCACCGTTATTTGTTTGGTTCTGTCATACCGGGTGGCATTGCCTGCGATCTGTCGCCGGCGAAGCGCCAGCATCTCGTTGAACAAGTTAACGAGGCGGCACAGCAGCTGCGTAATCTTCTTCAGATGCTGCGCTACTCATCAAGTTTCCTCGACCGTCTGGAGGAGGTCGGTATTGTCACCCGGGAAAAGGCGATGGCCTATGGTCTGGTCGGACCGATCGCTCGCGCCTCGGGCATTGCACGCGACATACGTAAAATCTTTCCTTATGCCGCATACGACTCGGTCGATTTCGCTGTTCCGGCCGAGCGTGAAGGGGATGGCTACGCCCGTTTGCGCGTCCTGTTTGCTGAGGCGGAGCAGTCCGCTGCCATCATATGCCGGACGCTAATAGCACCGCCGGACGGCCCCGTTCATACCAGTTAC
>Ga0335081_10012983_pt1 | contig 13480 bp, 11 predicted proteins | sample Lox_Sample_35_FD_206713 | JGI IMG/M metagenome (GOLD analysis project Ga0335081, IMG submission 206713) | Soil microbial communities from Loxahatchee National Wildlife Refuge, Florida, United States - Lox_Sample_3.5 | ecosystem: Environmental > Terrestrial > Soil > Wetlands | place: USA...
GTCGATTTTCCTTTTCATCGTCCGGCGGAATGGAGTTTATATTGGCTCTTTCTCGCTTTACTGGGATAGGAGAATACAACGGATGTCACCCAATCTCAAACGAATCGCATGCTCCGCCGTGGCGCTGCTGTTCTGCTTCGCTCTTTGCCGCGCCGCCAAGTTTCACTTTCAGGACAAAGAAGAAGTCATCCTCAAGGCTTGCAGCGACCAACTCCAGGCCCTGGGCGGCAATCGGGGAGCGCTGAAGGCCAAATACCCGACGCCCGAGATCCACTTGATCTCCAACAACTGGCTGTCGCCTGGAAGCACCGGCGAAGTAGTGGTCAAGGGCAAATTCGCACCGGACACCAAGTTCGTGTTTGAGAACGACAACTTCGAAGTGGTCAAAGAAAACCTGGCTGGCAACGAATATCGCGCCACGCTGCGGGTCCCGGACGGGATCGGGCCGCAATCGGCGGGGCTGCTGGCGGTGACACCGGTCACCGGCCTTATGGACCGCAAAGATAACGCCGCCATCGTGTGCGGCAAGTACGAATGGACCCTCGACGCCGCCAACGGTTGGCACGTAGTGGCCCGTTCCCCCGCCAACAAGGTCTGCGGCGGCAACGTTCAGGATGACTCCTATGACCTTTCCTTTTTCAAGAAGGGCGAGACCAAGCCGTTCGAAATACGCAGCGGCAAGCTGTACTTCTCGGTTTACGAGCAGGTTTACCGCTTTGCCGTGAGCCAGGAAGGCCCCGCCCAGGGGCAGGCTTCCGCGACAGACGTACAAACGCTGACGGCAAAGATGATGGATCCCAAAACAACCGATGCCGAACGCAATGAAATCATGAAGCACATGGCGGAGGCTCAGGAAAAAATGATGGCGCAGATGCAGGCCAACATGAAACAAATGTCCGACCCCTCCTACGCCAAGAAGCAGGAGCAACTGCGGCAACAGTTCGGGTGTGAGCGGATCGAGCTAACCCCCCAAGGCAGCGGCTTTACCGGCCGTATGCAGTGTTCTCAGACGGTCGGAACCCAGCTCGCTATCACCGGTACGATGAAGTTCCTCGGGCGGTAGGTTCGATTACCGCATCTTGGCCGCGTCTGCTTTCATTGCGGCCGAGTTCTTCCAAGCCTGCTCGGCGTACGGTCCCGGAAGCGCCGCGCACTGGTCGCTGAACTTCGCGCCCTCCAGCACGAGGGCCTTGTTGTTGGTCATTTTGCCGAGGTTGTAGTTCGAGACTCCGAGATAGAACAGAGCCGGGGCCGCCATGGCGGCGTTGCCCTGGATCAGCGGGAGTGCGGCGCGCAGGTCCTTGTTGGCGACGGCATACTGGTTTCTTTCGCCCTGGATCACCCCGGCGATCCAATAGCCCCGGCCTAGCGCCAGGCTCTTCTTGCGGTCATAATCGGCCTGCGCCATGCCTTCCGGCTTGCTGTGCTTGCTGGCAGCCGCCACTAACCGGTTGGCGAAGCCGAGCGCACGGTCGGTCTGCTTCTGGTTCATGGCGTGGTCCGCCATCACCATCAAGAGGTCCTCGTTCTCCGGAAAATTCTGCAGGCCCTTTTCAGCAACCGTCGGGACCTTGGCCGCCGCGCCGGTCTGCTGGAGCGCCACCAGGTACAAACCGTACGCTTGATCGAGGTACTTGCTCTTGGGATTCTGCTGTTCCAGCGTTGCGATCAGATCCACCTGGGTGGCTGCGGGAGATTTCGCCGCCACAGCGTATAGCGCGTACTCGGTGTAGGTCTCGACGTCGTGTGCGTACGTCTGGCGCTCGGCCCATGCCTTCTTTTCGTCCTCGCCTTGCGGAGCGGTCTCAGCGGCCGCCTGTCGCGCCATCGCGCATACCTCCGCGGCAAGCTTTTTCACCGAAGCGACGTCCTCCTTGGCGACGGCATCTTTCAGGCTCTGGAAGGAGGTGTCCATATCCTGGGCAACCGCCAAAACTGGACCGGCCACCAGGACCACCGCCAGGCTCAGAGTGGATAATTTCATGACAATCTCCTCTCTACATGGGGATCTTAACACCTATATCTCAAAAATTCGACGCCACCAAGCCAACGCCGGTTTTGAGGCACAATGAGCGGTATGCCGGAACTGCCCGACGTCACCGTGTACGTCGAAGCCTTGAGCGCACGAACGTTCGGACACACGCTCAACCGCATCGCCATTCGCAGCCCGTTTCTTCTGCGCTCCACCGCTCCGCCCGTGGAGGCCGTGCAAGGCTGCACGGTCCGAGAAGTGCGCCGGCTGGGAAAACGCATCGCCGTCGGCTTTGATGGCAACCTTTGGCTGGTGCTCCACCTCATGATCGCCGGCCGGCTCCACTGGCGCGCGCCCGGCGCCAAGGTGCCCAAGAACGTCCTGGCCTTCTTCGAATTCGATACCGGAACACTGACGCTCACCGAGGCCGGGTCTCAGCACCGCGCCTCGCTTCACATGGCGGCAGGCGAAACCGGACTGCGCGAGTTGGATGCAGGCGGGATCGACGTGCTCGAAGCCGGCGCCGCCGCTTTCGCCGGGGCCTTGCTGTCGGCCAACCACACCCTGAAACGCGCCCTCACCGATCCCCGGCTGTTCAGCGGAATCGGCAACGCGTACTCGGACGAGATTCTGCATGCCGCCCGACTCTCGCCTGTGGCCTTGACCCAAAAGTTGTCAGCCGCGGAGATCGAGCGGCTGTACCGCGCCGCTCGGGTGACTCTGGTCGAATGGACCGATCGCTTGCGCCGTGAGGCCCGGGGGGCCTTCCCGGAAAAGGTGACGGCATTCCGCGAAGGGATGGCGGTCCATGGCCGCTACGGTTTGCCCTGCCCCCGCTGCGGCGCCAAGGTCCTGCGCATCCGTTACGCTGCCAACGAAACCAACTACTGCGCCGCGTGCCAAACCGGCGGTAAGCTGTTGGCCGATCGGGCGCTGTCACGCCTGCTGCGCGAGGATTGGCCGCGCACGCCGGAAGAGCTGGAAGCGCTGAAATTCTCTCGAAAAAGCACGTGACGGCGTCGATCTGATGCTATAGGAACAGCCGCCCTCGGACGGCTAATTGTATCCGTGTGGAGGTTCGAAGGTGCGGGCTCCGGTGCTACCGCCAACCGCAGGAAGCCGGGACGGGCATGACGCGCGGGCCGAAACCGTGGTGTGTCTGTCCAAGATGCCGCCCTTTCATCCGGCGGCTCTCAAGCTCCTGAACATCTCAAGCAGCAGCGAAACGGCCATCCAGGACTTCGAAACCGTTTTCCGGTCCGATCCCGCCCTCACAGGGGACTTGCTGCTGGTGGCGAATTCGCCGCTCTTCGGCAACCGTTCCCGCATCGCCACTATTCGCCACGCCCTGGCTTTCCTCGGCCTGGAGCGGGTCCGATCGCTCGCAACCACCATCGCGGTGGGCTTCTTCGTCCGCAACCAGCCGCGCACGGGTTACATCCGTGATATTTGGGCGCACGGCATCGCCACCGCGGTAGTCGCCGAAACCCTGGGAGGACTGCTTGGCTTGCCGGAACTGTACACCGTCGGGCTGACCCACGACCTCGGCCGCCTGGCCATGCTGCTCACCATCGGCCCCGCCTACGAAAAAGAACTCACAGCGGAGTTCGCAACCATCGGCGACTCCACCCGCCTGGAGTATGTGCTGTTCGGTATGGATCACGGTGAAGCCGGCGCGATGGTGGGCCACCGCTGGGGATTCCCGGACATGCTCCGCACCTGTATGTCCGACCACCACGAGTGTGAGCCTGGGCCGACACGCGATCCGCTTTCAGCGATCCAACTCGCATGCAGGATCGCCGATTCGCTTGGGTTTTCCGAAGTGCATTGGCGCGAGGAGCCACCGCCGCTTGAGCTGCCGGACGCGCTGGCACACCGCACCGAGCTGGTGCTGGAGCGGCTCAGGGAACGGATTGCCGTGCAGATAGAAGCGGTGGGCCGATAGCAGCGTAAGCACCAACTATACTGGGACCTGGAGGGGCAGGTCCATGAATCGACGCAAGGCCATTCTGACCGGCTTGACCGTGCTGGCGCCGGCCGCGCGCGCGGCCGCCAAGGATAGCGAGGTCTTCCTCGACCGCTGGGAAAAGGCCAAAACTTTCACGCTCCAGGTGGCCGACGCCATGCCGGCCGAGGCCTATGATTTTCGGCCCAAGCCGGAGATGCGAAACTACGGCGAAGAGATGCAGCACATCGGCACCAACAACGTGTTCTACATCTCGCGTTTCCAGGGGGGCAAGAGTCCCGATTCCCTGCCAGCGCCCAAAGTATTCGACAAGGAAACCACCAAGGCGTATCTGGTCGCCTGCTTTGATTACTGCGCCGAGGTGCTGAAGGGAATCACGGACGCGGAATTGGATCAGTCCTATCCCGGCCGCCCCAACACCGCGCCGCAAACCGGCTGGGATTGGGTGCTTCACGCCTTCATTCACACCGCCCATCACCGCGGGTACGCGGAAGTCTACCTTCGTGAGAAAGGGATCGTGCCGCCACACTACGCCGTCTGAGCGGCGCCGGCGACCTGGTCGCTGGCGTTCCGACGGCCAACACTGTATCTCTGCCCAACCTCTCCCCGTGCCAAACTAATTCTTTCGTATGTCCATCCCCGCCCTCACGCGGCCGCGCGCCCTGGCTCTGGCTGTCGCGGCGACGGTTCTCACCATCTACCTCCTGGCCGCCCCCTTCCGCGAAGGCTGGACTCATATCGAAACCGATTTCCCCAACTATTACAGCGCCGCCGTCCTGACCCTCCACCATGAACCCCTTCGCAATTTCTACGACTGGACCTGGTTTCAGCGCCACATCCATTACGCCGGCATCGACCACCAGCTCGGCGGCTACATCCCCTTCACTCCCCTCACCATGCTTCACACCTTGCCTCTGGCTTCGCTCCCGCCGCAGCGCGCCAAGCAAGTCTGGATGATCCTCGAAATTCTCTTCCTGGCCGCCGTCATCATCCTGGTCGTGCGGCTGTCCGGACTCGATCCTGCCGTCGTGCTGCTGCTGACTCTGGCTTCCACCAGCGCCCTCAGCACCAACTTCCTGTTCGGCCAGGACTATCTTCTTCTGCTACTGCTTTTGGCCGCGGCTGCCTGGTGCCTTTTGCGCGGCCGTCCCTTCGCTGCCGGCGGACTGCTCGGCTTGGTCTTTGCCATCAAGCTCTACTCGGCGCCGTTCCTCTTCTATTTCGCGGTTCGCCGTCAATGGAGAGCGCTGCTCGGCATGCTGGCGTCTATGACCTTTTTCGCGTGCGTCGCAATCGCTATCTTCGGTTTCGACGGCGTCCGCTACTTCGCCACCGCTGTTCTTCCTCGCGCCATCGACGGCGCCGTCATCGACCCATACAATCCAGGCTTCGCCACGATGACCGCGTTCCTGCGACATAGTTTCGTCCCCGAGGCGGAGTTGAATCCCCACCCGCTGTTCGACTTCCCCGCCCTCATGTTCTTTCTGCGATCCTGCTATGTTCTCGGCCTCATCGGCACGGCCCTGCTTGTAGTGGCGAAAAAGTCCTGGTCTGAGGCCGGGTGCTTCGCCTGGTTCCTGCTGGTTACCTTCGCCGTTTCGCCCAACACAGCGTCGTATCACTACATCATGTTGCTGCTGCCAATAGCGCTGCTGCTCGGGGAGACGCCTGACAGTAGCGGTATCCATCCGTTCCCTGACGGCCGCGGCTCCGAGGCCGCAAAACAGAGGTTGGCTTGGCGCGCTGGACTTGTGCTTCTGTATGTTCTGGTCCAGCTTCCTCTTCGCCCGTGGGACGCGTGGCTCTTTCCGAAAGCGTGGCTGCTGTTGGCGCTGGTAGTCTGCGCGGCCTGGCCCGGCTTCCCTTCCCTTTCCTGCGCCACTGCCGTGGCCCTCGCCTCGCTGGTGCTGGTGATTGCAGCCGCTGATACGCTGCGCCGTGTGCACGCGCGCGCCGCCGAAACGCCGCAGATTGCTACCCACGCCGTCATCGTCCCCATGCAGAACTCCGCTTCCGCTCCAGCCGTCGCTGGTGGCGAAATCGTTTACCAGACCATGGCGCAGGGCCGATACCTGATTCGCGCCGCTGCGGGGAGCGAAATCCACGACTATCCATTCGATGGTGACGCTTTCCATCCCACGCTGGCCCGGCCTGTGGGGCCCATCTACTTTGAGCTTGCCACTCAAGGCCATTCGCGCATCTGTTCCTTCAGTCGTCTCAACCCACGCCCCGAAGTGATAGTTGGTCCTGAACTGGATCCCATCGAACCCGCCGTTTCCCCGGATGGCGCTGTTCTTGCGTTCGTTTCCCGCGGATCGTTGTACCTGCGCGAGAACGGCTCTCTCTCACTGGTGTTCGCGTCGCACGAAGCCGCTACCCCCACTTTTTTTCCCGATGGCCGCCGCATCGCATTCGCCGAAGGCCCGCCCGGCCACCGCTCCATCCTGGCCGTATCTCTCGCGGGAGGCGCCGCCCAGACGCTCATCGCGGGTCCCGACAGCTTCTCCCCCGCCGTCTCACCTGATGGCAGGCTGCTCGCCTACGTTTCGGAAACCGGCACCCGCCAGGTTTGGATCCGCGACCTGATTTCAGGTGGCAGCCGCCAGGTTTCCTCCGGCGCCTGCAACAACGACTCGCCGGCTTGGCGCGCCGATTCCCGGTCGATGGTCATCGCCAGCGATTGCAGCCGTGGGCTAGGATCTCCCGCCCTTTACACCATCCACGTTGGGGCGCAGAATTGAATCGGAACCCTAACCGTTTCTTACCTGAAATAGCGTCAAATAGTATGGGTGGAGTGTGCACGGCGACTCGCGAGCGCCGCCGCCCTTCCCTGAGGACTACAACATGACACGCAATCTGCTGGTACCAGCCCTGGCCTTGGCCGCATTCGCCCAACAGACAACCCCTCCGACCTTCGAGGTGGCCTCGGTGAAGATCGCTGACCCGAATGCGAGCGGCCGTAGCGGCCCTGGCGGAATGGTCTTCCGTATTGGGCGCGGCTGCCGGCGCCCCGATCCCGGAATGGTGAACTGCACCAACGCGACTCTCAAGCAGCTTCTGGCTCAGGCGTACGAAGTGAAGAGCTATCAGATTGAAGGCCCGGGCTGGCTCGACACTGACGGTTACGACCTGATGGCCAAGATACCCGAAGGCGTACCCGTGCAGCAGGTGCCAGCCATGCTCCAAGCGCTGCTGGCGGAACGCTTCAAAGTGGTCCTTCACAAGGAAACCAAAGCATTGCCGGCTTACGAGCTGACCGTGGCCAAAGGCGGCCCGAAACTGAAGGAAGTGGATCCCGCCGAGGTGGCCGCTGCGGAGGAAGCAGCCGCACAGGCGAGTCGCAGCGGGTCGCTGCCACCTCCACCTCCGCCACCGCCCCCTCCGGGGGCTCCCGGGGCCCCGCCTGGCCGGGGCGGCCGCATGCCGGTCGGCGCGTTTTCCATGCAGTTTTCGTCGAACGGAGCTCGCACGCTCAGGGGGAAGCTATCCATCACCCAACTCGTTAATTCGCTGTCCAACCAGTTGGGCCGGCCCATCTTCGACAAGACCGACCTCAAGGGAACCTACGATATTGAGCTGACCTATCTGGCCGACGAAACCGACGCCATGCAGAGCCAGTTGCGGGCCCTGATGCCTGCCGCAGCGGCCAGCGGAGGAGCGAGCGCAGGTGTGGGCAGCGATGCACCTCGCCCTGCATCGGATGCCAACACGCCAATCGCCACTCTGGCCCAAGCCCTGCAACAAAGCCTCGGCCTCAAACTGGAAGCCAAGAAGGCGCCCCTGGAAATCCTGGTCATAGACAGCGCCAATCGGGTGCCGACGGAGAACTAACCCCGGGCGTCATTACCGCTCGATTCGCCTCAATGTATCGAGACTTTGCTCTCGTTCGGCCCTCAGCTATTCTATTGGCATGGAGCTGATCTTCGAAGTTCGCGACGCCGAGGAGGGCGGCTATTGCGCACGGGCTCTAGGTTACCCGGTGTTCACGGAAGCCGAGACGTGGGAGGAACTGCGCGCAAACGTTCTTGAGGCAGTATCGCTGCACTTCGAGGACAGCGACGAGCATCCCAAACTCATCCAGTTGCACTATGTGAAAGACGAACTCATCCCGGTCGAAGCCGCATGAGGTTGCCGCGCGGTGTGTCGGGAGACCGTCTGATCCGCGTACTTGGTCGGTTGGGTTACGTGCAGATCCGTCAGAAGGGCAGTCACGCCAGACTGCGGCATGAAGGGCCTCCCACTCACACGGTCACAGTCCCTTTACACAGTCCTCTGAAAACGGGTACACTTCACGCCATCATCTCCGAGGTGGCACAGAACAGGTCGGTCACCGTGGAGTCCATCATTGATTTGTTCTGACTGGCCTACCGTTTCCCCGCCCGCCCTTGCGTTGCCGCCTCGCGTGCTATAGGATTTGGACACCGGCAATAGGAGACCGCATTCTCATGGATCGTCGAAACTTCTTCCAGTTGGCCGCGGGCGTAGCTGCCGTTGCGTTGCAGGACAACATCCTCCAGCGCATCAAGGCAGCCTCCAGTGCGGTCAATGGCCGCTCGCCCGAAGATATCGCCACCGACGAAGACTACTGGGCCGAAATCCGCAACGCTTTCACCGTCGACCGCAACGTCGTCAATCTCAACAACGGCTACGTCAGCCCGCCTCCCGTGACTGTTCAGGACGCCATGCGGCGCCAGATGGAATACACCGACATGGGGCCGTATCACACCATGGTGAACGTCCTGGAACACCAGGTCGAGGCGGTTAGGCGCAGGCTGGCGCAAGCCGCGGGCTGCGACCCCGAGGAGATGGCCATTACCCGCAACGCCAGCGAGTCGCTCGAAAACGCCCAGTACGGCATCGATCTCAAACCCGGCGACGAAGTCCTCACCACCAACCAGGACTATCCGCGCATGATCGAGACTTTCCATCAGCGCGAGCGCCGCGAAGGAATCGTCCTCAAGATGATCTCGTTCCCCGTGCCGCCGCCCAGCCTGGACGATTTGTACCGCCGCTTCGAACAGGCCGTCACTCCCAAGACCAAGCTGATCCTGGTCTGCCACATCACCAACCGCACCGGGCAGATCTTTCCCATCCGCCGCATCTGCGACATGGCGCACGCCCGCAACATTCCGGTAATCGTGGATGGAGCCCACGCCTTCAGCCACTTCCCCTTCAAGATCTCCGACCTCAACTGCGACTACTACGGCACCAGCCTCCACAAGTGGACTTACGCACCGGTAGGAACCGGCTTCCTTTATGTGCGGAAATCTCGCATCGCCGAGACATGGTCGCTGATGGCCTCGGGAGTGACGCAAAAGGGCGACATCCGCAAGTTCGAGGAGATCGGCACGCACCCCGCCGCCAACCACAACGCCATCAGCGAAGCGCTGATCTTCAACGAGAACATCGGCATCGATCGCAAGGCCGCGCGCCTGCGTTACCTGCGCGACCGCTGGGCCCACCGCCTCGCGGAGAATCCCAAGTGCAAGATCCTGCACAGCCCGGATCCGGCTCAGTCCTGTGGCATCGGCTTCCTGGCGTTCAACGGCGTGGATCCTGGCAAGATGGCCTCGGCGCTGACCGCCAAGTACAGCATCTACACGGCAGCGATCGTCAGCGAGGAGTACGGCGGCCTGCGCATCACACCCAACATCTACACGCCGGTGCGCGACATCGATTTCTTCGCCGACATGGTGGAGAAAGAGCTGAAGACCGTGTAGGCACAAGCTTGAGCTTGTGCCTGGTATGCAGGCAGGCGAGCGCCGCCCGCCCAGCCGCGCCATCCCGCCACTTTTGAGATTGCGTAAGAACCTTCCGGCGATATAATACCCACCAAATGCATCGCCTACGTCTTTCGTTCTCGATCCTTGCCGCCGCGGCCTTGTGCGCGGCCGCGACCTATGAAGCCTCCGTCTTCGGCTCTATGCAATGGCGCAGCATCGGCCCGCTTCGCGGTGGCCGCTCCATCGCTTCCGCCGGCAGTCCTACGCGCCCCAACGAATATTATTTCGGCGCCACCGGTGGTGGGTTGTGGAAGACCACCGACGGCGGCGTCACGTGGCGCCCGGTCACCGACGGCCAGATCCACAGTTCTTCGGTGGGCGCCGTGGCAGTCTCCGCCTCCAACCCCGACATCGTCTACATCGGGATGGGCGAAACCGAACTGCGCGGCAACATCATGCAAGGCGATGGCGTATACAAATCCACCGATGCCGGCCGGACCTGGAAGAATGTCGGCCTGGCGGACACCCAGGCCATTTCGCGCGTCCGCGTGCACCCCGCCGATCCCAACGTGGTCTACGTGGCGGCTCTCGGCCACCCTTACGGACCCAACCGGGAGCGCGGCGTTTTCCGCTCGCGTGACGGCGGAGCCTCGTGGCAGCAGGTGCTCTTCCGCAACGATCATTCCGGCGCGGTTGATCTGTGCATGGATCCCCACAATCCCGACGTGCTCTTCGCCGCTATCTGGGACGCCAATCGCACACCGTGGGGCCTGACTAGCGGCGGTCCGGGCAGCGGCCTCTTCAAGACCACCGATGGCGGCGACCACTGGACCGAGATCACACGCAACCCCGGCATGCCCTCGGGCATCATCGGCAAGATCGGCGTGGCCGTTTCCGGCGCCGATTCCAACCGCGTCTACGCCCTGGTCGAGAACGAGAACGGCGGCGTGTTCGTATCCGATGACGCCGGCGCCACCTGGAAGAAAATCAACGAGGACCGTAACCTCCGCCAGCGCGCCTTCTACTACACGCGCATCTATGCCGATCCCAAAGCCAAAGACACTCTCTACGGGCTCAACACCGGCTTCTACCGCTCCACCGACGGAGGCAAAACATTCCGCACCATCCCCACGCCGCACGGCGACAATCACGACCTGTGGATCGACCCCACCAATCCGCTGCGCATGGTCGAGAGCAACGACGGCGGCGCCAACGTCTCCATCAACGGAGGCCAGACGTGGACCGGACAGCAGTACGCCACGGCGCAGCTCTACCATGTGGCAGTCACCAAGGACATTCCGTACCACGTTTGCGGTGCGCAGCAGGATAGCTCCACCATCTGCGTTCCGGGCGCCGCCGCCGGCGGGCGAGGCGGCGGTGGCGGCGGACGCGGCGCCGCCAACACCTACGGCGTGGGCGGCGGCGAGAGCGGCTACATCGCGCCCGACCCGCGCAACGCCAACATCTTCTTTGCCGGCAGCCAGGGCGCGCTCCTCACTCGCTTCGACCGCCGCACCAATTACTCCAGAGACGTCCAGGTGTATCCGCTGTTCTTCTCCGGTGAAAGCGCCGGCTCATTGCCGGAGCGCTGGCAGTGGACCTACCCGATCGTGTTCTCTCCGGTCAACCCCGACATCCTCTATACCTCGTCGCAACATCTCTGGAAGACCACTGACGATGGCCACAGTTGGACTCGCATCAGCGGCGACCTCACGCGCGGCGACCCCAAGACGCTCGGCGATTCCGGCGGCCCCATCACCCACGATCAGAACGGCCCCGAGATCTACGGCACCATCTTCACCATCGCGCCCTCACGCAAAGACATCAACACCATCTGGACCGGCTCCGACGACGGCCTGGTCTACATTACGCGCGACGGAAATGCCGGGACGCCCCACTGGACCAAAATCACGCCGCCCGACATGCCTGATTTCGGCCGCGTCAGCCTCATCGACGCCTCGCCCCACAACCCCGCGGCCGCCTACGTGGCCGTGAAGAACTACCAGAACGACGATCGCAAACCGTACATCTTCAAGACCGCCGATTACGGCAAGACCTGGGCCAAAATCGTCAACGGCATCCCCGATAGCGATTTCGTGCACGCGGTGCGCGAAGATCCGGTCAAACCGGGCCTGCTCTTCGCCGGCACCGAACATGGCATCTACGTCTCGTTCGACGATGGCGCCGAGTGGCAGTCGATTGCCCTGAACCTGCCCGATACCCAGGTATCTGACCTGGTGATAGAAGGCGACGACGTCGTCATCGCCACTCACGGCCGCAGCTTTTACGTCCTCGACAACATCTCGCCGCTGCGCCAATTGAAGCCAGCGCTGGTGAGCGAAGACGCTCACCTGTTCCAGCCGCCGAAGGCCGAACGCAACGTCAGCCAGGCGCGCATCGACTACTTCCTGAACAAACCGGCCGACAAGGTGACCATCGACATCCTCGACGCCAAGGGCCAAGTGGTGCGCAGCTTCACCGGCACTCCCAATGACCAGGCCGGCGGCCGTGGCGGTCGTGGCGGACGTGGCGGCGAAGCCGCCGCGGGTGCTGAGCCGGAGGCAGCCGCCAACCCCGAGGAGGCTGCTTTTGCCGGAGGAGGCGGGCGCGGCCGTGGCGGTGTTGTGAACGCTCCCGATAAAGGCGGACTAAACCGCTTCACCTGGGACCTTCGTTATGCGCCGTCCAAAACCTTCGAAGGCATGGTCCTGTGGAGCGGCAATACGCAGGGACCGATCGCCGTTCCTGGAACCTACCAGGTGCGCCTCACCGCCAGCGGCAAAACCTTGACTGAAAAGTTCGAAGTGGAGAAGGATCCGCGCCTGGATAACGTCACCATCGCCGATCTCACCGAGCAGTTCACGCTGGCCATGAAGATCCGCGACGAACTGACGCAGGCCGACGAAATTGTCATTCTGATCCGCGAGCTGAAAAAGCAGATGGACGACCGGCTGAAATCCAACTCCGACACCGATCTGAAGGCCGCCCTGGACAGTTTCCGCTCCAAGCTCAGCACCGTCGAGGAAGAGGTCTACCAGGTCCGCAACCGCAGCGGCCAGGACCCGCTGAATTTCCCCATCAAGCTGAATAACAAGATCGCCGCCCTGGGCTCCAGCGTGCAGCACGGCGATGGCAAACCGACCGCCGCTTCATACGAGGTCTTCAACCTGCTCACCAAGCGACTGGCGGAGCAGCAGGGCAGGTTGGACGCCCTGTTGAAGACGGACCTGGCTTCCGTGAACCACCTTCTGACCGCCCGCAGTCTTAAGGAGCTGACGCCAACCAAGACCGAGACACCCGCGCCGAAGCCCTGAGCCGCGAGCTAGATTGGCGCTGTAGCCAGACGCGCGTCCAGTTCGGCCTTGGCTTCTTCCGCCGATTCGCCGAGCCAGGAGGATTCGGCATCCGGCAGGAAAGCGATGAGCTCATCGTACGGCCACACCTTGTCGGGCGAAAAGGCCGCATAGCCCAGCGTGTCCGCCAGGCGCCAGCCCACCCTTACCAGGTTATCCACGCTCGCGTCGCCGGAAACCGGCTCGTCGTGGTGCGTGGCGATGGCCGCCGCCAGCTCATCAGGAAAGTCCCAATCCTGTGCCAGGTATGCACCGGCGGCGCAGTGGTCGATCTCGAAAAGGTCCCGTTCCGTCTGCAGCAGGTCGAAGCCAAAGTCGTTCGACACTTCCAGCATGCGAGAGTACTCGTTGGGGTACGCGGACATCAGACCCAGCGTGCCGAGGTTGTGCAGCAGGCCGAGCGTGTACGCGCTCTCGCGGGAAGTCCGCGCCAGCCGGGCCGCCTCCTGCAGAATCAGCGCGGTCA
>Ga0335081_10012985_pt1 | contig 13477 bp, 10 predicted proteins | sample Lox_Sample_35_FD_206713 | JGI IMG/M metagenome (GOLD analysis project Ga0335081, IMG submission 206713) | Soil microbial communities from Loxahatchee National Wildlife Refuge, Florida, United States - Lox_Sample_3.5 | ecosystem: Environmental > Terrestrial > Soil > Wetlands | place: USA...
CAATCGTGCGGACAACGGCGGTGTCTGTCTTGCGCGGCATGGTGTCCTCCTCGTGTGCTCTTTAAAAGCCCCAAACAGACCCTGCAGGTCGTCCGGGGCAGGAGCACGGCCGGTCCATCCCATTCGCATCATCCCTCCAGGCGCAACAGGCAGCGGCGCCGTGCCGATCTCTGCGGATCGTTCGCCGCGCACCATGACATTTTCGAGGAATAGCGCTCAAGCCACAGACGGCCGACGCGACGCCGCGCCGCAGCTCAAATATTGAGCACGGTGCGCCGCTGATGATTTTCTGACGTTAGCGGGTGGACGTTAGCGGGTGTCAGTGATGGCGATGATGATAGTGGTGCGTGGCGGCCCGTTGCCGGCCACCGCCGCCCATGGCCACGCGGCACTCGGGGCTGAGCTGCGAACGTTTTGCCTTCATGCAGGCCGTGGTCCTGGTCACGTCGGGGATCGTGTCGCTGCAGAGCCGCATCGCATCGGGCGTGCAGGCTTGCCGAACGTCGACCTGGCCGGGCGCACCTTGGGCGGCGGCTTGGCCGATGGCGAGGCAGAGGAGTGCGGCAACTGGCAGTGCCCGCCGGCAAACGATGAGGATGATCCGCATAGGTCCTTCCCGGTGTTGCGCGATAATACTCGCTGCGCCCGGAAATTAGCCGCTGCGCGCAGGCCCGTCGACGGGCTGGCAGCAAAATTCTTGCTGCCTGGATTGGCCAGCGAAAGCTTCAGTTTCCGGCGTGCCAGGCAAAACCGCGGCTGATGTGCGGGCGTTTCCCGGCGATGTCGTTGGCACAGCGCGTAATGCCGCCTTCGTTGATTTTGGCGGTCACGTTGTCGAACGACACATGCCGGCAAAAGATACCATCGGGCATCGCATAGACCACTTCGCCGGTCCCCATCGTCGCGCGCGCCTGTTCGGCCGATTGCAACAGCGGCTCGATGGCGGCATGGCCGCCGAACAGCAGGACGGTCGTAAGCACGGCAAGAAACAGCGACGCCACGATGACGACGCGCCCGTAGCGCGTGCGCGCATTCTCGAGCCGGGCGCGCGACCGCCGCCGCGCCAACGCGGTAACGCTGACATGGTCCGCCTCGACGAACCATGCGCCAGCTTCCGGGCTCATGCCTTCGGCTGCGCTCATGGCCCCATGGAACGACCGAACACGTTGAATCGCCGATAAGAAATCATCTTTAATTTGAATTGAATCCGGCATGACGTGGAGCGCGGCATGGAAAGTCTCGATTCCATTGCATTTCCAACATCAGCTCCCCAGTGCCGCCGCCCCTTTCGCGCCCGCTGCAAGTGGTGGAATAATCGGCGGCGTCAGCAATCAACCGGCCCCGAACGAGGAAAGCTTGCTCACCGCCGCCCGCAACGAGATGCTCACCCGCGTCGGCCCCGGCACGCCGATGGGCGAATTGCTGCGCCGCTATTGGCAGCCGATCGGCGGCGCGAGCGAGCTTGACGCCAATCCAATCAAGCCCATTCGTCTGATGGGCGAGGACCTCGTCGTCTACCGCGACCGCGGCGGCCGCTACGGACTGATCGACCGGCATTGCCCGCACCGCCGCGCCGACATGACCTACGGCTGGGTCGAGCCCCACGGCATCCGCTGCAGCTATCACGGCTGGCTGATGGACGAGACCGGCCGGTGCCTCGAACAGCCCTACGAGGACACCACCAATCCGAAGCCGTCGAAGGCTGGCTGTGAGATCAAGGCCTATCCGGTCAAGGAATGCGCCGGCCTGTTGTTCGCCTATCTCGGTCCATTGCCGGCGCCGGAGCTGCCGATCTGGGAGCCGTTCACCTGGGAGAACGGCTTTCGCGAGATCGTGCTCGCCGACGTGCCGTGCAACTGGTTCCAGTGCCAGGAGAACTCGATCGACCCGGTGCACTTCGAATGGATGCACGACAATTGGGGCGCGCGCCTGCGCGGCGGCGATTTAAACATCGCGCCGAAACATCTGAAGCTGAAGTTCGAAGCGTTCGACCACGGCTTCGTCTACAAACGCGTGCGCGAAGGGCAGAGCGAGGAGGATCGCTACTGGACTGTCGGCCGCGTCGCGCTGTGGCCGAACGGCTTTTATCTCGGCAGCCATTTCGAATGGCGCGTGCCGGTCGACGACGAGAACACGCTCAGCGTTGCATGGTTTTTCATGCGCGTGCCGAAGGGCCGCGAGCCCTACATGCAGGATCGCGTGCCGACCTGGATGAGCCCGCTCAAGGATGATACCGGCCGCTTCATCACCAGCCATGTGATCAACCAGGACATCGTCGCCTGGGCCGGCCAGGGCCGCATCGCCGACCGCACCAAGGAGCATTTACGCTCCAGTGACATCGGCATCACCATCATGCGCGGCCGCTTCTTCGCCGAGCTCGACGCCATGGCGGCGGGCAAGGAGCCGGGTGGCATCATCCGCAGCGCCAACGAGGCGCAGTGCATTCCGCTGCCGAACATGGCGCGCGAGCTCAACACCGAGGGCATCCCGCTCGCCGACTTCGATAAGGACCCGATCCTGCGCCAGCGCCTCAAGGAGTTCCGCCACCATTACGGCCAGCCGCAAGAGGTGCGGCGCGCCTTCATCGAGGCGATGGGCATTGCCGGAGCGTGATCTGGAAGAATCTCGGGAGCGCGATCCGGAAAACAGCCCATCGTCGGACTTGATCGGCGGGTTGAAACCGGTTTTCTGAGGTCATGCGAACGCAAGTCGCCATCATCGGCGGCGGGCCCGCGGGCCTGCTGCTCTCTCACATTCTCGATCGCAACGGCATCGACAGCATCGTGCTGGAGCGCCAGACCCGCGCTCACGTGCTGGAACGGATTCGCGCCGGCGTTCTCGAGGCCGGCACCGTGCAATTGCTGCGCGACGTCGGGCTCGGCGAGCGCATGGACCGCGAGGGCCAACCCCATGACGGCTCGGCCATCGTCTGGGAAGGCCGGCCGCACTTCCTCATCGACACGCGGAAATATACCGGCAGGGCGATGATGGCTTACGGCCAGACCAACATCACCGAGGATCTCTACGCCGCCCGCGACTCAGCCGGCGCGCAGATCATCGACGAGGCCGCCAATGTCGCGCTGCACGATCTGACGTCAAGCAAACCCCACGTGACTTTCGAGAAGAATGGCAACGGGCAGCGCATCGATTGCGACTATATCGCTGGCTGCGACGGCTCCCACGGCGTCAGCCGCCCGTCGATCCCGGCCGACTTGGTCAGGACCTACGATAAGAGCTATCCGTTCGGCTGGCTCGGCATCATGTCGGAGACGCCGCCTTATCCAGAGATTTGCTATTGCTATCACAGCCGCGGCTTTGCGCTCGCCTCGCAGCGCAACCCGATGCTGAGCCGCTACTACATCCAGTGCGATCTCGATACCGAGTTGGATGACTGGCCGGACGACCGCTTCTGGGCGGAGTTCAAGGCGCGCTGCCCGCAAGACATGGCGGACGGCATCGTCACCGGCCCGTCGATCGAAAAATCGATTGCGCCGCTGCGCAGCTTTGTCTCCGAGCCGATGCGTTACGGCGCACTGTTTCTCGCCGGCGATGCCGCCCACATCGTGCCGCCGACCGGCGCGAAGGGACTCAATCTGGCGGTGTCCGACGTCTTCTATCTGTCGCGCGCGTTGATCGAGTTCTACCGCGCCGGCAAGACCCATCACCTCGACAGCTATTCGGACACCGCGCTGCGGCGGGTGTGGGGCGCCGCGCGCATATCGTGGTGGCTGACCATGCTGCTGCACCGCTTCCCCGACGAGACGCCGTTCGAAGCGCAAATGCGGCTTAATCAGTTCGATTATCTGCTCTCCTCCGAGCACGCCCAGGCGTCGCTCGCGGAGCAGTATGTCGGGCTGCCGTACTAGGAATTCTTTTTCCGCGCCTTCGCTTGCTCGACCAGAAAGCGCGACAACCGCTCGCGCACGGCGTCGGCCTCGCCCGGCCCCCATTTGCGCAAGCCCTCGCCGGTCCTCATGCCGAGCTTGCCGGCGGCGACCTTCTCGCGCAGGAACGGATGCGGGCCGGCCGTGCGGTCGAGGTCGGCGATCAGCACTTCGGCGATGTCGAGAGTGAGGTTGAGCCCGACTAGGTCGGACTGCTCCATCGGTCCGAGCACCGCCGTGCGCGCGCCGAAGCCCTCCTTGACCACCGTGTCGATGGTCTCGGCGTCGCAGACGCCGGCGGCGACCAGCGCGATAGCCTCGCGCTTCATGGCGTGCTGCAGCCGGTTGCCGACGAAGCCCGGAATATCGCGGCGGACGTGAACCGGGATTTTGCCGGCGTCGCGCAGCACCGCCATGGTCGCCTGCACGACGGCGTCGCTGGTCTTCTCGTTCTGGATGACCTCGACCAGCGGAACGAGATGCGGCGGATTCCAGAAATGCGTGCCGACCACACGCTCGCGACGCTTGAGATCGCGGCCGATCTCGGTCGACGGGATCGCCGAGCTGTTGCTGGCGAGGATCGTATCCGGCGCGGTGGCGGCTTCCAGCGCGGCGAAAATCTGCTGCTTCAGCGGCAGCTTTTCGGGCGCCGCCTCGAACACGAAAGCCGCGCCCCGCACCGCCGCCGGCAGTTGCTCATAGGCTTCGATCCTCTGCAGCAGCGCCGGGTCGTCGCCGAACAAGTCGACAATGGCTTGCAGGCGTTTCGGCAGTGTTGCGCGGATTTCAGCCGACGGCTCGAACAAGCCGACCGGATGTCCCGCCGCGGCGAACAGATAAGCGATGCCGTGGCCCATCAGGCCGCCGCCGATGACGCCGATCTTTTGTTCCTTGCGATCACGCATCTGTGTCTCGTTCAGTTGCCGGAACGGCACCGCAGCACGAACGTTGTTGCAGCGCCGGTTTTTGATTGACCAGTCCATAGAGGAGATACGGTCATGCCTGCATTATTGTGGGTTGCATTCTGGTCTTCGTTGATCGCCACCGCCGCATGTTTCGGTGAAGCGTCGCGGCCCGCCGCTGCAAAGAAACACGACTGAGCGATCAGCCCGCGGTATAACCGCCGTCGACATACATGATCTGTCCGGTGCAGAAATCGGACGCCGGCGACAACAGATAAATCGCCATCCCAACCAGATCTTCCACTTCGCCGAGACGGCCCAGCGGAATCCGCGACAGCGAACGCGCGCGGGTCTGCTGGCCGAGCTCGTTGTCGCCATACATCCACGCCGTCAGCTTGGAGCGAAACACGGTCGGCGCGATCGCATTCACGGTGATGCCGTGCTTGGCCCATTCGGTCGCCAGCACGCGCGTCAGCGAGTCGGTCGCGCCCTTCGACGTGCAATATCCGGTATAGCCGGAAATGTTGCCGTGCCGGCCGCGCACCGACGACATCACCAGCACCTTGCCCTTCACTTTCTTCTCGATCCAATGGGTGCCGACCGCCTTGGCCATGAACCAGATGCCGCGGACATTGGCGTCCATCACCGCCTGCCAGTCTTCGTATTCAAGCTCGTGAATGAAGCCCGGCTTGTTGTAGCCGGAGGCGACGACGAGCTGATCGACCCGCCCGAACTTTTCCAGCGCGCCGGCGAGCATCGCCTGCGCATCCTCCAAGCTGTCGGGCCGGCGGACCATGACGGCCGGATCGCCGCCGAGCTCGCGCACCTCGGCGGCAACCTCGTCGAGCTCGCCCTTGGTGCCGGAGGCGAGCAGCACCTTGCCGCCGAGCGCGGTCAGCGCCAGCGCAGTGGCGCGGCCGAAGGTGCCCGACGCGCCAGTGATGATGGCGACCTTGCCTTTGACGTCGAACAACGACAGCGGATTGCGCAGCGGCTCGGTGATCATCGCTACCGCCCCGTCTCAAACCGGAAGGCTTGCTTCGGATCGATCACGGCGACGACGCGCAGTGCGCAGCCCTCGCCTTCCGGCCAGCGCCACGGGAAGGCGAAGAAGGTGCAGCGCCGGCCGGTGATGGCGTCGATGTCGCCGCCGATATTCTCGATGCCCGGAATGCCGTTGGTCATCATGATCTTGTGCGCCGGCTCCCAGTGCGGGAAATCCTCGATGATGTGGTGGCCGGTTTCGGCCTTGTACTCGACGTCGAGATGCGGCTGCGCCGGCCCCGGCCCGTGCGGGCCAAGGAACGTGCCGAGCGGATGATCGAGCGCCTGCACGTCGATGCCGACGAGCTTGACGCCGCGCTCTACCAGCCATTCGGCGGCTTCCTTGTAGAGGCCGGGCGAATAGGCAAAGTAATCGGGATTGTCGCCGTAATTGAGATGACTGCCGGTATTGATCATCACGATGTCATTCTTCTGGATCTTGGGCTCGGCGCGTTCCAGATCCTTCGGCGTGACGACGCCCCATTTGCGCTTCGGGATCGAAACCGCGACGCCAGTGCCGAAAAACCGCCACAGCGGATAGCCGGTCAGCGACGGCTGATTTTCCGCCACGTGGATCGGCGCATCCATATGGGTGCCACGGTGCATGATGCCTTCGAACTGCTGCACCAGGAGTCCGTCCTTGGCGTGAAACTCGACGACGCGAACGTTGAGATTGGCGCGCGACGGCCATTGCGGCATGCCGTGGCCCCAGCGGTGGCTGAGATCGAAGAACTGCAAGCCCCCGGCGGCACGCGACGACTTGATCGCCGGTGCTTTTACCGTCTTGCGCCCGGCGCCACGCTCGAGCCGATTGCCGCCTTTCGGATCGAGCAACGCGACGAGGCGAATGACGCAGGCATCGCCCTCGTGCCATTTCCACGGGAAGCCCTGGAAGGTGCAGCGCTTGCCGGTGAGCGCATCGAGATCGCCGCCGACGTTTTCGATTGTCGGAATGCCCGCTTCCAGCAAGGTCCGGTGCGCCGGATTCCATTCCGGGAAATCCTTGATCGCGTCGCGGCCGGTGGCTTCCTTGTATTCGGGAATGAGAAATTTGATCTGCGGGCCGTTGCGGTGCGGCCCGAGCGAGGTCGCCAGCGGATGATCGACGCAGGCCGTGTCGATACCGACGAGCTTGACGCGCTTCTTGACGAGCCATTCGGCGGCCCGCTTGCTCAAGCCCGGCGCGTAACCGAAGTACTCCTTGCTGTCGGAATATTTGCGATGCCAGGTCGTATTGATGAGGACGATGTCGCCGGCCTTGATCTGCGGCTTGGTGCGCTCCAAGTCGGAGGGCTCGATCAGCCCCCATTTGCGCTTCGGAATCGAGACCACGACGCCGGTGCCGAAAAACGTCTCCAGCGCCAGATCGCCGATCGCAGCCGCGCCGGGTACAAGATGGATCGGCGCATTCAGATGCGTCGAAGTGTGAAAGATCGTGGTGATCTTGTGCGTCATCACGCCCTGCTTGGCATGATGGGTGATGCGCTCGAGCTTGATCTCCTCATATCCCGGGAAGATCGGCGTATACATGCCCCAGCGATGGCTGAGCTCGTAGAGCTCGAGCCCGGTCACCGGATCGACAATGGCCGCCATTTCACCCCCCTCACGCGACGCAACACCGCGACTATCTGTTTCGTATTTCGTCAAACGGCATCGTAATTTCGGGCAGTCTCTATCACGGTCCAATACGACGTACAATTCCGGCGCGCCGCCGTGTGGCGCGCTTGCGGCCCTCAACAAAAGAGCGCACGCTGATGCTGAGCTGTCTTAAGTACAGCGCAAAAATTCTTGAGGGAGGGAATGACCATGCGCGAACGCGCAAAGATGACGCTGTACGCCGGCCTCGCCGGTGCGGCCATTGTGGTCGGCGCCGTAGCGATCTCCGGCGGGCAAGTCCAGGCCGATGATCCGAACAGCGCACCGAATCCGTATCACGTGATCGAGCACTGGGCGAAGCTGCCCGAAGGCAGGAACTGGGGCCAGGCGATCGGCGTCGATATCGACCGCGACGGCACCAGCCTCTGGGTATACGATCGCTGCGGCGGCAAGACCTGCGTCGGCTCCAACATCGCGCCGATTCAGAAATTCGACGCCAGCGGCCGGCAGGTGGTGAGTTTCGGCTCCGGCCTGATCAACTGGCCGCACGGTCTCGGCGTCGACCGCGACGGCAACGTCTGGATCACCGACGGCCAAGCCGGCAACGGCCGCGGCGAAACGGCGATCAAATTCAGCCCCGACGGCCGCGTGCTGATGACCATCGGCAAGCCGGGCGTCGCCGGCAATGGCGACGGCGAGCTCAACGGCCCGTCCGACATCCAGGTCGCGGCGAATGGCGACATCTTCATCGCCGACGGCCATGGCGAGAAGACCAACGACCGCATCGTCAAATATTCGCGCGACGGCAAATTCCTCATGGCCTGGGGCCGCCACGGCTCCGACCAAGGCGAATTCAACGTCACGCACGGGCTCGCCATGGATTCGGGCGGCCGGCTTTACGTCGCCGACCGCGCCAACAACCGCATTCAGATCTTCGATGAGAACGGAAAATTCATCGCCGAGTGGAAGCAGTTCGGGCGGCCGAGCGGCGTCTATATTCGCGACGACATCATCTACGTCGCCGACTCGCAATCGAACGAGAAAACCAACCCGCCGTTCCGCCAGGGCATCCGCATCGGCAGCGTCAAGGACGGCAAAGTGACGGCCTTCATCGCCGCGACCGACCCCAAGGTGGAAATGCCGGAGGGCGTCACCGCCGACAAGGACGGCAATGTATTCGGTGGCTTTACCGCCGAGACCGACGTCAAGAAATACGTCAAGAATTAAGCGCCGCCCGAGCGGGCATGAGCAGAAGCGGGGTCAGGTTGCAGCCGCCTGACCCCGTCGGTATGTATACGCGCCTTTTCGCGCCGGCCCCCGCGAAAGGCCGCAAATAAAGGCTGATCGGCAATCGTCATGGCCCGTCTGGTGATGAAATTCGGCGGAACGTCCGTCGCCGACATCGACCGCATCCGCAACGTCGCGCGTCACGTCAAGCGCGAGGTCGGTGCCGGCCATGAGGTCGCGGTCGTGGTCTCGGCCATGGCGGGCACGACCAACACGCTGGTCGAATGGTGTCGCGAGGCGTCGGCCTTGCACGACGCGCGCGAATACGACGCCGTCGTCGCCTCCGGCGAACAGGTCACCGCCGGCTTGCTCGCGATCGCGCTGGAAGGCATGGGCGTCAACGCACGCTCCTGGCAGGGCTGGCAGCTGCCGATCCTGACGTCGAACGTGCACGGCTCGGCGCGCATTCTCGAGATCAACGGCGACGAGCTGATCAAGCGCTTCAAGGAGCGCAAGGAGGTCGCGGTCATCGCCGGCTTCCAGGGCGTCTACAAGGAGACCGTCCGCATCACGACGCTTGGGCGCGGCGGCTCGGACACTTCGGCGGTGGCGGTGGCGGCGGCGATCCGCGCCGACCGCTGCGACATCTATACCGACGTCGACGGCGTCTACACCACCGATCCGCGGGTGGTGCCGCGGGCGCAGCGGCTCGACAAGATCGCGTTCGAGGAAATGCTCGAGCTCGCCTCGCTGGGCGCCAAGGTGCTGCAAGTGCGCTCCGTGGAGCTCGGCATGGTGCACAATGTGCGCATTTTCGTGCGCTCGAGCTTCGACCGGCCGGAGGATATCGACCCGCACGGCAAACCGCCCGGGACTCTCATTTGCGAAGAGGACGAGATCGTGGAACAGCAAACAGTCACCGGCATCGCCTTTTCCAGAGACGAGGCGCAAATCTCGGTCCGCCAGGTACGCGACCAGCCCGGCGTGGCGGCGGCGATCTTCGGGCCGCTGGCCGAGGCCAATGTCAACGTCGACATGATCGTCCAGAACGTCTCGGCCGACGGCAAGACCACCGACCTGACGTTCACCGTTCCGGCGGCGGACTATCAGCGCTCGCTCGACGTCATCGGCAAGGCCAAGCAGGCCATCGGCTATACCCGGCTCGACGGCGCCACCGACGTTGCCAAGATCTCGGTCATCGGCATCGGCATGCGCAGCCATGCCGGCGTGGCGGCACAGGCGTTCCGGGCGCTCGCCGAGCGTTCCATCAATATTCGCGCCATTACCACGTCCGAGATCAAGTTTTCGCTTTTGATCGACGCGGCCTTCACCGAGCTTGCGGTCCGCACACTCCATACGCTGTACGATCTCGACAAAGCGGCGCCTTAGGCGGCCGCTATCGTCGCTTTCACGTTGCGGCGCACAATTTTTGCGGCCGCAACGGCACGATGTTCGGCACGTGCCTTGCAAGGCCGACTCTTGCGGTTCGCGCCTGGCATTCGATATAGGCTTCAGGGTGGTCGCCCCGGGACGGGACCCGGGCGGACTCCTCTTTCGCACAGGACGGCGCGATACGGGCTGCGCGCCGGCCGGAGCCGAGCCCAAGGGAGCTGTCGCCATGCGTGGCGCGCTCGGTGGTCCGCGCGTGTTGCTGCGCCGGCTTCGCGAAGTGATGGCGGAGCCGGTCAGCGCGCAGGAGCGCCTTGACAAGATCGTGGTGCTGATCGCCGCCAATATGGTTGCGGAGGTGTGCTCCGTCTATGTGTTGCGCGTCGATGCCACGCTCGAGCTCTATGCCACCGAGGGCCTCAAGCACGACGCCGTGCACAAGACGGTGATGCGCGCCGACGAAGGCCTGGTCGGCCTGGTGTCGAGCCAGGCGAGTCCGATCAATCTGTCGAACGCGCAGACCCATCCGGCCTACTCCTACCGGCCGGAAACCGGCGAAGAGATCTATCACTCGTTCCTCGGCGTGCCGATCTTGCGCGCCGGCAATACGCTCGGCGTGCTGGTGGTGCAGAACCGGGCGCGGCGCACCTATTCCGAGGAAGAAGTCGAGGCGCTGCAAACCACCGCCATGGTGCTCGCCGAGATGATCGCATCCGGCGAGCTGTCGGCGCTGGCGCTGCCCGGCGCCGAGCCGGCAGCGCGGCGCTCGGTGCATATCAAGGGCTCGGGCCTGAGCGACGGCATCGCGCTCGGTCACGTCGTGCTGCACGAGCCGCGCGTCGTCGTCACCAATTTCATCGCCGACGATATTCCGAAGGAGCTGAAGCACCTGCGCGAGGCGGTCGACACGCTGCGCGCCAATCTCGACGAATTGCTCGAACACGGCGACGTGGTCGAAGGCGGCGAGCATCGCGACATTCTCGAAGCCTATCGCATGTTCGCCTATGACCGCGGCTGGGCGCACAAGCTCGAAGAGGCGGTGATGACCGGGTTGACCGCGGAAGCCGCGGTCGAGCGCGTGCAGTCAGACACCCGCGCGCGCATGCTGCGGCAGACCGATCCGTTCCTGCGCGAGCGCCTGCACGATCTCGACGACCTCGCCAACCGGCTGATGCGCCAGCTCACCGGCCGCGATCACGCGCCGTCGCGCGAAAGCCTGCCGGAGAACGCGATCCTGGTGGCCCGGTCCATGGGCCCGGCGGCGCTGCTCGACTACGACCGAAAGCGGCTGCGCGGCCTGGTGCTGGAGGAAGGCGGGCCGCATTCCCATGTCGCCATCGTCGCGCGCGCGCTCGGCATTCCCACGGTCGGCGAGGTCGACAATGCGACCGGCATCGTCGATCCGGGCGACGCCATCATCGTCGACGGCACGGCCGGCGATTTGCATGTGCGGCCGCTGCCGGACATGGAAGCGGCCTATGCCGAGCGGGTGCGGCTCGGCGCGCGGCGCCAGCAGCAATACCTGGCATTGCGCGACAAGCCCTGCGTCACCAAGGACGGCCAAGAGATCACGCTGTTGCTCAATGCCGGCTTGAGCGTCGACCTGCCGCACATCGTCGATACCGGCGCAGCCGGCATCGGCCTGTTCCGCACCGAGCTGCAGTTCATGGTGGCGCCGAACTTTCCGCGCACCAGCGAGCAGTACACGCTTTATCGCGCCGTGCTCGAGGCCGCCGGCGACAAGCCGGTGACGTTTCGCACCCTCGATATCGGCGGCGACAAGGTGCTGCCCTATATGCGCAACGTCGAGGAGGAGAATCCGGCATTGGGCTGGCGCGCGATCCGGCTCGGCCTCGACCGGCCCGGGCTTCTTCGCGCTCAGCTGCGCGCGCTGCTGCGGGCCGCCGGCAGCCGCGCGCTGAAGATCATGTTCCCGATGATCGCCACGGTACAGGAATTCGATCAGGCCAAGGAACTGGTGGAGAAGGAACTCACCCATCTGCGCCGCCACGGCCACAAACTGCCCGACCAGGTCGAGGTCGGCAGCATGGTCGAGGTGCCGTCGCTGCTTTATCAGCTCGACGAATTGCTGGAGCGCGTCGATTTTCTCTCGGTCGGCTCCAACGATCTGGTGCAATTCCTCTACGCCGTCGATCGCGGCAATCCACGGGTGGCGCACCGGTTCGATCCGCTGTCGGCGCCGGTGCTGCGCGCGCTGAAAGACATCGCCGCCAAGTGCGAAGCCCACAAGAGACCGGTGACGCTGTGCGGCGAACTCGCCTCGCAGCCGATCGGCGCGCTGGCGCTCGCCGCCATCGGCTATCGGTCGCTGTCGTTGACGCCATCGGCGGTCGGTCCGGTCAAGGCCATGCTGCTCGATCTTGACTGCCGCAAGGCGGCGGCGTTCCTTGCGCCGCTGATCGACAAACCGAATGGCGGCATGCCGATCCGCGCGCAGCTGCAACAGTTCGCGGCCCGCGAAGCCCTGCAGATTTGAACGCGCCGATGCTGCCCGACCAGAAGCTCAACGCGCTCGTCGCCCGCCATGCCGCGCTCGAACGCGACCTGTCGGCACCGCTGGCGCCCGAAGCCTATGTGAAACTGTCGCGCGAGTTTGCCGAGCTTGCGCCGGTGGTCGAGGTGGTGAAGTCCTATCGCGACACCCAGCGCGAGCTCGACGATCTGGCAAGCCTGATCGACGATCCTTCGACCGACGCCGAGATGCGCGCCATCGCCGAATCGGAGAGGCCGGAACTCGAGGCGCGGCGCGCGGCCCTGGAGAAGGAGCTTCGCCTCGCGCTCATCCCCAAGGACGCCATGGACGAGCGCAACGTCATCCTCGAAATCCGCGCCGGCACCGGCGGCGACGAGGCCGCGCTGTTTGCCGGCGACTTGTTCCGCATGTACGAGCGTTACGCGGCGACGCAGGGCTGGAAGGTTGAGATCCTGTCGATCAGCGAAGGCAGCAAGGGCGGCTTCAAGGAAATCATCGCCGAGGTGCGCGGCCGCGGCGTCTTTGCCAAGCTCAAATTCGAATCCGGCGTCCACCGCGTGCAGCGCGTGCCCGACACCGAAGCCTCCGGCCGCATCCACACCTCGGCGGCGACGGTCGCGGTGCTTCCCGAGGTCGAGGACGTCGATATCCACATCAACGAGGCTGACCTGAAGATCGACACCATGCGCTCGCAGGGCGCCGGCGGCCAGCACGTCAACAAGACCGAATCGGCCATCCGCATCACGCACCTACCGAGCGGCATCGTGGTGATGGTGCAGGAGGAGCGCTCGCAGCATAAAAACCGCGCCAAGGCGATGACCATGCTGCGCGCCAAGCTGTACGATCAGGAGCGCTCGAAGCGCGACGCCGAACGCGCGGCGGAACGGCGCGGCCAGGTCGGCTCCGGCGACCGCTCCGAGCGCATCCGCACCTATAACTTT
>Ga0335081_10012986_pt1 | contig 13477 bp, 12 predicted proteins | sample Lox_Sample_35_FD_206713 | JGI IMG/M metagenome (GOLD analysis project Ga0335081, IMG submission 206713) | Soil microbial communities from Loxahatchee National Wildlife Refuge, Florida, United States - Lox_Sample_3.5 | ecosystem: Environmental > Terrestrial > Soil > Wetlands | place: USA...
CGCGCGGGTCACTGGAGCGCAGACGGGGTTATCGCCCGATCGCAGCAACTTCGATCTGTCGCCCCTCATCGGGCGCAACGGCGAGCCCGTGCCGTTCGGTTATGACAGCTGGCGCACCGTGAGCAACTGGTCGGTCGACTACAGCTGGTGGGGCAAGGACCCGCGCGAGCAGGCATTGGCTGACCGAGTGCAAAAATTCCTTTTCGCCCAGGGCATCCATACTTTTCCCGACCGCTACACCCTCGATGGCCGGGCTCTGTCGATGCGCCACTCTCCGGGCATGCTCGCCGCCGCAGCCGTCGGGAGCCTTGCGGCGACGCCGGGCGATGTCTCGCGGGCTTTCCTGCAGGAGCTGTGGGAGATGCCCGTCCCGTCGGGCGAGCAGCGCTATTTCGATGGGATGCTCTACCTCATGAGCCTGATGCATCTGAGCGGAGAGTTCCGCGTCATCGAGCCGCGCAAGCCCTGACGAGCGCGCTTCGCGCTACCATTCGTCTTGCAAAGACATAACAACGACACACGTTGAGGTCCCCCCGATGACCCGCCTGCACGCCCTGAGCATCACTCTCGCGTTGTCCGCCGCAATCGTGTCCGGGTGTGCCCTGGATGAGAAGGCGGCACCGTCGGCCGCCAGCGCGCCGCCCGCCGCCAATGTCGACGCCACGCGTCTTGCGAAGGCTGCCACCGAGCCCGGCCAGTGGCTGACCTACGGTGGCACCTACTCCGAGCAGCGCTTCAGCCCGTTGCAGCAGATCAACGCAGGCAACGTCAGCAGCCTTGGCCTGAAGTGGTACGCGGACTACGAGACCAACCAGAATCAGTACGGCTCGCCGCTCTACATCGACGGTGTCATTTACGTCTCGACGGCCCGCAACGTGGTGCACGCCTTCGATGCGAGAACCGGCCGGCAGCTGTGGAAGTACAACCCGATGATCCACGGCGAGCGGTTGCGCTTCAATCTGGGTCTGATCAACAAGGGCATCGCCGCCTGGCACGGCAAGATCATCATGGGCACGCTCGATGCGCGGCTGGTCGCGATCGATGCGGCCTCGGGGAAGGAGGTGTGGTCCACCGACACCGTGCCCGACTCGCTCGGTCTCGGCGACATGGCGAACCATTACTCGATCACCATGGCGCCGCGCGTTGCCAAGGGCAAGGTATTCGTCGGCGGCAGCGGCGGGGAGTTCGGCGTGCGCGGCTGGGTCGCGGCTTACGACGCTGACACCGGCAAGGAAATCTGGCGCTTCTGGACCGTGCCGGGCGATCCGGCGAAGGGCTTCGAGACCAAGGCGCTGGAGCGCGCCGCGAAGACCTGGAACGGCGAGTGGTGGAAGATCGCGGGCGGCGGCGGCACCGTGTGGGATGCGGTGCTCTACGATCCAGTCACCGATCTCATCTATGTCGGGACGGGCAACGCGACGCCGTGGAACGCGAGCGTGCGCGACCCGAACAATGGCGACGATCTCTATGCCGCCTCGATCCTCGCGCTGAAGCCCGATACCGGCGAGTACGTCTGGCACTACCAGGAGACCCCGGGCGACACGTGGGACTACGACGCGGTAAGCCCGATGATGACCGCGGATCTCACCCTCGGTGGTCGCAAGCGGCACGTCATCCTGCAGCCCTCGAAGAACGGCTTCCTCTATGTGCTCGAGGCCGCGAACGGCAAGCTCATCAGCGCCGATCCGTTCACCGAGGTGAACTGGGCCACCGGCGTCGATCCGAAGACCGGGCGCCCCAATGTCGTGCCCGCCTCGCGCTACGAGAAGGAGCCGTGGAATCTCGCCCCGGGCGTGCAGGGCGGCCACAGCTGGCATCCGAATGCGTTCAGCCCCGACACCGGGCTCATCTACATCCCCGCGTGGGAAGCCTACTTCACCATGGCGGGGCTGCCGCCCAACAGCCGCTCGCCAGCCAACGGCGGCTTCAACCTCGGCATCAACATGGGCGTGCACGTCGAGCCCGGCAAGCTCCAGCCCTACGATCGCCGTGGCGTCAGCGGCCGGCTGAAGGCCTGGGACCCGGTCGCGCGCAAGCTCGTCTGGGAGAGCGAGCCCTACAGCCAGGGACTGCCCACCAGCGGTGTGGTCGCGACGGCCGGCAACCTGGTGTTCATGGGCAACGGCGTCGGCAAGGTGCTGAGCGCCTACGATGCAAAGACCGGCGCCAAGCTCTGGAGCTTCGATGCCAAGACCGCGGTGTTCGCCGCGCCGATCACCTACCTGCTCGATGGCGTGCAGTACGTTGCCGCGAGCGTCGGTGGCGCCGCGCAGGGCGGCTATTTCGCGCCCACTCACGCCCGCATGCTGGTGTTCGCACTCGGCGGCAAGGCCGTGCTGCCGGAGCCGGAGCCCTACACGCCCCCGCCGCTCAATCCGCCACCCTCGACCGCCTCCGCGGAGGTCATCGCCCACGGGGGCGAGGTGTACTCACGCAGCTGCTCGGTCTGTCACGGGGTGAACGGACTGCAGGCACGTACCAGCTTCCCGAACCTCACCGTGACGCCGCTGCTGTGGTCCCAGGAAGCCTTCGACTACGTGGTGCTGCAGGGTGGGCGTGCCGATAAGGGCATGGGCTCCTTTGCCAAGGAGCTGCAGCCGGAGGACGCTGCCGCCGTGCGCCAGTATCTGATCTCGCGGGCCACGGCGCTGAAGGCGGGCGGTCCCGCTGCGGCCGGTGCCGGGCCGCCCCCGCGGCGTCAGGAGACCGGGCACGCGGAGAATTAGCGCTTGAGGCTCGGGTCGAGCTCCAGCGCCCTGCGCCGATCGCTCGCGGCGTCCTCGGCGCGCCGCAGATGCTCGGCCGCGAGCGAGCGGTTGAACAGCACCACCGCCTGATCCGGGTTGAGCTTGAGGCTGTCCGAGTAGTCGCTGAAGGCGGCGCTGAACTCGCGCTGGTCGAGATGGATGTTGCCGCGCTTGAAGTACGCGATGGCAGCATTGGCCGGATCGGCCTGGATGACGCGGGAGTAATCATCGAGGCTCGCCGCGAAGCGCTTGCGCTCGTAGTTGGCATTCGCCCTGCCGAGCAGAGCCGGCACGCTGCCCGCATCGAGCTGCAGCGCCGCATCGAAATCCGCCAGCGCTTCCTCATCGTGATGCAGGTGTGCGTGAGCATTGCCGCGATCGACATAGGCGGCCGCCGAGGGTGCGATCTGAATCGCACGCGTGCAGTCGCGGATCGCGCCATCGAAATCGGCAAGCTTCGCTTTCGCCACGGCCCGGTCGACGAAGGCGGTGCTGTCCGAGCTGTCGTTCGCGATCACCTGATTGAAGTCATCGAGCGCCCGCACTGTCTGGTTCAGCGACAGATACAGGACCGCGCGCTTGCGCAGCGCGGGTGACTTCGGATCGAGCCGGATCGCCGAGCTCAGCTCCTTGATCGCCGCCTCGGGGTCCTTGGCCGCGAGGAGTCTGCCGAGCGCGGCGTACGCTTGTGCATAGGAGGGCCGCAGCCGCACCGCGCTGCGGTAGTCCTCGAGTGCCTTGTCGGGCTCGCTGCTGCGCTCGTAGGCCGTCCCGCGGTCAAAGAAGGCGCGGGCGTTCGTGGGCTCGAGCTGCACGACCTGGTTGAGATCGGCGATGGCCGCGTCCGGGCGGTTCGCGGACAGATAGAGCGTCGCGCGGTTGGCGTAGGCGAGGGTGTCGCGGGGATCCAGGGCGATGGCGTGTCCAAAGTCCGCGATCGCCTCATCGTGGCGACCCAGAGCCTCGAGCGCGGCGCCGCGGTTGTCGTAGATGCCCGGATCCTTGTGGTCGATCTTCAGCGCCCGATCGTAGTTCTCCAGAGCGTGCGGATAGTCGGACTTGGACGCGTAGAAATTTCCGAGCCCGATCCAGGGCCGGCTGCTGCTGGAATCCTTCTTCGCGGCCGTCTCGAAATCGAGCAGCGCCGAGGACGCATCACCGTGCTGCTCGTAGGCCCAGGCGCGCGCCAGGTAGACCTTGGCGACCTCCGACCTCGGCAGGCCCGCCTTGTCGATGACAAGCGTGCAGGCGGCGATGCGCTGCGGGGCCGGCTGGCCCTGATCCAGACAGGTGCGTCCGTTCTGCTGCGTGAGGAGCTGCTCGTTCAAGTCGCCGCCGAAGCTCTGCGCCTGTGCCGTGGCTGCGAGCTGCGCTGCGAGGCCCAGCTGCGCCACCAGCGCCGCGCGGGCGGCGCGCCTCACTGCGGCAAGGCCTTCTTGACGGTGTTCTTCACCTCGGTGCCGGTTTCCTTCGCGCCTTGGGCGACGTCCTTGCCGACCTTCTTGGCCGTATCGGCGACGGTGTGCCCGACCTCCTTGGCCCCGGTGGCGACCTCCTTGCCCGCATGTTTCGCGCCCTGACCGACCTTCTTGGCGCCGGCGGCAACCTCCTTGCCCGCCTGCTTCGCACCCTGGCCGACCTCGGTCGCAGCCTCGCCGAGGGAGTGCGCGGCCTGCTGGGTCTTGGCGCCCGCGGTTGAGTCGTCGGCGTACGTCGGTTGGACGAGAAGGCACGCGCCGAGGCCGATGGCCAGCGTGCACCCAAGAGGGCGAAGCGAGCGAGCAATCGCATTCATACGCAGCAATGCCTCCGGTGACTGTGGGCGGCAGTCTGCATCTCGCACAGGCTGTCGGCAATCACCGCGAAGGTCCGTCAATCAGATACTCTGACCGCGAGCCTGCGTCAGCTCAGAGGATCTCCCGAATCCACGCCCGGGGTGCGCCCTGACCCACCTCGAGGAACCCGACGCTGACCGGGAGCTTGAACCGCCGCGGGCCGGCGCTGCCGGGATTGACGTACAGCACCCCGTCGCGCTCGGCCACCTCCGGCCGATGGGAGTGGCCGGAGACGACCACCGCGAAGCCCGCCGCGGTGGGATCGAGATCGAGCTCATGCAGGTCGTGCAGCACATAGGCGGCGATCCCTTCGAGCTGCACCGCCTCGCTGACGGGAATGCGGCGGGCCCAGGCTCCGGTGTCGTTGTTGCCCCGCACCGCGTGAACCGGTGCGATGGCGGCGAGCTCCGTCAGCACCTCGGGGGTGCCGATGTCGCCGGCATGGAGGATGCGCGCGACCCCGGCGAGCGCGCGCCGCGCCTCCTCGCGCAGCACACCGTGAGTGTCGGAAATGAGGCCGATGATCACCGTGAGAAGTATAGTTACCGGCAACTCCCGGAGCAGCGCGTGTCCAAGTTCCTGTTTGTTTCCTATGCCGGACTGATCAGCGACATCGCCTGGCAGGTGGCGAAGGAAGGCCACGACGTGAAGTACTACATCCGCGACGAGAAGGATCGCGACATCGCCGACGGCTTCGTCCCCAAGGTCGATGCCTGGGAGGGCGAGGTCGACTGGGCGGACGTGATCGTGTTCGACGATACCCTGGGTCACGGTGACCTGGCGCATGCCCTGCGCGGCCGCGGCAAGGCCGTGGTCGGGGGCACGCCCTACACCGACCGCCTCGAGGATGACCGCTCCTTCGGCCAGGAGGAGCTGAAGAAGGCCGGCGTCAACATCCTGCCGTACCGGGAGTTCGACAACTTCGACGAGGCGATCGCCTACGTGAAGAGCAACCCCGAGCGCTATGTGATCAAGCCCTCGGGGGCCGCGGGCAACGTCAAGCGCCGCCTGTTCGTCGGCGACGAGGAGGACGGCCAGGACGTGATCCGCGTGCTCGAGGCCTACAAGAAGTCCTTCCCGGACGAGATCAAGATCTTTCAGTTGCAGCGCCGCGTCACGGGCGTCGAGATCGCGGTCGGCGCGTTCTTCAACGGCAAGGAATTCATCTACCCGATCAACGTCAACTTCGAGCACAAGAAGCTCTTTCCCGGCAATATCGGCCCCTCGACCGGGGAGATGGGCACGGCGATGTTCTGGAGCGGCCCGAACCGCCTCTTCAACTCGACGCTGAAGAAGATGGAGGCGCGGCTCGCCGAGGAAGGCTACATCGGCTACATGGACCTGAACTGCATCGTCAACGGCAACGGCATCTATCCGCTCGAGTTCACCGCGCGCTTCGGCTACCCGACGATCAGCATCCAGCAGGAGGGCATGACGACCCCGATCGGACAGTTCCTCGCCGATCTCGCCGCCGGCGTGAATCCGAAGCTCAAGGTCAAGAGCGGCTTTCAGATCGGGGTGCGCATCGTCGTGTCGCCGTTCCCGTTCGATGACGATGCGACCTTCCTCTCGGTGTCGAAGAATGCCGCGATCCTCTTCAAGAAGGGGATTCCGGAGGAGGTGCACATCGAGGACGTGAAGCAGGTGAACGGCCAGTGGTACGTGGCCGGCACCTCGGGCGTCGTGCTCGTGGTATGCGGGCTCGGCCAGACGCTGCGGCAGGCGCAGGCCCAGGCCTACTCCCGCATCCGCAACATCATGATCCCCGACATGTACTACCGCGACGACATCGGCGAGCGCTGGTTCGAGGACCACGACAAGCTGCACACCTGGGGCTACCTGCGCGAGGTGTAGGAGCTTTAGGCATCAGCGTGCGCTTCGATCGCGACTACTATCACCGCTTCTATCACGACCCCCGCACCGCCGTGACCTCGCTGCACGAGATGCGCTCGCGCGCGGGGCTGATCGCCGCCTACTGCAACTACGTCGGACTGCCGGTGCGCCGCCTCCTCGATGCGGGTTGCGGCACGGGCCTCATGCGCGCACCGCTCAGGCGGCGCCTCAAGCGCGCAAGCTACGTGGGGCTCGAGATCTCCGAGTACCTGTGCGCCCGCTACGGCTGGGTGCATGGCCGCATCGAGGACTTTCGCGCGGACACCCCCTTCGACCTCGTCATCTGCTACGACGTGCTGCAGTACCTGGATGAGCGCGCCGCACGCCGCGCCCTCGCCAATCTCGCACGACTCACCCGCGGCGTGCTTTACTTCACCGCGCTCACGCGCGCGGACTGGCGCGACAACTGCGACCGGCGGCGCACCGATCCGCAGGTCAACATGCGCAGCGCCGCGTGGTACCGGAAGCGGCTGCGCCGCGGCTTCCGCGAGATCGGCGGGGGATTCTGGCTGCGACGCGGGGCCCCGCTCACGGTATGGGAGCTCGAGAGCGCCTCATGACGGTCTTCAAGGATCACTTCTCCGGTCCGGGCATGGCGGCGCAGTACGCCGCGTTTCGTCCGACCTACCCGGCGGAGCTGTTCGACTATCTCGCCGGTAGGTGCCCTGAGCACCAGCTGGCGTGGGACTGCGCCTGCGGCAGCGGCCAGGCAAGCCTCGCGCTCGCCGAGCGCTTCGCACGGGTGATCGCAACCGATGCGAGCGCCGCGCAAGTCGCCGTCGCGAGCCCCCACGCCCACATCGAGTACCGGGTGGCCCCCGCGGAGAAGAGCGGCCTTGATTCGTCCTCCACCGATCTGGTCACCGTCGCGCAGGCCCTGCACTGGCTCGACCTGCCGAGCTTCTATGCCGAGGCGCTGCGCGTGCTCAAACCCGGCGGTGTGCTCGCGGTGTGGAGCTACGGTCCCGTGCACTGCGCGCATCCGGCCATCGATGCGGTGCTCACCTCGTTCTACGTCGATGTGGTGGGACCGTACTGGCCGCCCGAGCGCGCGCTGGTCGACAGCGGCTACCGGACGCTGCCGTTCCCGTTGCCCGAGCTCGCGCCGCCGCCGTTTGCGATGCAGCATCGCTGGGCCCTCGAGCCGCTGCTCGGCTACATCCGCAGCTGGTCGGCCACGGCGCGCTACGTCGCGGCCCGGGCGAGCGACCCGGTGGTGGCGCTCGGGGATCGGTTGCGCACGCACTGGGGCGATGAGCGCGGCGAGCAGGTCATCGCGTGGCCGCTCGCGCTGCGGCTCGGGATGCTGGGCACGGCGCGATGAGCGCGGCGGCACCCCTCTACAGCTTCAGCGGGCGCCTCGAGTGCCGCCGCGCTGCCGCGGGTGCGCTCGGACTCACGCTCGTCGGGCGCGCGGCGGGTGAGCTGCTGCAGCTCGCATTCAAAGGCGCTCCGCCGCCGGATCTGCCGGCCGTGCTCGAGGGCGGTGAGCTCACGCGCGTAAGTCCGGAGCGTTACCGGCTGTCATCAAGCGGGCGCTCGTGGGAGATCGCCGCCAGCGCCCTGCATGTGCACTGCGATGTGGGTGCGGCCTTCTATGCCGCCCTTCCCCCGCGGCCGGTTCCCTGGCAAAAGCGCATGCTGTGGGGGCTCGTGCTCGCGCTCGCGGCACGACCGCTCGGCCGCCGCCTGCTGGTGCGGCTGCGGCGCGCGCTTCAGTAACCCAACGCACGGGAGGGATGATGCAAGCGATCCTCTACGCCTTCGCCGTGGCGACCGGTATCGTGCTGACGCTGCAGCTCGGCGCCTACGCCGCGGCGGGCAAGTCCCTCGGAGCGCGCGGCGCGGAGCTGGCGACATTCTTCAGCTTCGCGACCGGCACGCTCGCGCTCGCCGCCTACCTGCTCGTGACGCGCATCGAGTGGCCGACCCGGCAGGCACTCGGGGCGGTGCCGTGGTGGGCGTGGAGCGGCGGCCTGCTCGGCGTGTTCTACGTGGTCACTGCGACGGTGGTCGGGCCACGGCTGGGAGTGGCGGTATTCTTTGCCCTCGTCGTGCTCGGGCAGCTGTTCTCCTCGCTGCTCGTCGATCACTTCGGCTGGCTCGGCTTCGTGCAGCACTCGATCAGCTGGAGCCGGATTGCGGGCGCCTCGCTGCTGCTCGCCGGTGTCGTGCTGATCTCGCGCTAGCGGCCCGGGGGTGCTGTCGCGCCCCAGAGACACATGGGCCGCTGGGCTCGCGGATGGCAGCATTCCGGCAGCACCGCTCAAGGAGTCGAACGGATGGTCAGAATCGCAATCGCGATCTCCGCGGCAGCGCTGCTCCTCGCTCGAGCGGTGTCCGCGGCCGCCCCGCCGCTCGTCGCCCCGGAGTCGGCCGGGTTCGTGGCGCCGCGGCTGCAGCGCCTCGATGCCTACATGCACGGTCTGGTCGATCGCGGCGAGCGTGCCGGCATCGTCACCGTCGTCGCGCGCGGCGGCCACATCGTGCAGCTCGGTGAGTACGGCTTGAGCGATCTCGCCGGGCGCAGGCCCATGCGCGCCGATACTCTGGTGCGCATCCATTCGATGACCGAGCCGGTGACGGCGGTCGCGGTGATGATCCTCTACGAGGAAGGCCGGCTGCAGCTGAGCGATGCGGCCGCGGACTATCTGCCCGAGCTTGCGAAGGCTCAGGTGCTGCAGCGCGAGCGCAATGGCCGGTACAAGAAAGTTGCCGCGGCAAGCCCGATCACCATCGGTGAGCTCCTCGCGCAGACCGCCGGGCTTGCCTACGCCTATCCGGCCGCCGCCCACCTCAAGCGCCCGTCGGAGAGCGTGCGCGAGTCCCTCGAGGAGCGGGTGCATGCGCTTGCGCGGTTGCCTCTCGTGCATGAGCCCGGAGCGGGGTTCACGCCCGGTCCCTGCGCCGACGTGCTGGCGCGGCTGGTCGAAGTCGTGAGCCAGCAGCCGTTCGATCAATTCCTCGAGCAGCGCATCTTCCAGCCGCTCAACATGAGCGATACGGGCTTCCGCGTGCCGCCCGAGAAGCGCGATCGGCTCGCGGAGGTCTATGCCACCGGCGCCGGCGGCGGCCTCGCGCTCGCGACCCGTGCGGCGCCGCGCGGCGGCCCCTACGAGGGGCAGGGGCGGCTCATGTCGGGGGCCGAGGGGCTCGTGTCGACGGCGCTCGACTACTGGACGTTTGCCCAGATGCTCGCCAGCGGCGGTGAGCTCGATGGGGTGCGCATCCTGAGTCCGGCGACGGTCGAGCTGATGTTCCGCGATCAGTTGCGGCGCGATTCCGAGTCGCCCAGTTTCATCACGCCCGCGGGGACCGAAGGCTTCCCCGGTCATGGCTTTGGTCTGGGCTTCGCCGTGCTCACGCACCCCGAGAGCTATGGCGCTGCGGCAACGCCTGGGCTCGTCCGCTGGGGCGGACTGCTCGGGACGATGTTCTTCATCGACCCTGACAAGCAGATCGTCGCGGTGCTGGTAAGCCAGCAGCTGCAGCGCTCCCCCGACCGTCTGGCTCGGGCCTTCCAGGCGCTCGTCTACCAGGCACTCGCCGAATAGCAAGCACAGGCGAGAGCGGTAAGTCAATGAATTTAACGGTGCACTGCACTCCATTCGGTCTACTTGGCAATGTCAGGGGGCTTGCGCCAAACTGTCCGGCGTCGCTACCGGACGTGTGACAAGAACACCTAGAGCTGCAGCCGGCGCACGGAGCGAAGGGGCGCGGCATCGAGTTTCGGGGCGAGAAGGGGAATCGGTAATGTCTTTTGAGAGTCGCCAAGAACCCGGGCAGCGAAGCACTGCGGCCGGTCCAGCCGTGGTCCCGCGCCATGGCAGCTCGAGGATGCTCGAGTCCTACCTGGGCGACATCGAGTATCTGGTCCGCGAGCAGTTGTGGGACGAGGCGATTCCGCTCGCCCTCGCGCTTCCACACGTTTGTGCCGCTCTCGCCGATCCCGCGCTGCGCAGCTCCCGCGGTCAGTTCCTCGAGTGGTGCGAGTCATGGGTGCGCCCGCCGCGCGCGGACACCTCGATGTCGGTCCCGACCCCCGAGGAGTTGTACGCGCTGGCGTGCAAGCGGGCGGGCGCGAGCGAGGTGGAGGCCGGCGGCGTTCCGGTGCAGGCACTGCGCCGGTTGCGCCTGCGCCGGCTGTCACGCGCCGCTCCGGCGCGGCGGCGTGTGTCGCTCGCGGAGGTGACCGACGCTCAGGACGAGCCGGCCCGGGAGGCATGCCTCGCGCTGTTGTATGCGGTGCGCTGCTGGTACAGCGAATCCGCCTCCCTCGACTTCGTCGTGCAGAGCAATCTCGCGCGGCTCGCCGTCCTGCGCTGAAGCCGCAAGAGGTTTCGTGCTAGCGTCGGGGCCGTTGCAGGCGCCCCCGCACGCATGAACTCCGAGCCGTCCGAACCGCCGTCGCGACTTGCGCAGCTGCTGACGCGTCTCACGCAGATCCGTCCCCACGAGCGCCGCGCTCTCGTGCTCGCGTTCTGCTGCAACTTCCTGCTGCTCGCGAGCTACTACGTGCTGCGCCCGGTGCGCGACACCGTGGCGACCGTGTTCGGTGTCGATCAGCTGCAGGATCTGTTCACCGGGACTTTCATCGGTACCCTGATCGCCTCGCCGCTCTACGCCTTGCTCGCCTCGCACATCACCCCACGGCGGCTGCTGCCCGGTGTGTTCTGGTTCTGGCTCGCGAACGTGCTCGTGTTTGCCGCGCTGTTTCAGGGCGGGGCGCCCGGCCGCGCGCTCTCGGCCGCGTACTACTTCTGGTTCAGCATCATGAACCTGTTCATGGTGTCGGTGTTCTGGACACTGATGGTCGATCTCTTCCTGCCGCAGCAGGCGACGCGACTGTTCCCGCTCATCGCCGCCGGCGGCATCATCGGCTCGATCGCCGGCCCGCTCGTCACGCGGTTCGCGGTGCGGGGCCTCGGTCTCTCCGGCCTGCTCGGGCTCGCGGCGGCGGGATTCGTGGCCGTCATCGTGCTCGTGTACCTGCTCATGGGCGAGAAGGAGCGGCTGCGCTCGCTCGGCGAGGAAGTCCAGCCGTCACGGCTCGACCACCGGCTCGCGAGCAATCCGTTCACCGGCTTCCGTGAGATCTTCAAGTCCAGCATCTCGCTCAATCAGGCGGGCTTCATGCTGCTCATGACCTGGGTCAACACGGTCGGGTATTTTCTGCAGACCGAGTTCGCCGCGAGCCTGCCGGTGATCGCGGATCGCACCGTCGCCATCTCGGACATCAATCTGTGGGTCAACGCCGGCAGCGCAGTGTTCGCGATCTTCGGCTTCGGCCGCTACGTGCAGCGCTTCGGCGTCACCGCGGGACTCACCCTCAATCCGCTCCTGATGCTGATCGCCTTCGTGGCGCTCGCGCTCTCCCCGACGCTGCTCATGATTCAGGCGCTGCAGGTGGTGCGCGGCATCGGCCAGTACGCGATCGCCCGGCCGAGCCGCGAGATGTGCTTCACCGTGGTCGACCAGGAGAGCCGCTACAAGACGAAGAACATCATCGACACGCTGGTCTACCGCCTGGGCGATGTGAGCTCCGCATGGATCCTCGACGGCCTGCGCGCCGCGGGTCTGCGCGTGCTCGGGTCCTCGGCCGTCGGTTTCGGCTGGTCGCTCCTGTGGGGCGGTGTGGCGCTTGCACTCGGCCGGCGCTACGAGGTACTGCGCACCCGGCAGCCAGCCGCGCCCGATGCGGCGGCTAAAGCTGTTGTGACGTGACGGCGCGCCGTGCCCGCAAGCGGGGCGCGCCTTCAGTCCGACCCGGCGTTTGGCTATAGTCGCCGGCGCACCGCCCTCGATTCCTCACCTCGAACAATCACAGGAACGGCCATGGCCAACGACACTCCGACCGGGTTCGCGCGCTTGATGAAGGCTGTGGCGGGTGTCGAGCCGCTCGAGCTTCGCCCCGTGCTGCTATCGGGGCTGTGCTTCTTCTTCCTGTTCTTCAGCTACGCAGTCATCAAGCCGGTGCGCGATTCGATGGGCACCATCTGGGGCGCCAAGCACCTGCAGGAGCTGTTTCTGGCCACCTTTCTGCTGAGCTTCGCCGTTGCCCCGATCTATGCGGGCATCGCCTCGCGCGTCAAGCTCACGAAGTTCCTGCCCTGGCTGTACGGCGTGATCGCGCTCACCGTGCTCGTGTTCTACGGACTCTTCAGGGGCGGGCAATACTCGGAGCGCTGGCTCGCCGCGGCGTTCTTCGTCTGGGTCAGCACCTTCAATCTGCTCATCCTGTCGGTGTTCTGGAGCTTCATGGCCGACCTCTTCTCGCGCGTGCAGGCGAAGCGCGTGTTCGGCTTCATCGCCGCGGGCGGCACGGTCGGCAATATTCTCGGCCCGGCGCTCGATTCGCTCGCCAAGCGCGTCGGCAACAACAACCTGCTGCTGATCTCCGCGACGGGCTTCCTGGTGACGGCCGTGATCGTGATCGTGCTGGCGCACGAGAAGGAGCGGTTGCTCGCGCTAGGGGGCACCGAGGTGCAGCGCACGAGCCTGAACCACAGTCTCGGCGGCAATCCCTTCGACGGCTTCTCGCTGCTGTTCAAATCGCGCTACCTGCTGCTCGTCGCGCTGTTCCTGTTCGTCATGACCTCGGTCTCGACGATCATCTACGTACAGCTGAACGACACCATCACCCACGACTTCGCCAGCCGCGAGGCCCGTACCCAGGCCTTTGCCAACATCGACCTCGCCGTCAACACCATCGCGGTGCTCGTGCAGCTGCTCGGCACCGGGCGGATCATCCAGCGCTTCGGCGTCACGACCGGGCTGCTGCTCAATCCGATCATCATGGTGCTCGCATTCGTCGCCGTGATCTTCTCGCCCGTGCTGCTGATACTCGGCGGCATCCAGGTGGTGCGCCGCGCCGCGGAGTACGCGGTCGCAAAGCCGGCCCGCGAAATGCTGTTCACCGTGGTCGACCAGGAGAGCAAGTACAAGGCGAAGAACGTCATCGATACGGTGGTGTATCGGGGCGGGGACCTGGTCGCCTCCTCG
>Ga0335081_10012987_pt1 | contig 13477 bp, 16 predicted proteins | sample Lox_Sample_35_FD_206713 | JGI IMG/M metagenome (GOLD analysis project Ga0335081, IMG submission 206713) | Soil microbial communities from Loxahatchee National Wildlife Refuge, Florida, United States - Lox_Sample_3.5 | ecosystem: Environmental > Terrestrial > Soil > Wetlands | place: USA...
GTTGTCTTGAATGAAGCTGCGGGTTCTTCGGACAAGATAGAGCCGCATTAGTTCGCGCCAGTCATCTGCGTACGTGCTCTTTTCAAATGCGGCGAGAGATCGGACCGAACACTGGTGTCTGCGAATAAACTCCGTCTCGCCAAGTTCGGTGAGCAAGCGCTCAGGGCGTATGCCAATGTCCTTCTCTTCGGGAATGAAAAGGCGCAATTGGTTGGAGAGGTCAAGATAGGTCTTGTTATAGGGCGTTGCGGACAGCAGGATGCATCTGCTTTCATTTTGATTTATGTATTCCTGGATGGCCCTGTACCGCTTGCCTTCGCGGTTTCTGAGATTCTGGCTCTCGTCAATTAAAACGAGGCGATAACGCCGAAGGTTTGGCAACTCTTTCAAAGCGAGGCTTATCGAGAGAACTTTCCCTCGCAGTCGGTACTGCTGTTGATAGTCTTCCCACATGGGGACAAGATTCTTGGGGCACAAAATGAGGGTTTCAATTCCGTGGTCATCTTCGAAAATCCGGGCCAGGGCAGTTGCCATTAGTGTTTTGCCTAATCCAACGACATCTCCGATGAGCACGCCGCCGCGCCTGTTCAGATGATGAGCGGCGATCTTTACGGCAGCGGTTTGAAATTCGAAGAGCTTGCGTCCAAAGTCGCGCGGTATCGAGAAGCTCAACAGACCTTCGCGGGCATCCTGCGATAAGTGGTAAGCCATCTTCACGTAAATGTGAAAGGGCGGGATGAGTTCTTCGCGTGCCCAGCTTTCTTCGATAACCTGCACCAACTCATCCGAAATATCGAGGCACCAACGGTCAGTCCAGCGGTCCTCAAACCACTTTGCCAATTTCTGGCACGCGTCGTGGTCGAGAACGTCTACGTTGAGTTCACCTTGCTTTGAGAGGCCAGCCATCGTGAGGTTGCTGCTTCCGAGGAAACCTATCGACGGGTTTACGGGGTCATGCCTGAAGAGCATGTACAACTTGGCATGGAGCGGATGGCGAAGAAACAACTTCACCATGACCTTCTTTGCCTTGATTTGCGCAGCGAGGCGCCGCAAACCCTGTTCGTCTTCGTTGGTGGGGATACCGACTGCCAATTGATCTCGGAATTCGCGGGCTAGTTTCTCTTTCAGCCGAACAGCGGTTTGATTGTCTATTGCCTCGTCCGACTTGATGAGGCTAAGAGCTGTTCGCAACTGATCTTCGGGAAGTCGTTGCATACCTACGAGCAATCGGCAGCATTGCCCGTCGCCTCCGGCCCATTTCTCGATGTGGCAGTCAAGCTGCTTCCATCCACGGAGATTGAAGTAGCCGACACAAAAATCACCACGAATTGAGACCTTGAGGGTCTCCTGCAAAGCAGGAAGGAGGGACTGCTCGATATTGTCGAAGATGCGCGGCATTAGATTGGGCTGGGGTTGGACGCGACTAGCTCGCCGAAGCCGTCCCCGGTTGTGGATTGTACGTTGTAGGAAATGGCAATGCCAAGCTGTGACTTGGACAGCGTTGCCTTTCGGAGAGCATAACAGAGGGCCTCGGCAGAAACGCCGAGGCCCAATGGAGGGAGGCCGCTTAGAAAGGAACGTCTTGTGCCGCTGTGCGTTGCGGTTCGATTGCGACATCGGAGCCGGAAGCAATTGCCTCCGGCTCCTTCTCGGCGCGATTCAGCTTGCGAATCGAGTCGGCGCGAATCTGCCAGACCGTGTGCTTCACGGTCGTGGCCTTCTTGCCTTTTCCATATTCGCGCTGGTAGCTGCTGCTGACGAGCGTGCCTTCGACCAAGATGTGATCGCCCTGGTGAAGCGATGCCGCAACGCGCTCGCCCAAGCTATTCCAGGCGACGACACGGTGCCATTCGGTTTTCGAGGCCCACTCGTCGTCCGCGTTCTTCCATGACCGCTGCGTAGCGACCGAAAGAACCGTGAACGCGGCGCCGTTGCTGCGAGCTTGGCGTCGTTCTGGGTCTTTGCCGATGAACCCGATGATCTGAATTGAATTGAGGTACATTTTCTCTTTTCTCCTTTTATCGCCCCTTTTGCTTGGGGCGCCCGGAAGCGAGTGGAGACCACTCCCAAAGCGAGCGGCTGCTTTATGGGAGGGACCCGCACGGATGGGGAGGAACCGGGAAAGCAGAAGCCGCGAAGCTGCCGGGCGTGGGAATTCTCCCGAGGCAGCGCCCGAGCAAAAGCGCGGCGGAAAAGGGGGAAATGTACCGCGTCAGTTCATTCGGTTGACGGAAAGGCCAAGCGAAACGGCAGTCGGCGCGAGAGAAGCGAAGACCTTCCCTTGCACGCCGCGTCATGCTTGAATGTGGGCCTCGGAATGGCATCCGTCGGAGGGCATAACCTATGGTGATCTGCGACCGCTTGCGAGCTTTGCGCGAAGAGAAAAAGCTGTCACAGGGCGACATTGAGAAGCGCACCGGTCTGCTGCGGTGCTACATCTCGCGCGTGGAGAACGGCCATACGGTTCCCACAGTGGAGACGCTGGAGAAGATGGCGCGGGCGCTCGAAGTGCCGTTGTACAGGTTTTTCTACGATGGTGAGGCTCCGCCGAAGCTCGAAAATCTGCCGAAGCGGAAAACGGCGGATGAGATTGCCTGGGGAAGCTCCGGCAAGGACGCGCGGTTCCTCTCGAATTTGCGAAGGTTTTTGGCGCGTTCCGAAGAGCGCGACAGAAAACTCTTGATGTCTTTGGCGCAAAAGCTCGCGAACAAGCGCAACGGGCGAAAATCCATCGCCGCCTAGATTAAAGACGTTCATTCGAAATCTCAGACGGCTGACGCGAGGAAATTGGGCGGTGCCCAGGAAATGAAGCTCTTCTCATACGTGGTGCAACATGATTACGGAGACGCACCGAATCCTTATTTTGGGTGTTGCACGCTCTGTCGCTGCAAGTATCGAGAGCACCACGGCGGGCGGCGGAACGTTGTGGAACTAGCGAAGCAGGCAGTGGACGAAGGCGAGACGGTGTGGGTGGTTGGGACTGGAGGAGCGGACCCAAAAAAGAGCGCGGGAAACGGCAAGCTCGTTTATGCGATGCGCGTAGACGAGGTGCTTTCTCGCGGGGAGTATCACAAGGACTTGCGTTTCAAGAAGAAACAACTCCTCCGCAACGGAGCGTACAAACGTCAACGTGGCGACAATATTAAGCCGAACGGCAAATTTGAGACAGACGAGCAATTCGCCCTAATCTCCCGGCATTTTTATTACTTTGGCCGAAAAGCTATCGAGATTCCCGACAGATTCCGCAACAACGAGAAACTCGGCAACCTCGAGAAAACAGGACGAGGCTTTCGGTCGCATTTCGACACCGCGTTCATTAAGAGGTTTGTGAAATGGATTGAGGGTCGTAAGCGTCGTGGAAGGCTGGGTGAGCCTTGCGGGAAAGAGTGGCTTGCACGGAGGGAGCTAAAGGGATGCAAGTCGTCTTGTTGAGAGTTGGCATAGACACCGGCTCGGGTGGCATTCATGGCCCCTTGTTCGAGAACGGGGATTTTGAGTTCATTCCGATATGCGACAAACGGAACCGGTTCGGAGTTAACCGAGAGACTTACGGAAACACGAAAGGCCCGAAGCATCGAAGACTTTTGGTCGAATACTTCCCACAGCGGCGACGGGAGAGAATGCAGGGCATGCGCCTCCATCGTGACCCTGAGTTTGAAACATTCACGTATGGCGATCCAGCACGTCCCAAACGAGGTCTAAGAAAACTCAGAAAAGGAGACTTACTCGTACTGTACGCTGGTTTGGAAGGTTGGGACTTTCGCTGCGACCCGGCGCTCTACATTGTCGGATATTTTGAAATAGGAGAGGCCATCGAAGCGAAGGGGTTCGCTTGGAGTGAGCTCCGCAGAGATTTCGGCATGAATTTTCACGTCCGACACCGTCCCGTGTTCGAACACCAAAAGGACAGGCTAGTTCTTGTGAGGGGCAACCGAAGGAGCCGGTTACTTAGAAAAGCCCGCAGAATTAGCGTGTTGGCGAAAAATAGGGCAGGTAATCCGATTCACGTTCTGTCGCCTGAGATGCGCAAGATTTTTGGAGACTTCAACGCTCATATCAGCATTCACAGGTCACCGCCACGGTTTGTGTCGCCGGAGTTCGTTGAGAAGGCAGCGAGATTCGTGAGGTCTTTGAAGTAGCCACGCCAGCTAGACCCATCGTTTCGTGTAACGGGCATAGTTGTACTCGTCGAGAAGTTTAAGGCCTGTTTTCGTGGAGTCGCCCGAAGGCATCTCTTGCAGCCCCAAATGTTCGGCGAGACGCTTCATCTTGCGTAGGAAAGCCACGTATTGAGCGGCAGACTGCCCGGCGTAGCGGCACCCATATGCTTTGGCAATCTTATCGTCCCAGAGTGGAAAGTAAGCGGGAGCGAGTAGGTGAAGCGTTTTCGCTACAGCCACTGGACTGGCAGTTCCCTTCTTCTTGCCTTCACATATTTTCAAGGCAGCCAGGAACTGCTCGAAGAGCGCCGTGATCGTTGGGTCGTCGGTCTCGGTGTAGCTAAAGATGCCGCGATTGCGGAAGGACTGAAGCACCTGCCAATTTGCCGTGACGGTCTTTTCGAGAAGTTGAAAGTTGAAGGAACCGTAGCGGTACAGCGCCTGGTTCCACGTGAGCAATAGGACACCTAAGCCGTCTGTAATCTCGGCAGGCTTGCCCCAAAAGTGCCCTACCAGGAAGGACGCGGTCTTGTACATTGCATCTCGTCGTTCCCTGTTTTGGAAAGCCAAATAGCCTCGCCGGAATTCCTCGTTCGTTGGAAGTGGCGGCGGGCCAGGAGAAACTAGCTCTTGCGCGGAAGGATGGAACGCAGTCGGCAGAGGCCTTGCTTCAGAATGCCGGCGCAGACCATCCGTGATACCGGCGTCGAGAAGGACCTTACGGACGTGCTGATACCGAATTCCTAAGAACGCTGCAATCTCCGCGCGATCGAAGCCTGCGCCCGCCAATGCTCGGATTTTCGCTGAGGTGGTTTGGAGACCCTGCACAACTTCCTGAGGTACACGCCGCTCCTGATGCACGAGTTCCTCCATTCTGAATAACCGGGTTCAATCGTGAACGCAAAGGAACGCAAACCCGGTCATCGGCATTTGAATGCCTTGGCAGATTGTAAGTCGAATTCGCCGGAGTGCTAGCAAAGCTCCGCTACTGGCAGGCAAGATGATTCGCTCAGCTAGGTAGGCCGAGCGGAAGTGCGGGATTGTAGCGCAGGCCGTTAAGCGGGCGGCGCGGATGAGTCATCCGCGCCGATTGCATTGAGAATGTGGGTTGCGGTTCGCTGGACGTATTCTAGGCTTTCGCTTAAGAGCTTCGCGTCGCCGCCGTACAAGCCGATGTAATCTTGCGCGGCGCTTCCGGTGTCGAGGCCGATTGCGCTGCAAACGACAAACGCGACGGCCTCAGCTTCGGTCTCGCGGATGCGCTTCGTCGTGCTGCTCCGACGCTCGTCGCGATGCATCATTTCGTGCGCGACTTCATGCGCTAAGGTGGCGAATTCCTCAGCCGGAGACTGGCCGGGCAGCAAGGTGATTTTCCCGCCTTCGGACATGCCGCGTGCCGGCGCGATGTCGTCGGAGTATTCGAGTGCGATGCCGCGCTCGGCAGTGAATTTCGCAAGCCGCTCGCGATACTCGCGCGGATCGCCGTTCACGCTGCCGATTTCCGGCAACGGCTGGCCGTCAGTTTGGCTGACATCGAACACGTAAGCCGCGTGAAATCCGACTGCGACTGAGGAATCGTCCGGCTCGGCTTCGCCGTTGTTCTCGGCCTTTTTCCGAATGATTGGAGCGAGAATCAGGATGCCTTTCTCGCCCTTCTTCACGAAGCGGCCCAGCTTGTGCCAGGCGTGAAAGCCCGCGACGTGCGTTGCGTTCGGCTTATGCGATGCGATAAGCATTATGTTGCCCCACGAGTAGCGCCGGAAGCGCGCCATCGCCGCGAGATATTCCTTGAGCCGCTCACTGTGGCCGGCTTCGAGGGCCTGCCGGAGTTGCTCGATTGCGTTGCTTGCGATCTGTTTTGCTTGTTCGACTTTCATTTTTCTTGTCCTCCTGTTTCGGGGAGTCCTTGCTCCCTTCACCCACAGCCGGGGGAGCAAGGACGCGAAACAGGGGACAGAAGCGCAGAGATTGGCGCGCCCAGGTCGGAACGGACCGCACGCTTGAGTGACACCGTGTTTTGGTGGCGCGAAAGCTGCTAGTGAAGAGCGGAGGCGTACGAGTCAAGCGCCGGGACGCGGCAATCTCGGAGTGAGGAGAACAGCAAAACGGAAACCGAGCGAGGGAAACGGAGGGCCTTCGTTAGACTCAGCGGACGTAGGAGCCGAACTGCGCTAAAAAAGCATCGCCCGCGGGGAAGGTTGCTGCGCGGTAGTTACCGGTTGTAAAGGCGTCGAGGCGGTCCAGAAAAATAGCAGGTCTGGAAAATCAGGATGGGCGTCTTCACGCTGAAAAGGTGCACGCACGACTTCCAATAGACCTGTCTGGGCGCACCGATTGGGCAGGGGTTCGATAGCACTGACGATGCCGGTCGAGTTGGCGGCAAGATAAACACAAGAGTCGGCGTCAAACGATTTGTTCCATCTTATCGCGTGTTCGTCGCCGCACTGCAGGGAGGGAAAGAAAGACTGCCGCCGATACTTTGGCTGAGGTGGTTCGTGAAGAGGGGATTTCATAGCTGTAAACAAGGCTTGCTGCATCGATTTTACTGAGGGCCTCTCCTCGCTCTTTCTCAGCCGATATTTAAGCAGACCTGCGGCGGCAACTCCGGGGTGAGCTGTCGCTAGCCGAAATACTGTCGCTTCAAACGAGCTACCAAATTTGGATGATAGCTTCTCAATATTCTTGAGCGTGAAGGAGCCCTCCGCTTCAGAAGTGAACTCTTCGATAGGCATCAGCAATTCCGAAGCCGCAAGATCGCAGAGTCTTTCAAGCTCATTGGCCTCGCGCGAATCCGAGCCGCACAGATCGCGGAACCTTGCACCGGTCATGGTATTCGGGAAGAAGGTATGACCAATCTCGTGGGCTATGGAAAAGGACACACGGCCTTGGGGACGCTGGGGATTGTAAAAAATCTGCCCTCTTTTACCGCGATTCTTGCCGTTGGGAATCAGAACAGCATCGCGGGGTTCAGTTTTCCGCTGTTCGACATTCATTGGGTCAATCGTCAGCCCGCACAGCGATGCGATTATGCGCAGACGCTCCAGTGGTTGAACAGCAGCCCCATCATAAGAACGGTATGTAGCGTTGAGGTTCCGCGCCTGATTCATTATGGCAATTCGGGGATCGACAAGTTGTCCCGTCGCGCGAATGAGTGAGATCACGTCAGGGTCGGAGTATTTGCGCCCACCGATGCGAAGAGTTTCCATTTTCTACTTTTGTGGCCTTCTTTGCCCTAGCATGTTCAGCGTTTCGATCAAGAACCGCCACCCCTCCTTATCTCTGGGCCGCTTTCCCCGAAAATTTATTTGTGCGAGCTTTTCTACGTCCCCATCGGTTAGGTTCAACTCCGTCTGTAGTTCCTTGAGTCCAGCGGGAAGTTCAGCTTCCTTGCGCTTGACTCGGGCCGCTTCCGTCTTCGGAGTATTGATTTCCAGTAGCTCGTTCAAGGTGACGCCTAAGGCTACGGAAACAGAATAGATATACTGGATGTTGGGTTTCCCGGCTGCCCCATTTTCAAGATCCGAAATGTAAGATTTCGACAGGCCTGATTCCCGCGCAAGGTCTGTGAGAGACCAACCTTTTCCCTGGCGCAAGAAACGCACATGGTGTCCTAGCTTGGTCAGATCAATGCTCTTGCTGTCCATCATATACAACCGGTTGCGAATATGTGTTGACTCAACGTGCCTCCCTAGGCTACCCTCGTCGTGAAAGGGCAACGGGTTCGCCAGGGTGGATATTAACCGCAAGTCTTGGCGAAACTCAAGCGCAAACGGAGGACAGATGAATGGCTGACCGCCGGATCGTTTGTATCAACAAGCAGCCGTCACATGATGATACGCACCACCACATCACGCACGTGGGAATTTGGGCGAGTGAGACGACATATTCGGAAAGGATTCCGGTCTCGACCGTGATCGCGAATATCAAGTCTTCCTTCGGCGACCGATATCACGTCCTTGGCGCGAATGGTGCTCGATCAGAGGTTATCGTGAAACAGTGTCCACATTGCGCGCACGCGCACGAAATCATTTCGACCACGCCTGACCGGACCAAAACTGACAATCTTCTGCCGCTCTTGGAGTGCAGGGTCTAGGACGGCGGGCACGGCTTGCGACAGGGATTGTTGAACGGTGATATGGGAGAAAGTATGACTCCAAAATTGCTCAGATTCCGGGTCACAAGTTTTCGATCTGTCGACGACAGTGGGTGGGTGGAAGTGGACAACGTCGCCGCTCTGATCGGAACGAACGAATCAGGGAAGACGAACGTTCTTTTGCCGCTCTGGAAATTGAACCCTGCGAAAGAAGGGGCTATTCATCCAACGTCTGATTATCCACGGAAGAAGTACACCACCTTCCGGCATGAGGCAGTTAAACCAGTATTCATCGAAGCCATCTTTGATGTCGGTAAGGAACTTGCGGAGAAACTCGCTGCTGTGACGGGAATGCCCGCCGAACAGATGCGCGAAGCGAGCGTATCGCGCCGGTTTGAGGGTGGCCCAATGGTGGATTTCCCAAATGCTGTTCCGGCCCGCGTAGTGGACAACGACCGTGTTTCACAAATGCTTAATGCGGCTGAGATGGACCTGGCGGTGATGACGGCACTAAAGAGCGAGGAAGATCTCAAGAATCTAGCGATAGCTGCAATAGCGGCGGCGAAAGCCAAAGTTTCAGGATACGCTCAGGTAGGGGCCGTCCAGATTGACGAATTGCTTTCGGGGCTGGCCACTGTAAAGACCGATAACACGCCGAAAACTAGCACGATTGTTCCTCGCTACCTACGGCTGTCGGAAGAGCTCCGGGGAATGAAAGAGGAGATTTCCCGGGAGCATCCGCGCGAGGTTGATGCCGCGATCAACCTGGTGCTCGAAAATATCCCCAAGTTCGTCTACTACTCGAACTATGGCAACTTGGATTCGGAGATTTATTTACCCCACGTCATTCAGAATATGGCGCGGAAAGACCTCGGCGCGAAAGAGCAAGCGAAGGCGCGTACCCTGAAGGTGCTTTTTGAGTTTGTAAAAGTTCAGCCGAAGGAAATTCTTGAACTTGGCCGGGACTTCAAAGACTCGTCAAATCAAAACAGGCAGCCAACTGAAGATGAGATAGCCGCGATTGCCGAAAAGAAGAAGCAGCGCAGTATTTTGCTCCAAAGCGCGTCTACGTTGTTGACCTCGCAGTTTAGGTCGTGGTGGAAGCAGGGTGAATATCGTTTTCGCTTTGAGGCCGACGGCGATCATTTCCGCATTTGGGTATCAGATGATAAAAGGCCTGAAGAAATCGAGCTTGAAGGTCGCAGTACGGGCCTTCAGTGGTTCCTGAGTTTCTACCTCGTGTTCTTGGTAGAAAGCGCTGATGCTCACGAGGGCGCAATTTTGCTCTTGGACGAGCCGGGCGTCTCGTTGCATCCACTGGCTCAGCGTGATCTTTCTGCATTTTTCGATAGTCTGGCCGAAACAAACCAGTTGATCTATACGAGCCATTCCCCGTTCCTCGTGGATGCTGATCGTCTTGACCGCGCGCGAAAGGTCTACGTTGGAGAAAACGGAACCAGCAAGGTTACGGCAGACCTCCGCGCGTATGACGGAGACATTACGCAACGTGGAGCTGGATACGCAGTGTATGCCGCACTGGGATTGACTGTGGCGGAAAGTTTGTTGTTGGGATGCCAGCCGGTCATTGTGGAGGGCGCGTCAGACCAGCACTATCTGACTGGAATGAAAACATTGTTGATTGCTGCTGGTTGTCTCAAGCCAGGTCGAGAGTTGGTGTTTCCACCCGCCAATGGCACAAAGGGTGTCAAAGCCGTAGCAAGCATCGTAGGTGGTCGAGATGAGGAGCTTCCAGTCGCACTATTCGATAGCGACACTCAGGGGAAGAGCACGGCGCAATCTCTGCGAAATGGTTTGTACGCCGGTGAACCAAATCTGATCTTGGAAATTGAATCGTTCACAGGCGTGGCGGGTTCGGAAATCGAAGACTTGATACCAGCGGAACTCATCGCCCGCGAGATTGATAGATGGCTTCGGAGCCCCGATGTTCCGTTCGCTGAAGAAATGCGATCCGGTGCGCCAATTGTGCCGCAGATCGAAGCATGGGCAATGCGTCATAAGGTGGAACTCCCGAAACCTGGTTGGAAAGTTGAACTCGCCAAGAGGGTGAAGCAGCGAATGTTGGCGGAAGGGCCGGAAGCACTGTCATCGGACGTACGGGCGCTTTGGGAAAAACTCTTTACGGCTTTTCAGAAGGCTCGTACGGGAACCGCAGCAAAGGCCACCGCGTAAGCGTGGGAGAGAAAACGTTAAAAAATAGGTGACCCATGAATGTGATATGTCCGAATTGTAATGCCATTCAGTTGGCGGTAGGCAGCAAATGGGCGGGCGACTTGTGTTCGCGGCAGCGGGAGCAACCTTTGGGACCGGAGCACTGAAAAACCCATGGGTCGCGATTGCTCTGACGATTGCGGGATATGCGGTGGGCGTATGGGTAGATGAGCAAGTCACTCGGCGCTGCCCGCAATGCGGAGCGGTTCTCCGCATTGTTGGTCTCTTGCCTTAAAATGGAGTCGATTCATGCGAGAGGGCCGAGCTTCGATCATGGTCACTCTGCTGATTCGAAGATTTCGATCCAGCGCTCCAAAGTCTGGTCGTGCTGTTCGAGCGGGCCGATCAGATAATCCCTCAATTCCCGTTGATACCGTTCTCGAAGAATTTCGCTTTGTAGCTTTCTCGATCGGAATAAATACAACGCGTCGTCGGAATCCTTCAACCCCGCCCTCTGCAACTTCGACAAGATGTAGTCGTAGGGGTCGGGTACGAGAAGCCTAAGCCGTTCGAACTGTCCACTCGCCATTTCGGAAAGCCTCTCTTCGTACTCTTCCGGCAGAGTTGCGACCGTGACACGATGGAGATAGATCTTGTACCTGCGATGCAGGTCGGAATCATGGCCAGCTATTTCTTCTAGATTGAGGTCCGAGGGCACAGCCGTGTAGTAGTCGATATCCCCGGTTGTCCGCGGAATCCCGTAATGGAAGACGAGCGCAAAACCTCCGATGCAGTGGATTTCAAGCGGTTTTTCTAACGCTTCGTCGATCTCTCCGAGGAAATCCTTCCAGGGTGAAGGGAGCCTCGCGGTCGGCGTTTCACCGGGCATAGGAAAGCTGTTCCGGCCGCATGTCCGCGAGCAGGTTCCAGTGTGCCGCGTCGGCGGTTCGATTCTTCGAAAGCCACTCCCGTTCTCTCTCGGTCATGGGAGGCCGATAGAAAAACCCCTCCTTCGCAAGGCGGCTCTCCTCAAGCATCTCTTCGAGCTTGCCGAGTTCCTTCAATCTGGCGTTGTCGCCATGACTCTCGGCCACGCGCTGCCCAAGCCTAACGACAAAACCCAGCTTGTTCTGAAGATTGAATTTCCGGGCAGTTTCGACCAGCCACGTATCTGGCCGCGCGTACTTCATCGCTACCCAGGGCAAGGCCTCCGCCACGCGGCCATCGAGACTCGTCTGTCCCAATGCCGTAAGCAGCACCTCATAAGGGTTCTTTCTTGGGGTATGCGTTTTGAGGTAAGCGAAACCGGGATATCCGAGCCTCGCCAACCACTCCACTAATTGGTCATCGTTTGTCCGGACTGGCACAAAATCCTCTTCGAGGGGAAGAACTTCCGGGGATAGTCCATAGACAGAAACGGTCCGGCGAACCACCTTGGACGTCAAGCGCCGCTTCCCATTTTCAAGCAGATTCAAATACGACTGGGTCACCCCCAGATGACTGGCCGCCTCCTCCTGCGTCCAGCCTCTGTGCTGGCGAGCCTGCTTGAGTTCCTGTGATTTCATAATGTCAATTTATAACAGACGTGTCATATTTTGTCAATAAGGTCGGCAGTCGAACGGAAATGACTAGCTCGATGGCGAGATTGTGGCGAGAATATGATAGAATTGTGGCGAGATTGACGGCGAGAATATGGCGAGAACCTATATACACGAACTCCGTGGGTGGCCCGGTTTTACCTGGGATTCAAAGGCGGTTGCCCCTTTGCTCTCCGAAGTCCGACTACATCAGGGATTGCTGGTCGGGAAGATGCGTGGCTACGGGCTGGCTTCTCAATGGACCGCGACGCTAAAAGTTCTTACGGAAGAAACAATCAAATCGAGCGCAATTGAAGGCGTGGTGCTTGACCCAGAAAACGTCCGGTCGTCCCTCGCTCGGCGGCTTGGGCTGGAGGTCGGCGGGCTCACAGCACACAAGGATCGAAACGTCGATGGCGTTGTTGAAATGATGCTGGACGCGACGCAGAGATTCCGCAAGCCGCTGACAAGGGAACGGTTGTTCGACTGGCACGCGCATCTCTTTCCGGGCGTTCGCACAACGCACAATAAATTCCGAGTTGGCGCATGGCGTGATGATAGCCAGGGGCCAATGCAGGTTGTGTCCGGGCCGGTCGGTCGTCACAAGGTTCATTACGAAGCGCCTCCGGCTGATCGCGTCGAAAGCGAGATGGGAAGGTTTTTTGCGTGGTTCGAGGGCAACGAACAGGAAGACCCGCTTTTGAAGGCGGCAATCGCGCATTTGTGGTTTGTTACGATCCATCCCTTTGAAGATGGCAACGGCAGAATCGGAAGAGCAGTCGCTGAAATGTGCTTAGCCAGATCTGACGGGAGCGCTCAGCGCTTTTACAGCATGTCCTCGCAAATTCTCGAAGAACGGAAGGGTTATTACGAGGTTCTGGAAAAGACTCAGGCGGGATCGCTGGATATCACGCAATGGCTGACGTGGTTTCTTGAATGCCTGGGTAGAGCCATTGAGCAGTCGAATCAGATCACAAGCAGTGCTTTGGAGAAGGAACTTTTCTGGAAGGGCTTGAAACAGAGGAAGGTCTCACTGAATGATCGGCAGAGAAAGGTCCTGAACAAGCTGTTCAGTGGGTTCGAAGGAAAGCTGACCAGAGAGAAATGGATGAAAATGACGAAGGCCTCCTCGCGCACTGCCCTTCGAGACATCGAAGAGCTGATCGCCTTGGGTATCATCGAACAAGAGGAAGCGGGAGGAAGAAGCACATCCTACAGGTTAAGGAAGATCGTCGAGCAGAAGCCCCCAGAAGGCCAGTAGTTGGAATTTACGTTGGCGTTCGGTCCGCTTACAGTCCAGTTTAAGGGATTGGTTGCACCGTGTGTTTTCCGCGTAAGCGACACCAGATGCGGCACTTGTGTGATTGGCCCTGCGTCTTGCAAAGCAGGTGCTCTCCCAGCTGAGCTACACGCCCACAGCGGGAACTACCTTTGATTCTAAAGTATTTGCAGTCGCTCGAAAACTCCGAAAACCCACT
>Ga0335081_10012988_pt1 | contig 13477 bp, 11 predicted proteins | sample Lox_Sample_35_FD_206713 | JGI IMG/M metagenome (GOLD analysis project Ga0335081, IMG submission 206713) | Soil microbial communities from Loxahatchee National Wildlife Refuge, Florida, United States - Lox_Sample_3.5 | ecosystem: Environmental > Terrestrial > Soil > Wetlands | place: USA...
GAGAAGAAGATCGAAAACATCAAACGGGGAATCCTGCTCCTGAAACAGAGCAAAGGCAGAATGAATTTAGGCGTGGCCTTTCCTGTGGCCAAACGAATTGTGGAGGCGTTGAGGCAGAAGACGGGGTCGAAAAAGATTGAATGGGCAGGCTCCCTTCGAAGGATGAGAGAGAATATCGGAGACATTGACATCTTGGCCACCGGCCCTGATAAGGAGAAGATCGTTCAGGCATTTACGCATCTGCCAGAGGTTAAGGAGGTCTTAGCCTCGGGAAAGACCAAGGCTTCCGTCATTGTGGAAGGGGGGACACAGATTGATCTTCGTGTGGTAGAAGAAGATTCTTATGGCGCTGCGCTGCAGTATTTCACCGGATCGAAGGGGCACAACATCCATCTGAGAGGAATCGCTAAGGCCAAAGGGATCAAGATCAATGAATACGGGGTCTTCAAAGGAGAGAGGAAGATCGGGGGAAAAGAAGAAAACGATGTTTATCGTGCGCTGGGGATGGATTGGATCGACCCCGAACTCCGTGAAGACCGCGGAGAGATTGAGGCTGCGCAAAAAGGCCGGCTACCTAAATTGGTTCAGGAATCCGAGATCAAGGGAGATCTTCATGTTCACTCAAAGTGGAGCGATGGCACTTCCTCGATTGAAGAGATTGCCAAAGCGGCCCAGAAGAGGGGCTATCAATACATAGCGGTCTGCGATCACTCGAAGTCCCTCAGGATTGCCCACGGGCTGGACGATTCGAGACGGATGGAACAGATCGAGGAGATCGATCGTGTTAATGAAAAACTCAAAGGGTTTCGGATTTTGAAAGGGGCCGAGGTCGATATCCTCACCGACGGGAAATTAGACCTGACCGAAAAGCTTCTGGAAAAGCTTGACATCGTCGTGGGAGCTGTCCACAGCGGATTCAAACAGGATAGGGAAAAGATGACGAAGAGGATCGTTCGAGCTTTATCGAATCCTTTCCTAAGTATCCTTGCCCATCCTTCCGGCAGGCTTCTGGGAGCGAGAGACCCTTATGAGGTCGATATGGATGAGTTGATGGAGGCTGCAAAGCGACATAGCAAAGCCATAGAGATTAATGCAACCTTTGAACGTCTCGATTTGGATGACATTCATTGCCGTAAAGCAAAAGAGATGGGAATCCGTTTGACGATCGGGACCGATTCTCATCATTTGGACCAGCTGTGGATGATGAGCCTGGGAGTGGCTGTGGCAAAGCGCGGATGGCTTGAGAAAAAAGATGTCCTCAATACGCTTTCTTTGAAAGAAATCCTGAAGTGGCGCCATCACACAAAATAAATCGTAAAGCACATGAGGCATCGCGCATGGCGTAAAAAGAATGCGAGTTAGAACCAATGGAAGAGTCGCTTGATATCCTCGACATATTCGGGGAACGGGGCAGGAGTGAAGGAGACGAAAAAAGCGAGAAATACAAAGGCTCCGAGTAGTTTCCTTTTCCAATCAAGTGAGGTTTGATCATCCATTGGCGGCGGATGCCGGAATCCAAAGAGGATGATGAGGATGAGAAGGAGGAACCATCCTGGGTTGTAAAATACAGTGATAAAAGCCATTACAGCGATGGCAATGAGGAAGATAATCCGACTCCTTTTTCCAAAGAGGCCGTAAGCGATATGGCCTCCGTCTAACTGCCCGATGGGAAGGAGATTGAGTGAGGTGACAAAAAGGCCCACCCATCCTGCAAATCCGATTGGGTGGAGTAAAATCTCATAGTTTTCCGAGGTCCGGCCAACAACCAAACGCTGAATAAAGGAGAAAAGGAGAGGGTCTGCCAGGCGGAGCATTCCTTCCTTAATGTGTGAGGCAGGGACCACATTGGAAAGTCTTAAACCGATTACAATGGCAGGAATACTGAGGACAAGACCGGTCAAAGGGCCTGCCACGCCGGTGTCGAAAAGGGCCTTTCGAGAGGAGACAGTGCCTTCCATGCGAATCACTGCGCCCAAGGTCCCGAAAGGAGGAAGGGGGAAGGGCAAGAAAAAAGGCAGCGTTGCTCTTATCCCGTACCTCCGCGACATCAGATAGTGGCCCATTTCGTGTCCGAAGAGGATAAGGATCACTGCAAAAGAATAAACAGGGCCTCCGACGAAACACGTGGAGGCCACTGTCAAAACGAAAAGGGCGATATGGAGAGTATATCTTCGCATTAAAAGCAATTATTTCTTTTTCTTATGACGATCCCGGTCTAACTGTTTTTTGTGTTTGTGCTTTCGCATCTTCTTCCGGCGTTTCTTAACGACGCTTCCCATGATCTCCCTCCTTTCTTATGTATCTATTGTAGTGAATCGTAAATTACTTTACAGAGTCCGTCATTCCAGACTCGATAAGCCTGCCCCGTACTTTGATACGGGGGAATTCAGTGTTTTCAACTGGATTCCCGCTTTCGCGGGAATGACAACCCTTATGTTGTTATCCAAAATCCTTTTCCCTCAATCCACGATCACATTGGTCTGAGTTCTCAGGACACCGGAGAGTCCCTGGAGCTTGGTGACGATGAAATCGCCAAGAATATTGATGTCTGGGGCTTCCACCAGGACGATGACGTCATAAGGGCCCGTCGTCGCATTGGCTCGCTTCACTCCCTGAATCTTGGAGGCTTCCTTCGCCACATCCCTGGCAGACCCTGCCGTGCACTCGATAAAGACGTAAGCTGATATCGGCATACTGCCACCTCCCGCTGAAAAGTCAGATTATATCAAACCGCGTCCGATTTCAAGCTTAAAAAGCAGGGATTTTTCATTTAACCTTTTTCAACTCTTTCTCATCAATGTGGAAGCTATGCTGGTCCGTCGGAAATGTGCCTTTTAACACCTCGTCTCTGTACGACTCAACAGCCTTGAGGATCAAGTCGCTCAGATTGACATATCTCTTGGCAAATTTAGGCGTGAAGCGGTCAAAGAGGCCGATCATATCATGGACAACCAATACCTGCCCATCGCAATGGACACCGGCACCGATTCCTATTGTCGGGACCTTCAGGCGCTCCGTAACTTTTTTTGAGATGGGCGCCGGGACAGCTTCCAGAAGAACAGAGAAAGCACCGGCCTCTTCAAGCGAGAAGGCGTCATCAATGATCTTCTGTGCCGCCTTGGCATCCTTGCCCTGGACCTTAAACCCCCCAAGCATGGAGATGGTCTGGGGTGTTAGCCCGATATGTCCCATCACCGGGATGCCCGCCTTCACGATCGCCTTCACAATATCTTTGACGGCTGCACCTCCTTCCAGCTTAACGGCATCTGCTCCTCCCTCTTTCATGAACCGGCCGGCATTGAGGATCGCATCTCTTTCTGAGGTGTTATAGGACATAAAGGGCATATCGCCGATGATCAGAGCATCCTTTGCCCCACGGGTCACGGCCTTGGTGTGGTGGATCATTTCATCCATGGTGACCGGAATCGTATTCTCATATCCCAGCACGGTCATCCCGAGGGAGTCTCCCACCAGAATGATTTCAATTCCGGCCCGATCTTCGAGCAGGGCCATGGGATAGTCATAGGCCGTCAGCATGCTGATCTTCTTTCCTTCCTTCTTCATCGTCTGAACATCCACGGGCGTGATTTTCTTACGGTCCATGTTCTCCTCCTTCAGTGATGGTGATTGGTGATAGTGACGGATATCGGGCCACCCGCATCACAATCACGTTCACCAGTTTTTTTGAGAGCTTTTTTCGATGGCTTTCACCAAATCGGTCAGTGCCTGATTAAAAGGCACAGGAATCCCTAACGACTGAGCTTCTCTTACCACGGCACCGTTGATGGCGTCGATTTCGGTTTTCCGTCTGTGATCAAAATCCTGACCCATCGAAGAGCGGTTTTCTCTTGTGGCGGCTGCTGCCTTACGAGCTCTTTCAGCCGGATCTTCTTTGATAACGATCCCCTTTCTTCTTGCGACCTCCGCTGCCTCAACCACCAGTTTTTCCATGAGCCCTGCGGTTTCACGATAATCCAGGAGCTGGCCATTCTTAAATCCGGTCAAGGCGGTCAAGGCATTGATCCCGACATTGACCAAAAGTTTTCCCCACACCTCTTCATGAATATTCGGGGAGACCTCGGTTTCGATTCCAGCATCACAGAACATCCGGGCAATTCGGAGGGCCCGATCGGTGATTCGGTGATCCGGTTCACCGATGAAGGTTTTTCCCCATCCAGCATGTCGAACATGGCCCGGCCTTAACAAGGTTGCACCATGGCCTGTGACACCCAACATGACCTTTTTCGGATCGACTTTCTTGCAAATCACTTCCTCGTTCCCAAGGCCGTTCTGTAGGGTAAGAAAGACCGTCTCTTCCTTCTCAAGAGCCAGAGAATCTGAGACCGCCTTTTCCGTATCGTAGGTCTTGACAAAAAAGATGACCAGGTCAGCTTTCCCGACAGAGGTCACATCGGGAGTGGCCCTCATTGGGATGACTTGCGCCCCTTCTCTGTCTTCAAGAGTGAGGCCGACGGAGCAGATGGTTTCCACTTGGTCCTTCTTGTAACCGACCAACCAGAGGTCCTCACCCGCACGGGTGAGGAGTCCGCCGAAGAGGCTTCCCATGGCTCCCGGACCGATCATCGCTATCTTCATGGTTTTCCCTCGATACAGTGTAGATGAAAATTAACCAAGGGGAATGGAAAAATCAACTCTTCTCCTCGCAGCAAGGTTCAAAACATTTGAATGATAAGGAGAGAAGGGGACAGGGCGGTCGTCACCATTTTAGAACCTTATTCGGCCTACCTTTTCATTAGATGACCTTGAGAAATTTTACAATGATTAAAATAAGCAAAAACACCAGGTAAAACCTTAAGAAGTAAAGTGCAATCTTTGTCGTACGGGTCATTTTCACACGTGGCATTGCATTCTCCTTAGATCCTTACTCGGGTGATGAGGTCCTTCATGATATCATTGAAATGGATCACTCCCAGGATGTGGTCTCGTTCATCGACAACAGGGATCATTCGATAATGGTACTTAGCGAACATTTCAGCCAGATCCTCCCGTACGTCATTTTCCTCTGCCACGACAACGGGTGAGACCATGATTTCTCCCAACGTCATGTGATTCGCAGAAAGCAGGAGATCCCTCAAATCGATCACACCGACAAGGGTCTGCTGATCGACATTGACCACATAGATGTAGGAGATGGCCTCGGGCTCGACGCCTGAGAGTCTGATTCTTTCGAGGAGCTGGCCAACGGTGTTTTCCTTAGGGGCTGTCATGAATTTTGGTGACATGATATCTTTGGCTTTGGCTTCGCGTTCTGAGAGAATGGTCCGAACGCGGTCCGCCTGCTCGGGGGTGAGTAATTCCATCAAATTCGTCATCTGCTCATGGGGCAGAACGGAAAAGAGATCTGCGAGCTGGGGCGTCGTCATCTCGGACAGAATGGTATGGATTCTTTCTTTCCGCAAGTTGGCAATGATCTGTCGTTGTGCTCTGGGTTCTGCCTCCACAAGGGTTTCAGCGGCCTTTTCTGAGTCGAGGGCTGAAAACAGGGCTTGTTGCTCCTTCCCGGACAATTCCTCAAGGGCATCGGCCAAGTCTTCACCAGGCAGTTGCAAGACCTGTTTACGGGTGACAGAGAGTGAAACCTTGTCCGTGGAGACGGCGTCTTCCACGGAAAGGGGCTGGACGTATTTCCACGAGATGAGCTGGTCCTTAACCCAGTGGATTTTTCCCAATCCCCATCTGCGCAAGAAGCCATTGAACGAGATGTCGACATGGACGATGAGTATCCTACCTTTAGACTCCAAAAGATGTACGTCGTTGACCACCTCAATACGCCGTCCATCCATGTCCAGGATCGTCCGGCCCATCAAATGTTTGTCCACGAGCATCCAAGCCGGCTGATCAACGAAAGGAGGGTAGGCGCTCCCGTTTTCAGGGGGTTGGACGAAAATGGCATCATCTTCAATCCTCAGGACCTTTGCCCAGGGTATGAACTCGGTAGGCTTATTCCATCCGTGCTCCATATAGATTCCCACAGCCTCGGGAAAAGGCTCGGTGAGAGTGAATACCAGATCGGTCAGTTTCCCGATCCGATCCTGAATCTTTCCTGCACAAATCGGGCGCTTGATCAGTTCTGAAAAATAAAGGAACCGGTAGCTCCCGGGGCCACTGGCCGAGCTGGGGATTTTTGAAGCATTTAAAGTTGGAGTCATCATCTCCACCTCTCAATGGGTTACTTAAAAAGACTTGGGAAAAGGGTACTGATGCCCAAAAGTGTTGACATCAACGCCACGATGATAACGATGATCCAATTTGCATAATTTTCCCAGGTGGTATTGGTATGCTCACCCATGCAGGATTCATCGTTTAAAAGAAGGAGTAAGAAGACAAGTGCCGCGGGCAGAAGGGTGACCGCTACGACTTGTACAAACATTGTAATGGTGACTAGAGGAGCGCCCGGAATCAAAACCACCGCTCCTGAGGTAATCAACATGATCAGGTAGATTAGGTAAAACCATGGTGCCTCCTTCACCTTCAAATTCAAGGAGTGAGCCCATCCAAAGACCTCGCCCACAGCCCATGAGGAAGATAAGGAGATGCACAAAGCTCCGAGGAACCCGGCATCAAAGAGCCCGATGGCGAAAAGCTTACGTGCAAGCGCACCATGTCCAGAGGGTAGAAGAGGAACAATGGCCTCGGCTGTTTGTTTGGCATCCTCAATCGTGATGGGTGGACGATGATAGTAAAAGACAGCAGCCGTGGCAATAATGATGAAAACAGCCACCACACACGTTAGAAAGGAACCAACGAGGGTATCCATTTGGCCAAATTTGATATCATGATAATCTAAGCCCTTGTCCACAACAGCGCTTTGTTGAAAGAAGATCATCCAAGGTGCAATGGTTGTGCCGATATTGGCCATCAAGATGAAAATCAGGTCTCCGTTGAGCCCAAATGGCAAATCTGGATGATAGAAACCCCGGAGTGCCATGCTCCAACTCGGCGCGCTTGGGGTCTCCATTGCCCAGAGGGCAGCAGGAATATAGACAAAATTAAAAATGCAGAAGAAGAGGGCAATTTTCTCGAAGGTCCAATATTGCCCTGAAACAACCACGACGAATAGGATGACAGTCACAATGATATAGGTGAGCCAGGGGGGTACGCCAAGGAGGCTCATGGCGGCGGTCATTCCGATGAACTCGGTAATCAAGGTCAACCAGTTCACGATGGCTAAGTCAATAAGAGAAAACCATCCCCAGAAAGGCCCGAAACCATCGAAGATGGCTTCAGCATGACCACGTTTTGTAACGGCCCCTAATCGGACCGTCATCTCTTGGACATAATAAGCCATGGGGAAAAGGGGAATAAACATCCAGAGAAGTGAAAAACCAAACTTGGAACCCGTCACAGCATAAGTGGATATACCGCCGGCATCGTTATCCGCTACCATAACAATGATTCCAGGCCCAAGGACCGACAAGAAAATGATCAATTGCCGGCGGAAACGGGTCAGAAGATGGATACTCTTACTGATCCAGTACATAGGCAATCCTCGCAGCCAAGCAATAAAAACGCAGTCTCTTGGTAAGGAGTTTTGTTGCTGAGCGCTCAGTGAAACGGGATAGATGACAGGATATTTTTTTGAGGGTGAAATGCACGGCACAACTCCGTTTCCTGCCAGGGCTGGTCCCGGAAATGTGCCAAGAAGGGCTAAACAGTTGCTTTATCGACCATCATCTCCGGGCTTCGATTCTTTTGTGTTTCACCAGCGTAGGCCAAGTTATAGAACTCAACCCGGTTCCCTGGAGGTTCCATTTCTTCGGACTTAATTTCTTCCCCTTCTCTTTTCGTGATCAAAATCATTGACCTACTCTTAGTATATTCGAACAAAGATTGTCAAGCAGAAAATGCAAGAATATGTAATTTCTCAGAAGTTGTCAAATCGAAAGCGTTCTCAATTCCCCTTCGGCCATGTCTTGCAAAGCTGTTTCGATTAGTTTTAGCAGATCGGCTCCCAGATCTCTTGGAGAGCGGACCGACAAGAAGAGGCATTTGAGCTTGGTCAACCCCCTGCTCTGTATGAATTGTTCAAATTTCTTTTCCACTTCGTGCGGATCGACCTTTCTCAAGTGGGCCAACACCCCGCGGACCTCTTCGGGACCGTATCGCTCCAGGATATCATGTTCTCGCAGTTGGATTTGGGATTGGAGGTGGTCGAGGGAGAGGGAATCCCCGCTGAGCAGAAAGAGAGTGAGGCTTCGAGCTCCCGCCAGATCGCGCCTGCCCTCCCTGATTCCTTCGGGGGTGGGTTCGTAATCCAATTCCGTCAACATCCTCAGATCTTTTATAAGGGCGACCTGGTTCTCATTCGAGCGGAACCATTGGAGAGACGGGGCCGCATGGTCTTCCTTGCGGGCATGCTCTTTCAGCCTTTTGATGGTTTCTATCTGGACCATGGTGTACTCGAATTTGGAGTAGGCGTTTTTCGCAACGAATCCGAATTGCGTGATCTCTTTGTCGCGCAAGGCGTCCCGGCGATAGTACTGCCGGTATTTCCCTTGAAGGACTTGTTCGATGGCTTTAATCTCTGCCAGCCGGTCCCGAATCTCCTTGTACCTCTCCCGGATATCGATGCTAATTCCTGCGGGAAGATGCTTCTCCGGGCTGACCATCCGACACATCTCCTGAAAATCCTCGATCGACTCCTTCAGGTAATGATGATTGTTTTCGATGGTCCTTTCCAAACTCTTCACATACCTCTGAACCCGGTCTTGTTCGCTCATCCCGAACCCATTCTACTCGATTTCGTTTTTTCCCAAACTGTCTGGTAATGCCTCAGTTGCGAAGAAAACTGTTACAATAAATAATTGTAGCGCCCTCATTTATTGAGGGCGGAGCTCGTCGGCAATACCTGCCAGCCGGCAGGCCCTGAACCTAGCATGGTACAGGGCAGGCGGGTATACCGACGCTACGAAGAGAGGAGACGCTTCCGAATGGGGGCATCGGCGGGTGGCATGGCCAGTTTTTCCAACTCCCCAGGAGTCACCCACCGAAGGTCCTGGCATCCGATGGGTTTAAGAGAGCCCTTATCCATTCGACAATGATAGACCAGGAGGAGGATCGGATATTCCGGGTAGGAATAGAAAACCGCGTCAAAAATCATCCCTACCTCCGTTTCAACATCCAGTTCCTCCATTAACTCTCTTCGCAAAGCCTCCCTTGGCTCTTCCCCTTCCTTCACCTTGCCTCCTGGAAATTCCCAGAGAAGTCCACAGGGCGAATCCTTCTTTCTCTGAGTGACGAGAATTTTCCCTTCTTCGATGATCAAGGCGGCAGTGACGACCACAGTCTTCATCTCAGCCCTCGATGCGATTCCGGCCCCGTTTCTTCGCGCGGTAGAGAGCATGATCCGCCTCGCGGATCAAATCCGTCAGGCTAGAAACAGAGGAGGAGAAGGTGGCTACCCCGACGCTTACCGTTACCTGCTTATTGGGCTGGGCACTCTCATTGGGAAAACGAGTCTCGGCCACATTTCTTCTCACCCTGTCTGCAATCTCTAAGGCCTTTTGTCTTCCTGCATTGATTAAGATGGCAGAGAATTCCTCTCCCCCATAGCGGGCGACGATATCCGTCTGCCGGACGCCCCGCTGGATAAGAATCGAAACGGCCTTCAGCACCTGATCGCCGGCCAAATGGCCGTTCGTGTCGTTGTAATTTTTGAAATAATCGATGTCGATCATAAGAAGGGAGAGCGGAGTGGGATACCGCTTTTGACGTTCCACTTCCAAGGTCAGTTGTTCAATAAAGAAACGGTGGTTATAAATACCCGTCAGATCGTCGGTGTAAGAGAGACGCAAGGCCTCCTCTCTCATCCCGTCGATCTCCTTCAGTTTCTCCTTATAGAGGTTCCTGACCACCTGAAGTTCCCGGGCGTAGAGATCTCTTTCCCGAATCTTTTCCGCGAACTCTTTCTTTCTCCTTTCAAACTCCTCTTCGATCTCGATCCTCTCTCTCAAGTCCCTTAGCATCACGAAAAAACCCTCTTCTCGGTGGATCCCCAACACCTCAACGGGAATCCGCTCTCCCCGTCGGCTGATAATCTGTGTTTTGAATCGGACCTCTTGCCCTCGCCTCATCTCTTCAAACCCTTCTCGGATCGCATAGAGGTCTTCGAGGGGGACGACATCGATCAGCGTCAGCCGCTGAAGTTCCTCCGGAGGATATCCCAATACCTCCATCGCTTTTGGGTTGACCTTCAAAAAGTTTGCGTCTTCATCGAGGATGAGAAATGGCTCCGGGATGACTTCGAGAATGGATCTTCGGAGACGTATTTCCCTCTCCAGTGTTCCTACTTTCGTCGCAATCTCTTTAAGCGAAAGAGACGTCATATACAATTCCTATCCGCGGATTACAAATATCCAGACAGCCAAAGTGCTTGTCTCCTATTTGCCCTCTCTCTCCCCGGGGGACTGTGTCGTACTGGGGATAAGCGCTAGAAATTCTAAAAAACGGGACAGGCAGGCGGGTGAGAAAGCTTTAGAGCGCACCCTTTTAATCGCGGAACTCAGGGGCTTCAAGGTCATTAAAGAAATAATTTCCTTGTTACAACGAAAATTCCCTCTAACATTAAACGTGCGCATTCTAAAGCTTTGGAATCCGGCTGTTTGTTCCGTTTTTTCCTGCCTCCATTCGATTACCACACGGCCTCGCTGGGGAGAGGGAGGGGGATGCGTTGCCAGAGGGTTTCATCGGAACATCATTTCCAACTCGTAGATTCCTTCCTCACGCCGCTTCTTGATATCAAATCCCATTTTCTCAAAGAGATGGAGCATGGGTCTGTTTTCGGCCAACACTTCTGCGTAGAAGCCAAGGAGTCCCTGTTTCTTCGCCAAGTAGGTAAGGTAGGAGAGCAGCTCCGCTCCGATTCCTTTGTTCTGATGCTCGTCCCTTACCGCAAATCCGACCTCTGCCGTGTGGATGTCCTGGGCAATTCCGTACTGTCCGACGCCAACGATTACATCCTTCTCGCCCTCCTGGATCACGGCAAGAATAACCATCTCTTGTGTGAAGTCGATGGCCACAAATTCCTGAAGGCGCTCGTGGGGCATGTCTTTTCTGACGGAGATGAACCGGCGGTAGAGGCTGTTCTCCGAGAGGGAATAGAAAAAATCTTTGAGCAAAGGCTCGTCGCTTATCTTTACCGGGCGGAGAAAAATCTCTATCCCCGTCTTTGTCGTTCGATAGGTTTCGAGCGCCTCAGGATATTCTCCCTTCTTCCCCGGGATAAACACCTGATCCCGATAGATGAGGTTGAGTTTTTTTGCTTCTTCGATCAGCCAGGGCCTGAATTTCGGATGGGAGATGGAGATTAATTCCATGGCGCGTTCTCGGACATTTTTCCCCTGTAGGTAGGTAATGCCGTATTCGGTGACCACATATTGGATGTCGCCTCGATGGAGCGTTACCCCCGCTCCCTCTTTCAGAAAAGGGACGATCCTTGAAACCGTTCCCCGCTCCGCCGTGGAGGGCATGGCCAAAATGGTCTTGCCGCTGGGAGACAAAACAGCGCCTCTCATAAAGTCTGCCTGACCTCCGACGCCGCTATAGAACAACTTGCCGATGGATTCCGCAGTGGCCTGGCCCGTCAGGTCGATCTCCAGCGCGGTGTTGATCGCTGTCATATGATGATGCTGGGCGATGACCAGGGGATTGTTCGTATAGTCGATCGTCCTAAATTCGATTGCGGGGTTGTCGTGGATATATTCGTAGGTCTCCTTTCTACCCATGCAGAAGGCGGCGACGGTCTTCCCGGGATGGATGCTTTTCCTCGTATTATCGATCACACGCTTTTTCATCAGGGCGACGATGCCGTCTGTCAGAAGTTCCGTGTGGACGCCCAAGTTCTTTTTATCAGAAAGATTCGAGAGGATCGCGTTGGGTATGCTTCCGTATCCCACCTGAATGGTTTCTCCGTCGCGGATGAGACGGGAAACATACTTCCCGATCGCCTGGGCAATATCGCTCTCCGCCTCCGAAACATACTCGAGTATCGGCTCATCATGGGGGACGATGAAATTCACATCTTCGACATGGATAAACCCGTCTCCGTGAACGCGCGGCATATTGGCGTTGACCTGAGCGATCACTAATGAAGCCCTCTCTGTGGCCGCTTTAACAATATCCACAGTCACCCCCAGACTCATGTAACCATGATCGTCGGGCGGGGAGGTCTGAATCAGAGCGACATCGATGGGGACAAGACCACGACGGATTAAGTCCGGAACCTTCGACAGAAACATCGGGGTATAATCAGCCACGCCTTTGTTGACCGCCGCTCTCGTATTGTTCGAAATGAAGAAAGAGTTATGCCTGAAATTCGACTTGAATCTTTCCTCGGTGTAAGGAGCAAGGCCAAGGGTCCATACGTGGAACACCTCGGCGTCGTAAAAGGCGGTGGGATGAGACTCGACATAACGGATGAGGGCCAGGACAAGATACTGAGGCTCACCGCAGCCGGTCCCAACAAATATTCGGTTCCCCTGGTGGATGTGACCGAATATTATTTCCTCCGACCCAAACTTTTCCGGGTATTTTTCTTTCAGCACATCCATTTCTTTGACGTCCATAAGCACCTTCTTGGAGAAAAATGATATCAGATTTTTCAGAAAATAGCGAGACCTCAGGAACGAAGTGATTTTAGCCGGTTAAGCCAATTTCCCCTCTGCCTTATTGCATCCAAATCCCGATTTAGAAAAGAAAGCACTTTCATCAACGTGTCATTGCGAACACCTGAAAGGCCTGTGGCAATCTCCCGGAAAAAACGAGACTGCTTCGTTTCACTCGTAGAGACCGTTCCCTAAATTGGGATTCGGGTTGCAAGCTTCTCTTGAGATATTTTCTTGAAAATGTTAATTTGAACGTGTTCCTATTAACGTAAGCCCTTGGAAAAGGAACAGTTTTTTAAATCGGATCGAGACTTTCTTGCCGAAGATGGGTATCGCGAGAAGCGGGAAGAAAGAGATTGGCGCTGGCGTGATCAGGATAAAACCCAGGAGAACAGCATGCCCCCAAAGAAGATAACGAAAGAAGATTTGAGGGCGGTCAAGAATCGGGTCGCTAAGGAAAGAGAGCTGAGGAAGAATGGCTGCACTGCAAGGCTGACAGTTCACATGGGCACCTGTGGGCTTGCTTCGGGTGCACAGAAAGTGATGAATCGGCTCGTCCAAGAGATATCGGAATGTCATCGGTCGGACATCGCTTTAAGCAGCTCAGGATGTATCGGACTTTGGAGCCGGGAGCCGTTGGTCACGGTGGAAGTATTAGGGCAGGAACCAATCATCTATCAGCGGGTGGATGAGCGGAAAGCAGAGCGGATCTTCAGGCAGCACGTTCTGGGCGGAAAGGTTCAATTCGACTTTGCCCTCGCATGGGGGAAAGCAGTGAACGAAGAACCCATGCCCTCTAAATCGGATTTGGAAGGGATCCTTCCTCACGTCTCGCAGCTCAAATTTTTTGCCCT
>Ga0335081_10012989_pt1 | contig 13477 bp, 19 predicted proteins | sample Lox_Sample_35_FD_206713 | JGI IMG/M metagenome (GOLD analysis project Ga0335081, IMG submission 206713) | Soil microbial communities from Loxahatchee National Wildlife Refuge, Florida, United States - Lox_Sample_3.5 | ecosystem: Environmental > Terrestrial > Soil > Wetlands | place: USA...
GGAGAGTTTAGGATATGGACCTGGAGTTCAAAGTCGGAGAAATTGACGGCATTCCGTGATGAGAAAGGAGATGCTGTCTCGCCAGGTGAATCACGAGCCGAAAACGGATTACAATGGAGTCGGAATGGAAAAGTCGTCCAATTTATTGAAGGGTAAGAATTTAATAGATTGAGAAATTAACGTGGTCAGTGAGGTCCAAATTTGGGATGTCAAGAAATTACAGATTCAGAGTGAACTGTTTTTGCCTCCTTCGACTGAGATGCGGGGCATTGCGGTTGACGGACATAGAGGAATCATTTATACCCTTAGTCCAGACGGAGTACGAGCCTTCATTGGAAGAAATTGACGCGACCAGGTTAGTAAACATACAATACCCACGAAATCGACAAATGCAGTGCCCGCCCCGAATCTAGACAAGCCGACTCCAGCATCTCCATCAATCAAGGACACTACCGCTGTCGAAACTTCAAAGCCTGAGTTGCCAGCTCCACCCCGTAAGCCCGAATTGCCAGCCCCATCACCTAAGCCTGACTTACGGGCTCCGTCGCCTAAGCCAGAACTGCGCGCTCCATCGCCTAAGCCAGAACTGCGCGCTCCGTCGCCTAAGCCTGAAATACGAGCTCCATCGCCTCAACCTGAATTACATGCACTATCTACTGAGCCGCCTGAACGATCCATTGAACCTACACCCGCACCTACTTTCGTCCCTTCAAAACCGTCTCCTCCCGCTCCCCCTGAACGGACCGCATCGGTCTCGACAGATGCCTCAACAGATTCCCAGACAGGCAGAGTCAAACTTATGGCTCGCCAATTCGACGAGGATTCCAATGTAGTTCGACGGAAAACCTCGAATAATTTTATTGCAAATGCCAAGGCCAAGTATACAATTGATAGACGCAAGAGGACTATCACTAACGACAATGATCTTTTTCGAGCGCGCAGTCCGGAACCTGAGTCCCGGTCCGAGTCAAGAATTGGGATGAGAAGTCCGAGTGTTGGTTCTACGAATGGTTCAACGAAGACGCCCAGTTTATTTGATATTGCTACGTCACGGATCCCAAATTTCGAATCGTCTAGAACACCGTTAGTCAAGCAATCTGAGAGCAAGATTCCCACTCTTGCTTCCCATAACACGAAAGAGCAGCCGCCGCCAAACCGAGCCAATACCCCCGAGCCTAAAGCTCCAAAACGAGCTGGTACTCCTGAAAATCAAAAGTCGACAATTCACACTCTTGTACCAGAGCAGAAGCTTCCGCCGTCGCCACAGCCATCTCCATCCTTTAAACCTATCGATCGAATTGTACGACAACCAAGTCCAGTTCCTCTGGCCGTGACAATTCCTGAGCCCGCCAAACCCCTCACTCCAATCAAGGACATCGAAGCTACCCCTCCCGTCCACGAAAATGTTACCCCGCCACGGATGAACGGACGAGATGATGAGTTGGATTTCCTCGAAAGTCCAGTGTTGGGTGAGATGTTAACGTCGAACTTACCCATCATGTCGAAAGCCCCAACGCCGCCGACTACATTCGAAACATTGTCCACAATCACCTCCGGAGATTTAAGCACAATCCTCGAAGAGACTGTAACTCGAGATGCCCAGAAACCAGTGTCAATTCCACCTCTCAAAATCGTTAAACCTCCGTCTCAGGAGAAGGTATTGCCATCTCCGCAAAAGCAGATCACGCCTCCAAACCCAGTTTTCATAACCCAGCCTCTCGCCATAAGCAACGACAACCCCGTTCAGACCATCAAACGTCCCACAAGTTCATCATTGGTTAAGGTTGCAGAACCCTCGAGCGGCTTTGAGGATTTCGGGGGGATACCGATGGACGATCATGATCGTCATGACGATGTTCGAAGCGATACGTCTGTGGAATCCATGCATTCTGCCAAGGAAGACCCGGAAGAAACCCCTCAGACTCCAAAAAACGTCATTATGATCCCAAATCTCAATTCGCCTCCCTCGACACCAATTGTTGACCCAATCTTCTCCACGAATTCGTCCCCTGTCGCCACCAAATCGTCGCGAGCCTCGAGAATATTCGCTGAGCGAAACGGACAGAATATTCATACAACGATGGCGACGTACCTTTCCGATGGTGATGAGAGAACGCCGTCGCCCGTCCTCAAGAGTAGCACCGCAATTGCGCCAGTTGAGTTTATTCCCTCAGGGGAAGATGTTCCGCTAGATTCGCCCTCGCCCTATCGTAATTCTCTGAAAGATTACGATTTATTCCGTAATCTGACGAAGAAGATGATGCAAGCGAATAAAGATCAATTAGAAGTTGTTCTATCAACTAAATTGACTCAATTCACACTCTGCAAGGCCTTCTTCGGATATGAGAGTGTGCGGAAACTCCTCGACGACGAAATCCGTTATGCGAAGCAAGCTAACATTGGCTTGACGGAACTTCTACTGAAGTTATGGGTGGGTGCAGACATCGAAGATGAGGCATTGCTAAAGGCAATCTTGTTTGGGAAAAACAATGGACTATCAGAATCCCTTGTCATCAGTCTTGCGCCACTGGGTACAAAGCTCTCTTCTTTGATTTGTTAACCATTAGCCGGTCTTGAAATTTGGGAAAGTTTGATGTTGTGGTGTACTGAGTCGCCATCGGGGCCCAAATCAGAAGCCCCACATGCAGACGTCATTATCGGGAATCAACTGGTGAAGACGCATATCTATGCTGGTTTCTTGTGCTATAACGGCAGTTGGCAAGATGCGGTCGAAATATACCGCAAGGCAAAGATGTACCGGTAGGACCATATTCGGGAATCGATCTCATTAAGTAGTGAAGCGATATTAATGGCAATGATGGCCATAAGTGCTGAGGAACGAGAGACGAAAGTCATGATTAGCACGATCATGGACTTGTTTCATAGCTGGGGAGATCACGTCGCTGCTCAACAAGGTAACGGCGTGCTCGTTAGCATGTGGTGTGTCACCCTTCCATTGTTCCGTCTCATCAATTAGTTTTGCAGCAACCACCGTTACATTCGATCCCATTACGAAACCACGTCGAGTCCACTACGAATCTCAGTTATCAACTCGGTCTCCATCTCCCGAGGATATCATTCGGCCCCGAAAACTCCCGAGTCGGGAACAATCTCCAGAACAATCGCCAACGTCCCCCACGATCCCCATCATCAGAACGCAGAAAGCATCTCCAACGGACACATCATCAAACGCATCGACACCAAAACCTAAACCCTCGCCAAACGGGACCCTGCAAACCCGAGGCCGCAACTGGGCTGAACTAGCCTCATTCATGCGAACACAAAAGGAAAAGGGATATCAATCCATTCGCAGTGCGAAGCAAGTTCGTTTGCAACATACTTCCCCGCCTTCATCAGGGAATAGCTCTCCATCTCTTTCCCTCCCTGTTTTCCCAAAGAGCCGTTCCCGACCGGGATCCCCAGCGGGTCGTCAAACGCCTACGCGTCGATATACCGATGACGAAGATTGGTCGCAGTCAGTTCGTCGACGAGAACATCTCGCTGACGCAGAGAGTTCATACTCCCCTTCACATAGACGACCTAGTCTCGCATCCTCAAAACTTTCATCATCATATGACTCACGAGGGACTCATGATATGCCTAGTCCGCTGACTTTTGGAGCGCGGGGTGCAAGTATTAAACCTCAAAGTCCGGAAGCCCCGCCGCTACCCACCAAAGCTGGTGGCCGAGAACGGGTAATGCCCCCGGAGAAGGAGATTAAAAGGTCTTTTGTCGATGGAGAAAAGAGACTGCCAGTGGACGTATATGGCGTAGGGCTTGGAATTCAAAGCATGCGTGAACGAACAAGAGTTTGATATTTTGGAATTTCCAGTGCAGAGACTTTTTGTAGGTTTATTCAATCTGGATGTGTAAGTTTAGCGAGAGGCCACAGAACACGCTTTCTTTTGGATTCTTGGAGCTTGTTTTTCTCTTTAGGCTTAATAAATATCAAGTATTCTTCTGGTTTCAGGTCAAACAGATTCAAAGTCAAAGACAATTGCGTCTTCGAGCGGAGTAAGACTCTGAACGAAGGAAATGTGCGCTTTGTCTTCTTTGACGTAATAATCCCTGTCCTCGACCGAGGCGAATTCAACAACGAATCCCTAGTCAATTAGAATAAATCAGGACCAGAGAATACATGAGTGAATCCTTTCTTGAAGTTCTCAATGGTGATATTGATGCCGTCTTTGAAGCTGACAATGTAGTTCTCCCCGGCGGCGTTCTTGCACAGGTTCGGCAATTTCTTAAAATCGGCGACGACCTTGCTGGGTCATTAGCTCATCCAAGGGACTACGTACCGGATTTCATCGTCAGAGGCCTGGGGCTTGAACTTGAAAAGGACGATATGAATGATCATGGCGGATGTCGTAATCAGGAGAGCACAGCTTCTGTGAATCCGGGGAGGTCTCCGAGAGGCACGGGTTGGGTGCACCTCCAAAGCCGATTACGTTATCCTTAAGATGCTCGATAACCTTGGCCCCTAGATGACATTTGATTCGATGGCGGAAATGATCGACATCGGTTACCCGGGAACGACCCGACGACACCACAATGTCGCATTACATTGGGGTTGACGTCGGCACAGGATCCGCACGAGCTTGTCTAATCGACGAATATGGCGACATTTTATCTGTAGCCGATAAGGACATCAAGACGTGGCACGACAAGGCCGATTACTACGTGAGGTTTGCTCGTTAAAAGGGCTAAACAACAGGAACAATCGACAGACGACATTTGGGCTGCTTGCTGCTCGGCAACCAGGCAAGTTGTCAAAGAGAGTGGCGTGGATCCAAAATCAGTCAAAGGGATCGGGTTCGATGCAACTTGCTCCCTTGCTGTCCTCAATGAAGACGAAAGTCCCGTCTCAGTCTCCGGACCCACCTTCACCGATAATAACCGGAATGTGATCCTTTGGTGTGACGTACAAGAACTCTCATTATTGTTCTACCCTGACACAAATAGCACCGAGCGATTGAAGAGACAAAGGTCATCAACAGTACAAAGCACCCTGTATTGGTCTTCCAAGGCGGAACCATGTCTCTCGAAATGGAAATCCCAAAGATCCTCTGGCTCAAAACCCATATGCCGCCCGAAAAGTTCAGGCAATGCAAGTTTTACGATCTCCCCGACTTTCTTACTCATCGGGCAACGGCATTCAGCGAAACCCGATCTTATTGTTCTATGGTCTGTAAACTGGCCTATGTCCCCGAAACCGTAGGATCGCCAAAGTTCGAAAATGGTTGGCAGCGAGACTTCTTGCGGAGCGTTGGGCTGGAGGATCTGGCAAAGGATCTTAAAGCATTGGGGGTCACGGACGGGAAGGTTACAGTTTTATCGGCTGGTGAACGGGTGGGATATCTGAGTGAGAAGAGTGCCGAAGAGCTGGGGTTACATCTTGACGTTGCTGTCGGAAGTGGGGTAATTGACGCGTATGCGGGATGGGTAGGGACTGCTGCTGCGAAGGTACCGGGCTGGAGACAGCACGATGGAGATGGTCTTGACGGAGCGAGTACACGTATTGCAAGTGTAGCTGGAACGAGCACTTGTCATCTAGTCATAAACAAAGATCCAATTTATACCAAAGGGTACGAGTTTCCCAAATTACGGCTGACTGGTAGTGTCTGGGGCCCATATCGCGAAGTCCTCATCCCTGGGTATTGGATGGCTGAAGGCGGCCAAAGCGCAACCGGAGCGCTATTGCACCACGTCATGACGTCTCATGCAGCATATCCAGCAGCAAAGAAAATCGCGTCTGATAAAAACCTTTCTGTTTTCGAGTATCTCAATTCTCATCTCGAATCCCTTCGAACTCAAGCAAATTCACCAACATTAGCACACTTGACGCGATATTTCTTTTGTAGTCTTGCCGTGCTTGATCGAAGCTGATAGGAAGTGTACCCTGATTTTGCTGGCAATAGGTCTCCGCTGGCAGATTCATCCATGAGGGGTACGATACACGGATTGACAATGGACGCAGATCTCGATTCCCTCGCTTTTCATTATTACGCCACAATGGAAGCTATCGGACATCAGACGAAGCATATCATTAATTCTTTGAACGAGGCAGGTCATAGCGTAAAGAGCATCTTCATGAGTGGGGGTCAATGTAAGAATAAAGTCCTCATGCAAACAATGGCAAAGTCTTCCATCATTCATAGATTTTCGCTAATGGCAGTTGTACTAGACTACCTGTCGTGATCCCTTATTATATCGACTCAGCAGTCTGCCTAGGTTCGGCTATGCTCGGAATGAAGGCCGCTGCAGAAGAGGAACAGATTCTTTGGGGTCCATTTCCCACAGTCCCCATGGCTAATAGTCAGATGTAATGTCCCGGGTAAGCAAAGAAGGTTCGGTGGTATACCCTAAAGACGACAACGTCGACATTCGAATCCTTCGCGCCAAATACGAAATTTACCGCGACATGGCAGACACCCAAATTCGTTACCGTAACCTAATAGACGCTGCGTTGTCACAAAAGGGATAGATGTACGAAGGAGTAATTCAAATTTCTGAAAAGGAAAATTGGGAATTGTCTGGGGATCTACACCTTCCGCCTTCGCCTTTTCCAAAGTGACTTGCTAAGTACTGGATCACCAGATATTTTGTTTTCTTCCTTGTTATTGAAATACAGAATGCACGCATATATACGAGCCGGTTTGACGTGAGATCTTGGATCTCTTTGTAACCAGCGTGATGCGTTTTTCAGTCCCGTGATCAACCAAGCCGGCTCTCTAAGAACTACAAGTCCTAATTACATACAAAATGATTAGGAACTGCAATAACACAGACCCAAACGTAATGTTCATATTCAACTTGACTTGACAAACAATTTAGCCATGAAATTCGCCATCTCTTCCAACCCACTCCCATTCTGTTCTACGGCCGTGGAAAACGCAACATACCCGTCAGGCCGAACAAGCACGACCCCCATCTCACCCTTCCCATTTAAACCATACGACCGCTCATTAAGATTCGTATGCGTCGCAAGGAACAACACGTCATCCCCCGCCCAATCAGGTTTCCGATATCCCCCGATCTGAAAGTGACGAGCCACGATGACCGGTCGCACAGAAGCCGAAAAAGGTTCGCAGTTGGCAATAAATGCTTGGAAGACCGGATGGGGTTCGTGAAGGGTTCTTACCCCTATGAAGAAGAGGGCGTTGTATTTCGATCCGTCTTGCAGGATGGCGAGGAGATGTGTTGTCCCATGGACATCGGGTGGGTTGGCGGCGACGCGAAAGACTGGGCGGACGGGGTCAGGGAGCATCGTGCCGGGAGCAATCATTTTCGTGGATGTGGCCGAGATGACACCCTTTGCTGTCGGCTGAAGTTTTAAGTTCGACTATTGTTAGAATATAAAGGATGGGGTAAATACTTGGAGGAGACGCGGAACGAGAACACGTTCGATTGGGCCGAATTTAAGGGCCATGGAGAATACGAGGTACATGAAGGAGGAATACCAAGATCCCGCGGCGCCCATGAAACTGAGGAGATTTTGCGTCAATCCAACTGTGTTCCGAATGATCGGGATTCGCTGTAATCAGCAAGGACTCTAGCAACAGGCCGACCTCTTCGGTATACGAGTCGAGAAGCTTTTCAGGGTCGGCTGTTTGTCCTTTCATAACAGCAGCAAGCTTCCATGCAAGATTATGCGCTGACAATTAGAGCAGTTTGAGCTGGGCCGACATACCATCTTGAATTCCCATGTTCATTCCCTGACCACCAGCAGGAGAATGACAATGAGCGGAATCACCGGCTAAAAAGAGCCTTCCGGCCATTCGGAGAGTCTCAACCATTCTCTCCTGGACTGTGAAATAAGTCAACCATGTTGGGTCAACAACTTCATTGTAATTATCAGGACCCATCGCTTCACGAATGAGAGCATTGAATTCTTCCAATGTCGGCTTGCGATCTTCGATGCGACCGTATGTGAATTCGTCGGTTTGTGCTGGCATATCTGGCGTGGGCGGCACACGTACAACGAAGCGGAATCGCCGTTGATGATGGTACAGAGGAAGTCGGAGTAAGAAGCCTGTGGATCAGATAAGAGAAGGCCATCTGACTGACCTGTTTTCCCCTGGAAGAAACCTGCGCGTGTTGTGGGGACCGTTTGATCCTGGACGAGGCCATCACATTGAGCCCATAAAATGTGAACAGGGTGACCTGTAAAAGTCCAAGGCTGGCAATGACGGACAAAGCTATGAGCCCCATCGCACCCGACAACATACTTTGCGCGAATCAGTTCTCCAGATTTCAATGCCACCTCAGCATAATCCGTCAACACGTCAATTTTGACCACCTCACAACCTCGCTCGATATGTCCTCCACGCTGATTCAAGATATGTTCAAAGGCATCCTCAATATCGGGTTGAGGCAACACGGTCGGGAACGGATAACGAACGGTTGGATCTCGAATGAGATTCATTGTCAATGTTCCAATATCGCGCCGATTAAACATGCCTTGCATTCCTTCCACCACCGTCGCCCTGGACAGAATCTCCTCATGCAGACCAATGTTTTCGAGGATGAACATGGTCCGGGACGTGATCATAAGCGCCTTAGACCATGTTGATCGTTCGGTGAGTTTCTCGACAAGACGGTAGCTGAGGCCAAAACGCGCACATTCATTCGCGAGGACGATACCGACGGGACCTGCTCCGATAACTAAGTGGCTTATTAGACGGAGACAAGGGAAGGAGGGCGCGTACCGAGGACATCGACGACAAGTTGAGACATTTGCCTCTTTGTCCTTTTTCTATGCCGCGATTGCTTGCAAGCTGGCCAGAGGGTTATTTAGTGACATGGCAAACCCATGGATCCAGGGAGTGACGCATCCGGATATAAGCGGCGATACTGTACGATTTATAACATGCACAGTAGATCTTCTCCAATCACGGCCCAAAGCGACGGAAGCAAGCCACAATTTGCGAGTGTCATTCGCCTCGGTCCTTCTGGGGTACTTTCTCATTGACCTCGCAAGCTTCTTCTTGTGCAACGTGGGCGGGTTTGGGTTTGACGCGTGAAATAAGCTTCTTCGAACCGAGGAAGCCGGCGATTGGATAAGGCGGCGTTTACAACCACCGAATTTCCAGGGACCACGGCAACAGCGTGCACAAGGAAGGCGGAGTGGTGAGCACTATGACGACGAATGATGATGAGGAAGATGACTACCTGACAATGACACTTGCAGAGCCGGGGCGCGGGCCAGAGACGTATTCGCAGCGGCGGGCGCGCAAGTTACGAGAACATGAAACGAATTCTCGCATCAAGCCCATGAAGGAGCTGGAGAAAGAGAGACGAGACGAGGGCCTGGAGAAGAACTTGTTCGAGGACCGACCCATCAAAGAGACCAAAGCAATGCGAATCATGAAGATGATGGGATATCAGTACGTCCTCCTTCGAATATCAACTAATGGATCAGAGAAGGCAAAGGTCTCGGAAGTGAAGAATCGTACGGCCACGTCGAACCAATAAGGCTGGAAATGCCTGACGGTATAGGCCCCCTTCTAACAACCTCACTTAATCCCCAGGACGAAAGGGAATAGGCCACGACATGGAAAAGAAGAGAAAGTTAAAAGAACTCCACGAGATCAGCTCAAAACGCCAGAAAGAGGACTCTGATAATTTCCGCGACACACTCCGCTCCGAACGTGCCGATACACAACTACGAAATAATCTCCGCCGGGCGCAAGAGACATGCCAAACACTCGACAACGAAGCCGCTGAGCACGATGGGAAAAGATGCTTCGCAAATGTTCTCTGGCGAGGGTTGGTGAAGGAACGGGATGAGGAGGAGATGGAGAAACTGCGGCGCCATCGAATATATAATGAGCGGACGACGCATGTGCTGGAGGAAGATGAGGAGGTGGAGTACGCTGATACGGTCCAGCCGCTGGAGGGCGAGGATACTGAATTGGAGGAGTTTCAGGCGTTCTCCGTCGAGGAACAACTGGACAAGATTTTGCATTATATGCGGGAAAAGTATTTTTATTGTTTTTGGTGTGGATGTGCATACAAGGATGCCCAGGATCTCGATGAGAACTGCCCAGGATTGAAAGAAGAGGATCACTGAAGCCTTGTCACCGGGGGTGGAGTTTAAATACGCAGAGGGTTACTACGGTAGATAACGCATCTTATTATTGCATTAGAGGACTTCCTTTGTATCCTGGTAAATTGGTTCATGATACATTCAATACGGATAGACTCACTCTTGTCAAAGCAACCTTATGCGTGAGACATGCATGAGACATTGTCGCTAAGAGGATATCCTCTCCCCGGCGCTGTCTATTTTCTTCGATCTCAGCTTCTTGTTTTTCTATTACGCTCTGCTTTTCCTTTGGAATTATATCACGATAGCGATGTGGTAACACAAACTTCTCCTCTCGTAAAGGAAGCGCGAGTCTGCCGCTCTTGGCCGAACCTTCTCGCCTCTTCCTCCTAAACCATAAAGTATGCGTCAGCCGGTTGAGAACGCGCAACCCAATTTCCCGCGTTGCCGCCTCGCACAAACGGAGAACCGAGTCCCGCCACAACCCAGGGGTCACAAGGATCCTACTGCTCTCGGCAGTGACTCACGGTCTGTTCAAACTAGCTCTGATGTGCCTCCTTTTGGCTTCTACAAGGAAACGCGGTCGTTACGTATTCATTAGTGCGTCATCACGGTTCGCAGTTCGTTATCGATATTTTAATCAGCGGAGGTTGATCCAGACCTCGGATTCATGCGCTCTCATGCACTACGGAATAAGGTTCGCCTCGTTCGGGCAGAATCGGCCTCCTAGCCCTTCTCCATTTGCTATTTTCCGACCCACCTCCTTTTATTTTTGGGTCCATCACTAGGGGAGCCTTTCTTGTTTTGGGTGGGCGGAGGAGCCCATCCTTTATATACCGTCACTCACCTCCCGCGCTCCCCTGCAAAAACAACAGGTCGCACACATATCAAAACGAGGTTCGAACGGAGTAAAGGTTGTGGGTTATTAGGTTGAAAAAGAGTGGAAAATGGCGAGCTTCATGGACGCCGATAAATTGGTCATTTGCTCAGAGGAGGATTTCGTTGAGCATCAAAATGCCTTGGACTTGGTCAATTTCAATAAGCTTGATGATTTGATGGAAGGTGACGATCATCTGGTCATTCCAACAGGAAAACCCTTTTGGGAAGCCATGAATATGGTATTAAATCCCCCTTCTATTTAATTGTTGCCGCGGGGTGGCTGACTTGGGTGTGTGGATAGGGAGTGATACAGTTGGCACAAAAGAAGAGATGGATGTTTGCGCGAGGCTCGATGGCCCCTCAACTCGTGCTATTCGAAGACTCTGGCAACTGGCGAAAAGCAACCCCTGTCCTCGGTGCCCTCGGACGATCCTGCCCGGTCGACTTTAAAGTCACAACCCAATACAAGGCGGGCTTCCATCTGGCGCGCGAAATCCCATGCGTCGATATTGTGGATAACCAACGCCTCGTGTTTTTAAAGTATTACGGCCCGAATTTTGGGTTGCGATACGTAGGCGCCATGTTTGTCGGGTGTCTCCAGGATGTGAATAAGGGATATAAGGGTATTTCGGCTGCTATGCAAGAAAGGTTCAATATCCCGCTGCCCGCCAACGTGGATTATTTCCGGCTCCTCGGACCCGATTCAGTTGAGCGGATCGATGTCAATGCTGCGGCGGAGGACCCGAAAAAGGGCACCATTCCTGAGCATGGCGAGATCATCGTGATGCAATCGTTGGATATTGATCCGGAGGAATGTTTCCTGAAGAAATTTCGGACATTTCCACGATTCTCGGAGCCGGCGCCTGTGCCTCATGCGTTGACATTCGGAGAGCAATTGTTCGAGGATGCGGAACGGGGATTTCTAGGCGTCGATACTAAGTTTATTGGGGGCACTGATGTTAACAAATACACGGTTCCGGCGCATCGGGCGGCTTTATGCACCGTCACCTACTTTCGGCAATTGTTTACCACGGGAGTCAAGGAAGGACAAACGCCCCCAACCCCCGATGGAGATGGATACTACCTAATCACGCCGCCTGGTTTCGCTGACCAGAAAACTATGAGGCATTTCATTCGGTGGATCTACACGAGGACGATTCCAAAGGAAGTCAAGCATGATGTACCGTTATGTCTCAACTTGAGTATCCCATATCTCTCTGCGACCCTGATTATCTAGTTCGAATGGGAGATTACTGCGTGTGCGAGGACTTGGTGCATGCATGTGTTAACGTTATCGGGAGCGTTAAATCGTTCACAATCCCAACTGCGCTCGACGCTCTCGACCTCGCACAAAAACTCGGTGAAACAGAAGCTGCCATTTTGAAACGACGCACAATGCAGTACATCGTTACGAACTTCGAACAAGTCGCCGCCACGGAGAGATTCCACAAGCTCGTGGGCACAGCCGTATACTATCAAATCATTGCGGCAGTTTATCAGGTAGTCAAGTCTACATTTTGACTTTTTATTTTCTTTCTTTTTCTTTCTTTCTTTTTTTTTTACGTTATTCTGAGACTGGGGTAATATAGTGGAGCGTGTATTATGCACAATTGGCATCTCAACAAAAAAAGGCGGACTAAAAATACCTACAAAAGAGGGTCAGTTAAAGAAATTGGCGACACTTGCATTTTCTAAGGTAAAGTTATGGGTATATCTGGTAGGCGGATGGTTGGGTTATGAGGTAAAATGGGGGCATAAAGGATGGAAATGAAGGTCGCTTATTGATACCAGTTCTTGTATGGCCTGCACGGGTCTCAATTCCGGTCTGTAAGTAAATAGGGAAATAGGGGGGAGTCGGCGTCGTTTAAATAGGCTAAGTAGTCAATCCGATGGATTATGAATTGCGTCCTGTCGCACGTGAAGTGGACGTTTGGCTATCGGAATTTCGTGTATGTTCTCCGTCTTAAGACTTTTAGAGTATCTGAGGCGCTAGCCCAATCGGCTCCGCGATGATCCTCACGTCGATCGGGCGAGCCGCCTTTATCACCTCGATGGGTATATGCCCATGGACGTCATGCTTGTCAGTTCGGTTCTCGGGTGGACCAGAAGTGGTCTTACCTATATATGGTCGCATTCGCATGAACGGTGGATACGAGCCCTCATTGTCGGCTTTGAGTATGGTTTCTCGGTCTGGCTCGGGATAATCGTGGAGTAAGCGTGTTCGAAGGCAGAAGACATCACTGTCGCTTACTGCGGTCATCAGTTGTATTTTTTTCTCTTCCATTAGAACATAACCAACAACACACATAAAGCGCCGTATTTTTGTGGCAGTGGTCAAAACATTTTCTTTTTCAAATAAGATCGTCCAGGCTACTGTACCAGCCAGGTGTTGATCCCAGACCGCCGTTGCATAAACCTTAAAACGTTGGAACGATACGGCCAATTCTTTACATTCATGAATGCTCCGAAGGATCCATTCATGGTCCGTATTCCACTTCCGGCCATATCATTCTTCCTGGCGTTGATATTGATGAAGTCCGTGCGAATCAA
>Ga0335081_10012990_pt1 | contig 13475 bp, 10 predicted proteins | sample Lox_Sample_35_FD_206713 | JGI IMG/M metagenome (GOLD analysis project Ga0335081, IMG submission 206713) | Soil microbial communities from Loxahatchee National Wildlife Refuge, Florida, United States - Lox_Sample_3.5 | ecosystem: Environmental > Terrestrial > Soil > Wetlands | place: USA...
CTACCCGGCCAGCCGAGCCCGCAGCTTTTGGCACAGAACCACGCAACTCTCGGCCGATCTTGCTCACCAGGGCTTTTGCCACGGCGACCAGCTTACACCGCAGTGTCGTGGCCGCTACCAAATCGAGGTGCATCCGCACGCCGCCTCAGTGCAACTGTTCGAGCTGGACCGCATCGTCAAGTACAAGAAAGGCACTCTGGCGCAGCGCGCCGCGGGCCTGGCCACTCTTCGCACTCTGATTCTAGAGAAGCTGCCGCAGCTAATACCCCCGCTCGATCCCCCTGATCTCCCGGGCATTCCCACCACAGGAAAAGCGCTTAAGGCCTGCGAGGACCAACTCGACGCGCTGCTCTGCGCCTACATCGCCGCTTACTGGTGGCATTGGGGACGCGAGCGCAACGACGTGCTCGGCGATTCCAAGCACGGCTACATCGTGGTGCCGCGCCGCCGCACACCCGAGACGAAACTCGCCGATTTGCGCGAGCACCACTTGCTCCGCGGACTACGCGAAACCGACCTGGATCCTGATCCGATCGCCCAATTCAACCAATGGTTCGCGGAAGCCCGCTCGTCCGGCGTCGCCCAAGCCGACGCGATGACCCTGGCCACGGTATCACGCGACGGTCACCCCTCCGCCCGCATGGTCCTGCTCAAGGAAGCGACCGCCGGCGGCTTCGTCTTCGTCACCAACTACCGCAGTCGCAAAGGACGCGACCTCGCCGCGAATCCACGCGCCGCGCTGGTCTTCTATTGGCGCGAATTGAGCCGTCAGGTACGCATCACCGGCACCGTGACCAAGACCACCCGCGCCGAGTCCGAAGCCTACTTCCGCACTCGTCCGCGCCGAGCGCAGCTCAGCGCCTGGGCTTCCTGGCAGAGTTCGCCCGTCCCGGATCGCCAGATCCTGGAGACCCGGATCTCGAAGCTAGAAGCCAAATATGCCGCCGGCATCCCGGCCCCGCCGAATTGGGGAGGCTATCGGCTGCAGCCTGAATCAATCGAGTTCTGGCAAGGCCGTCCTAGCCGTCTGCACGACCGGCTGGTATATTCGCGCCAGGCGGATGGGCGCTGGCGGATCGAGCGGCTGGCTCCTTGAACCGCCCCCTCGGGAGGCCATTCGCCGATTCTACGCCTCCGTTCGCCGATCCGGGGTCGAACACCACAAAACTCGCTGCTAGGCTTAAATCGTGCCGCCAGACGATCAATACGGACAGCGATTGAGAGAGAACATCGAGCGCGACGTGCACGACCGCATCCAGCGTAAGATGGCCCGGTTCGAGGACCGCATGAGAAACCGGCGCTATCGTTCCGGCGGCTCCGGCATCGTAATCGGCGCCATCATTGTCCTGGTAGGACTCGCCCTGCTGCTCGACAACATGGGCATCGTCCAGTTCCACGATCTCTGGCAGTATTGGCCCGTTTTGCTGATCGTGTACGGGGTTTCGCGCATTCTGAGCTGCCAGGCGGTTGCGAGCCTGGTCTGGGGCGGCGCGGTCGCTCTGATCGGCGCCTTCCTGCTGCTAGACAACCTCGACATCATTACCTTCAACTTCAGCTACATCTGGCCGCTGATCATCATCGCCTTCGGCCTCAGCATGCTGGTCCGCGCCATGGATCGCAAGCGCTACTTGGAAGGGACAGCGGCTTCGACGGAGGCAACACCGGCGAAGAGCGAATCGGTGCTCAACATCGTCGCGATCTTCTCGGGTTCCCGGCGCGTCATCGACAGTCCTGATTTTCGAGGCGGCGAAGTCGTCGCAATCTTCGGAGGCGTTCGGCTCGACCTGAGCCGCGCAGCGATTACCCTCGACAAGGCCGTGCTGGATATCAGCGCGGTCTTCGGTGGCGTCGAGATCCGCGTGCCCGAAAACTGGAATGTGCAAACCAAAGGCGTGGGCATCTTCGGCGGCTTCGACGACAAAACCATTCATCCCAAGCCCGATCCCAACGTGAAGACTCCACAGCTTGTGATTACCGGCTCGGCGGTTTTCGGCGGCGTGTCGGTGACCAATTAGCGGAGCCGAACCATGCATCCGCTGCTGGCCACTCGAGGCAGGACCACTCTTTATCTGATCGCTTGGCTCCCGCTCGCCGGTCTGCTGGGCTATCTGCTATCTGTCACCGGCAAGCTGTCGCTGCTTCAGAGCGAGGCGCTGGCGGTTCCGCTGGCTTTGTTTTACGCGCTGGTCTGCCTGGCGCCCTGGTACATGTGCAAGGCGCTGCCGCTCGGGCCCTCGCAGATTTTGAGACTCTTGGGAAACCATACTCCCGCGGCATTGGTGGCCGGGCTGTTGTGGATCATCGCTGCCAAGGGTCTGGCGCTGGCGCTGGCTCGCCTCTATTTCCCGCAGCTCGACCAGCAATTCAGCCCCCAACTTCCCCTGCTGTTCGGAATCGGCGTGCTGCTCTACATGTTGTCGGTAGCGCTGCATTACGTGCTGCTATCGGTGGAATCCTCGCGCGAAGCCGAAACACGCGAGCAGGAAGCCCGCGCTCTGGCCCGCGAGGCGGAATTGAAAGCCCTCAAAGCTCAGATCAACCCGCATTTCCTGTTCAACAGCCTCAATTCCATCAGCGCCCTCGCTACCGTGGATGGAGCGCGCGCCCGCGAGATGTGCATCAAATTGTCCGACTTCCTGCGCAGCACTCTCAACCTCGGCGACAAGACCAGCATCTCGTTCAAGGAAGAGCTAACGCTCGCGAAAGCCTACCTGGACGTGGAACAGGTTCGTTTCGGCGCGAGGCTTCGCACCGCCTTCCAGGCCGATCCTGGTTGCAACGGCTGCATCGTGCCGCCGCTGTTCCTGCAGCCGCTGGTCGAAAATGCCGTCAAGCACGGCGTTGCGGGCATGGTGGACGGCGGGACCATCGAAGTCTTCGCGTGCTGCCAGGACGGCTGGCTGCGCGTCAAAGTGGAGAATGATTTCGACCCCGACGCGCCCCCGGCCACCCGCCATGGCCTCGGATTGCAGAACGTGCGCGGCCGCCTGCGCGCCCTCTACGAGAATCAAGCCCGCCTGGACACCCAGTTGACCAGCGGACGCTTCGTGGTGCAGGTCGAGCTACCCTGCACCGCGCATGGGTAACAATAGAGAGACGAATGGCTGAGACAGTGGCGCCCGGCGCCGCCATCGCACACTATCGCATTGTTTCGCTCTTAGGCCAGGGAGGCATGGGCGCGGTCTATCTGGCCGACGATACGCGCCTCGGCCGCCGCGTGGCGCTGAAAATTCTGCCGCCCGAAATGGCCGCCGATCCCGAACGCATGCAGCGCTTCGTCCAAGAAGCGCGCCTTGCCTCCGCGCTCACTCATCCCAACGTTGCCACCATCTACGAGATCGGGCGGGACAAGGATCTCTGGTTCCTGGCCATGGAATACGTCGAAGGCCGGCCGTTGACCGACCGCATCCGCCAAGGCCCGCTGAAGACACCCGAGATCGTCGCCATTGGCCTGGAGATCGCCGACGCGCTCGATGACGCGCACTCCAAAGGAATCGTGCATCGCGATATCAAGCCCGCCAATTTGATGCTGACCCCGCGCGGGCATGTCAAGATTCTGGATTTCGGCTTGGCCAAGCAGGCCGCACCCACCGACACACAAGAAACTCAACTCATGACCAGTCTCGGCGTCGTTATGGGAACCGTCGCCTACATGAGCCCGGAGCAAGCGCTGGGCCGCGAAGTCGACGCGCGCACCGACATCTTCAGCCTGGGCATCGTGCTGTATGAGATGGCCACCGGCCGCGTTCCATTCTCCGGCGCCAACGCGCAGGAGACCATGGCGCATCTGCTGCAAAGCCTGCCCGAAGCCACGGCGCGCTTCAACTACGACGTCCCGCAGGAACTCGACCGCGTAATACGCAAGTGCCTGGAGAAAGACGCCGGCCGCCGCTATCAGTCCGCGCGCGAGTTAATGGTGGACTTGAAAAACTTGGATCGCGACACCGGCTCGGGCCGCGCTCCTGCCGAAGCCTCATCCAACGCAACGCGCCGGCTCAGAGCCATCATCGTGGATGACGAAGAACTCGCGCGCCAACTGCTGCGTGAGTACTTGAGCGCGGCGCAGGGCATTGACGTCGTCGCCGAGTGCGCCAACGGCTTTGAAGCCGTAAAGGCCGTCTCCGAACACAAGCCGGACCTGGTGTTCCTGGACGTCCAGATGCCCAAGCTGGACGGCTTCGAAGTCCTGGAGCTGATCGACCGTGAAGTAGCGGTGATCTTCGTCACCGCTTACGATCAGTACGCCATGAAAGCCTTCGACGCCCACGCCGTGGATTACTTACTTAAACCTTTCAGCCAGGACCGCCTGGAAAAAGCGCTGGAGCGCGCGCGCCAGCGGCTAGGCCAAAAGCTGCCACCCCCGACCGAGTTGTCTCGCGAGGCGCGCCCTCCGCAGCAGCACTTGCATCGCATCGTGGTTAAGGACGGCGCCCGAGTCCACATCATTCCAGTCGAGGCGCTCGATTACGCCGAAGCGCAGGACGACTACGTGGCGCTGCATAGCCAGCGCAAGAGCTATCTAAAGCAGCAAACCATTTCCAGCCTGGAAGCCGGGCTCGACCCGGAACGCTTCGTGCGAATCCATCGCTCCGTCATCGTCAACCTGGAGCGCATCGCGAAAATCGAGCCCTACGCCAAAGACAGCCGCGTCGCGGTCTTGTCCGACGGCACTCAGCTCCCAGTGAGCCGCGCCGGATACGACCGCCTGCGCGCGCTGCTAGGCGAAAAATTCTAGGAGAACCGTGACCCCTTCCCTGCCCTTCGCCAACCTGCTTGGAATTCAGGTCATCGAGTCGACGCCCGAAAAAGTCGTGGCCGAAATGCTGGTGCGCGACGACCTCTGCACCCAACCCGCCGTCCTGCACGGCGGCGCAGCCATGGCCTTCGCCGACACTCTGGGAGCTCTCGCAACGCTCCAGAATCTCCCACCCGGCGCACACACCACCACCATCGAAAGCAAGACCAACTTCCTCGCCCCCGCCCCCGCGGGCACAACGGTTCGCGCCGAATGCACACCCATCCATCGCGGGAAACGAACCCAGGTCTGGCAAACCCGCATCTCGACGCGCGAAGGGCAACTGGTAGCGCTAGTCACGCAAACGCAACTCGTGCTGTAAGAGACGGATGCCCGTGAGCCATCGCGTGACACTACCGGCCGCGCGCTATGCTGATTTGAAGTGCGCAAAGTCATAATCGCTTCGGAGATCCCGTATTCCGGCGAGCTCAAAATTACGAGGGGAAGCATTATAACGCCGTCGGCTCGAGATTTGATCCGCGAGCGCGGCATCAAAATCGTCGAACTCCTCGACGATCAACCCGATACAGCGCCGCCGGAAAAAACCGTCGCGCTGGGATCGGATCACGGTGGCTTCGTTTTGAAAAAAACGCTGTTGCCGATCTTCGCCGAGCTCGGACTATGCGTCAACGACGTCGGCGCGACGAACGAAAAGCCCGTCGATTACCCCGACATCGCCGCGCAAGTAGCCCAATTGGTCGCGAGCGGCAAAGCCACGCGCGGCGTCATTATCGACGGCGCGGGTATCGGCTCGGCCATCGTCGCCAACAAATTTCCGGGCATCCGCGCCGCGCTGTGTTATGATAAAGCATCGGCGCGGAATAGTCGGGAACATAATGATTCTAATGTACTTACGCTTGGCGGGCGGCTGCTGACCGCAACCCAGGCCGAGGACGTTTTGCGAGTCTGGCTCAGCACCCCTTTCGCCGGTGGACGCCACGCCGCTCGAGTACAAAAGATCGCCGAAATCGAAAAGGCCACGAAAAATTGGACGCCGCGGAGCTAGATCGACTCGTCGAACAAATCGGAGAGGAGATCCTCGCGCGCACCGGCCGCCTGGCTGCTCTGCCGCGCGACGCCGAAGGGCTCAACATTCCCGACCTGGTCTGCCCCGGCTGCACGCAACGTTGCCCGCAGACCTGCGAGCACAAGGCCAAGGAGATCGTGAAAGCGGGCGCGTGCCGGATCTCGTGCAGCGACACGCTGACCGGAATCGATCCCGCCATCGCCTCGCTCATCGACCATACTCTGCTGCGCCCCGAAGCCACGCGCGATGACATCCTCAAGGTCTGCCGCGAAGCGCGCAAGTACTGCTTCGCCAGCGTGTGCATCAATCCCTACTGGGTGCCGCTGGTTTCGGCCGAGCTGGCCGGATCTCCGGTCAAAGTCTGCACCGTGATCGGTTTTCCTTTGGGCGCGACGTCCACCGAAGCCAAAGTCGCCGAAACAGAAGCAGCCCTGCGCGTGGGCGCGCAAGAAATCGACATGGTGCAAAACATCGGCGCGTTGCGCAGCGGCGATCACGACGCTGTGAAAGCCGACATTGCCGCTGTCGCCGAAACAGCGCATCGCGCTGGAGCGATCGTAAAAGTGATCCTGGAGACTGCCTACCTGGATGACAACCAAAAAGTGATGGCCAGCATGCTGGCTAAGATGGCGAAAGCCGACTTCGTGAAGACGTCCACCGGTTTCGGCCCGTCCGGCGCGACTGCGCACGACGTGGAGCTGATGCGCCTGGCGGTCGGCCCCGAAATGGGCGTCAAGGCCTCGGGCGGAATCCGCACGCTGGCCGACCTCAAGAAAATGGCCGCGGCCGGCGCCACGCGCATCGGCGCCAGCGCCAGCGTGAAAATCGTGGAGGCCACCGCCGGCGCTCCGCAAGAACCGGGCACGGGCTACTGATGGCTACCGCACCCCGAAAATCCACCGTCCGCTTCCAGGAGCGCGCCGAGCTGCTCGATTTTCTGCTGGATGTCGCCGCCGCCACCTCCGAAACACTGGATCTCGAACGCATCCTGGCCAACGTCGCTTCCGCCGTAAAGGAAGTTGTCCCCTACGATCTGTTCGCTATTCTGCTCTACAGCGAACGCCGCGGCGGCTTGGCCATCCGCTACGCCATCGGGCATCGCGAAGAGATCATCCGCAGCCTGCTGCTTCCGCTCGGCGAAGGTATCACTGGAATCGCAGCCTCCACGCGCCAGCCGATCCTGGTCGATGATGTTCGCAGCGATCCGCGTTATCTCTCGGCTCTCGACGCCGTGCAATCGGAGTTGGCTGTTCCCATGCTGGCGCGGGGAAGGCTGGTGGGCGTCATCGATCTGCAATCCACGCGCCTGAGCGCCTATCGCGAGCAGGATCGCGCTTTGCTCCAATTGATCGCCGGCCGCGTCGCGGTCGCCATCGACAATGCACGCCTGTACCGGCGTGTGGATCGGCAGAACAAAACACTCAAGACTCTCTCGCATTTATCCCAGGAGTTCAGCTCGATTCTCGATCTGGACGAACTGCTGGGCAAAATCGCCAAAATCGTGCATGCGCTGGTGGCTTTCGACGCGTTCAGCATCCTGCTGGTGGACCCAGTACAAAAGGTTTTGCGTCACCGCTTCAGCCAGCGCTATGACCAGCGCGTGAATTTGGATAACATCCCGCTCGGCCGAGGCCTGACAGGAGCGGCCGCCGAATCGCGCGAGATCGTGCGTGTGGTCGATACGCTGGCCGATCCGCGCTACATCGCTTCGCATCCCGACATTCGTTCCGAAATTGCCGTGCCCCTGGTGGTCCAGGATCGCGCCGTCGGCGTCATGGATCTGGAGAGCGAAAAGATCGGCTATTTCACCGAGGACCACTCGCGCTTGCTCGCGTTACTCGCTCCACAGGTCGCCAGTTCCGTGGAAAACGCGCGGCTCTACGAAGAGTTGGCGCAGCGCGAGCAGCGCATGGAGCAGGACCTCAAGGCGGCGCGCAATGTACAGTCGGTCTTATTGCTGCGCGAGGCGCCTCCCATTAAAGGCCTGGAGATCGCCATCCGCTCGCGCCCGGCGCGCGAGATCACGGGCGATGTCTACGACATCTTCGAGCATGGCAGCGACGCCGTGTTCGCTCTGGGTGACGTGGCCGGAAAAGGCGCGGCCGCGGCGCTCTACGGCGCCATGGTCAGCGGGCTGCTTCGGACGCTGGCTCATCGCAAGCGTAGCCCTGCGGAATTGCTTCGGCTGCTGAACAACGTGTTGCGCGAGCGCGCCGTGGAAGCGCGCTATGTTACGCTCCTGGTCCTGGTCTGGGAGCGCGCACACCGCCGCTTCGTCATGGCCAACGCGGGCGGCGAACAGCCGCTGATTTGCCGCCAGGGCGAGATCCTCAAGCCGCGCGTGGAAGGTATCCCGGCCGGGATGCTGGATCATCGCGAGTACGAAGAATTGGTCTTCGACGCCCAGCCCGGCGACTTGCTGCTGCTCACTTCCGATGGCATCACCGACCAGCTCAATCCGCGCGAGGAGGAGTTCGGCCACGGCCACCTGGCTCGTTCCTTTCGCCGCCTGTGCGGTCAAAGCGCGCAAACGGTGGCCGATCAGATCCTGGCCGATTTGGATCAATTCACCGCCGGTGCGCCCGCCTTCGACGACCAGACCATGCTTGTCCTGAGGGTTCGTTGATGCAATATCGCGACCACACCTTGTACCTGGAAGATGTTCCGCTGGCCGACATCGCCCGGCGCGAAGGCACGCCTTGCTACGTCTACTCGGGCGGCAAAATCCTGGAGCGCTTTGAGGCCTACCATCAAGCCTTCGGCGCGGTGCCGCACCAGGTCTGCTATGCCGTGAAAGCCAACGGGAACCTCGCGATCCTCAAGCTGTTGGCCCATGCGGGCGCGGGCTTCGACATCGTCTCTGGCGGCGAACTGTTTCGCGTCCTCAAAGCCGGCGGCGACCCGTCGCGCGTGATCTTTTCCGGCGTCGGAAAAACCGCGCAGGAAATCGACTACGCGCTCGAACACAATATCCGCAGCTTCAATTGCGAATCGGAGCCGGAGCTTGCGCTGATCGATTCTCTGGCCGCACGCCGCCAGGCGCAGCCTCGCATCGCCGTGCGCGTGAACCCCGACGTCGATGCCTCCACGCATCCTTACATCTCAACCGGTCTCCGCAAACACAAATTCGGCATCGACATCGCCCAGGCGGAAGCCGTTTACGAACGGGCCAAATCCTTCGCCAATCTGGTGCTGGAAGGCGTGAGCTGCCACATCGGCTCGCAGATAACCGATCTCGAACCGATGTTGGAAGTGTTCGACAAGATGGTCGCGCTGGTGGAGCGCCTGCGCGCCCGGGGCCTGCCCATCCGCACGCTGGACCTCGGCGGCGGCCTCGGTGTTCGCTACAAACCGGAAGACAAAGCACTGTGCGTCCAGGAGTTCGTCCACGCGATGTGCGCCAAAGCGGGCAGTCACGGCCTGGAAATCCTGATCGAGCCGGGCCGTTCCATCGTCGCGGAGGCCGGTGTACTGCTGACACGCGTGCTGTACCGCAAGACCAACGGCGAGCGCGAATTCGTCATCGTGGATGCCGCCATGAACGACTTGATTCGTCCCGCGCTGTATCATGCGCACCACGAGATCATCCCGCTGCGCGAAACGAATTCAGGCACGATCACCGCCGACGTGGTTGGACCGGTGTGCGAATCGGGCGACTTTCTGGCGCGCGGCCGCGAAATGGTCAATGCCATGCCGGGCGATCTGCTGGCCGTTTGCACCGCGGGCGCCTATGCATTCGTGGCGGCATCCAACTACAACGCGCGGCCGAGACCGCCCGAAATCCTGATAGAAGGCAACCGCTACCGCGTGGTCCGCAAGCGCGAAACCTACGACGATCTGATCCGCGGCGAATGAAGGGCCGCGCTGTACTCAGATCATCTCGAATTGCGGACATTCCCGCGGCGCGCCGGGTCCGCAGACCGGCGGAATCCAGTCGAGCACGGCCTCCCGATTCGATGGCGCAGCCGTATGGCGGCCCGAAGTACGGTCGTCCGTGCTAGCGGCTGGAGTGTCGAAGACCGCCCCAAAGCGGAAGGTGCTGCCCTTTCCCGGCTCGCTTTCAACCTCTATTCTGCCGCCCATCATCTCCACCAGCCGCTTTGAAATCGACAAGCCCAGACCGGTGCCGCCGTACTTGCGGGTAATGCTGCCATCCGCCTGCGTGAAAGCCGTAAAGATGTGGGCCTGCTTGTCCAAAGGAATGCCGATGCCGGTGTCGGTGACTGAAAACTCGAGTGACACACTCTGACTGTCCCGGGAAGAGAGGCGGACTGCTAGAAGCACTTCACCTCGAACGGTGAACTTGATCGCATTTCCGAGCAGGTTCATGAGCACCTGCCGGAGGCGCGTGGGGTCGCCGCGAAGCATGCCGGGCACATCGCGGCCCGTCTCCAGCAACAGCTCGAGGCCCTTCTCATGAGCACGCATCCTGAGAGTCCGGACCACCTGATTCAGCAAGTCCGGCAAATTGAAAGCTACGCTCTCGAATTTGATTTGACCCGCCTCGATCTTCGAGAAGTCCAGAATGTCGTCGATGACGGTCAACAGAGATTGGGCTGAATCCCTGACCGTCTCCATATAATCGCGCTGCTCGCCGGTCAGCTCGGTTTCCAGCAACAGATCGGTCATACCCAACACGCCGTTCATCGGAGTACGAATTTCGTGGCTCATGTTAGCCAGAAATTCACTCTTGGCGCAGTTGGCGGCGTCGGCGGCCGCCTTTGCTTTTCTCAGCTCTTCTTCGACCCCTTTGCGATCCGTGATATCGGTGTAGATCCCCTCGACGACGCTGTCGCCGCCGGCGCTGCCCTCAACCAGGCTTATGTTCGCCAAGACCCAGGCTAACGAGCCGTCCCGCCGGCGGAGGCGCAGCTCGCGATTCATGAGGTTCTTCTTGGCTGTCAACTCTCGAATCAGTTCGGGCCGGTCTCGAACGTCATAATAGAAATCCACGGTGTTGCATTGTGCCAGTTCCCCGGCCGAAGTGTATCCGGCTATTTGGGCAAAGGCGTCGTTTTTCTCGAGCAGGCGCCCGTCCAGCGTGCTGCGCAACACACCTGCCAGATTGCGTTCAAACAAAAGGCGGTAACGTTGTTCGGAGGCCCGCAGCCGTTCCTCCGACAGTTTCTGTTCCGTGACATCGGAGGCGATACCGACGGTGTAGCGTTTCCCTGCTCTCTCGAAACTGCTCATCGCCCTGGCGTGCAGACAAATCCAGACTCCGTCCTTTCTCTGAATCCGGTATTCGATGCTGAATGTCTCTCCCGTGTGCAGAAAGCGATCGAACGCCGCACGCACCGCGGAAGCGTCCTGGGGGTGAATGCGCTCGTACCAGACGCCGGAGTTGTAGATTTCCGCAGGAATATAACCGTAAACTCTTTCGATATTCGAGGTGATAAAAACGCAATGACCTAAATCGTCGGCCACCCACAGAACGTCCGGAATGTTGGCGACCAGAATCTGATAGATTTCTTCGCCCTGCAGAGCTGCGGCTACTTGAGGACTTTCATTCCAGGAAGGCTCAAAACCGAGCGTGGTGCTTAACTGATTCATATGCCATCAGCTACGCATTTCGCCTGCCATCGACTTTCAAAATCAACGTATCTTCACTATGCAGGACCTGAATTGTTTCGCAACATACTCATAATATGCAGCCATTTACGTCCTCATCATCGAATTAATCTCGCTTGGCGCGCCTGCTCTCCTGCGCGGTTTGCGGTGGGTGTGAAATGGTTCCGCCCCCGACGGCGGGGGTTTTTCACTAAGCCGTTCCATCTAGATCGACCTTGGGTCCGGTTCTATGCCCCCCGAGCCGTTACCGGCCGCGGGGCTTCTTCAGCCTGCTGCCGGATGCCACATCACGTCAGTGCCGGTCGTGGCCGTGGTCGTCGTGATCGCGCCAGCGGTCGCGATCGCGCTCACGCTCGCGGTCCCAGTGGTGGTCGTGCTCGAATCGTCCCCGGTCGCCATCCCAGTACCCGGCGAAGAACCGTTCTCCATCATGATGCGGCACGATCCAGCGCGCGCCCGGATAGGGAGGAAGCGTCCAGTATCCGGCATGCCATCGATAGCGGCCCCCATCGACAAACCAGTAGCCATCAATCCAGACGTAGTCAGGTCCCGGCCTGGCCGGTAAAACGCGAACCACGCGCGGCGGTGGCGGAGGACCGATCCGTATGCCAATCGAGACCTGGCCGAAGATACAAGCTGTGGCCAGAAGAGCTAAGGACAGCAGTTTTGTTTTCATCGTTAACGCTACGTTAGCACGAAGCAGTCCAAACCTTAGGGCTTTCAAAATCAATCGAATGGCGGAATGTTCCGCGAGTAAATTTTGCTGGCGGACGGTGATTTCGTTCTAGGTCCAGCGCTCTAGGAAACCTTAGCAACGCACCTCAGACCGGCACGGATCATGCCGAAGAACGTAGCCAGCCATGCCAGTAAGGCGACATAAATCAAGCAGCGAGGCAGCCACATCAGGAAGCCCAAGTCCATCACCTTTTGCCAATTGGTAGCTGCACACCGTGTACATTCCGATGGGAAACATGATGTCCCAGTACAGAAACCTGTAGGTGCGGCTGAGCATTTTGATCTCGTGTTGCCAATATGCCAGGATCGCCAGCATGGTTTATTGGATGCCGGCAACCGCACACCGTCTCAATGAGTGAGCTGATTAATGAATTGCTGGCGGAACACCAGGCCTGTTACACCGGTCACGTCCTTTTGGTGGCCGGCACGACGGACGTACCGCAGCGCGCTTTGAACGGCGCTCGCTCAATTCAGCGTGAAGAGCCACACCGCGCCGCCCTCGGGAACTTCCGGATATTCGCCCGGAAAAACGCGGTTCAGGTTGGCTTGCATGCCTCGTGAGTCTCCACCCCAGCCGGTCACAATCGCGATGTATTGCTTGCCGCCGATGGCGAACGACGCGGGCGGCGCCAGGATTCCCGAATTGGTGGGAAACTCCCACAGCAGCTTGCCCGTGGCCGCCTCGAAGGCGTGCAAGTGGCGGTCGTTCGTCCCTCCGCTGAACACGACGCCGCCGGCGGTTGCCAGCATCGCGCCCCAGTTGGGCGACTTCGCATAAGTGTGGGTCCAGGCCCGCTGCCCGGTGTCCACGTTCCAGGCCTGAACTTCACCGATGTGGTCGGCGCCCGGAACCACCGAGAAGCCGAGCTGAACGCCCATGTAGCTTTTGCCGGGAGTGTATTCGACCTCTTCTCCCATTGAGGTCTGGCAGAGATTCTCGTTGGCAGGAATATAAACCATGCGCGTTTTCGGGCTGAACGCGACCGGCGGCCAGTTTTTGCCACCCCACAGCGATGGGCAGAAGGTGACTTGTTTGCCCGTACCGGGCTTGTGGTCAGGATCAATTTCCGGGCGGCCGCTTTCCGGATCGATGCGTTTGAACACGTTTTGACTCACGTACGGTTTGCCATCGATGAAGTGCAGACCAGCGGCGCTGCGCTCCAGGAACCATAAATAGCCGTCGCGCGCGACATCCACCAGACCTTTGATGCTGCGGTCACTGCGCTGGAAGTCGAGCAGGATGGGCGGCGAGACCTCGTCCCAATCCCAGGAGTCGTTGGGGTTGTACTGGAAGTGACTTTTGATCTGCCCAGTAGCGACATCGATGGCGACGGTGGAGGCCGTATA
>Ga0335081_10012991_pt1 | contig 13475 bp, 10 predicted proteins | sample Lox_Sample_35_FD_206713 | JGI IMG/M metagenome (GOLD analysis project Ga0335081, IMG submission 206713) | Soil microbial communities from Loxahatchee National Wildlife Refuge, Florida, United States - Lox_Sample_3.5 | ecosystem: Environmental > Terrestrial > Soil > Wetlands | place: USA...
GTTCCGATTTTTGGGCGAACCCTGGGGTGTTGAATGAGGAGCGGGACAGAGTGTGGTTGGACAATGGGCTGGGTATGAAGGGGATGGGATTCCGGTTGGGGAGAGGGGGGGATGCGGTTCTGGGAGGACAAGAAGTGGATTATTTTTCGATGTTTGAGGTTCCGGAGAGGAGGAGAAAGACGAGGTTGAATAATCAGTATGAGGCGGTTACGCAGGTGGATGAAAATGTTGCTTGATGACTCTTTTCACACTGTCCGTCGGTGTCTCTTTCTCGCGTCTTTGGACGTGCATATGGGATTTGTTTTGAATTTTTGAAAGTTAGTTTTCAGAATTATGGTTCGAAGGAGTTGATTTTTTTCATATTGGATACTCTTTAACTGAAGGTGAATAAAGATGACCCTATAGAATGATATAATCATTCAGATTCAAGCATATTTCACGTTCTACCAAAAGACATGTTCCATAAAGTTTCAAAGCGAACGAGGCCAGGTTTGCAATCCATCATTATTCAATCAATATCTCACATCCTTTATTTCCAAATTTGGTATCCTTTGAATGCATCTAAAGTGTTCGAACGTTGAGGGAAGCGGCGTCCACTTCCGATGCTCCCCAATCCAAAACCTTGATGACGGCCATTAGCCGAGGGCTCAACAGGGCCTTGAAATCTTGAGAGTTGATCTGTGGAGGGAAATGGCCACGTTGACTGGGACTGCCATGGGATCGGAGGGGTCTGAAGCGGTGATGCAATAGGAAGGTGACCTGAAACAGATTTAGTCTGTTGTTCTTCTCGATATTTTGTCACCAGCTGCGACATCGCAAGACACCAAGCCTCCCATTCCTCTTGCAAGACAAAGAATAACCAGTTTTCGCCACTGTGGGGCCAAATGAACTCACCCATCAAGTGTGACAGCTGGAATGGCCTTTGACATCCAAGATTCCAACCGGTCTTTCTCTCCGGCCTCCAAGGATCTGTTAGTACCCGAGATCGTTCATTGTGAGAGAATTTGTCAGAGATTGCCTCACAGTAGTTGAAGTAACGCTTCTCCAGGGCCTCCTGCTCCAATATTGGACTTGCCCTCATGAGTTGGGTGTAACTGCGAGTCCCTTGATCAGCTGCCATGATCTCCATCTGTTCCCAAGCTCTAACGTACCCCTCCTCCAAAGTCGTCTCCCCTACAATCGATCCTGTGACGACGGTGCAGCCGCCTCGAGGTTGGGAGTATGACATGCAAAGATGTTCTTCGTCGAAATGACACCATTCACGCCAGCGTGGGCCTCCTTCCCTACCCAAGGCATCCAGAAATCCTTCTTGTAACTCCTTCCTATCGTCCTTCAATTTCTTTGTCAAGGCTTTGTTTTTGCCCCTCATTTCGTCCTCCCGGTTACGGATATCGAGGTCTGTGTAAAGCATTCGGGGTCCGACCAGACCAGCAGCCTCAGTTCGTCGGGTTGTAACGGCCCCTGGATGATGCTCAGAGATCGGGGGGAATGTTATAACAAGGAAGCTGAATCTCCCTGGGGTATCATCACGAATACCCAAGGGGATGGTCCCCTTGGATTTCAAAAGAATGGCAGATTCTTCAGCGTCGGTCTTTTTGGCATTCTTCGAAGTTCCCTTTGGCTTAGAGTGGTCCCATCCGGTAAGAAGTTCTGGATCAACCTGGTGCCCTGAATCATGGAGATATCCCCGGGAATGGGCTTCGGCCATCATCTGATCCCATCGTTGTTGAGCGGTTCGAAGGTCTCTTGCACGACGATGAATTTCCATGGCCAACGAGATGAAAAAGAACTCCGGAAAAAAAACCAGTCACATACATCATTAAGATTTGCGAGGCACAAAATGTGGCACATGGAGATCACCGATCTACGATGTGACGGAGATCTACCAGGCTTATTCCCACAAACATGATTGAACCTTGAATTGAATTAATTACGTACTGCTGCATAAATCCAAAAGTAGACACGTTGGAAACTCGTTGGCTATTACATGGCTAGAATCCCGGCGCCGAATCCCATGGCGACAATCCAAGTAACGACAAATTGCCCGCCAGATGTAAATGCCATGGGACTGGCACCGCTTGATGCGGTTGATGTGCCGCTGGCGGCTGCACCAGAGAGAGATGCAGAGCGGGAGGCCGCAGAAGCCACAGACGATGCGGCCGAGATGAGCGAAGTGACGAGGCTTGAGGCCTCTGAGGTGAGCGAGGCGACCCTACCGGAAACCGAAGAGGCAACGGAGGATGCCGCCTCTGTAAGGCTACTGATCTCTGTTAGTAATTCTAGATGATCATCAACGAGATTACCTTGCATTTGGCACAACTGTGGACGAGCCACCGGAACCTTCACCGCCGTTGGTGCTCGCGACGGCACCGCCGCTGGCTTCCCCAGGGCTTACAGTGACTTCGGGTCCTCCTCCTCCAGTACCGGTACCACCGCCTCCAGCGGGAGGGGCGGGAGCGATCGAAGTTGTGATGGTTGTGACAACTTCAGAGAACGTGACGGTCGCCCCGGTGACGGTGGTAGCAGTCTGCAAGGTTTCCGTTTCGACGGTCAATTGACCCGCGACGCCGTAAATAGCGGCGGACAAAAAGAGGGCAAACATGGAGATGTGCATTTTATTCGCAACTAAGGGGGATTGAAAGGGAAAGATCGTAAAATTGAGGGAGAAGAGGAGGCAATGGAAGCGGGAAGCTCGGGCTCCAGAACACCATTCTATAGTGAATCGAGGAGCTTGGTCCCTCCAAGCTTGGCTTCCTCGCGGGGAATCTTGGTCCCGTTCTCTTCTTCATGACGTAAGATTGCAGAGATCCAGAACCCTCTGGTACGGAAAATCCTTGAATTCGATGGACGGGTGCAATGACCCAAAGGGCCAAGGTTTGTGCGTCCCATCAATCTCGATTGCAACTAAGGGTTAAGCCACCAACACTGTTTCGTTGCCCAATCATCATGGCCTTATGATAAAAGTGCCGGAAAGATATCCCGCTTTACACAGAGGGCGAATTTTCGTGCATGGTTGAATAAATATGGCAGGGGGAGGGCCGAGCAAGGAGCTATTCCCATATCATTTCCCATATATCATTATTATTTTATTTATTATCGTTCAGCAAATGTCGATCCGAACGCAAGCAGAGCGGAGTTTTAAAATTGGAAGGTGATTGGTGGAAACCCAATGAGTCACGTGATAGCATGTCTATATAAAAGGGAGGAAGTCGGTTGGGCGCCACCATGGCGGGACTTTAGATCTCGTATTTGCCTCTTGCCTTTTACCAGCGGCAACCGGGTCTAAGGTTACAGACGCCATTAGTCCAATTTTTTTCCATTCCTTCGGGAGTTCCTCCTTTTAATTTGTGCCCTCGTCGTGACGATGGCCCTAATTAAAAAAAAAAAACGAGAACTTTGGACAGCACTTCGTCAACTAGTTGTTTGGTTGAGTCGAACTTGGAGTAGCAAGTGCAGCGGTTATGGTTGGACGACGTTCCAACATATCGTTGTCGGAGGAATACATTATTAAAAGGAGCACTTCCTTCTAGCAGAGACATTGCATTGCTATCCTTTTGTGACCAGAGGCACGCCAACGTCGCGGACATGCTGCTCGAATAATTTTCCACAGCATCAAAAATTTCAAAGCGAGGTTACACGAGAGGGAACGCGACTTAGGTTTGGAGACGATTTCATTCTTCGATCTAGATACTATCCTTTGGCTTAGCAGAACAGGTAAACCACAAAATTTTGGAACCCCGCTCATCAGGGCATTGGTGGGCATTATGCGGCGGTGGTTGTTGATATTCGTTGTACAGGCCGATTTGTGTATTGGTATGAGCATCGTTTGTCAAAATAGTCTTGTCCGATGACGTACTGAACCGTCTTGTTCATGATGTCTCGCACTCGCCTCGGAAGATGTCGCACACACCATTATTCCCACGCTGGGCTTGGTATTGGGGTTCCCCTTCCTGGGCAGCTTCAGCATGGTATGGGTGTATATTCGAAGGGGGCACGCCACAGGGCTTTCCTCGCTGAAGGCATCGTAACCAGCATGCGACTTCTGGAATAACGTCTTGAAGACGACGCTGTTGAGTTCACTCGGTTTGAATCTCGTCGTATCGTAAGCCGGATAATATCGTCGTCGTGATGTTTTCCGTCCCCGCAGCCCGGCTACCATCATCAATGACCACAATTCACTCATTCGCCACGTCATGATTTTGGACTGGGCTTTTCCGCAGCCTCTTTCTCCTTGTGGAACAGCTCTTTTCCCGTGTCCTTCGGCAGACCTTGCGCTTCGCTCATGAGGTCCAAATATCCTTTTGTCGCTCGCCTTAATATGGCGTACGTCAACATCATGGCTCACGCATGGCTCGCTCGGGTGAGGTTGAGTACATCGTCGGAGTTAGCAGTGTATATTATTTGACTTGTCGAATTCTAGTGGTTTCCATCTAATTTCTGATGTCGTGGTGCCCGAAGCTTCTCTTATAGTCCTTGAACAGTCGGTTCCGGAAGGTCTGCTTGCTAGTAGATTCGACGATCAGTTCCGTCATCTGGTCGTAACAATCATCGAAGCCCTGGTGGCTTGTGATCTCGCCTTCAGGGATTCCCGTCGTCTCCAGCTTGGTATTGACTATTTCGTGCTACGTCGCGATTTCCACTTTTCCGCGGAAGTTCGAATGCGTCTTTGGATCAAGCCCTTCCTTCGTCCAGCCGAGAATATTTGTGGAGGGGTCTGAGCGGGGACGCCCTTCTCCCAGTTTTCAAATGTGACGCCATCTCATCTACGATCAAGAATGGAATCTGCCGACCTTACCTGCGCCCGAATCCAGATAGCCCGTTCTGGATGAATTTGGACTGACTTGACCTACAGCAACGTTTTCGAGCATCATGGGTAATGCACCCTCTTTCATCACCTTCGTGCAAAGACTCAAGAAGCAAACAGCTGAAAATCTCCGCCTCTCAAGGTCTCCTCTATCCTCCTCTCTGGCCCTCCATCCCAATGTCTCTCTGTCTCTTAAATTGGGGTTTGTCTCTTGCCGCATCAATCATGCGCATCCACGATTCGGTTGCATGGGGCAATCCGATGGTTTCGGTCCTACCTTCACTTATCACGTTATGTAACCTGAGGTATGCAACACCTTCACCATTGTCTAGTGATTGACGTAGTGGTCGACGAGACCATTCTTGGCGGATTTGCGATCATGTCGGGAGGAATTGAGCTTCCGTCTAGCGATTTTCCTGTGTGAGCGACCTTTGGAGGTATTTCCCACTTTGCCATCGGATTTGCGGTATGGACCGCCGGAACGGCTGTGAGGCGGTGGATGTGTTGCTGGGCGGATTGCCCATTTCGTTTGGGGGCATGGTGCATAGAATGGCTACCTTTCTGGCAATACGGGGTTTTGAATAATTCTCTACCGTCCTATCCACATTTCTTGCTCATCTCACGCAACCATGCCAACAACCCAGTGCCCCTCGCTGTTCCAACAGCGATCTTAGAAAAACCATGCTGCTCATATTTATGGTGATTATTATCAGCAAAGAACGAATCCTGCTTCTCGCAATTGTTGGTCGAGATGCAGAGAGATTTATTTGGCATTGAGCTAGCATAAATTTCGTTGCGACAAAGGCTATTCGAAGTGTCTCACATGTGAACTCCTATTAATCCGGTAATTCCACGACAAGCAAACTAGGGGCAAAGGAAGCTCGCCATATCGTCAATACGCCATCTCAATCGAGGAACCAGCCATCCCCTAAATGAGTCAGAGTCAAAACCCAAAATTGAGGAATACGAGATTCGGAGCCGGGAACCTTAACGATTGAACAGAGGCAGGTGATGCCAAAAAAGCAAAACTGTATTTCGTGGGCAACCAACCTTTTGTAAATTAGGTTCGTACAGAAGGCCACGTAATGACTTCTCGGTTGAATATACTTTGATCACGTTTCGGGGCGGATGAGGTGGCCCAAAACTTAATCGAAATTCCACAATCAAACCCTTTTTCTGCTCCACACACAAGGACAATCGGGCTTAAAAGGACAGCTCCGTGCGAAGTAGGTTGTCGCAGACACCCGACGCAAGGCAGAACAAAGTCCCTTTGGGAACGACGTCTTGAGATGGCCAGTGAAGAAATTACTGAGCCCCTTGTTGAGAATGGGGGAGGGAATGAACTAAACCTGGGAAATGGTATTTTTACGTGACCTTTTTTTTTGGCCGTGTTTTGCTGATCGTCGGCAGAATCAATGCTCGGAAGCACGGACCAAGAGGGCCCGTCCAACGCGATGGCAGAGCACAATGATGCCGAAAAGGGCATTCCGGAAGCAGAGGAAACAGCCGCTACTGCCGAGGAGGCGACAGAGGCTTCTCCCTCTGAGTCTGTCGAGAAAGACGAGGATGCCGCGCTCGTCGAGCCGCACCCCGTGCACCCGCTGCTAAAATCCGTCGCCGAAGCGCCGCCCCCAACACCCCGCGACTCGTCACCATTGCATATTGCGATGGAACATATCCATCCATCCAGACTGAGCGAGGAAGGTCATTTGCTTTCTCCGACTGAAAGGAAAGAAGCCGACGTGCAGTCACCTCATGAAGTTTGCGATTTTCGTGTGGTCCATGAAAGCTACGAAACCGAAGAGGGTGGGACCGCAGACGGTATATCGCGAAAGATTGTTAGTATTGATCCGTAGAAACTGACCCAAAGCCCACTGAGGTCGACGACGCCGGGAATGACTGTGATCCTGTAGAACCCGCAGCGGAAAATTCGCATCCACAAGAGCAAACCTCTGATGAACATTCCCTCGATCAGGGCGACCCCACCCAACAGGATGTCGGAGAGGAAATTGCTCTAGAAGAGATGGAAGTCAGGGAAGAGACTGTCGGTCCGGCATCAGAAGGATCGCCTGAGAATCATCCTGGAAAGAACGTTGAGGAGCTCTCTACTGAGCCCGGACAGGCCAGTCAAGACGATGTCCAAGAAGCTCCTCCAGAAGAGACGGAGGTCAAGGAGGAATCAGTCCAGCCGGAGCCGCAAGAACCTGTCAAGGAAGCTACTCCAAAGCATGTTGAGGCTGAATTGACCGTTCCGCCGCAGACGATTACCTCGGGTGAGCCAGCTTCAATTGAAGTTTCCAATCAGATTTTCACCGAATCGACTGAAGACCCCTCCGGAGAACCGGATGTTGTCCCGACCGGAGAGAATCTCGACGGAGAGGCCGAAGCTCCGAGTACCAAACATGAACATCCTCCAGGGGAAGAAATCGACCCACCCGCAGAAACGACACCTGAGATGGCAACGCATGTCGAGGACGAGGCGGTAGAGGCGCAATCATATGAGGAAATTCCCGAGGTCGAGCCGGTCGGCGATGAAATCGTCCCCACCAACGTCGACGAACACCATGCTTCCGATGAACCGGATGCAGTCGCAACCCAACAAGTCCTCGACGAAAAGGACGTAGCGGAAAGCGACGAGACACATGCATCGCCCGGGAAACAGCTCGGTGAACCCGCTGAAAAGACTCCTGAGATCGAAACTCACGACAAGGAAGAGGACCCAGGGGACCAAGCGCATGCAGAGCCAGTCGCCGACGTCGACGTTGCCAGCGAAGTAGAAACCATGCCTACTACCGTCGACGAAAGTTATTCACCAGAAGACCCCCGTGATGATGACGAATATGTCGTGATTTCACAAGATGAAGTGCCCATGGAATACGCAGAGGAATACCCCCCCATTCAGGTTTCACATTCAATTAAATTCATAGTCTAATAAATAGATGCAGAATTCAGAGATTTTCCACCCTCCTGAAGCCGAAGGGGAAGTGACGCTTGACGATTTAGCAGCGCACTATCCGCTCATCGAAGAAGAGAAGGAACCCGCGGAGGAATCCGAAGGGATTCCAGCCGCCACTTACGACGAACCCGAATCTACCTCACACCCCGAAACTACTGCGGAACACGTCCCCGAGGAAGAAGCGGCAAAACCTGAGCAAAGCGAGCTCGTTGAACACCATAAATTGCCCCCGTCCTCCGAAATTGCTCCCCAGGAAGTTGTGGAAGATCAATTGACCGAGCATGCGCAAGACGAATCTGCTGGGGCGGTCGACGTTCAGGATGCCGAAGATATTCCGGCGGAGACGCCACGTTCTTTCGAAGCCGAGAGCCGGCCCGCCGAGGTCGTCCCGCAATCCGTTGGATTTCAAGCCCCTTTGGACGTCGTTCCGTCGGTCAATGAAGCGATTCCTGAGGAGTCTGCATTAGACGAAGAACCATTAAGCTCAGTAGAGCCTGAACCCGAGTCGGCACTTACGTCGGACGATCTCAAGGACGAAGAGGTTGCAATGGATTCTAGTATGGAACCTCCTGTGACTCATGAAGTCGAAGAAGTTGGGAATCCTGAAGGCAGGGAAGAACCCGTGGAAGATGCTGCGGTTGATGACTCTCCCATTGAGCATGGGACGGTCCACGAAGAAGAACAAAGTCATACATCGGGAAAACTTGTTGTTGACGCTGCAGTGCATGAAACGCTCACTGAGCCTCAAGCTCATGAGGCCATTCCTCAAGTTGCAGAGCCTCTAATTGAGAACGAGATCGGCCAGGAACAAGGTACGGGTAATGCTTTTTGTACATGCATCTGACCTGGCAGTTACCGGAGTGTCTCCAGAGTCCGAAGCTCAGGGGGATAATTCCCGAATCCGAGAACCTCGTAATGAACAAGAGATAGGCCACGAAATTGATGGTAATGATTTCTATCATATAACTGACCATGTAGCTCACGAACTATCACATGACCCCGGGCCGACTGAAGACATTCCCCAACTTGAAGAGGACCCGGTTGAGTATGACGCAGCGCTGCAAGAAAGTAAAATTGGTAACAATGTTCATATGTGAAGTTTATCTTTTAGCCGAGGAGGCTCCTCCTGAACCCGAGCCTGTCGACAATACAAAGGCATTGCCCGCTGATTCAGTCCCAATTGAAGGCCGCTCCGGCGCCGAAGAGGAAGCCCAACACGCGGAGATTGCGGAACCGCGTATTGCGGAGGTTTCACACGAGCCTGAAACGACAGAAGAGGCCGTCGATGTTCGTCCGAAAACTGTGGATGCGATACCTCAAGTTGAGCAATCAGACTCGCTCACTCGGGAGGCACAGCCAGAAATTATCGAAACCGAGGCAAATGCATCAGCCACAGCCGCCGTTACACCATCTCACGACGAAGCCCTTCCAGCAGAAGCGTCGGGGGTGGAACACGGGACACTCATCCACGAACCCCAAACGGAAGCGGAGCCTGAGGCCACGGAAGAGATCACGGTCGAATCGGCGGCAGCAAATATTGACAAAGTTCCCGATGACAAGTCTCATGGACAAGTAGCCGATGAACCAGTCGAAAACATCCCCGACGTAGCTGTCGAAGAGTCCGAAACGTCGTGCGAACAACACGAGACCACCCACATCTCTGAACCAGTCCCTGTCTCCGAACCGGAAGAGGCCACCATTGCCCAAGCAATCATACCAGCGGACGAGGACGCCACCGAGCAACAGACAGAAGAGGTCTCGGAGGCTTTGGAAGAAGCTCCACAAGAGGGTAGTGTAGCCGAGGAAAGCCATCCAATCGACGAAGCTCGCGAAACTGCGCCGGCCCAGGAGATGGTTCCAGAGGCGTCAGAAGTTCCACAGGAAGTTCCACAAGAGGTTTTTGAAGCAAAACAAGGCCGTCTAGTCGAACAAACTCTCGAATTCGCAGCTCCGGATACTGTTGAACCGGTCAACTTCACGGCGGACGACGACGCAGAAGCTGTGGAGGACGCACCTGAGCCGACCACCAAAGAAGTAGAGGAGCTACCTGAAACTGTACACAAAGACACAGAAACAGCGGTCACGGCCGAAGCAGACGAAATTGTAGACATTGCGGAAACACGCGGAGTCGAAGACCATCTCGAAGGACCGGAAAATGACGCCGAGGTTTCAACCATTTCCCATGAGGCGACTTTACTTCCTTCCGAAGCGGTTGTTGGGCTTGGCGAAGACGAGCCAATTCAAGAGCCCGCTACGGAAGCCGATGTTTCCACGACTGAAAACGAAGCTATTCCAACAAGCGAACCGATGGCACACTCGGAGGATTTCGGACCTTTTGAAGAACCAGAGCAAGAAGCTGAAGTTTCACGGGGCTCCGGCGAAGGGATTGTCGCTACCTCGGAGGCCGTCGAACCCGAGGATCCGGCATCTCATGACAAGATCCTTGAAGAAGCATCGATTGCGGAGGCCGGAACATCCATCCCACTGAGTGAAGGCGCCGCTGAATTGCCGGCAGAAATAATGCAGCAGCCGTCCGAAGAAACCTCCGACGACGCGGTCTGCTCGCCTACAGTCACTGCCAAAATCCCAGAGGCGCCAGCAATCGAGTCAGCGGACTCAGAGATTGTCCCTTCCTCAGAAGAGTTCGCGACCGACGAACAGAGGATTTCGGACGAAGAGGAACCGGAGCCGACAGCTCTACCGGTTGTCGAGCCGGAAACTGCAGTTGCGAACGCTGAAGATGAAGACGTCATCCAGGATCGTTACACCAATGAAGTTGGTAAAGGAATTCAAGATCTGGAACCGGGTGCTCAGCTGGAGATGATTGCGGACTCTGAAGTTTCTGAACCCAAGGAAATGGACGAAGAAATGCTTGAGGTGCTCCCTCCCAAAACTGAGCCGGAACCTCCGGCTGCAGCCACTAAGGACCAAGCTGTTGAAGAGATTCACGACAAGGAACCGGTTAGGGAGCCAGAGGTCGTCACAGATTCTGAAGTTGCTGCCCCGACTGACCAAACTCCTGAAGATGCTGCGGAACCCGCTCGAACTGTTGAGGAGAAATCGTACGAGGTTCCTGCTGCAGAAATTCAAGTGGTTCCGGAAGCCATTACCCAACAAAAAGAGGTCGACTCGACAGAATCCGAGCCGTTCGAAGCGATGCCCGAGGCGACAACTATGCAAAAAGATCACAATTTTTCGGAAGAGGAAACGAAAGACCGTTTGTTGGAATATTCCCCGGCAGTGGGCGCGGCGATTGTTGGAGGCATGGCTATAAAAGGAGTGGAAGCACGTCACGAAGGGAAAGAGTTTGTTTCAGCGGAACTTCCTGAAGCCGATGAGTCACCCGTAGAATTGCGGCGTGGGATAGACGACGAGGCAAAGACTTTTGAGACGGCAAACGATGAAGAACTTCACCATGATCATATCAAAGCCCTGGAAGAGAGCATAATTCCTCAAAAGGATGCCGCTGAACCGGATGTTATTCCGGAACTCGATGTATTGGAAAAGTCAGCGGACATTGAACACGTCCCAGGTATTATCCTTTCAGTTTCTGTACCTAATTTTAGCCATGACTGGATCTACCGAAACGATCTCAGTGGAAGCAGTATCCCCTGCTGTTGGATTTGAGGATATTCCGGCCCATGAAGTACAGCTATTGGCAGCTTGCACTAATGACAGGTTGAACCAGAGACATCTGAGCGACGTGTACAGGTGGACACTCCAGTTGAAACCAAGCAAATCTCGACTGAGGTAAGCCTAGCAAATAACCTTTCTGAGGAGAAGATGGTTGAGCTTCCTGCGGTCTCAGAAGATGCCACCGCTGCCGACGAGTCTCCAGGCTCTGAGCCCGCTGGCGAAGGAATCGAAACCCCGATTGGCAAATTTGTTCAAGGGACGATGGCTCCGCCTTCCTCGCCATCCGTATCAAAATCTGTTCTCGAGGTTCCTTCTGGACTTATCGCGGCAAGTGTCCGTTCTCTCTCAAACGAAGGGCTCAATCAACTTGAGCCTGTCGAAGCAGAAGAGCAGACGGGAATGGAGGATCAGCCTGTTGTAGTAGATGATGTCTCGCCGGTACAGCCCCAGGAATCTGCCGCCAGAGAGGGCGAAACGATCAGGGAGCCTGCGTCTCTTGATACGGACGTCGTGGAGCCGGTTACGGAAAGGTCTGTGGTAGTTGGTGAAATTCCGACGCCCAAGGACGAGGACTCGCATGAAGCCATGGAAACAGCTGCGACTGGCTCCATCCCGGCTGTCCTAGCAGCTGGAACGATCGGTCTCGTTGCAACAGCAACTCAGCACAAACCATCCCAGCAAGAACCTGCGGACTCTGAAGAGGTTCCCCCTCTAATCCGAGTCGTCAGCCCCAATCCCCCATCTCTCGCTGTACAGGGTCCTTTCGTGGAACCTCTCAAACATCACATACAACCCGAAGAAATATCTCCAATTCTGCCTCCCCAGGATTCGCAAAAATTGTCCTCACCATTCTTCCCCGTCCCCGCCGAGCCAACTCGTCTACCTACTGGTCGGCCCTCGACAAGCTATTCGTGGATTGGCCACCTTTTCCAACCTATCAGCCCGGAAATTATCGAAGCCCAAAGAAGTGGTTGGGTTGCTGTTTCCACTGAGATCGTCAACGAGCCACCCGTGCGCCGGCACTCAAGCCGGTTGAAGAGGAGATTGAAACGCCTGAGTAGGACCGAGGGGACCGAGGGGACCAACCAGACTGAGACGGTTCTAAATCTGAATTCGAAAATTTCTAACGTTCCAGGCTTCGCACGACCCCCGTGGATGTGGGATCATGTGATGCAAATCGTATTTTTTTGGAGTTGGGTAAGAAACATTGCAGCTTTTCTTGGCCTTTTTGGTAAACGGAACAGGATATGAGATTAGCTTTTAGGTTATGCTATTAATAATATTTTAACGAGTTTTGGGTCACTTAATAAGTTTTGATTCTTGATGACGATGATTTGAGTGCAACTACCGAGAGGGGTACGTCCAATTGAGAAAATTATGGCGTCCCAAGACCTAACGCAAGTGTAGAAATTAAACTAGACGGCATGATTTTGGTGAGGAATGTCAGTTACTTCATACCCGTATTCCCAACTAATGAAGACGTAATATGATGCGTTCTACTAGCATGCCAATTACCCATCCTCGCAGACCAAATATCACTTTTTCCACCCAATCTTTTCAATCTCCTTTTTGCCCAACTGATGTTGACGCAAACGATCAGATATGACTTCGGCACACCACATCTCAAAAGGACTTTTTCCAATGGCTTGGTCCACTTGTACTCTCCCAAAAGTTCCTGATATTTGGTCGATCTAAGCAGGGAGAATGCACTGTTTCCTCAGTCCAGTTACCAAAATGGAAGAAACGATTCGAGCAATCGGAAAAATCATTCGGAGTCGGCAAGGTTTCTAGACATGCTCGTAATCCATCGCTGGGCTGATTCAAAGGATCTTTCGACCATTCTGCAACAAAAGCGTACAGTGCTGTCCCTTGCAATGCCCTACAATACCAAAAGCTCAATTGTCGATATGCCGAAACCATGCTGCCGTCCTCCATCTGATATAGGTTGGTCTGCACTGTTAGATTGATGGCAGGATCCAAATTTCGGGAGCCGCGATAATTTCATCGCGGTAACGATGACGCTTTGAGCGTGAAACGGTTCGAGATGGTCTGATATCAACTATCATGTCGCCAGGATTC
>Ga0335081_10012992_pt1 | contig 13475 bp, 15 predicted proteins | sample Lox_Sample_35_FD_206713 | JGI IMG/M metagenome (GOLD analysis project Ga0335081, IMG submission 206713) | Soil microbial communities from Loxahatchee National Wildlife Refuge, Florida, United States - Lox_Sample_3.5 | ecosystem: Environmental > Terrestrial > Soil > Wetlands | place: USA...
CGCGTCGAGTTCGCCGATCTGCAGAGCCTGCAGAACCCGATCCTGCCGCCGGAGCCGCGCCACTATGACTGACACCGCGAAGGTCGTGGTTCGCATCCTCCGCTCGCACCCGGAGCGCTGGGAGGAGTTCCAGGTCGAGAGGCGGCCGAACGCCAACGTCATCTCGGTGCTGATGCAGATCCAGCGCAACCCGGTGACGGCCGACGGCAAGAAGACCAGCCCGCCGGCGTGGGACGCCGCGTGCCTCGAGGAGGTGTGCGGTTCGTGCACGATGGTGATCAACGGCAAGGTGCGCCAGGCGTGCTCGGCCCTCATCGATCACCTCGAGCAGCCGATCACGCTGGCGCCGATGACCAAGTTCCCGCTGGTGCGCGACCTCGCCGTCGACCGGCAGCGGATGTTCGAGGCCTTGAAGCGGGTGAAGGCGTGGGTGCCGATCGACGGCACGTACGATCTCGGCCCCGGGCCGCGGCAGGCGTCGGAGGAGCAGGAGATCCGCTACGTGCTCTCGACTTGCATGACCTGCGGCTGCTGCCTCGAGGTCTGCCCGCAGGTCACCATGGCCGGCGGCTTCATGGGCGCAGCGGCCGTCTCGCAGGTGCGCCTGTTCAACTCGCACCCGACCGGCGAGATGAACGCCGGCGATCGCCTGCACGGCCTGATGGGCGCGGGCGGCGTCACCGACTGCGGCAAGGCCGCGAACTGCGTCGAGGCGTGTCCGAAGAGCATCCCGCTGACGTCGTCGATCGCTGAGATGGCGCGCGAGACCACCAGGCAGGCCTTCAGGGATTTCTTCTTCCGCGACGAGCGCAAGGGCGGCTCCGGCCCGGCAGGCTAAATAGAAATTCTTTGCTGCAGGGGGGTCCCGGATCGCGACCGGGGTGTCGCGTTTTGGGGCACCCCCGGTGACGTAAGTCATTGATTTTCTGTGTGTGCATCTTCGGCATGCGCATTGCGTCAAACACGGGTATGGACCCGTTCATCCAGTCCGTCTCCCAGACCGTCGCGCAAGACGTGCGGGGCCTGATGCACGCAACCCAGCTCGAAGAGCCGCAGCTCGAGGAGCGGCCGCCGCCGAACTGGCATTGGGGCATTCCGCTCGGCTTCGCTTCAATCGCCGCCGCCGGCACGCTGCTGATCGCCGCGGGCGGCGTGCAGCAGCAGGTGCGGGATCAGCAGCACCACGCGCGCCATCACCAGACCCAGATGCACAAGCACCGGCACAATCTGCAACCGCGGCCGGCGAACTAGACAACGCGCCAAGGAGGTGCTCCAGATCCACGCATGCCCAAGCCAGTGTTGACGCTGGTCAGCTATCGCGCGCGGCCCGGCAACGAGGAGGAGCTCGCGGGCGTCCTGCGCACGCACGTCGCGCGGTTGAAGGAGCTGGGGCTGATCGCCGATCGGCCGCACTTCGCCGCTGCGGACGGCGACAGGCCAGGGCAGTTCGTCGAGTGCTTCTGGTGGGCGCACGAGGGCGCCGAGGCGCTGGCGCGCGATCACAGCGAGGCGCAGGAGCTGTGGATGCGCGTGGAGGATCTGTGCGTTCCCGGCGGCGTGCAGCAGACGCGGCTCGACCCTCTGGACTGATCGATGCCCCTCCTGGTGCTTGCGCTGCTGGTCGCCGCGCCGCCCGGGACCATCGCGCCGTTGCGCCGCTCGTGCGCGAAGGGTGACACGCGGTCGTGCGCCGAGCTGGCGCGGCGGCTGCGCGCGGGCGATGGAGTGCCGCGCGATCTCCGCGAGGCGCTTTCAGTCGAGCAGGGCGGTTGCGAGGCGGGCGAGCCCGCGCTTTGCGTCGAAGCCGGGCGCGCGGTGCTGCGCGGCGAAGGCGTGAAGCCCGATGCGGCCAGGGCGCAGCAGCTGTTCGGCCGCGCCTGCAACGCGCGCTCGACGGCGGCGTGCCTCGACCTTGCGCTGATGTTCCAGAACGGCACCGGCGTCGCGCAGGACCCCGCGAGGGCCGTGCCGCTCTACGACAAGGCCTGCTCCGGCGGCGACCCCTACGCCTGCTCGCTGCTCGGCGACGCGCGCTGGCAGGGCATCGGCACGGCGAAGGACCCGCGGTCCGCCGAGCGAAGCTTTCGCCGCGCGTGCGAGCTCGAGCTGTTCTCCGGCTGCACCAAGCTCGCCGACCTGCTTCGGCTGCGCGGCGAGCCGGGCGCCGACGCGCTCTACCGGAAAGCCTGCGCGGCGGACGAAACCGACGCCTGCACCATCCTCGATCTCGCCAAGGGCTGCGAGGGCCGCGACGGCTGCCGCGACCTGGCCGACCTCTGCTCCGACTACCTCGCGGGCTACGGCGTGCTCGCCGAGCCGCGCCTCGCGCTCGAGGCGTGCGAGAAGGCCTGCAGCGGTGGCGCGGGCGAGGCTTGCGACAACCTCGCGGACATGTACGAAGAAGGCGAAGGCGTCGCGCTCGACCGGAAGCAGGCGGCTAGCCTCCGCCGCAAGGCCTGCGAGCTCGGCGATCGCGATGCCTGCGACGCGAGGGAGTAGCGGCGGGTCGGTCATGTGCCCGAGTGTGATGGGCGTCACCTTGACCATTCACGGCGCGGCACTCATCCTTGCTCGTTCTCCATGGACGCCGTCGACGAAATCCACCGCTGGCTCACCGAGCAGTCGCTCGCGGGCGTCGCCGCGGTCGTCGACGGCCGCATCGCCTACGCCAACGTGCGGCTGGCCGAGATGCTCGGTTGCTCCGTCGCGGAGCTCACCGGCATGCCCGTCGAGATGCTCATCGACGAGGAGCACCGGGTCGAGGTCATGCGGCGCATCGGCCAGCAGGCCGCAGGGGTGGAGCCGGAGATCCGCAGCTCGTTTCGCTTCCGCCGCAAGGACGGCCAGAGCCTGCCGGTCGAGGTCTACGGCAACCACGGCACCTTCCAGGGGCGGCCGGCGGCGATCGGCCTCTTCCTCGACCTCACCGAGCGCAAGCGGCTGGAGGCGCGCGCCCGCGCCGCCGACGAGAAGTACCGCGCCATCTTCGAGAACGCGGTCGAGGGCATCTACCAGACAGGCATCGACGGATCGGTGCTGCGGGTGAACCCGGCGATGGCGCGCATCTTCGGCTTCGCCAGCGCGCGTGAGCTGTCGGAGCTGCCGCCCGAGGCGGTGCACCAGTTCTACGTCGAGCCCGAACGATGGCGCGAGTTCCGCAGGCTGGTCGAGCACCAGGGCGCGATCGTCGGCTTCGAGTCGCAGGTGCGGCGGCGCGACGGCAGCGTCATCTGGATCAGCGAGAACGCCCGCGCCCTGCGCGACAAGCGAGGCATGCTGCTCGGCTTCGAGGGAACGGTGGTGGAGATCACCGCGCGCAAGCAGGCCGAGGAGGCGCTGCGCTTCTCCGAGGAGCGCTACAAGCTGGCCGCGCTCGGCGCCAACGACGCGCTCTGGGACTGGGACGTGCCCGCTGACCGCTTCTACGTCAGCGACCGCTGGGCGGAGATGATCGGCTTCGACCCGGCCGAGATCGGCAGCCGTCCCGCCGACTGGATGACGAGGGTGCATCCGGACGATCGCCGGCGACTCCTGCTGCAGATCAGCGAGCACCTCAAGGGCGCGAGCAAGCACCTCGAGATCGAGTATCGCCTGCAGCACCGCAGCGGCGCCTTCCGCTGGATGCTGATGCGCGGCGTGTCGGTGCAGAACGCGAAGGGCGAGGTCATCCGCGTGGCCGGCTCGCAGACCGACATCACCGCGCGCAAGCACGCCGAGGACCAGCTTCGCCACGACGCGCTCCACGACGCGCTCACCGGCCTGCCCAACCGCGCGCTGTTCATGGACCGGCTCGGCCAGGCGCTGGCGCGACTGCAGGGCCGCGGCGACCGCTTCAGCGTTCTCTTCATCGACCTCGACCGCTTCAAGGTCATCAACGACAGCCTCGGCCACACCGCCGGCGACGGGCTGTTGCGGCAGACCGCGGAGCGGCTGCTCAAATGCGTGCGGCCGGAGGACACCGTGGCGCGGCTCGGCGGCGACGAGTTCACCGTGCTGCTCGAAGGCGGCGAGGCCACTGATTTCGCCGCCCGCATCCAGCGCGAGCTGTCGAAGCCGCTCATGCTGTCCGGGCAGGAAGTGGTCATCACGCCCAGCATCGGCATCGCCCACGGCCGGCTGCACTACGAAACGGCCGAGGAGATCCTGCGCGACGCCGATCTCGCCATGTACCGCGCCAAGTCGCGGGGGCGGGCGGGGCACGCCGAGTTTGACCCGGCGATGCACAAGAGCGCGGTGGCGGTGCTGCAGCTCGAATCGGACCTGCGGCGCGCCGTCGAGCGAAACGAGCTGGTGCTCTATTACCAGCCGGTGGTCTCGCTGCAGACGGGGCAGATCGCGGGCTTCGAGGCGCTGGTGCACTGGAAGCACCCGCAGCGCGGGCTCCTGCGGCCGCTGGAATTCGTGCCGCTCGCGGAAGAGACCGGCCTCGTGGTGCCCATCGGCGAGTGGGTGCTGCGCGAGGCGTGCCGGCAGACGCGCGAGTGGCAGCAGCGCTACTCGCCGCTGCTCACCGTCGGCGTGAACCTGTCGGTGCGGCAGTTCCTCAACCAGGACGTGGTCGACTCGGTGGCCAGAGCGCTGGCCGACTCGGGCCTGCCGCCGCGCACGCTGCGGCTCGAGCTCACCGAATCCATGCTGATGGACAACGCGCCGCGCGCCGCCCAGCTGCTCGCGGAATTGCGCGCGCTCGGCATCTCGCTCGACCTCGACGACTTCGGCACCGGCTACTCGAGCCTCAGCTACCTGCACAACTTCCGCCTCGACACGCTCAAGATCGACCGCAGCTTCCTCGCCGGCAACTGGGAGATCGTCACCGCCATCGTCAACCTCGCGCGCGGCCTGCGGCTGACGCTCATCGCCGAAGGAGTGGAGAACGACGCGCAGCTCGAGCAGCTGCGGCGGCTCGGCTGCGAGTACGGGCAGGGCTACCTCTTCGGCAGGCCGCTCACCGCGGCCGACATGGAAGAAATGCTGCGCGCCCGCGAGACGCCGCGGTTCGTCGCGCGCGCCTGAAGGTGCGTGCGGGTAGGTTTTGTGGCCCGCGGCCGTGGGCGCTGTATTCTTTCGCACGGACTGTTCCGCATGGCGCTCCCGGCTGACGACCAGCTGCAACTGCTCATCGAGAAGTCGTCCGAGGGCGGCGTCTACGTCCTCGACGGCGAGCGGATGCTGTGGATCGACATCGCCCGCGCGCAGGCGCTGGGGCTGACCGCGGCGACGCTGCAGCACGTGGCCGTCGACGTGACCGAGCGGGTGCGCGAGGAGGTGGCCGCGCGCGCCGAGGCGTCGCGGCGGGCGAGCGAGAAGCTGCTCCACGACGCGTTTCACGACTCGCTCACCGGCCTGCCCAACCGCGCGCTGTTCATGGACCGGCTGTCGCACCGGCTGGCGCTGGAGAAGCGGCGGCCGACCTCGACGTTCTCGGTGCTGTTCCTCGACGTCGATCGCTTCAAGGTGATCAACGACAGCCTCGGCCACGTCCGCGGCGACGAGCTCCTCATCCAGATCGGCAAGCGGCTGCAGGAATGCCTGCGGCCCGGCGACACGGTGGCGCGGCTGGGCGGCGACGAGTTCACCATCCTCATCGAGGACGTGCCCGGTCCGGCGGACGCGCGCAAGGTGGCCGACCGCGTGCAGGACATGCTGCGCGCGCCGTTCGTGCTCAGCGGGCAGGAGGTGTTCAGCGGCGTTTCGATCGGCATCGCGCACGGCCACGCCGGATACCTGCGTCCGGAGGACATCCTGCGCGACGCCGACACCGCGCTCTACCGCGCCAAGGGCGCCGGCCGCGGCCGCTGGGTGGAGTTCGACAGCAGCATGCACGACCGCGCCGTCGAGCTCTTGCAGCTCGAGACCGACCTGCGCCGCGCGCTCGAGCGGCGCGAGTTCCTGCTGCACTACCAGCCGGTGGTGTCGCTTTCGACCGGCCAGATCGCCGGAGCCGAGGCGCTGGTGCGCTGGATGCACCCCGAGCGCGGCCTGGTGCCGCCCAACAGCTTCATTCCGCTCGCCGAGGAGACCGGGCTCATCGTCGGCATCGGCGAGTGGGTGCTGCGCGAGGCGTGCCGGCAGCTGCGCGCGTGGCAGGAGCGGCTGCAGCGGCCGCACCTCGAGATTGGCGTGAACCTGTCGTCCAAGCAGTTCCAGGCGCCCGGGCTGGTGCAGGTGGTGGTGCGCGTGCTCAGCGACACCGGCCTTTCGCCGCGCTCGCTGCGGCTCGAGGTCACCGAGTCGCTGCTGATGGACAAGCACCCGCACATCGCCGACACCATGACCGAGCTGCGCGCGATGGGCGTGCGCATCGACCTCGACGACTTCGGTACCGGCTACAGCTCGCTCAGCTACCTGCACCAGTACCCCATCGACACCTTGAAGATCGACCGCAGCTTCGTCGCGCGCATCGGCGAGACCGAAGAGGGCGTGGAGATCGTGCACACCATCCTGTCGCTCGCGCAGAGCCTCGACATGGACGTGGTGGCCGAAGGGGTCGAGACCGAGCACCAGCTGCAGATGCTCCGCCAGCTCCACTGCGGGTTCGCCCAGGGGTATCACCTGAGCCGCCCGGTCGAGGGGGGAGCGTTCGAAGCGCTTTTGTCGCAGGGCAAGACGTGGAATGCGGATCGTGGTACGTAGCCGCGCGTGAAAATCCACGAATATCAGGCCAAGGAAATCCTGCGGCAGTACGGCGTCGCGGTGCCGCGGGGCAAGCTGGTCAATTCGGCCGCAGAGGCGGTGGCGGCGGCGAAGGAGTTCCAGCCGCGCATCAGCGTGGTGAAAGCGCAGATCCACGCCGGCGGCCGCGGCAAGGGCGGCGGCGTGAAGCTGGCGAAGACGCCGGAGCAGGCGGGCGAGCTGTTCAGCCAGATCATGGGCATGCAGCTCGTCACCCACCAGACGGGGCCGCAGGGGCAGAAAGTGCGCCGCGTCTACGTCGAGGAAGGCAGCGACATCGCGCGCGAGCTCTACCTCGGCATCACGCTCGACCGCGCCAGCGGCCGCAACACGTTCATGGCCTCCTCCGAAGGCGGCATGGAGATCGAGGAGGTCGCCGCGAAGCACCCGGAGAAGATCCTGCGCGCGAGCGTGGACCCGGTGGTGGGGCTCGCGGGCTACCAGGCGCGCGATCTCGCGTTCGGGCTCGGCCTGTCGGGCCCGGCGGTGAACAGCTTCGTGAAGTTCGCGACGGCCATGTACAAGGCGTACGAGGCGACCGACGCCTCCATCGTCGAGATCAACCCGCTGGTGGTGACGAAGCAGGGCGAGGTCCTCGCGCTCGATGCGAAGATCAACTTCGACGACAACGCGCTCTTCCGCCACAAGGACCTGGCGGCGCTGCGCGACGCCGACGAGGAAGACCCGCGCGAGGCGCAGGCCAAGGAGCACGACCTCAGCTACGTGGGCCTGTCGGGCAACATCGGCTGCATGGTCAACGGCGCGGGCCTGGCCATGTCGACCATGGACATGATCAAGCTCGCCGGCGGCCAGCCGGCGAACTTCCTCGACGTCGGCGGCGGCGCCGATGAAGCGAAGGTGACGGCGGCGTTCAAGCTGCTGCTCGCCGATCCGCAAGTGAAGGCCGTGCTGGTGAACATCTTCGGCGGCATCATGAAGTGCGACGTCATCGCGGGCGGCATCATCGCGGCGGCGAAGCAGGTCCACCTCGACCGGCCGCTGGTGGTGCGCCTCGAGGGCACCAACGTCGAGCAGGGGAAGGCGCTGCTGGCGTCGAGCGGCCTTTCGATCATCCCGGCCGACGACCTGGGCGACGCGGCTCGCAAAGCGGTGAAAGCAGCCGGCTGATGGGGCTCGTGTCCGCCATCTTCCGCAACGTGCTGGGCAAGCCCGGCGCGTCCGACTTCCGCGACAGCGCGGAGCACTTCGTGAAGGTGCTGCGCGAGCACGGCATCTCGCTGACGTTTGCCAAAGACGAATTATACTACGTAGACAATCTGGCGGAGCGGCTCGCCGGGCACAACGAGTACCGAGACGCGCTCGGCTGCTGGCTGGGCGAGGTCATCGTGCGCAACTGGCCCAGCGCCGAATGGGTCCCCGGCCACGCCCTGGGGCCGGCGGTGCGGGTGAACGGCAAGCACGTGTTTCCCATGGGCTGGGTCTACCGCCGCGCCGACGGCGGGCCGGCCGAGAGCATCGCGAAGAAGCTGAACAAGGAACTGGGCTACCCCGAAGACCTCGAAAAGCTGCGGGCGTTCACAGACAGCGGAGAGCGGGCATGAGCATCCTCGTCGACAAGGACACGCGCGTCGTTTGCCAGGGCATCACCGGCAGCGCGGGTTCGTTCCACTCGAAGCAGATGCTGGCGTACGGCACCAACCTCGTCGCCGGCGTCACGCCCGGCAAGGGCGGCACGAAGTTCGAGGACAAGGTGCCGGTGTTCGACACGCTCCAGCAGGCGGTGCGCGAGACGCGCGCCAACGCGAGCGTGGTGTTCGTGCCGCCGCCGTTCGCGGCCGACGCCATCCTCGAGGGCGTCGACGCCGGCCTGCCGCTCATCGTCGCCATCACCGAGGGCATTCCCACCGCCGACATGGTCAAGGTGAAGCGCGCCATGGCCGGCTCGGCCACGCGGCTCATCGGGCCCAACTGCCCGGGCATCATCACGCCGGGCGAGTGCAAGATCGGCATCATGCCCGGCCACATCCACAAGAAGGGCCGCATCGGCATCGTCAGCCGCTCGGGCACCCTGACCTACGAAGCGGTGCACCAGGTCACGCAGCTCGGCATGGGGCAGTCGACCGCGGTCGGCATCGGCGGCGACCCGGTGCACGGCCTGAACTTCGTCGACTGCATGAAGCTGTTCGCGGCCGACCCGGAGACCGACGCGGTCATCCTCATCGGCGAGATCGGCGGCGGCGAGGAGGAGGATGCCGCCGCGTGGATCAAGGCGAACTACCGCAAGCCGGTGGTCGGGTTCATCGCCGGCGCGACCGCGCCTCCGGGCAAGCGCATGGGGCACGCGGGCGCGATCATCTCGGGGGGCAAGGGCACCGCGCAGGACAAGTTCCGCGCGCTGCGCGAGGCGGGCGTGCACATCGCGGCCGGCCCGCACGAGCTCGGTTCCACGCTGAAGTCCGTGCTGAAGAAGTGACCACCGCTCCGGCGCTCGAAGCCCGCGGGCTCTCCAAGTCGTACCGCACGCCCGGCGGCGGCCGCCTCGTCGCCGTCGACGAGCTGAGCTTCGAGGTGAAGCCGGGCGAGATCGTCGGCATCCTCGGGCCGAACGGCGCTGGAAAGACCACCGCGCTGCAGCTCTCGCTCAGGCTGCTGCACGCCGACGCGGGTGAGTCGAAGCTGTTCGGGCTCGACCCGGAAGACCTCGCCGCGCGGCGCAAGGTCGGCTATGCGCCGGACGCGCCGCTGTTTCCCCGAGCGCTCACCGGCATGCAGGTGCTGCACTTTCACGGCGACCTGCTCGGGTTGGACCGGGCGAGAGCGAGCACATTGGTCGACCAGCTCGATTTCGGCGAGGCGTCGCGCCGGCAGACGGCCACGTACTCGCGCGGCCAGCTGCAGCGGCTGGGGCTGGCGCAGGCGCTCCTCGGCGAGCCGGATCTCCTGCTGCTCGACGAGCCGACGGCCGGCCTCGATCCGGCGGGCGTGGCGCAGGTGCGCGACATCCTCACCGGGGTGCGGGCGCGGGGCGGGGCGGTGCTGCTCAACTCGCACCTCTTGTCGGAGGTGGAGCGCGTCTGCGACCGCGTGCTGTTCATGAAGAACGGCCGCTGCCTGCACACGCACGACGTGCGCACCGGCGGCCACCGCGTCGAGGTGCGGCTGGCGAATGCCGGGCAGATCGCGGTGCGCCTGCGCGAGAGGATGCCCGACGGCGCCGTCGACGGCGATCGCTTCCGCATCCCGGTGGCGGGCGCCGACGTGGTGCCACCGCTGGTGAAGCAGCTGGTGGAGCTGGGCGCCGAGATCGTCGAGGTCAAGCTCGGCGGCGCCGAGCTCGAAGAGCTGTATCTGACACTGGTGGAGGGGCGCCAATGAGCCCGTCCACGGTGGTCGCAATCGCGACGGCGCGGCAGCGCGGGCTGATGCCGCTCACGCTCATCGTCGTGGCCGTGCTGCTCCTGCTCGCGCTGCGATCGGACCCCGAGGCTGGCACGCAGGTGTTCAGCGGGCTGTCGGGCGCGTGGTTCGTGGTGCTGACGCTGGTGGTCGGCGCGGGATTGCTCTCCGAGGAGATCGAGTCCGGCCACGCTCAGCTCGTGCTCCTGCGGCCGCTCACGCGCGCGCAATGGGTGGCAGGCCGCTTCGCGGGGGCAGCGGCGATCGTGACCGCGGCCGGGGCCGCCGCGTGGGTCCTGGCGTTCGCGATGGCGGTGGCGCGCGGCGAGCCGCTGCTGCTCGGTGCACGGCTGGCGGTGCTGCCGCTCGCGCTGGTGCAGGCGTTCGCGTGGCTGTCGGTGTTCTGCGTGGTCGGCGCGGTCACTCCGGGGTGGAGCAACGTCGGGCTCGTGGCGGTGGCCTACGTCGGCTGGAAGGTTCTCAAGTTCACCGTACCCCTCGCCCTGCGCCAGCCGGACCTCGCGCCGGTGCTCGAGACCATCGACCACTACTGCGGACCGCAGGATTCGATGGGCACCGCGATGCAGATCGCCCGGGGCGAGCGGCTGGTCGTCTCGCCGGCGCTCTGGAACCTGTTCGGCATGGCGGCTGCCTGGCTGGGTACCGTGGAGCTCTTCAAGCGCCGGGAGCTGGCGAGGAGGCGGGCGTGAACCAGCGGGAAACGCCGCGATTCCTGTATCCGCTGACGGCCGTGCTGGGGCTCCTGTGGGCCCTCGCCCACGTGCTCGGCCGCTGAGCTTCAGCGGGCTTGACGCGGACGGTCCAAACCGTGTAAAGAAGCGCGCTTTTTCGAAGGAGCTCCGCAAATGGCCGTCGTACTTCGTCTCGCCCGCCGGGGTGCAAAGAAAGCGCCCTTTTATCATGTCGTTGCTACCGATTCGCGCAACCCGCGGGACGGGAAGTTCAACGAAGAGATCGGCACCTGGGATCCGAACCTGACCAAGGTGACGCTGAAGCAGGACCGCCTCGAGCACTGGCTCAAGGTGGGCGCGCGCCCGAGCGCCACGGTCGCCCAGCTGATCAAGCTGGCGAAGAAGACCGCGACCAAGGCGTAGGCCGTGGAACGCCTCGCCGTCGGCAAGGTGGCGAGGGCCCACGGGGTCCGCGGGCGCGTGCTGATCGCGCCGTACCATGCGGGCTCGGAGTCTCTGGGCAAGGTCCGGCGGCTCTGGCTCGGCGGGGGCGAATATGAGGTGGCCCGGGCCGAGCAGGCGAACCTGGGTTGGCTCGTGACGCTGAAGGGCGTCGACGATCGCGACCAGGCCGATGCGCTGCGCGGACAGGAGGTGAAGGTCGATCGCGCCGAGCTGCCACCGCCGGGCGAGAACGAGATCTACGCGATCGACCTGGTGGGTTGCGAGGTGGTGGACGGGCAGGGCGTGAAGAGGGGCGTGGTGGAGGACATCGAGGAGGCCGGCCCGCAGGACCTCTTGCGCCTCACGGACGGCGCGCTGGTGCCGATGGGGCTGGTGAAGGAAGTGTCGCAGGATGGGCGCAGGATCGTCATCGACGCGCCCGAAGGGTTGTTCGAGCTGGAGGAGCCGGCTTCGCCGGCGACGGGCGGAGCGCGAAAGCGCGGAGCATTGGAGGAGGAGCCGGCTGCGGGCGGAGCCCGGAGGGCGCAGCATCCAACGGAGGAGTGAGTCGTGCTGTCGGTGGAAGTGCTCACGCTGTTTCCGCGCATGGTCAAGGCGCCGCTGGAGGAGAGCATCCTCGGCAAGGCGCAGCAGGCCGGGCTCGTGCGCGTGACGGTGACCGACATCCGCGAGTACGCCGAAGGCAGGCACCGGGTCACCGACGACGTGCCGTACGGCGGCGGGGCCGGCATGGTGATGAAGCCGGAGCCGCTGGTGGCGGCCATCGAGGATGCGAAGAAGCGCGAGCCGTCCGGGCGCGTCGTGCTGCTCAGCCCGCAGGGCCGGCGGTTCACGCAGGCGATCGCGCAGGAGTACGCCGCGCGCCCGCTGATCCTGGTCTGCGGCCGCTATGAAGGGGTCGACGAACGCGTGCTCCGGTGGATCGACGAGGAGCTCTCGCTGGGCGACTTCGTGCTCACCGGCGGCGAGGTGGCGGCGCTGGCGGTGGTCGAGGCCGTGGCGCGGCTCGAGCCGGGCGTCCTCGGCAACGCCGACAGCCCCAGGCACGAGAGCTTCGGCGCCGCGGGCCTGCTCGAAGGCCCCCAGTACACCCGGCCGGCCGAGTTTCGCGGCCTGAAAGTGCCCGACGTCCTCCTTTCGGGCGATCACGCGAGGATCGCGCAATGGCGTCACGAGCAGGCGTTGTCGCGCACCCGCGAGCGCAGGCCCGATTTGCTCTCGCAAAAGGCTTGACGGAGACGAGATTTCAGGCGACCTGTAAAAGGCCGCAGGAAGAAGGGTAACGAGATGCGTTCGAAGGCGATCGAGCTGGTGGAGCAGCGCAACGTGAAGCCGGAAGTGCGGGGAGCCATCCCCGAGTTCCGCGTCGGCGACACCGTGCGCGTGCACACGAAGATCAGCGAAGGCGACAAGGAGCGAATCCAGATCTTCGAGGGCGTGGTCATCCGCCGCAAGAAGGGGCACGCCAACACCACCTTCACCGTCCGCAAGATGAGCTACGGCGTGGGCGTGGAGCGCATCTTCCCGCTCTACTCGCCGCGCATCGATCGCATCGAGGTCGTTTCCAGCGGCAAGGTGAAGCGGGCGCGGCTGTTCTACCTGCGCGAGCTGCAGGGCAAGGCGGCGCGCCTCAAGAACGCGGAAGAGGGCGGCGCTCCGCAGCAGTAACGCGACAGGGGGCGAGGCGAAGTGCAGCTCACCGAGCTGCTGTATCAGAAGGTCAAGGACCTCGCCGGCCCGGGGCAGTTCACGCTCAAGCCGGGGTACGTCGCGGTCGTCTCCAGGGCGGCCTCGCTGCGCGCGGCGGTGGTCGCGCCGCTGTGCCCCGCGCCCGACGACCAGAAGAAGCTCGCCGACGGCGGCTCGACCAGCGGCGTGCGGGTGGGCGTCGGGCTCATCGGAGGCGACGGCACGCCGTACCGGCTGCTGCGCGAGATCGGCGGCAGCCGCCAGCTGCTCAGGTTCGACCGCGGCCTCAGCAAGTACAACCCGCTCACCGAGGATCAGCTCGAGATCGATTCGTTCCTGCGCGTCGAGTGCGGCATGCCTCCGTCCGACGCGTACACCTCGTTCTTCGTGCTGGAGGTGAACGAGCTGCCTTCGCTGCGCGGCAAGGCGGCGGCGGCGGCGAACGAGGCGTACCTCGACCAGCCGCGGGTCAAGGCGCTCAAGGAAGAGCTCGAGCTGACGAAGAAGTTCGAGGGCATGCAGGACCGGCTGTTCAAGGTGGCGCAGCGGCTGCACGACCTGCAAGGGCTCAAGGAGCGGCTCGACGAGGCGAAGGCTGGC
>Ga0335081_10012993_pt1 | contig 13473 bp, 11 predicted proteins | sample Lox_Sample_35_FD_206713 | JGI IMG/M metagenome (GOLD analysis project Ga0335081, IMG submission 206713) | Soil microbial communities from Loxahatchee National Wildlife Refuge, Florida, United States - Lox_Sample_3.5 | ecosystem: Environmental > Terrestrial > Soil > Wetlands | place: USA...
CAAACGGAACCCGCCGCCGGAGGAGGAGCGCAAGAAGATGTGGCCGCCGTTCGATGCGGGCGTCGAGGCGCGGCGCATCGTATGGGGGCTGTCGGAGGCCGCGCTCGAGGAAGCGGCGCTCGGCGCCCGCGCCGCCGCCCGGGCTGAAGGAGAGGCGGCGGGCGAGGGGCGGGAGCCCGAGGCCGAACTCGCGGGCGACGATGCGCTGGCGGCGGCGGCGCAAAAACCTGACACGCCGCTGTGGCCGGAGCACGAGATGACGGCGCTGTCGCGCTACGAGGCTTCGATCGAGCGCGCGCTCGCGCGCGCGAGCGCCACGCTCGACAAATTGCAGCAGCGCCGGAAGTCGGAGGCGGAGCCTGCGGGCGCGGCCGAGCCATCGCCGCCGCTCTCGCGCCAGCAGCGCCGCGCCGCCGCGCGTCATGCCGCCGACAAAGGCAAATCTGCGGAACGAACCCAATTTGCCGGGCCGCCGGCCGCTCCGCGGCAGGCGCAAAACGGCGGACACGGCGCCGCGCCGCCTGCCTAGCTCGTCATGCGCGGGCTCGTCCCGCGCTTCCACGGGTTCTCTGCTGCGAAATCACACGTGGATGGCCGGGACAAGCCCGGCCATGACGGGAGGGGAATGTGCGAGGCGGAAGTGCGTCCTTCGACTGCGCTCTCCTTCGCCAAGCTCAGGATCGCTCCGCTCAGGATGAGGAAGTTTGGTGGAAGCTGAAAGAAGAGTCCTCATCCTGAGCGTAGGCCCGAAGGGCCGAAGTCGAAGGACGCAACGTTTCCCGCGCAATGACAGCGATGGGCCGCCGGGAAAACGTGATCGCGCGCCGGAAGCTAAGGTCTGGCGCCCGATCTTTCGTCCGGTATGATGCGCACGAGATAGGGAGGCACGGCATGACAATGAAGCAATATTGCGATGGCGGCGAGGCGATCCTCGAGGCGTTTCGCGCGCTCGGGACCGATTACATCATGTCGTCGCCGGGCTCGGAATGGTCGCCCGTGTGGGAGGCCTTGGCGCGCCAGAAGGTGAACCAGAAACCGGGTCCGCAATATTTCGAATCCTGGCACGAGACGCTCGCCGTCGACATGGCGATGGGTGCGACGCAAATCACCGGCAAGCCGCAAGCCGTGCTGCTGCATGCCGGCGCGGGCCTCTTGCAAGGCACCGCCGGTCTGCATTCGGCCGTCTTGGCCGAAGTGCCGATGGTGATCCTCTCCGGCGAATCCTTGACCTTCGGCGAGAACCCGCAGCTCGACATCGAGGGCCAGTGGTACCGCAGCCTCAGCATCATTGGCGGGCCGCAGCGCCTGGTCGAGCCCGTGACCAAGTGGGCAACGCAGGTCACGAGCTCGTGGACGCTTTATGAGAGCATCATCCGGGCGACCGAATTCGCGCAGAGGACGCCGGCGGGCCCGGTCTATCTCAACGTGCCGCTCGAGACCATGCTGCACGAATGGACGCCGCCGGCGGAGCGCCGCACCATTCCCGCGCCGCCCAAGACGCAGGCGAAGCCCGCCGATGTCGAGCGCATTGCCCGGCTCGTGGCGAACGCGAAGAACCCGGTCATCCTTGCCGACAATGCCGGCCGCGATCCGAAATCCTTCGCGGCGCTCGTCGAGCTTGCCGATCTTCTCGGCGCGCCGGTCGGGCAGCGCGGCGCGTCCTACGCCAATTTCCCCAAGAACCATCCGATGCATCTCGGCTACCGCATCGACAAGTACATCAAGGATGCCGACGTGGTGCTGCTCGTGTGCTGCCGCGCGCCGTGGTATCCGCCGTCGAAGAAGCCGACCTCGGGCAAGATCGTCGCCATCGACGAGAATCCGTTGAAGGGCTCGATGGTCTACCAGACGCTGATGGCCGACGAATATCTCGAGGGCGAGGTGTGCACCTCGCTGAAGCTTCTGGCCGACGCGTGCCGTTCGGCCGGCGTCACGGCGCAAAAGAATGCCGAGCGCCACGGGCGCTGGCATAAGGAGCACGACCAGATCGTCGCATCCGAACTTGACGCCGAAAAGAAGGCGGCGGCCGCGAGCAACGGCGGCGGCATCCATCCGCTCGCCTTGATCGGCGCGATGCGCGATTACATGCCGGCCGACACGATCTATGTCGAGGAGACGATCACTCACTCGCAGCCGTTGCAGCAGCATTTGCCGTGGACGCAGCCGCAAAGCTATTTCCGCGTCGGCGGCGGGCTCGGCCAGGGCACCGGCTACGCGCTCGGTGTCAGGCTCGCCTCACCGAAGCGCCCAGTGGCGCTCGTCGTCGGCGACGGCTCGTTCCTCTACAACCCCATTGTCCAGGCCTTGGGCGCCTCTCGCGGCAACAATTTGCCGGTCATGATCTTCGTCATGAACAACCGCAAATACGCCGCCATGCAGAAGGGCCACCTGCACCATTATCCCGATGGCGTGGCGATGGGCGCCGACATGTATCACGGCGTCCATATCGACGGGCCGGACTATGCCGAGCTGGCCAAGCCCTTCGGCCTCACCGGTCAGAGGGTCGAGAAGGTCGGCGAGTTGAAGGGCGCGATCGAGAACGGCCTCAAGTCCGTGAAGGACGGCAAGACCGCGATCCTCAACGTCTGCCTGACGCAGTAGGGGCGGACCAAGCAAACGAACCTCGTCATGGCCGGGCTTGTCCCGGCCATCCACGAGTGTTTTGGCCGGAAGAGAACCTGTGGATCCCGGCACGGAGGCCGGGCATGACGATTAAACAACAGTCATGTGTAAAATAATGTGATTGACTCTAAATCTACGTAGATTACTCTTCAACCACAGCGCCGATTTGAGCTTTCAGCTTGCGGGCGCTTTAGAAATCCGGCTAAAGCGATCGGGTCCGCCCGTGCGCGTTGAGCCGGGCGGATTTTTTGTGGGATCGTCGATGCCCGAAGCAGCGCACACACACGAGCCCGACGCCGCCGCTCTTGCGGCGCGCTTCGGGCATTTGGCCGGCGAGGCGCTGCTGCGCCCGATGCTCGACGAGTTCCGCGGCCGCATCTGCCTCGTCTCTTCGTTCGGCGCCGAGGCCGCGGTGCTCCTGCACATGGTGGCGGGGCTCGATCGCGACACGCCCGTCCTCTTCCTCGACACCCAAAAACATTTTCCGGAGACGCTCGCCTATCGCGACACGCTCGTGGCGCAGCTCGGATTGAACGACGTGCGCTCGCTCGCGCCCGACGCCGATGCGGTGAAGGCGCGCGATCCCGACGGCACGCTGTGGAGCCGCAATCCCGACGCCTGCTGCGCGCTGCGCAAGGTCGTGCCCTTGAACCGCGCACTCTCGGGCTTCTCGGCGTGGATCTCGGGGCGGAAGCGCTTCCACGGCGGCGAGCGCCGGGCCCTCCCGGTGATCGAGCCCGATGGCCCGCGCGTGAAGCTCAATCCCCTGGCGACGTGGAGCTCGGAGCAGATCGGCTGCGAATTCGAGACGCGCGGTCTCCCGCCGCACCCGCTCACGGCGCAAGGCTATCGCTCGATCGGCTGCGCGCCATGCACGGTGCCGGGCGCGCCCGCCGCCGATCCGCGCGCCGGGCGCTGGGCCGGGCTCGACAAGACCGAATGCGGCATCCACGAATCCTGGATGTCGTCCGGCCTCTGACCTACCATCACCCGGCGATGGACGATTATCTCCATTATCTCGCGCGCACCGAGGCGGCGCACCTCGCGCGCTGCACCACGTGCGGCAAATGCGTCGAGGCGTGCCCGACGGCAACGCTCGCCGGCCTCGACAAGGGCCGCGCGATCGAGATTGCCGCGGGCTTGCGCGCCTTGACCGAAGGCGGCGCGTCGGACGAAGCCGCGCGCTGGGTCGAGGCATGCAACGGCAGCGCGCAATGCAGCGCCGCCTGCCCCGAAGGCATCAACGTGCGCCAGTGGGTCTCGGTCGAGCGCATGCGTAAGCGGCTGGCGAAAGCCGAGTCCGAGCGAGCGGATGCCGCGCGCCGCCGCTTCCGCACCATGTCGCATTCGGTGCGGCTGCTCTCGAGCATGCAAGCGCCGTCGGAGACGCTCGCCCGCGTCAACCGGCAGGAGCGCGCGGGCGCGGTCGACTTCGTCTTCTATACCGGCTGCAACGTGTTGCGCACGCCGCACCTTGTCTTCAATGTCATGGACATATTGGAGACGCTCGGCCTCACCTACGAGGTGATGGGCGGGCCCGGCCATTGCTGCGGCGTCTATCATTTCCACGAGGCCGATCTCGGCACCTACGCCAAGGTGGCGGGCCACACTTACGACGCCTTCAAGCGCGTCGAGGCGAAGCGCGTCCTCTCCTGGTGCCCGTCCTGCACCAAGCAGTTCGGCGAGAACTGGCACGACTATGCCAAGCCCGAGTTCGAGTTCGGCCACATCGCCAAGTTCTTCGTGGAGATCCTGCCCGACCTCCAGGCGAAATTCCGCGCCGACCTGCCGCGCCAGCGCGTCGCCATCCACGAGCACGAAGGCATCGCCGGCGTGCCCGAAAGCGTGCGCGCGCTCATGGCGGCGATCCCCAATGTCGATCTCGTCGAAATCCCGCAAGAGCGCGGCTTTGGCTACACCTGCGGCGGGCCGGCGGCGCGCCATCCCGAGCACGAGCGCGCGCTCCACGCGCGCGTCGCCGAAAGCGCGGCCGCGGCCGGGGTCGACGTGCTGGTGACGCTTTACCACGCCTGCCACCGCGCGCTTTCGGGCGCCGAGGCGCACCATCCATTTGCGGTGAAGAACTTCACCGACCTTCTTGCCGAGGCGATGGGCGCGGGCGGGCGGCACGACTATTACAAGCAGTACAAGCGCGGCGGCGAGATGGACGAGGCGATCGCCGCGGCGAGCTCGTATCTTGCCGAGAACGGCGTGGCGCTCGATCAGGCGACGGTTGCGGCCTTGACCGCCGAGATCTTCAACGAGACCGGGATCTCAGGCGACCGCGCGCGCTTCCAATCCTCCCTCGCCGCTCTCGCGTCGTCTTAGAGACCGCCCCGACAGTGTGAAGCGAAACCCTCTCCCCTCCGGGGAGAGGGCAGCACGGCGCGGAGCGTCGGGCGGGTGAGGGGGCAATCGCTCAGGCGCCCGTCGCGTATTCCCCCTCACCCGACCCTCTCCCCGGAAGGGAGAGGGTTTCTGTGGGCACGCGGATGATGAGCGCCTACCGCAGCGCGAAGCGCGGGTCGGCGGCCGGGATCGTCGTCTCCGGCAATCCCAACTCGGCGCGCACGATGTTGGCGCCGCGCACGATCGCGACCATCTTGTAGAAGGCGTGCGTGCGGCTCATGCCTTGCCGGCCGAAGCCGCAATCGGAGCTGAGCACAAGCCGCTCGGGCCGGACATGCTTCATGGCCGCGCGGATCAGCGCCGCCACATCTTCCGGCCGCTCGACCTGAAGCTGGCGGTGGCTCGCGACGCCGATGCAGATCTTGGTCGTGCCGCCGATCGCCGCCGCGATCTCGGCCAGTTCGGCGCCGCCATTCTCCGTCGTTTCGAACGTCACGACATCGACGTCGAGCTTCGCGAGATGCGGCAGCATCGGCTTGTAGGACGGCCGCTCGCCCAATCGCTGCGCGAACGGATTGCCGAAGCAGGTGTGACACCACACTTCCGTCTTGCCGCGAAGCCCGCGCACCTCGCGGTTGAAGGCGTCGACATAGACCTCGGCCGGGATCAGGCCTTCGGCGGCGTTGGCGCGCAGCACCGGCTCCTCGACCTGGATGACGGGGCAGCCCGCATCGGCGAGGCGATGATATTCCTCGTTGAGCGCGGCCGAGAACGCCATCACCGCTTCGCGCCGGTCCTTGTAGTGATGGTCGATCGCCTGGCGCTCGATCATCTGCGCCGAGCAGCTCCCCATCTTGAGCGGCTTCGCGGCAAGCCGCTGGCCTACCTTCCACACCGCGTCGTATTGCAGATCGCCCGCGCCGACCGGGCCGGTGACGACGGGCGGCATCATCGTGTCGACGAACTCGTGCACGATGTCGCCGGGCGTCGCGGCGCGGCCCTCGAAGCCTTGGCGCGCGGGCGCGGTCGCGCGGCCGCCGGGTGCGAGGCCATCGAGCCGGTCGAACACGTAGCCGAACCACGAGCGTCCGCCCACGTCCATGTCGAAGCGCATCTCGCCATCGGTGACGATGTCGAGCCCGGCGCGCGTCTGGTCGCAGACGAGTGCCGCGACCGCATCGGCATATTGCTCGCGATATGTCGCCGAGCCGTCGAAGGCTTCGAGGAACGGGCGGCCGCCCAGCGTCTCCGTGAACCAGTGCGGCCGCGGTAGCGAGCCGGTGATGGTGGCGGCGAGCGGCTTGTCCTTGGTCGCGACGAACATGGGAGCCTCGTGGCGCTGAGATCGCCACTCTATCAGCGCGAGGGCCAAAACGGTATTTTCGCCCTCGTGGGCCCGATCCTCACGCTCCATGATCCCGCGGCCGCGCGGCGCCATTACGAGAGCGGCGTGTGGCAAAGCGAGACGCTCTACGCGCTGCTGCGCCGCCACGCACTCGCGCGGCCCGATGCGTTCGCGCTCCGGGATGGCGTGCGCCGTCTCACATGGGGCGAGTTCTTGCGCTGGACCGACGCGCTCGCGGCCGACCTCCACGCCGCGGGCCTGCGCGCCGGCGAGCGCGTCTCGGTATGGCTGCCGAACCGCGCCGAGACGGTCGTGACCTTCCTCGCCTGCTCGCGCAACGGCTACATAATCAACCCCTCGCTCCACCGCGCCTACAGCGCCGCCGAGACGGTGGCGCTCGCCTCCGGCATCCGCGCCGCGGCGCTCGTCGCGGAGCCTGGCTTCGGCGCCGGCGGCGACGTGTTCGCACTCGCGCGCGAAGTTTCCTCGTTCCGCCGTGTCTACCATGTCGCGCCACGCAAGGCCGCGGCGCCGCCCGTCGATGCCGGGCCCTTTCCCGCGCCCGATGCAGCGGCACCTGCACCGCCGCCCGCCGACGACAACCCTGACAAGATCGTCTATCTCGCCTTCACCTCGGGCACGACGGGGAAGCCCAAGGGCGTGCTCCACTCCGACAACACGCTCCTTGCCAACGGCCGCGCCATGGCTGCCGACTGGAAGCTCGATGCGGCGACCGTGCTGCTCTCGCTTTCGCCCTTGTCGCATCACATCGCCACCGTCGCGCTCGAGCAGGCGCTCGTCGCTGGCTGCGAGCTTGTGGTGAACGATCCGCCGCAAGGTGCCGCCGCGCTCGACTGGCTCCTCGCGACCGGCGCCACCTATGTGATGGGCGTACCGACGCACGCGATGGACATGCTCGACGCGGCCCGCGCGCGCGGGCTCCAAAAGCTCGGCGCCGTGGGCATCTTCTACATGGCGGGCGCGCCCATCCCGCGCGAAACTGCGCAGGAGTTCCTCGACCGCGGCATCACGGCGCAAAATATCTACGGCATGACCGAGAACGGATCGCACCAATACACGCTGCCGAGCGACGATGCCGCGACCATCGTCGAGACGTGCGGCCGTGCCGGCAAGGGCTACGAGGTGCGCATCTTCAAGGCGGACGATCCCGATACCGAGGCGGCGCCCGGCGAGGCGGGCGAGATCGGCGGCAAGGGCGGCGTCCTCACGCTTGGCTATTTCGACGATCAGCTCGCGACCGAATCCTCGTTCAACCGCTCCGGCTGGTTCATGTCGGGCGATCTCGGACGATTGCGCGAGAATGGCTGCCTCGAGATTCTGGGCCGCAAGAAGGACCTCATCATCCGCGGCGGCCGCAACATCTATCCCGCGCACATCGAGGATCTGGCCATGCGGCACGAAGGCGTCGCGCGCGCGGCCGCCTTTGCCGTGCCCGACCGGCGGCTTGGCGAGAAGGTCTGCCTCGCGATCGTGCCGCAGGGAACTGCCTCGCCTCAGCCGATGGCGCTCCTGGCGCATCTGCGCGAGAGCGGCCTCTCGATCTACGACATGCCGGAATATTTCGTGGCGCTCTCCGAATTCCCGCTGACCGCGAGCGGCAAGGTCTTGAAGCGCGAGCTCGCGCAGCTGGCGAGGGACGGCAAGATCGCGCCCGAGCCGATAGAATGGCGCGAGCGGAAAGGAGCCTGACATGGCGGTGCGGCTCGACCGGCGCGAGGAATTCGCGCTCATCACGCTCGATGAACCACAGGCGCTCAACGCGCTCTCGAACGCCATGCTCGACGAGCTCGAGGCCGTCTTCGATGTCGCGGCGAAGAGCGAGGCACGCGCGCTCCTCATCACCGGCGCGGGCGACAAGGCCTTTTGCGCCGGCGCCGATATCACCGAGTTCACCGGCCGTCCGCTCGCGGCCGATCTCGCCGCGGCGGAGCGCGGCCAGAAACTCTTCGCGCGGCTCGACGATTTTCCGATCCTCTCGGTGGCGCTCGTGAACGGCCTTGCGCTTGGCGGCGGGCTCGAGCTGGCGCTCGCCTGCACCTTCCGCGTCGCATCGCGCGGCGCGCGGCTCGGCCTGCCGGAAATAAAGCTCGGCCTCATCCCCGGCTACGGCGGCACGCAGCGCCTGCCGCGCCTCATCGGCTCTGCGCGCGCGATGGAGATGATCCTGTCGGGCCGCATGGTCGAATCCAACGAGGCGCTCGCGCTGGGGCTCGTCAACCGCGTCGCCGATGACGACCTTGTTGCGGCCGGCATCGCGTTTGCGCGTGGCATGACGGGGATGAGCCTGCGCACGCTCGCCTTCGCGCGCCGTGCCGTCAACGCTGCGGGCGCGACGCCGCTTGCCGAAGGCTTGCGCATCGAGGCCGAGCTTTCGACCTTGGCCTATCGCACGTACGACGCTGATGAAGGCATCCGCGCCTTTCTCGATAAGCGCAAGCCCCGCTTCGAGGATCGCTGACATGGGCCGGCCGAGCGTGCTCGACCGGCTCGATGCGTCGGTGTCGTTCTCGCCCGAGGAAGCAATGCTGCTCGAGAACGTGCGCGCGTTGGCGACGCACGAGATCGGCCCCCGTGCCGCCGCGCACGACGAGAACAGCGCATTCCCGTGGGGGAATGTCGGGGCCATCAACGCGCTTGGCCTCAACGCCATGTTCGTGCCCGAGGCTTACGGCGGCGCGCCGCTCTCCTATGTCGCCTATCTCGCCGCGGTACGCGAGATTTCCGCCGCGTGCGCTTCGACCGGAATCATCTGGGCGACGACATTCCACGCCATGCGGCCGGTCATCGCCTTCGGCGCCACGGCGCTGAAGGAGCGCCTCTTGCCGAAGATCGCCGCCGGCGCTCTTGGCGCGCTCGCCATCACCGAGCCCGAGGCCGGCTCGGACGCGACGGCGATGACGACGCGCTTCCGCGAGGACGGCGACAGCATCGTAATCGACGGGCGCAAGAGCTTCATCACCAACGGCGACGTGGCCGACGCGATCCTCGTCTTCGGCAAGTGGGCCGGGATCGCCGATCCGAGGAACGCGATCACCGCGATCGTCGTCGAGAAGGGCGCGGCGGGCTTGTCGGTGCTGCGCACCGAACAAAAACTCGGCCATCGCGCGTCCTCGACCGCGGCGCTCGCCTTCGACGAGTGCCTCGTGCCCCGCGGCAATCTCGTGGGCGGGCCGGGCGAAGGGCTTCGCATTCTCTTGGCCTCGCTCAACACCTCGCGCCCGTCGGTCGCGGCGCACGCGCTCGGCATCGCGCGCGCGGCCTTCACCGATGCCGTCACTTACGTCAACGAGCGGCGCCAGGGCGGGAGCCGCGTCATCGATCATCAGGCGATCCAGACGAAGCTCGCCGATCACGCCGCCGATCTCGCGCTGACCGAGGCGTGGCTCTGGCATGTCGGCCGCCTCGTCGATGCGGGCGCGGAGGATTTCGCGGTCGAGGCCTCGATCCTGAAGCTGCGCGCGTCCGACCTCGCCATGCGCGTCGCCACGGACGCCGTGCAGCTTTTCGGCGGCTACGGCTATTGCCAGGATTTCCGCGTCGAGCGCCTGTTCCGCGACGCGAAGGTGACGCAGATCTGGGAAGGCACGAACGAGATCCACCGCCAGTTCATCGGGCGCAGCTTCCGCGAGGCTCGGGATGGCTGAGATCGCAACCGTCGGTGTCGCCGGCGCCGGCACGATGGGCTCGGGCATCGCCATCGTCGCCGCGCGCGCGGGCTTCCGCACCATACTCTACGACGTCTCCGCCGACGCGCTCGCCCGCGCGCGCCGCCAGAGCGAGAGCTTTCTCGACCAGTCGGTGAAGCGCCAGAAGCTTTCGCAGGAGGAGCGCGCGCGCATCCTCGCCGATCTCGCCGCGACGACCCGGATCGATGAGCTGGGCGCTTGCGACATCGTCATCGAGGCGGTGTTCGAGGATCTGCGCGTGAAGCATGAGCTGCTGGCGAAGCTTGATGCCGTGTGCGCGCCTTCCGCGCTCTTCGCCTCGAACACCTCGACGCTCTCGATCACCGAGCTTGCCGCGGGCTCGGGCCGCGCCGATCGCTTCCTCGGCATGCATTTCTGCCTGCCGGCGCCATTGATGAAGCTCGTCGAGATGTCGCCCGGCTTGCGCACGAGCGAGGATGCGTTCGCGGCCGCCTGGCGCTTCTGCGAGCGCATGGGCCAGCGCCCGGTCAAGACCAAGGACGAGCCCGGCTTCATCCTCAACGCGCTTCTCGTGCCGTTCAACAACGACGCGATTCGCCTCGTCGAAGAGGGCGTGGCCGAGCCCGCCGCGATTGACCGCGCGGTGAAGAAGGGGTTGGGCTATCCGATGGGGCCGCTCGAATTGCTCGACCTCATCGGCCTCGACACGCAGCTTCTCCTGTGCGAAGCGCTTTATGGCCGCACGCTCGATCCGCGCGCCGCGTGCCCGCCGCTCGTCCGCCGCATGATCGCCGCGGGCTTCCTCGGGCGGAAGACGGGCCAGGGCTTCTACCGCTACGAACGCGACGCCATGTTCGGAGGCTGACATGCTGATCGGTCTCGGCCCGAGCCGTTCCTTTCCGGCGCCGCACGCGGCGCTCGACCGCGCGCGCGAGAACGCTGAGATCGCGCTTCTGATCGGCGCCGATGCGGGTCACGGCTTGAGGCAGCTCGGGGCGCGCGAGCACTTCGCCGCGGTTCTTGTCGAGCTCGGCAGCGAATGTCTCGGCGTTCACGCTGACGACGGCACGAACGTCGTGGGTTTCGCGCGCTTTCGCGTCGGCGACGATCCGCCGTCCGATCTCGTCGAGCTGGTGGCGCAAGCCGCAACGCCAGAGCCGACCCTCGCGGCGGCGCAATCCTTCTTTGCCGGCGCGGGGTTCGAGGTGGCGCTCTGCGCCGACCGCGCCGGCCGCATCCTCGACCGGCTCGTGCGGCCCTACTTCAACGCCGCGCTGCAAAAGCTCGACTCCGGCCTCGCCACGGCCGCCGATCTCGATCTCACCGTGCGGCTCGGCCTCGGCTATCCGACGGGGCCGATCGCGCTCCTGGAGCGCAGCGGCCTCGCGCAGCATTTCGCGGTGAGCGCCGCGCTCCACGCGGCGTTGGGCGAGCGGGGCTTCGTTCCGGCGCGCCGCGCCCGCGTCGCGTTTGAGCGCGTCCGCGCCAAGGAGACATGATGCAGCCGCTCGCCAATCTCCGCGTCGTCGATTTCACGACGCTGCTGCCCGGCCCGCTCGCGACCTTGATCCTCGCCGAGGCCGGCGCTGACGTGGTGAAGATCGAGCGGCCCGGCAGCGGCGACGAGATGCGGCGCTACGAACCGCGCTTCGGCACGGCGTCCGTCAATTTCGCGCTGCTCAATCGCGGCAAGCGCAGCATCGCGATCGACCTCAAGGACGAAAGCGCGAAGGCGCGCCTCATGCCCCTTCTCACACGCGCCGACGTGGTGGTGGAGCAGTTCCGCCCCGGCGTGATGGAGCGCTTGGGCCTCGGCTATGACGCGCTCAAGGCCATCAATCCGGGTCTCGTCTATTGCGCCATCACTGGACACGGCGCCGATGGTCCGCGCGCGCAGGATGCCGGGCACGACCTCAACTATCTCGCCGAGACCGGGATGCTGATGATGTCCGCGGGCGGCGGTGGCGCGCCCGTCGTGCCGCCGGCGCTCATCGCCGATATCGGCGGCGGCGCCTATCCCGCCGTCATCAACATTCTCCTTGCCTTGCAGCAGCGCGCCGCGAGCGGCAAAGGCTGCCGCCTCGACGTGTCGATGACCGACAACCTTTTCCCGTTCATGTACTGGGCGATGGGACGCGGGCTCGTGGAAGGGCACTGGCCGCAGCCCGGCGCCGAGATGCTGACGGGCGGCTCGCCGCGCTACCAGGTCTATCGCACGGCCGACGATCGCTTCGTCGCCGCGGCGCCGCTCGAGGACCGCTTCTGGCGCAATTTCTGCGACGTGATCGGGCTCGCGCCGGCGCTGCGCGAAGATGCGGGCAATCCGCGCGCGACGATCGCGGCCGTGGCGGCGCTCATTGCGGCACACCCGGCCGCGCATTGGGAACGCGCCTTTGCTGGGAGCGACGTGTGCTGCGCCATCTGCGCGAGCCTCGAGGAGGCGGCGCGTGACCCGCATTTCCGCGCCCGCGGCCTCTTCGACTGGGGCCTCGTCGCGGACGGGCGGCGCATCGCCGCGATGCCGATGCCGCTCGCGCCCGGGTTCCGCGAGGTACCCGGCGACCGCTCCTATCCCGCGCTTGGCGCCGACAACGGTCTGCTCGCCAACGAAGGGTGACGGCCGCCGATTGGCTCGGCAACCTCAGGCTCAGCGCGGTAACGAGCACGCGTCCCGCTCCGTTGGCGAGTTTTCGCGGAGAGCCACAGGAGCATGCTCATGGCCAAGCAACTCGCAGGCAAGCACGTTGCGATCCTTGCGACCGACGGGTTCGAGCAAGTCGAGCTGACGGAGCCGTTGAAGGCGCTCAAGAAGGCGGGCGCCGCGGTCGAGATCGTCGCACCGCATGGCGGCGAGATCCAAGGCATGAAGCATATGAGCAAGGGCCGCAAAGTCTCCGTCGACAAGACGATCGAGGAAGCGCATCCCGAGCACTACGACGCGCTTATGGTTCCGGGCGGCGTCGCCAATGCGGATCAGCTCCGCACCAGCGAGGAGGCGGTGATCTTCGTACGCCATTTCTTCAGCGCGAAGAAGCCGGTCGCGGTCATCTGCCACGGGCCGTGGATGCTCGTCGAGGCGAATGTCGCGCGCGAGCGCGAGGTGACGTCGTGGCCCTCGCTCAAGACCGACTTGAGGAATGCCGGTGCGAACTGGGTCGACCGCGAGGTCGTCGTCGACAATGGCCTTGTGACGAGCCGCAAGCCCGACGATCTGCCGGCGTTCTGCGAAAAGATGATCGAGGAGTTCGCCGAAGGCCGCCACGCCGAGCCGCGTGCGGCGGAATAAGCGCTAGATCCCGTCCGGCACGGGCGCGCCACGGCGGCGGCACGCGGCGACGACGGTGTTGCGCAGGAGGCACGCGATCGTCATCGGGCCGACGCCGCCCGGCACCGGCGTGATGGCGCCGGCGACGTCCGCCGCTTCGGCGAACGTCACATCGCCGACGAGCCGGCTCTTGCCACCCTCGCCCGCGACGCGGTTGATGCCGA
>Ga0335081_10012994_pt1 | contig 13473 bp, 16 predicted proteins | sample Lox_Sample_35_FD_206713 | JGI IMG/M metagenome (GOLD analysis project Ga0335081, IMG submission 206713) | Soil microbial communities from Loxahatchee National Wildlife Refuge, Florida, United States - Lox_Sample_3.5 | ecosystem: Environmental > Terrestrial > Soil > Wetlands | place: USA...
GCGCCCATACAGCTGCGGGTCAAGCGCCGCTCGGCTGCAACGCCTGATCCTGTTTGAACAGCCCGACTTTGAGGTCCAAGGCGCGGTAGATCACGTTGCCGTCCGCCGACAGCCAGCCGTCGGCAATCCCGAGCACGAGCTTCGAGCGCATGACGCGCTTGAAGTCGATCCCGTAGATTACTTTTTTCACGCTGGGCAGCACTTGGCCGGAGAATTTCAGTTCGCCGAGACCGAGCGCGCGGCCACGTCCGGGCGCCCCGAGCCAACCGAGAAAGAAGCCGACCAATTGCCACAACGCGTCGAGACCGAGACAGCCCGGCATCACCGGATCGCCCTTGAAGTGGCAGAGGAAGAACCAAAGGTCGGGCCGCAGGTCGAGCTCGGCCCGGATCAGGCCCTTGCCGTGCTCGCCGCCCTGCTCGGAAATCTCGGTGATGCGGTCGAACATCAGCATCGGCGGCAGCGGCAATTGCGCGTTGCCGGCGCCGAACAGCTCGCCGCGGCCGCAAGCCAGCAGATCCTCGTAGTCGAAGCTGTGACGCCTGCCTTCCGTCACCGTGGGGCCCCCGGGCGGCGAACTTTGCTGAATTCCCATGCGCGAGTTCGTAACATACCGAGCTTGGCCCAGGAAAGGTGGAGAGCGGAACCTCCTGCGGCAAGCGATAGGCCGCAAAAATGGCGCGCGAATTGGCCGCAGGGGGCTGGCCGCCCAGGACCTCGGCGCTCCTGCGAAGGAGTTGCATCTGGCCGGTCCCTTCGTATATGTTGCAAATGAAACAGTTGCCGGCCTGTGGCCGGCCCATGGGGCGTTTCGATGAGCCTGTCGCGTACAGCGCCACTGCCGGCGGCAAAGCCCACTCCGGGCGGGCCCTCCGATCTGACCGGATGCCCCTGGCATGACGTGAAAGCGATGCTGCGCAAGGTCGGGCTGCGCCCCACCCGCCAGCGCATGGCGCTCGGCTGGCTGCTGTTCGGCAAGGGCGACCGCCACCTGACCGCCGAGATGCTGTACGAGGAAGCTACCCGCGCCAAGGTGCCGGTATCGCTCGCCACCATCTACAACACGCTGCACCAATTCACCGAGGTCGGCCTGTTGCGCCAGATCGCGGCCGACGGCTCCAAGGCCTATTTCGACACCAACACCACCGCCCATCACCACTTCTTCGTCGAGGGCGAAGGCGAATTGCTCGACATTCCCGGCGCCGAGGTGATGATCGGCAGCAATCCGACGCCGCCGGAAGGCTACGAGATCGAGCGCGTCGACGTCATCGTGCGGCTGCGGCGGAAGAGCTGACTCTGTGGAATCGCCCGCGAAAGCGGTCGATCCGGCAATCACAGTGAAATGGCTCGGAGCGCTGGATCATCCGCTGGCACGGATGATGGCAGCTTCATGGCGCCTACTCGATCTTCTCGTTCGGATAGGCGCCCCACAGCCGGTCCTGGCGCACCCAGCCGTCGAAGCCCTTGCCGCGGAACTCGCACCAGTTGCCGCTGCAGGACTCCAGTGTGCCGAGCACCCCGCCCTGCAGCTCGGCGACCACCTTCGACTCCGTGTCGGCGCTGGCGTAGAGCGGCACCAGTTCGTCCTTCAGGTTCGGCACCACCACGGCGGTCCGCTTGCTCGACAGCAGCGAGTGGTAGACCCAGCCGTCCGCACCCTCCCAATCGCGGATGCGCCGCCAGTTCTCGAATTCCGCGATCACCTCCACCGGCATGCCCGCCCGGGTGTAGACCCAGCGCACGTCCTGATCGGTGTTGGGACCGCCGCGCACATTCACCCGGTCGGCTTTCAGGCTGACGAAACGCGGCACCGGCAGGCCGCTCACCGAGCCGGTAGTGAGGGGGGCAGCGCCCCGGGCCAGCGCTGGCGCGACTGCAAGGCCCGCCAGCACAAGCGCGGCAAAGGCGAGACCGCTCGAGCAGGCACGCAGGCCCCGAAAGCTTTGTGTTGTCACGGCCATCTGGTAGGAAATTGAAAGGATTAGCGATCCCGACCGGCGCTTAAGCCGCAGTGTGGGGGAGCACGGTTAAAGAGGCCTGAACAGGCGTGCCAAAGAGCAAGAAGCCGCTGGTGATCGTCACCCGCAAGCTGCCCGACAAGGTCGAGCTGCGCATGCGGGAACTTTTCGACGCCCGGCTCAATCCCGACGACAAGCCGATGACGCAAAGTCAGCTGGTCGAGGCGGTGAAGAGCGCCGACGTGCTGGTGCCCACGGTCACCGACGAGATCGACGCCTCCGTGCTCAGCCGGGCGGGCGAGCAGCTCAAGCTGATCGCCAATTTCGGCAACGGCGTCGACAACATCGACGTCACCACCGCCGTCGCCCGCGGCATCACCGTCACCAACACCCCCGGCGTGCTCACCGAGGACACCGCCGACATGACCATGGCGCTGATCCTGGCCGTGCCGCGCCGGCTGGTGGAAGGCGCCGGCGTGCTGACGAGCGAAACCGATTGGCCCGGCTGGTCGCCCACCTGGATGCTCGGCCACCGCATTTGGGGCAAGCGGCTCGGCATCATTGGCATGGGCCGCATCGGCCAGGCGGTGGCGCGGCGCGCGCGCGCCTTCGGCCTGCAAATTCACTATCATAACCGCCGCCGCGTGCCGCCGCGCATCGAGGAGGAGCTCGACGCCACCTATTGGGAAAGCCCCGACCAGATGCTGGCGCGCATGGACATCGTCTCGGTCAACTGTCCGCACACGCCGGCGACCTATCATCTATTGTCGGCGCGGCGGCTGAAGCTATTGCGGCCGGAAGCCTATATCGTGAATACCTCGCGCGGCGAGGTGATCGACGAGAATGCACTGGCGCGGCTGATCGAAGCAGGCGAGATCGCCGGTGCGGGGCTCGACGTGTTCGAGCACGAGCCGGCGGTCAATCCCAAGCTGGTCAAGCTCGCGCGCGCCGGCAAAGTGGTACTGCTGCCGCATATGGGCTCGGCCACGGTCGAAGGCCGCGTCGACATGGGCGAGAAGGTCATCATCAACATCAAGACCTTCATGGACGGCCACCGGCCGCCAGACCGGGTGCTGCCGTCGATGCTATAGCCTCTCTCGGCCTCATGCTGAGGAGCGCACGAAGTGCGCGTCTCGAAGCATGAGGCCGCCCCTATCCTTCGAGACGCATCGCTTCGCGATGCTCCTCAGGATGAGGGCGGAGCGTGCCCCGACAAATCCTTGATGGTCGGCTTTTCGCCGCTCAAAGGATTGTCCGGGTCCCATGCATAGCGCAGCGTCTCGAACCGCATCGAGCGCGCGTCGACCATCAATAGCTTGCCGACCAGCCCTTCGCCGAAGCCCACGATCTCCCGGATCACCTCGAGCGCCATCAGCGAGCCGAGCACGCCGGGCAGCGCGCCCAGAATGCCGGCTTCCGCGCAAGCCGGCACCGTGCCGGCCGGCGGCGGCTCGGGAAACAGGCAGCGGTAACTCGGATTGGGCGTGCCGTCGGCGCGTTTCTCATGCGCGCGGATCGAGGTCAGCGAGCCGTCGAAGGTGCCGACCGCGGCGGTGACCAGCGGCTTCCTGGCGAAATAGCAGGCATCCGACACGAGATAGCGCGTGGCGAAATTGTCGGAACCGTCGGCCACCAGGTCGTAGCGCGCGATCAGATCGAGCGCATTGCCGGCATCGAGCCGCGCCATGTGGGCCTCGACCGAAACGTGCGGATTGAGCCGCGCGATCACCGCCTCGGCGCCATCGACCTTGCGCGTGCCGACGTCGTCGGTGCCGAAGATGATCTGGCGCTGTAGGTTCGACAGCGACACGACGTCATCATCGATGACGCCCAACGTCCCGACCCCCGCCGCGGCGAGGTAGAGCAGCACCGGCGCGCCCAGGCCGCCGGCACCGACCACCAGCACGCGCGCCGCCTTCAGCTTGGCCTGCCCGGGGCCGCCGACCTCGCGCAGTACGATGTGGCGCGCGTAGCGTTCCAGTTCCCGATCGTCGAGCATGGTTAAGCCTATGGCGCAAAATGCATTTGGACCAGAGGCTTGGCGCCGCGCACAAGGGACAGCGCGCGCCTACGCCGCCTTGCACGGCTGCTGCGATGGGCTAAGGTGCCCGCAAAAGAGCCTTCAGGGTGGCGTCACAAACGATGCGCTGGTTCCTCGTCACGCTCGCGCTGCTGCTTGGCGCCAGCCCGGCGCTCGCCCAGCCGTGGGGCCAAGGCTCGCCCGGCCCGGTCGCACCGGAGCCGCAAGTCGTCAAGGGGCACCACCACATTGCGCGCAGGCCGCCCGCGGATGCCGCCAAGCCGGAGCATGAAGCTCAGAAGGCGACGACCGCCAAGCCTGAGCACCAAAAGCGCAAAGCCGCAAAGGCCGAACATGATGCGCGCAAAGCGGCCAAGGCAGAGCGCGATGGACGCAAAGCAGCCGTCCCCGCCAAAGATGTTCCGCTGCCGACGCGGGCGCCAAAAAGAGAAACCGCAAAGGCCGAGCCGGCAAAGCCGGTGACGAGAGCCGAAGCGCCGAAAGACGCCCCGGCCCCGCGAACCGCGAAAGCCGAGACGCCCGAGCCGGCAAAAAGAGAAGAAGCCGCGAAGCCCGAGCCCCCAGCCGATTCGTTCGCCGGAATTCCGCCTGGTGAGCGGCTGAAGATCCAGTCGGCGCTGTTCTGGGCCGGCGACTACACCAAGGCTGAAAAGGGCGGCGATCCGAGCGAAGCCGCGGTCCGGAGCTTCCAGAAACGCAACAAGGCCAAGATCACCGGCGTGTTGACGGATGACCAACGCGCCGAACTGGTCGCCGCCGACGACCGCTACCAGCGCGAATATGGCTGGCGCGTGGTGATCGACCCGGCGACCGGCATTCGCATCGGTCTGCCGACCAGGCTGGTGCCAAATGCCTATGATGCGCCTTACGGCACACGCTGGACTTCGCCGCACGGCGAAGTGCAGGTCGAGACTTTCCGGATCAAAGGGCCGAGTGCCAACCTCGCCCAGCTGTTCGAGGATGCGAAGAAACACCCGGCCAATCGCCAGGTGGAATCGAGCGCGTTGCACGATGATGGCTTCTACATCAGCGGCATGCAGGGTCTGAAGGAGTTCGCGGTGCGCGCCAGGCTACAAGACGGCGAGGTGCGCGGCTTCACCATTCTCTACGACCAGATGATGGAAACCATCGTGGAGCCCGCCGCAGTGGCGATGGCGAGTGCGTTCTCGCCCTTTCCCGAGCAGCCGGCGCCGTTTGCCGCGCTGGCCAAGCACGTCGAATACGGCACCGGCCTGATCGTGAGCCCGCACGGCGAAATCGTGACCGCGCGCAAGGTGACGCGAGGCTGCGAGGTGATCGTGGCCGACGGCCTCGGCAATGCCGAGCGCCTCGCCGAGGACGAGACGCACGGACTCGCGCTGCTGCGCGTCTATGGCAAGGCCAAGCTTCCCGCGTTGGCGCTGCCGCGCGAAGCTGCGAAATCGAGCGACGTCACACTTGTCGGCATTCCCGATCCCAAGGAGGAGAACGGCGGCAAAGAGCTGCTGGCGTTCAAGGCGCGGCTCAGCGATGGCCACGCAATCACGCTGCGCCAACCGGCGCCGATGGCGGGATTTTCCGGCGCCGCCGCGCTCGATACCGGCGGCCGTTTCCTCGGTATCGTCGAGACGCGCAATTTCGTCTTGGCCAGCGCGCAGCCGACCTTGCCACCGGTACGGCTGATCAGCGCCGCGGCCATCCGCGATTTTCTCGATCAGCATCACGTCGAGATCGGCGGCACAGCGGACGCGCGGGCCGCCGCGGTCAGGATTATCTGCGTGAGAAAATAGCGAGCGAGTAAACGATTTTACGGTGGTCATGGCCGGCTTGTCCCGGCCATCTCGCTTAGGGAGGCACGGTGCCAGCCTAAGCGTCGTCACCGGGACAAGCCCGGTGACGACAAGGTCCTATCTATTCTTCCACTCCGGCTTACGTTTCTCGACGAAGGCCTGCATGCCTTCCTTCTGATCTTCCGTCGCGAACAGCGAATGGAAGATGCGCCGCTCGAACGTGACGCCTTCCGACAGCCCGCTTTCGAAGGCGCGGTTGACAGCCTCCTTGGCCGCCAGCACCGACGGCAGCGACATGCCGGCGATGGTCTCCGCCACTTTCACCCCCTCTTCCATCAGGCTCGCCGCCGGTACCACCCGCGCCACCAAGCCCGCCTTCTCGGCCTCCGCGGCGTCCATCATGCGGCCGGTCAGGATCAGGTCCATCGCCTTGGCCTTGCCGACGGCGCGGGTCAGCCGCTGCGTGCCGCCGATGCCGGGAATGACGCCGAGCTTGATCTCGGGCTGGCCGAACTTGGCGTTGTCGGCGGCGATAATGAGGTCGCATTGCATGGCGAGCTCGCAGCCGCCGCCGAGCGCAAAGCCCGCAACCGCCGCCACGATCGGCTTGCGTGCATGGGCGGCGCTGTCCCAACCCGCGGTGAAATTGCCGAGATAGGCCTCGATGAAGCTCTTGTCCGCCATTTCTTTGATGTCGGCGCCGGCCGCGAAGGCCTTCTCGTTGCCGGTGATCAGCAAGCAGCCGATGTTCTCGTCGGCGTCGAAACCTTCGATGGCCTGACTGAGCTCGGAAACCAGCGCCTTGTTGAGCGCATTGAGCGCCGTTGGCCGGTTGAGCCTTATGATGCCGACGCGGCCTTTGGTTTCGACGAGGATGTTTTGGTAACTCATGAATGCTCTCCGGGACCGCTTTTCTATCCTGTCATGGCCGGGCTTGTCCCGGCCATCCCACTTAGGGACGCAAAGTGCCAGCCTAAGCGGGGTCGCCGGGACGAGCCCGGCGACGACAGCTTGAATCACTTCTGGCAGCTCGGGCAATAGAACGTCGAGCGGCCCGTCTGTACGATGCGCTTGACCTTTCCCTTGCAGCCGGGACATGGCTGGCCCTCACGGTCGTAGACCTGGAAATTATGCTGGAAGTCGCCAAGCGAACCGTCGGCGCGGCGGTGATCGCGCAACGATGAGCCGCCGGCCTTGATGGCGTCGCGCAGCACCGCTTTGATGGCGTCGACCAGCGCGGCCGCGCGCGCGTTCGGCTTGCCGTTGCGGTCGGCGATGGTGGAGGCCTGCCGTTTGGGCGAAAGCCGCGCGCGGAACAGCGCCTCGCAGACATAGATGTTGCCGAGGCCGGCCACCACGCGCTGGTCGCTGAGCGCGGCCTTCAACGAGGTCTTCTTACCGGCGCAGGCCTTCGCCAGCATGGCGGCGTCGAATTCGTTGCCGAGCGGCTCCGGGCCGAGCGCGCGCAGCAGCGGCTCCTGCTCGAGCTTGGCGCGCGGTACGAGCTTCATCGAGCCGAAGCGGCGTGGATCGTTGAACGTGACGGTTTCGCCGTTCGACATGTGAAACACCACATGGTCGTGCGATTTGCTCTTGGCGCGCTCGTGATAATAGACGCCGGGTTTGGTGTCCTGGCCGACGCGGAACGAGCCCGACATGCCGAGGTGCATGAGCAACACGTCGCCCGAGGACAGGTCGGCCAGGAGATATTTGGCGCGCCGGCCGAGGCCCTCGACCCTCTCGCCCTGCAGCCGCTTCTCGAAGTCCTTGGCGATTGGCCAGCGCAGGCGCCGGTCGCGCACCTCGACCTTTTTGAAGCGCGCGTTCTCCATGGCGGGCGCCAAGCCCAACCGCACGGTTTCGACTTCGGGAAGCTCGGGCATAGTCGGCTTTCTTAACGCTACGCCAGGGGGGACGCACTCACACATAGCGCCCCTCGTGCGCCCGCGCTATGGTCCTGCCCGCAAAGGACAATTGGCCATGGCCGGACGCGACGACACCCATTTCGGCTACGAGACCGTGCCGCTCGGCGAGAAGCAGGGCATGGTCGACGACGTTTTCCATTCGGTCGCCCGCCGTTACGACCTGATGAACGACCTGATGTCGGGCGGCCTGCACCGGGCCTGGAAGGACGCGCTGGTCACGGCGGTCAACCCGCCCAAAGGCGATGCTCCATTCAACCTGCTCGACCTTGCGGGCGGCACCGGCGACGTCGCTTTCCGTGTTGTTGCCGCCGGCGCCGCCGGCACCGCCGCCACCGTGTGCGACATCAACGCCGACATGCTGAGCATCGGGGCCGAGCGCGCGCTCGCGCGCGGACTCGAGGATCGGGTCATCTTCGAGCAGGGCAACGCCGAGGAGCTTGGCTATCCCGACCGCAGCTTCGATTGCGTCACGATTGCCTTCGGCATCCGCAACGTGCCGCGCATCGAGCGTGCGCTGGCCGAAGCGCATCGCGTGCTCAAGTTCGGCGGCCGCTTCCTCTGCCTGGAGTTCTCCAGCGTGGACGTGCCCGGGCTCGACGCGCTCTACGAGCTTTATTCGTTTCAGGTGATTCCGCGCATCGGCCGGGCAGTGACCGGCGACCGCGAGGCCTATCAATATCTCGTCGAGTCGATCCGCCGGTTTCCCAAACCGAAGGCCCTCGCGCAGATGATGGCAACGGCCGGCTTCCGCCGCGTTACGTTCACGCCGATGACCGGCGGCGTGGTGGCGCTGCATTCGGGCTGGAAGCTGTGATCTTCGCCATCTCCTATCTCCTGCGCCTTGCCCGCGTGGGCTTCGTGTTCGCGCGCGAGGGCGTGCTGGGGCTGATCGATACGCGCGGCCTGCCGCTGCCGGCCAAAACGGCGATCGCGCTCGGCCGCCTGATCGAACGGCGCGGCGCCGGCAACAGCCGCCGGCGGCTCGCCGCCGCGCTCACCCGGCTGGGGCCGACCTACGTCAAGCTCGGCCAATTCCTGGCCACCCGCCCCGACGTGGTCGGCACCGAGATCGCGCGCGACCTCGAAAGCCTGCAGGACAAGATGGCACCGTTTCCGCAAAGCCAGGCGGAAGCGGTGGTCGCCGCCGCCTTCGACAAGCCGCTCAGCACCGTCTACGCCAGCTTCGGCCCGGCGGTGGCCGCCGCTTCGATCGCGCAGGTGCATCGCGCCGAGATCGTCAAGGACGGCGTGCGCAAGCCGGTGGCGGTGAAGGTGCTGCGGCCCGGCATCGAGCGGCGCTTCAAGTCCGATCTCGACGCTTTTTTCTTTGCCGCGCGCCGTGCCGAGAACCTGTCGCTGGAGGCACAGCGGCTGCGCCTGACCGAGGTTGTGGCGACGCTGGCGCGCTCGGTGGCGATCGAGATGGACTTCCGGCTGGAAGCGGCAGCGCTGTCGGAAATGGCCGAGAACACGCGCGAGGACAAGGGCTTCCGCGTGCCGACGGTCGACTGGGACCGCACCGCGCGCGAGGTGCTCACGCTCGAATGGATCGACGGCACCCCGCTGCACGATCACGACGCGCTGCGCGCCAAGGGCTTCGATCTGCCGGCGCTCGGCCGCTCGGTGATCCAGAATTTCCTGCGCCACGCGTTGCGCGACGGCTTCTTCCACGCCGACATGCATCCCGGCAACCTGTTCGTCGACGACGAGGGCCGGCTGGTGGCGGTCGACTTCGGCATCATGGGCAGGCTCGGGCCGAAGGAGCGGCGCTTCCTCGCCGAAATCCTGTTCGGCTTCATCACCCGCGACTACATCCGCGTGGCGCAGGTGCATTTCGACGCCGGCTACGTGCCGCGCCACCATTCGGTCGAGAGCTTCGCGCAGGCGATCCGCGCCATCGGCGAGCCGATCCACAATCGCACCGCCGAAGACATCTCGATGGCCAAGCTGCTGACGCTGCTGTTCGAGGTCACTTCGCTGTTCGACATGCGCACGCGGCCGGAACTGCTGCTGCTGCAGAAGACGATGGTGGTGGTGGAGGGCGTCGCCCGCTCGCTCGATCCCAAGCTCGACATGTGGAAGACGGCCGATCCCGTGGTGCGCGAATGGATCGAGCGCAATCTCGGCCCGGTCGGCAAGCTGGAAGATGCGGTGGAAGGCGCCGGCGAAATCGGCCGCTTCGTCGGCCAGGTGCCCAGCCTGCTCACGCGCGGTGCTTTCCTGGTCGATCAGCTCGACGACATCACGCGCGACGGGCTGGTGCTGTCGCCGGATACGGTCGAAGCCATCGGCCGCGCCGAAGCGCGCCGCAACCGCTGGACCGTGGTGGCGCTGTGGGTGATCGCGGCGCTACTGGTGTGGATTGCGTGGGTGCTGGTGTAGGGCTGCGTGCCCCGGATGCGGCGCAACACGAAACGAAGTGAAGTGGTGCGCCGCTGATCCGGGGCCCAGCTTTCTTTTCTATAACCGGGGTCCCGGGTCTGCAGCGCATCACTTCGTGCTGCGCTGCGCCCGGGACACGCCATTCACGCCTTCACCACCAGCTCCGCCATCTTATCCAGGCTCTGGCTCCAACCCGCCTCCATGCCCGCGAGCATCTGCGGCGCCGCCGGCACCAAGCCCTTGGCGTGGGTCGTCAAGGTCAGCCGCGTCTTGCCGCCCTGCTCTTCCAGGATAACGGTGGTTTCGCCTTCCAGCAGGTGATTGCCGTCGTTGTCGATGGCGATGTTCGTAAACACCAGGCGCGTAGGCGGCGCCACCTCGCGGAACACGCCCTTCATCGGATAGTCGTTGCCGTCGGGCCCGTGCATGACGATCCGCAGGGCGCCGCCGACGCGCACGTCCAGCTCGGGCACCGAGCTGGTGAAGCCGCGCGGCCCGAACCATTGCGCCAAGTGCCTGGGATCGGTCCAGGCTCGCCACACCAGGTCGCGCGGCGCATCGAAGACGCGGGTGAGCGTGAGGGCGCGTTCGCCAAACTCCGTTGCCGCGGTGCTCATGCCGCCTGCCCCGCATAGGCGCGCTCGATTGCCGCAATGTCGAGCTTGCGCATTTTCATGAACGCGTTCATGACGCGCGCGGACTTCGCAGGGTCGGGATCGCTCATCATCTGCGGGATGGCGCTCGGCACCACCTGCCAGGACAGGCCGAATTTGTCCTTCAGCCAGCCGCAGGGGCCCTCCTGCCCGCCGCCGCCGGTGAGCTTGTCCCAATAGTAGTCGACGTCCTTTTGCGTATCGCAAAAGATCTGGAACGACACTGCCTCGTCGAACTTGAACTGCGGGCCGCCGTTCAGCGCGAGGAAGGGTTGGCCGTCGAGCTCGAACTCCGCCGTCATCACCGACCTGGCAGGCTTGCCGTGCACGTCTTGCCCTGCGTTGGGAAAGTGGCTGACCGTGCCGAGCTTGGAGCTCTTGAACACCGAGCAATAGAACTTCGCCGCCTCCTCGGCCTGCGTGTCGAACCACAGGCAGGGCATGATTTTGCGCTTTGCGATCGGCATGGCTTCCTCCCTTGCGTTGCGGAAATTAATGCGCCGGGACGATGATCATCCAACCGACACCGAACTTGTCGGCCAGCATGCCGAAGCGCTTTGCGAAGAACGTCTTGTCCATCGGCATGCGTACTTCGCCGCCGGCGCTGAGAGCACCGAACAGCTTGTCGGCTTCGGCTTCGTCCTTGGGATAGAGCGTGAGCGAAAACCCTTGGAAGTTCGGCTTGCCGGTATTGCGGCCATCGGAGGCCAGCATCGTGGTGTCGCCGATCTTGATGCTCGCGTGCATCACTTTGTCGGCGCTGCCGGGTGAAATCATCGATTGATCCGGCGCTTCCTTGAAGCGCATGAGCATCTCTGTCTTGGCGCCGAGAGTCTTTTTATAGAAGTCGATCGCCTCCTCGCAGCGGCCGTCGAAGAACAGATAGGGTTGCACTTGCATCGCATCCTCCTCTTTTCATTTGCGCCTGCGCGCCTTCGGCCCGCTTCGCCGCCGGTGGACAATGCACGATGCCGCCGGCCGGTCATTGACAATTATGTTGATATCAACATATTTGTCCCATGTCAAAGTTCCCGGCGCTGCCGTTCGAGGCGACCCCGCTGGTGCGCGACACCTGCCTCTGCCTGCATGCCCAGCGGGCGGCGCGGGCGCTCGCGCGCCGCTTCGACGAGGCCCTGCGGCCGCTCGACCTCAACAACGGGCAATTCTCGCTCTTGGTCTCGCTCAATCGGCCGGTTCCGCCGAACCTCGGCAGCGTCGCCGCCCTGCTTGCCATGGACCGCACCACGCTGACGGCAGCGCTCAAAGTGCTGGAACGCCGCAAGCTGGTGAAGGTTGCGGTCGACAAAGAGGACAAGCGCAACCGCCTGCTGATCATTACCGCGGCCGGCCGAGCGCTGCTCAATCGAGCCTTCCCGATCTGGAAAAAAACGCATGCCGAGGTCGACCGGCAATTGGCCGAACTTAGTCCCGACACGCTGCGAACTGCGCTGCGCACATTGGCGTGAGGCACACTGATCCCTCCCCTGAAAGGGGAGGGTCCGGCGCCAACGGGTCCGCGCGAAGCGCGGCCCGATGACAGGCTCCGCGCCGGGGGTGGGGTTACGCTTGCGATTCGCATCGGCAGCCCCCACCCGGCTCGCTTCGCTCGCCGCCCTCCCCCCGCGAGCGGGGGAGGGATAAGCGCGAGCCGCACGCGCGTGTTACGATCGGCATGTCAGACCTTTATCGCCGCCACGTAGTCCGCCAGCCGCGCCATGGTCTGCGCCAGGCCTTTGTCGGCGCCGTATTCCTTGACCACGCGCGCACGCTCTTCCGCGGTCGGGAACACGCCGTGCCAGGTGAGGCGTGTGCGGCCGTTGCCCAGATCCACGAAAGTCAGCGTCTGCGTGAACCGCACCGGCTCGACGTCGCCGCCGCCGCCATGGGTGTAAACAAGCCGTTGGGGCGGCGCGATCTCGTCATAGGTGACACGGTTCTGATAATCGCGTCCGTCCGGCCCGTGCATGACGAAGCGCCAGGTGCCGCCCGGCCGGAAATCGAAAGAATGCGTGGTGAGCGAAAAGCCGTCCGGCCCCCACCAGGCGGCGAGATGCTTGGGATCGGTGAAGGCCGCGAACACCAGCTCGCGCGGCGCCTCGAGTATGCGAGTGCCGATGATCGAGCGCGGATCGGTGTCGAGATCGATGCTATTTTTTACGCTCACCTTTCGTCTCCTTCGGTTTGGCCTTTTTCGCTTCCGCTTTCAGCACCCGCAGATAGTCGTCGAGCCGATCGAGCCGCTGCTCCCACAGCCGGCGGTATTCCTCGAGCCAGCCGTCGGCCTCCTGCAGCGCCTTGACCTCGATCTTGCAGGGCCGCATCTGCGCGTCGCGGCCGCGCGTGATCAGCCCGGCGCGCTCCAGCACCTTGAGATGCTTGGAGATGGCCGGAAGGCTCACGTCGAATGGTTTGGCGAGCTCCGAGACCGAGGTTTCGCCGAGCGCGAGCCGCGCGAGGATGGCGCGCCGGGTCGGGTCGGAGAGCGCGGCGAAGGTGGCGGAGAGGCGGTCGGCGGGCGACATTGTTGTTAGCCAGATGGTTAAATAACTGGTCGGTTAAATACACGGGGCGACCGCCCGCGTCAACAGCCGATTGTCAAAATAATCTGGAGGAAGATTGCAGCAGTGATTGCATTGCAATCAATCGATGATTACGATGCTGTTTCAGAAGGATTATTTCATGGCTTCGCTTACTGTCCGCCAGCTTGACGAGCGCCTGAAAAAGCTGCTGCGCCTGCGCGCGGCC
>Ga0335081_10012995_pt1 | contig 13473 bp, 9 predicted proteins | sample Lox_Sample_35_FD_206713 | JGI IMG/M metagenome (GOLD analysis project Ga0335081, IMG submission 206713) | Soil microbial communities from Loxahatchee National Wildlife Refuge, Florida, United States - Lox_Sample_3.5 | ecosystem: Environmental > Terrestrial > Soil > Wetlands | place: USA: Florida...
AATGACGCCCTTTGGCGTATCCATAGATTGAACGTTATTGACAAACATCAAATGCTCCAAACCGTCGGAATGGCTATAGGGCGGTTCAACATCGGACAGCATTTGCGGGCGACTAGGACTGGTCGCCTTGCGCAAGCCACGGATGTGTGGATTTCCCCGAGTATCTCCCCCAGCAGAATCCTGCTGGTGAAACAGGGCCAAGAACTCTTCGTTGATCCCGCCGACGCGAAAATCAACGAGAATCCAGATGTAGAATTTCAGGTAGCGCTGAACGAAGTCGGGCTTTGCGAAGGAGAACCACTGATACTGGTTCTCAAGCAATCTCTGAACTTGGTGCGTGGGCTGCTGCCGAACTTTTCGAAGTTTCTGTAGTCTCTTGGCTTTGCGCACAGCTCCCTTCCCGCCGCGTCGTGGTACACTACGGCTCGGGAGGGCAATGAGCGCCGATGAGCGGCAACTCAAAGAGCGATCAGCCCCACGCGAAACGCCAATATTTACGACCGTCCAAAGAGGTCGTGGCGAAGATGAAGCCTATTGCACGACAGGCCTTCCACGATCTCTTGAGCCGAGCGGCGCATCCGCCAATTCGGAAACGCGCTTCAACATCGAAATAAAAATCAGGTTCCCCATCTCCCGCCGATTGTACCGGAAGCAATATTCATCCAAGTAAGTTTGCAAATACTTCGTGCTCACCGAGTGATAGACCCCACCGATTCCACGCTTTACCAGCGACCAGAACCCCTCAATGGTTTGCGTGTGAATCTGCCTGCGTGAACCTGTGACATACACTCGCCCGCTGTGACGGACGCGATGATGTCGATAGCTTGGGCCTTCGATGCCGTCATAAGCGGCATAGTCATCCGTGAACAGGACGCTGCCCGGAAGCACGTACTCTTTGATGAACCCGTGTAGCGTGGCTCTCTTGGTATCGGTCGCAACGCGAGCGATGACACGTCCGCCTTTTCGTTCTACAGCGCCAACAACCGGCGTCTTTGGCTTCTCCATTGTGTGCAACCGCTTGGTGCGTCCGCCTACGTACATCTCGTCGACTTCGACGGTCGCAGGCCCCTCCAATTTGTCATCGCTCCCGAGCAAGGATCGAATCTGCCGGAACATCCTCCAAGCTGTTTTGTAGGTTACTCCAGTTTCGCGCTGAATCTGTTTAGCCGAGATGCCGCAGCGAGTCGAGGCCATCAGGTACATGGCGTAATACCAGAGTCGCAGGGACGTGCTGCTATGCTCGAAGATCGTCCCAGCCATCGGGGAAATCTGCGTTAGGCAGACATCACATCCGTAGACTGGACGGCCCTTGATGCGATGGTGCTTTTGCTCTTGTTGGCATTTCCCGCAGTACGCAATCCCGCCCGGAAAACGCTGTTCCTTCAGGTGCTCGATACAAGCGTCATTGTCTGGAAACTGGCGGTTGAAATCGTTGATCGTGTACCGCAAGTGTTTCGGGATTGTCTGTCTGCGGTTCATAATGCTGCCAGACTAGCAGAAACCTAACGTGATGTCAAGGGATAATTACCCCCCAAGGGAGGGTATGTCGTAAGTTGATGATTCTATTGAGGAGGGGGGGGTAGGGGTGGGGGTAACGAAACGGTAAACACCGGTGAAGGGACGACAGAAACAATTATCCCCAATGCGGATCCCGCGGCGGCTTAGGTGCGATCTCATACTGCTCCTCGATCCGCTCCAGCAGCGACCGCAGGATAAGCTCGCGATCGAAGCGGCGGACGATCAAGAGGTCCGTGCCGAACATCTCGTCCCAGTTCTCCTCCCGCATCGCCTGCGCGATGCCGCTGGGTGTGCCGACAAAATAAGACTGCGTCCAGGCATCGCCCGAGTTCGTATTCTCGAGCTCGAGGAACAGCTCGTCGTAGAAGCATTCCGGGTCGGGCGGACCGGCATCGGAGTCGAAGCTGCGGAAGTAATGATTGCGAATGTGCAGCCGGGAGCGATCCTCATGCTCTCTTGCATTTGGGATTGGAAGCACCGGAATGGCGGGCGGCGGCTCGAGGCGGACCGCCTCCACTGGCCGCGAGAGACGCCGCAACAGAAGCAGCAGCCCGCCGCCGCCGCCAATGAGCACGACTGTGCCCAAAGAGTGGTCCATGGCAACAGCATGGCACAAGGATGTCGAATCAGGGTAGCCGTTTGCACGAGAACTCTCCTTGTGCCATTCTGGGCCCGCCGCCGAGGCACGGGCGAGCTTGCGGGGAGGGTTCAATGCGGACAAGCGTCTTGGTTACGCTGTTGATGTTGCAGTGCTCCTGGGTTTGGGCCGGGGATGCGATCAAACCGCTCGACGTCAAACTTGGCCTTTGGGAAGTGACGAACACTATGCAGATGAGCGGCATGCCGCCGGTATCCATCCCCCCGGACGCTTTGGCAAGGATGACTCCCGATCAGCGTGCCCGAGTTGAAGCCATGATGAAAGAACGAGGCTTAGGCAGCCCCAGGACCAGGACGCAAAAGAGCTGCATGACCCGGGAGAAAATGAATAAGCAGGAGATCTTCAACGACGAGGAGAAGCACTGCACTCGGACGGTCGTGGCTTCCTCAGGCAGCAAGCTGGAGATGCGGCTGCAATGCACCACAGAAGGCGCCACGACCAGCGGAACTTTCCGGATCGAGGCGCTCAACTCCGAGAACGTCAAGGGTGCGATGCAGATGGCGACCACCAGCGGCGACCGCACCATGAACATGAACTCAAACTTCACCGCAAAGTGGCTCGGCCCGGACTGCGGCGACGTCAAGTGACACGGCGTGGAGCGCGCCGGCCCGCTCCACACAAGACCTTAAGCGGTGGCGGCCTGCCGCACCGGCTCGCCGAACTTCACCGACACCAGCTTTGAAACCCCGGCCTCCTGCATGGTGACGCCGTACATCACCGGGGCCACGCTCATGGTCTTCTTGCTGTGGGTGATGAGCACGAACTGAGTGGTGTTGCTCATCTCCTTCACCAGCTCGACGAAGCGTCCGATGTTGGTTTCGTCGAGCGGCGCGTCCACCTCGTCCAGAATGCAGAACGGGCTGGGCTGATACTGGAAGATGCCCACCAGCAGCGCCAGAGCGGTCAGGGCTTTTTCGCCGCCGGAGAGCAGCAGCACGTTTTGCAGCTTCTTGCCCGGAGGCGAGGCTACGACGTCGATGCCGCTTTCTGCCGTGTTCTCCTCGTCGGTCAGGCGCATGAAGGCGTTGCCGCCGTCGAACAGCTTGCGGAACGTGGCCTGGAAGTTTTCGTTGATCTTGCCAAACGCTTCCTGGAACTTCTGCCGCGAATAAATCTCGATTTCGCGGATGGTGTTCTGCGTGTTCTCGATGGAATCCAGCAGGTCCTTGCGCTGGGTCTCAAGGAAAGTGTGCCGCTGCGCGGTTTCCTGATATTCCTCGAGCGCCATCATGTTCACCGGGCCCATGCTCTCCAGGCGGGTGCGCATTTCGCGATACATCGCCTCTTCCGCGGCCAGTTGCTCGCCTGCGACGCGCGGGACAGACGGATCGTTGCGCATCGCCTCGCCGGCGATTCCCAACTCGTTGATCGCCGTCTGCTCCATGTACTCGATGTCAGACTGGAGCTTGGCGGCAGCCGCCGAAAGCTCGCCGCGGCGGTCGCGTGCCTGATCGAGAGCCTGGCGCGTTTCGCGGAGCCGCTGCTCGATCTCCACCAGCCTGGTCCGCAGCTCGCCGGATTCCGCCTGCAGCTCGGCGCTGCGCGCCTGCGCCACCGCGCGTTCGGCTTCGAGCACCTGCAGGCGTTCTGCAATCTGAAGATTATCCTGCTCGCGCTCGTGCCGCTCCTCGGCTGCCGCTGCCAGCCGTGACCTTAGACCGTCGATCCGCATGCGCGCGTCGCCGGCCAGAGTCTCAATGCGCTGGAGCGCCGCGGCCGCGGCGGTCCGCTGCGCCGCAAGCGCGGCCAAACGCGCTCCAACGTCGGCGGCGGTTTGTGCCGCTGCGTCGCGTGCTGCCTTCAGCGCCGCCAAGCTTTCTTGCGCTGAAGTATGCTGAGCCTCCAATTCCGCGCGCTGCTTCTCGTGGGTGCCGGCCTCGGCTTGCCTGGCGACGAGGAATGCTTGCTTCTCCACGCTCGCCGCTTTTACCTGCTGCCATTCGCCGGACAGGGTTTGGCGGCGCTCGCGGTTGCGCTCCAGCTCCGAGGCAAGCTGGTCCAGCACATGGGCCGAGGTCAGCGCCTGCTTCTCAGCTTCGAGCCGTTGCTGCTCGAGGCCGCCGAGCTGATGCTCGAGCTCGGCCAGCCGGCGCGCCAGCTTGGCGGCGCGGTGCTCCTCCGTGGCCAGCGTCTTCTCCATGACCTCCAACTGCCGCGCCACCTCGCGCAACTCGCGCTTGAGCGTAAGCGGACCTTCCGTGCGCTGACGCCCGCCGGTTACGGTGACGTTGTGGAAGCACTCGCCGGTTTGCGAGAGGAAGAAGGCGTCCGGGTTCTCCAGCGCCAGCTCGCGGGCCAGGAACGGGTCGGGCGTGATGTAGCCATGGCCCAGCTTGGAGAGGATGACTTCGAGCGACTTCCCGAAGCCGTTGAGCACGCGGATGCAGTTCTTGAGCGGCACGATGCCGTCCGGGCGCGGGCGCGTGCGGCCCGATTCGTCCACCGCAAAGGAGAATTTCGCTTGCGAGTCTTCGGGATGGACCAGGAACGTGGCCCGGCCCTCGACGTCGCCGCGCAGCAGACGCAGGCCTTCGTCCGCCACGTCCCACGACTTCACCACCACGTAGTTCAGCTCATCCCGCAGGAAATCTTCCACCACGTGCTCGTACTGGCCTTCCACCTCGAGGAAGTCGGCCAGCACGCCGGCGGGAGCAAAGCCATTCTGCATGGCGCCTGACTGAAACAGCCGCTTCACCGATTCGGTGGAGTATCCATGCTCAGCGATCACCGCTTCAAGCGACGCCTTCTTCCCCAGCGCCGTGGCGAATTCCGCGCGCAGGGTGTCCATGCGGCGCTTGCACTCGCTTTCTTCCGCCCGCGTCGCCGCAATCTCCCCCCGGGTGCTTTCGATCTGCAAGCCGAGCCAAGCTACCCGTTGCGAGACCGACTCGAACTCGAGCGTCAGTTGCCCGCGCCGTCCGCCCGAGGCTTCCATCGCCGTGGTGGCTACGTCAATCTCCTGCTGCAGACGCGCCGCCTCGCGGTCGAGCGCCGCACGATGCTCCTCCGCCTGCGTGATCAGGTTGCGCACCTCAGCCGCGGCCGCCGCCACCTGCATGATCGCGAGGCGGCGCTCCTCCTGCTGTTGCTCCCTGGCCTCGAGCGCCGCCGCCGCTTCGGCCGCTTCCTGCTGGCGCGCCGCCGCTTCCGCCTGGCCGTCGGCCTCGTTTGCTGCCGCCGCCGCCAGCACGCCGCGGTTGACATCCAGCTCGGCGTCGAGAGCCGTCATTTGTGCTTCCGCCCGCGCCAGGTCCGCCTCGCCGACCTCAGCCCGCAGCGCCAGTTCGCGGCAGCGCTCCTCGTTGTGGCGCTGCTGCGCCAGCGAGCGGTCGATCTCCACGGTGATGGCGCTGGCGCGCTCGGAGTTCTGCCGCAGCTCGCTCTCGATCGCGTATCCCCGGGTGCGCGCCTCGTTCTGCACCGCTTCCATCTGGTCGCTGGCCTGAGTGCGGAGGGACATCTCGAGCGCCAGAGCTTGCAACTCCGCCTCAAGTGCCGCCGCCTCGCGCGCCAGTTGCGTCAGTTTGCTGGCCAGCACTACCTTCAGCTTGGCCTTCATCTCGTCGCGCAGGCGGGCGTAGCGCTCTGCCTTCGAAGCCTGCCGCTTAAGCGAGTTCATCTGGCGCGTGACTTCCTCGAAGATGTCATTCAACCGCGCCAGGTTCTGCTTTGCTTCTTCCAGACGCAGCTCCGCCAGGCGCTTCTTGGTTTTGAACTTGGTAATGCCGGCGGCTTCTTCGATGATCGCCCGCCGGTCGTGGGGCTTGCTGGAGAGAATCTGCCCGATGCGTCCCTGCTCGATCAGCGCATAGGATTCTGGCCCCAGGCCCGTGCCCATGAACAGTTCCTGGATGTCGCGCAGCCGGCACAGCTTGCCGTTCAGCAGGTACTCGCTGTCGCCGGTGCGGAACAGACGACGCGTGATCACAATCTGCCCCGCTTTGAACTCCTGGCGCTTGAACTTCCGCCGGCGGATCTTCAGCACGACGCCCGGATGTTCTCCCTCCTCGGCCGACCCCTCGGCCCCTGCTCCCTCAGGTACGGTTCCTGCCTCCGGCGTCCTGCTTCCTGCTTCCTCGATTCCCGGCTCGCCCGTCCCGATTCCCTGGGGGATCTCTTCCGCGGGAAGCGGCTGCACTTCTTCGATATGCGCCTCTGTGTCGGCGGCAGCCTGTGCGCGCACTGCGGCTTCGTCCCAGTCCTCTTCCGGGATCTCGCCCACCACTTCGATCTCCGGCTCGGAGACATCACCGCCCTCATACACGGCGGGGTCAATGAGCGTGAGCGACACTTCGGCCAGGCCCGTGGGGTGGCGGTCGCGGGTGCCGGCGAAGATGACGTCTTCCATGCGCGAGCCGCGCAAGGTCTTGGCCGATTGCTCGCCCAGCACCCAGGAGATGGCGTCGGCGATGTTAGATTTTCCACAGCCGTTCGGCCCCACAATGGCGGCAATGCCCTCGCCGTGGAACTTCAGCTCGGCGCGGTCGCAGAACGACTTGAATCCCAGGATTTGCAGCTTCTTCAGTTTCAGCACATCAACCCCTTTTTGGCTGGACGGGAACTGGGAGGAATTCGGGTAGCCACACCAAAACCCCTGCGTTTCCGCTAACTGTAGCTACGATGTCCGGCAGGGTCAAGCACTAAGGCCCTTTATGTTGTGCCTACCTGTGGATAACCCCTCGATATCGGACACACAGTGCAAACGATCAGCGCTCTTCGGACGGGGAAACAACAAGGAGGGGAGAAATCGCCAAAGCTCTTCTGAATCTACGCCCGCAACGCACCAGAATCAATGCAACTGTTGATGCGTGGCAAAACGTGGAGGAGCCCGGCGGATGAGAAGAGGCAGATTCAAGCGGTCAAGCGCGCGGAACTCGCCTTGTTCGGCGCGAGTAAAAAAAAGTGGCGAGTGTGCGCATTGCAATCGAGTTCCTTTTCGTAGATGAGGGAAAATCCGATGGTGGAAAATATCTCCCGCCACTCTTTCCGTCCTCTAAAGATGCCGTGCTTATCGTGTACATATGCCCAGCGGCAGTCGTCGTCTGTTTCTTTGGGGTCTTCGGTTACGACGACGTACTTGCGGGCAATTCTGCGGGCGTCGCGGAGAAGCTGTATGGTGTCGTCGGCCGCGTGATGCAAAACATAGCTGAAAAAAACCAGGTCGAAACTGTCGTCTGCATAATCCAGGTGCGTTCCGGCAATTTTCCTCACGGGAAAGTTGGAGCGCGGAGCCGGCGTGACGTCACACAATTCGAAGTTGTTAGAGTCCAGCATTGCCGATAGATACACGCTCAACGCCCCGGTGTCGGCGCCAACATCCAACCAGGAACACCCCTTGAGACTTTCGGCGTAGGACGCAAAATAAGAGAGCAAGCCTTCATCCCGGTGAAATCGGTACGCGGGGTTGTCGAGACCGGTTGCCCGCTGTTGCTGCAGCGTTTCCAGTCCAATGCCGTATTGTTGCCCAATCTGTTTCAAATCCCCTTCATGTTTGAGTTTAAGAGCCAGGGAGCGCACTTTGAGGTTCGGGCTACGAGCGAAGGTCAGAGCGACGTCAAAGACGACCCTCGCCGTGCGTTCCATTGCGTAGCGAAACATGCTCATTCACCCCAGCGTGAAAACTGCGCCCTTCTTCCAGCCGGCTCTGTCACAGGCGGGGGATATGGCCAACGCGCCGGCACCGAGAACAGTCCCCGCCGCTGATCCTTGCTGTTTTTACGCGACGGTGTCGGCATCCACCGGCCCTCTTAGCCGGGACAGGGAGTCTCGGCGCGCCCGCCCTCTTTTGTCAAGCAAAAACTTTGCACATAAGTGTTAAGTTTTTGCACTCAAGTAGACCGGCGCCTGCGGAATCCGGCTTTTGGGAGATAAACCGCCTCGCGCGAAGTGGGCTGCTGGTGCTTTCCTATGGGCCGATGCGGCAGGAGGATGACAAGGTCAGAAGGATGGCGAGCCAATCCGCTGGCCCGCATCGACTGGGCGGTTCAGCAGAAACTTGTGTTCAATGATTGCTGCGGCCGGCAACTTCTACCGTCGAGACGCAGAGTACGCCCGATTGCATTTGCAATCGTTCGCTCGGCGTCTCGGCCGTGAGAATCCTCGACTTACTACCTCTCTCCTCCGGCCCGCTGGAAGAGGCGGATGATGGACTCGATCCCCCGATAAAAGTTGGGGATATGGAACTTCTCGTTGGGGGCATGCAGGTTGTCGTCGGGCAGGCCCATACCCATCATGACGCTGGGGATCTTCAGGTACTCGTCGAAATCGCTGACGATGGGGATCGACCCTCCTGAGCGGATGAACACCGTACCCTTTTTAAACACGTCGTGCATGGCTTCGGTGGCGGCTTTGATGTACTTGCTATCGGTGCTCACCACGGACGCCGGCCCCTTGCTGTGCACCTTGATCTTCACCTGGATGCCTTTGGGCGTGATCTTCTTGATGCGCTTCTCGTACTTCTTGAGGATGTCGTCGGGATCCTGATCGGGAACCAGGCGCATGGAGACCTTCGCCGTGGCTTTGGCGGGAATCACCGTCTTAGCCCCCGGGGCGATGTAGCCGCCAGGCATGCCGTGGACCTCCAGCGTCGGCCGTGCCCACAGCCGATAGAGCGTGGGATACTTGGATTCGCCGGTCAGCGTGGTCGAGCCGACTTCGTTCTTCAGAAAATCCTTATCCTTGAAAGGCAACCGCTTCCAGGCCTTCAACTCCTCCTTGCTGGGCGCCTTAACGTGATCGTAGAAGCCGGGGATGAGGATTTTGCCATCGGCATCTTTGAGCTTGCTGATGATCTCGATCAGTCCGAAGAAAGGATTGGGCGCCGCCCCGCCGTACATGCCGGAATGCAGGTCGATCTTGGGCCCCACGGCCTCCAGTTCGGTGTACACCAGGCCGCGCAGCCCCACGCACAGCGTCGGCAAGTCCGGGGCGAACAGCTCGGTGTCGGTGATCAGGGCAAAATCAGACTTGAGCCGGTCTTTGTGTTTGCGCACGTATTCCGAGATGGACTCCCCGCCCACTTCTTCCTCGCCCTCGATCAGCACCTTCACATTGATAGGCATGCCGCCGTTGGACTTCATCATGGCTTCAAAGGCCTTCAGTTGCATCCAAAGCTGGCCTTTGTCGTCCACGGCGCCGCGGGCGTAGATGTTGTGATTGCGCTCAGCCGGTTCGAAGGGCGGCGAGGTCCACTCATCGATGGGATCAGGCGGCTGCACGTCGTAGTGCGCATAGCAGATCGCAGTCGGCTTGCCGTGTGCGTGCAGCCAGTCGGCATACACTAACGGATGCAGCTTAGTGGGAATAACTTCCACGTGCTCGAATCCGATGCGCTCCAGTTCAGCGGCCACGAATTCTGCCGCCCGGTGGACATCGGGCGTGTGTTCCTCCTGCGTGCTCACGCTGGGAATGCGCAGCAGGTCCTTAAGTTCGTTCAGAAATCTCTGCTGATTTTCACGCGCATAGGCGACAGGAGCTTCCACTGCAGTTGCCATATGTTAGTCCTCTCGATGAGTGAGTATACAACTCGTGAGCGTGCTATTGCAGCGGGTCATTCGGCCAGTGCCCTATGGCCGCGGCCAATTTTGACGGCGAACAAACTGAACCGGGTTGATTAGAACCTCGAGGGTGAAAACGCGCGCAAATCAAAATCTGGTTTCGCCCCGCGCACCACCTGCGCCATGAGCAGCGCGGTCACCGGCGCCAGCAGGATGCCGTCGCGATAGTGCCCGGCAGCAACGAAGTAATTCGCCACCGCGGTTGCGCCCAACAGCGGCGCCGCGTCGGGAGTGCCCGGCCGCAACCCGGCCCATGTCTCCAGCATGCGCGCCTCGCCCAGTTCGGGGATCAGCTGGGCGGCCTCCTGATGCAGCCGTTGGATCGTATTCGGGTCCACGCGCTTGTCGAAGCCGGCATCTTCCAGCGTCGAGCCGATCAGCACGCGTCCGTCTTTGCGCGGCACAACGTACACCTCGGGCGCACGCACGACGTGATTCACCAGGCCATGCTGAGGCGTGACCACGCACAGCATCTGTCCTTTGATTGGCCGCGTAGGGAAGGGCAACGGGGGGATCTGTCCCGCCCAGGCGCCGCAGCAGTTCACCACCATCCCCGCTGCGTAGCGCGTCTTCCCGGTTTTGACGGCCACGGCACTCGCGCCTTCCACTTCTACCTCAGTAACCGCTGAACCGGAGGCGAAGTCGACGCCGCGGTGTTTGGCCGCTTTCACCGACGCGGCTACGAGCGCGCGGGGATCGACGCTGCCTTCCGGCGTCCAGTAGGCTGTCTTGCCGGAACACTCGAGTTGCGGTTCCAGCCGCGCGATCTCGTCGGCTGCAAGCGCCCGCCATTCCCCTGCGGAGATGTAACGTGCAGCGTCTCCCTCCGGCGGCTGCTCGAAACAGGCGATTGTGCCTTCCGTCCGCAGGTCCACGTGCATTCCCGACTCATCTTCAATTTCGTGCACGAACTCGGGATACAGGCCGGCGCTGGCCCGCGCCAACCGCTCCAGCGGCTGGGGCAGCACGGGATCGCAATAGGCGAGCATGCCGGCGGCGGCGTGGGAAGCTTCCCGTCCGGGCTCGCCGCGCTCCACGATCAGCACACTCGCGCCGTGCTTATGCACCTCCCGCGCCAGCGACACCCCGACGATGCCGCCACCAGCGATCACCACGTCCCAACTTTTCACGCGTGTATTCTAGCGGAGAGGAATGCCCACTGCCGACGCTGACCGGCGGCCTAATCAGCACCTGCCGGCTTTTTGATCGCAGTTTTCAGGTCAGCCACCCGCGAATCCGGGCTTTCAACCAACTTTGCGAATACCACCAAGCGCTTGGGCGCCGGCCCGACGTAATAGGTGGGATAGCAGGTAATGAGTGTGAGGCGCTTGTCCGTGCTCTGCCGCAGCACGGAGAGGTCCTGCGGGCCGGTAACTTCCTTACCCGTCACCCGGTAGTCGTAAACCTTCCCGCCGCGCCGTACCTCGACGATGTCACCTTTGTTCAGTTCGTAAATGTGACGGAAGAAGGTATCGCGGTGGGCGCTGATGACGGAATTGCCAGGCTCGCCCGGCGGCGGCGTGTCCTTCATGTGGCCGGGTCCAAGCAGTAGTTGTCGGCGGGAGGTGCCTTCCACTACGACTGCCTCCAGCTTAATCTTGGGGATCACCAGCTTGATGAGTCCATCGTCCACCAGCTTGGGCGCCGTTCCTGGCTGGTTTTGCCGCTGCCACTCGCGCGCCAGCCGGTGCTGCTCGGCGAACATTCTTCCGTATTGCAACCCGACGAAAGCGAGCAGTGCCACGCCCACGACGATGAACGCCGGCCCCACCAGGGCGGACAGCTGGCGAGTCCTTTGTCCAGCCAAGGGCCGGATCCCCGAGGGCGCGCCCGGGTGCGCGTCACGACGGACAATTTTCCAGGACATCGATTCGCCTCGGAGCCAGGTGCGCTCGAACTGTGAGATGCAGGAATCCGAAGCGGCGCAACCGAAAGGACGCGGGTGCTTATCGGGTGCGGTTGCCGCCCTGGCGGAGGGCGGAAGCGATGCCGCCTACAGGGGAGAGTTCCTGCTGAGCAGGGTATGACTTTTCCGCGAATGGTCAGAACGGTCGGTCCCCGAGGTGTTCACATTGACACCCCCGCAAGTCTGCTGAAAGAATAACCCTGGTCGCTCCCGACGAGGCACAAACCATGATTGACGAAGTACCTGACCCGGCGCCGAGCAGCAGCACAGGGTGGAAGGTCGTGCTGGCGATTGCCGGCATCTATGTCGTTGCTTCTCTGTACTTGATGTTCGACATGCGCAGCCGACTAGCCAAGGTAGAGAACACGCAGGCCAGCGCCACGGCCAACTATGAGAAGCTCGCTCACCGCGTTGCCGAGAACGAAGCCAATACCAAGGCCTCGCAGCAAGCCATCGCCAGGCAGGTCGGGATGACGGAGGAGCAGTTGGCGCGCCGCACCGCCGAACTGCAGCGCCAGCAGCGGGCCGCCGAAAGCCGCCTGATAGAACAAGGCCAGCAACTCGGCCAAGTCAGCGGGGAAGTGGCCGGGGTGAAGGGTGAAGTGGCCGGAGTCAAGGGCGACGTCGGCAACGTCAGAACCGATCTCGAAACCACCAAAGGCAAACTCGAGCGTGCCATCGGCGACCTGGGACAGCAGAGCGGCCTGATCGCCCGTACCCGCGACGACCTCGAGGTCCTCAAGCACAAGGGCGACCGCAACTACTACGAGTTCACGCTCACCAAATCCAGAAGCAGTACGCCGGTCTCGACCATCAGCCTGCAGCTCAAGAAGACTGACCCGAAACGCGGCAAGTTCACCCTCAACGTCATCGCTGACGATCGCACCATCGAGAAGAAGGACCGGACCATCTACGAGCCGCTACAGTTCTACACCGGCCGCGACCGCTTGCTGTACGAACTGGTGGTGTTCACGGTGGCCAAGAACAAAGTATCGGGATACCTCTCGACCCCGAAGAGCGCGCCCACGCCGGCGCCCGTCGGCAACTGAGCAGCCACTGTCTCGCTTGACTTGCAGTGGTCACTAATGTAGCCTCCGCGCGTCCTCAGACGCGCTCTCGCAGCACTCTCTCGCGTCTCGGACCTGTCCTTGCTGTTTCAATCCGTAGCAATTCGCGACTAAAGGAGGTTAGTATCCGTGAAAAAGCTCACAGGGTCCCTGTTGGCATCGTTCCTTCTGCTGGTCGGACTGGGAACTGCGGTGTCGCAGGAGAAGTCCGAAGGTATGATGGGCCCACCCCCGGTGCTCGTCGTCTATCGTGAAGTCCTGAAGCCCGGCAAAATGGGCATGAGCCACGAAAAGACGGAAAGCGCTTTTGTGCAGGCTTACACCCGCGCCAAATGGCCAACTCACTACTTCGCGGTGGACTCCCTCTCCGGCAAGCCACGTTCGCTGTTTTTCGTCGGCTATGAATCGTTCGCGGCCTGGGAAAAGGACAATCTGGCGACCCAGAAGGACCATGCGCTGGCAGCGGCGCTGGACCACGCTGGCGTTGTCGATGGCGAACTGCTGAGCGAGTCCGAGGGGCTGGTGTTAGCGTTTTCCCCAAAGTACAGCCTGCGCCCGACGGTTGACATCGCTCATATGCGCTATTTCGAAGTCGGTGTTTACCACGTTCGTCCGGGACACCACCATGAATGGGACGAGGCGGTCAAGCTGGTGATGGCGGCGTACGAGAAAATCCCCGACGTTCACTGGGACGTCTTTCGCACCGTTTACGGCGGGGAGGACGAGACCTATGTCATTTTCACCCCGATGAAATCGCTGGCGGAAGTC
>Ga0335081_10012996_pt1 | contig 13472 bp, 15 predicted proteins | sample Lox_Sample_35_FD_206713 | JGI IMG/M metagenome (GOLD analysis project Ga0335081, IMG submission 206713) | Soil microbial communities from Loxahatchee National Wildlife Refuge, Florida, United States - Lox_Sample_3.5 | ecosystem: Environmental > Terrestrial > Soil > Wetlands | place: USA...
CCTTCCGGCACGCGCGTCGAGGTGTTGTGCGGGCAGCCCGAGCAGAAATAGGGAATGCGCTGCGCGACGTCAGTCGTTTCGGAGAGCGACTTCTGCGCGGATTTCAGGCGCGCGACATTGGCCGCGAGTTCATCGTTTACGCCGTAGCGCAGCAGACGCTCGCCGATGCAGATGGCGATGTCGTTGGGATCGAGCGCGCCCTTGACCGGGAACAGCCAGTTGCCCTGCTCGTCCTTCTTGCCGATGCAAACCGGCTGATTTTGCGTGCCGTATAATTCCTCGCGTACCTGCACTTCGATCAGCGAGCGTTTTTCCTCGACCACGATGATGAGATCGAGCCCTTGCGCGAAGGAGGCCAACTCCTGGCGCGCGATCGGCCACGGGCAGGCGATCTTGAACACGCGCAGGCCAAGATCGTTGCATTTGATCTCGTCGATGCCGAGCTCATCGAAGGCCTGGCGCACGTCGAGATAGGCCTTGCCGGTGGTGATGATGCCGATTTTCGGCGCGCGGCCGCCGGAGGTGATGATCTTGTTGAGTTTGTTGGCGCGCACGAAGGCGAGCATGGCGTCGCGCTTGAAGTCGTGCAGGCGCGCTTCCTGGCCGAGGAAAGTGTCGGTGAGCCGGATGTTGAGGCCGCCGTCCGGCATGAGGAAATCGTCCGGCGTGACGATCTTCACGCGGTCGAGCCTGCCGTCGACGATGCCGGTCGACTCGACCGTCTCGTGCATGCATTTGAGCGCGGCCCAGGTGCCGGTGAAGCGCGACATGGCCCAGCCGTAGAGCGCGTAGTCGATGATCTCCTGCACACCGGCCGGATTGAGGATCGGCATCATCACGTCGACGAAGTGGAATTCCGACTGATGCGCGGTGGTGGAGGACTCCGCGGTGTGGTCGTCGCCCATCAGCGCGAGCACGCCGCCGTTCTTCGACGTGCCGGCGAGGTTGGCGTGGCGGAACACGTCGCCCGAGCGGTCGACGCCGGGGCCCTTGCCGTACCACATGCCGAACACGCCGTCGTATTTGCCTTCGCCGCGCAATTCGGCCTGCTGCGAGCCCCATAGGGCGGTGGCGGCAAGGTCCTCGTTGAGGCCGGCCTGGAACTTGATCTGCGCCTGACTGAGGAAGCGGCCGGCGCGCAGCATCTGCTGGTCGAGGCCGCCCAAGGGCGAGCCGCGATAGCCGGTGACGTAGCCGGCGGTGTTGAGCCCGGCGCGGCGGTCACGCTCGGCCTGCATCAGCAACGCGCGGATGAGCGCCTGATAGCCTGTGACGAGGACGCGGTCCTGCGCCAAATCGTATTTGTCGTCGAGGCTGACCGAGCGGAGCGTCATGGGGCTGGCCTGGGGCGAACGGCTCGAAAGGGGCGGCACCGGCGCGTCCCCTTAGCACCACTCATATAGGCTGCGACAGCAGGACGCAAAGCGGGTAAAGGTCGAAAATGCGCCGGAAACAGTCCGTTTCGTCGCGCGGCGCCAGCCTGGAAGGAAATTTCGGCGCCGCCGCGTTTCACGCATTTTGGCGCAATGCAGCGATCCACACCGTCATGGCCGGGCTTGTCCCGGCCATCCACGCCTTACTTCAGTCCGTCAGCCAAATCGTTCCATTCGCGGTTGACACCATTTATGAGCCGCACTTTCCAAGCGCGGGGTCAATGTTTCATCGCTTTTTCGCGTTGAATGGCAAATCGGATGTCATCGAATGGTTCAAAATAAACGAGGCGCGTGAGGCCGTGCCGCTTCGTGAATCCTTTGAGTAAAGATTGCCGATGCTGGTAGCAGCGGCGGACCAAGTCGCCGGTAACACCGATGTAGAGCACGCCGTCACGCCGGTTCGACATGATGTAAACGAAGCCGCCCGCCATCGCTAAATTTAAGCAAGGCGTGGATGGCCGGGACAAGCCCGGCCATGACGAAAGAGAAGGTCGGCCCTGCGTTAGACCTCTGCCACTTGGTCAATCCTGTGGCGGAGGCTAAAGAGGGAGCCAGCCGGATTCCCTTTGATGTTGCAATCCTCTTCCGCCTCGATCGAGAGCCGATCGTCCTGGGTCGTCGCCAGCATGGCGCTCGTCATCTTGTTGATGGCGTTCGGCGGCGCCTGGATCACGCCTGTGGCGCTCAAAGACATCGCCGCCGAAGTCGGCGGGGCGCGCGAAGTGCCGGCGCTCGCCAGCGCGCTCGCCTGGCTGTGCTCCGGCGTCGGCGGCATCGTCATGGGCCGCATCGCCGATCGCATCGGCACGCGCTGGACCGTGCTGTTCGGCGCGCTGATGATCGGCTTGGGACTGGCGATCTCGACGCTCGGACCGCCGGGGCCGCTGTGGATCGGCCATGGGCTGTTCATCGGGCTGATCGGACTCGGTGGCATCAACGCGCCGATGTACATCTATATCAGCCGCTGGTTCGACCGCCGGCGCGGCTCGGCGCTGGCGCTGATCTCAAGCGGCTCGTACTTGGCCGGCGCCATGTGGCCGCCGATCTTCGAACGCGCCATCGCCTATCTCGGCTGGCGCGAGACCATGCTGATCTATGCGGTGGTCGAGATCGCGGTGATCGTGCCGATCGCGGCGATTTATTTCCGAGCGCCACCGGAAGTCATTCATCCCGCCGAGACCGCGCACGCCGCCGCGCGGACTGCACCGGTGCTCGGCTGGCCGCCGAACCTCGTGTTCGCGATGATGTGCGTGGCGGCAGTGCTGTGCTGCGTGCCGATGGCGATGCCGCAGCAGCACCTCGTCGCCTTTTGCAGCGATCTCGGTATCGCACGTTCGGTCGGTGCCATCATGCTGTCGGTGCTGCTCGGCACCGCGTTCCTCTCCCGCCAGATCTGGGGCGCCATCTCCGACCGCATCGGCGGGCTCGCCACCGTGCTGATCGGCTCGGCCTGGCAATGCGGGTCGATGATCGCGTTTCTGCTGACGCAGAACGAGGCCGGGCTGTTCATGGTGGCGGCGGCCTTCGGGCTCGGCTTCTCCGGCATCATCCCGGCTTACGTGCTGGCGCTGCGCGAGTTGTTCCCGGCCGCGCAGGCCTATTGGCGGATTCCGACGCTGTTGCTGTTCAGCGGCGCCGGCATGGCGCTGGGCGGCTGGCTCGCCGGACTGCTCTACGACCACTACGGCTATTACGCGCCGGCTTTCGCCGTTGGCATCGGCTCGAATATTCTCAATTTCCTGATTGTCGGCACGCTGGTGATGCGCGGACGGATGGCGCGGGTGGCGGTTGCCTGACGGAAATTCCAGCGCGAGCGGCTAAACCTTCGGCACCATCTTGAACATGGCGTCGCCGTACATCCTGCGCGCGTCGGCGAGCAGCGGCTGCACGGCGGCGACGAAGGCGTCGTGCTCTTTCGCATTTAGTTCGTGGATTTCGCAACCGGCGGCCTCAATGATCTTACGCGACGCGACGTTTTCTTCCTCGGCCAGTCCGCGCTGAAACGCCACCGACTCGGCGACGGCCTTGCGCATGGCACTCTGCAGACCGGCGGGCCAGGCGTCGAACGAGGCGCGGTGCAGGAACACCGGCCGCGAAATATAGAAGTGATAGCTGAGCGTGTGGAATTTGTGGAACTTGTGCACGCCATAGGTGACGGTGTTGGCGAGGGGGTTTTCCTGCGCGTCCAGAGTGCCGGCCTTGATCATGGCGATGGCTTCGGTCAGGTCCATGCGCATGGCGATGGCGCCGAGCAGTTCGAAGGTGCGCCGGTGGATTTCGCTCGGCAGCACGCGAATCTTCATGCCCTTCATGTCGGCCGGCAGATGGATCGGGCGCAGGCGGTTTGAGATGTGGCGGAAGCCGTTCTCGAACCAGCCGAGGATGCGGTAACCGATGCGCTCCTCGGTTTTCGCCGCTAGAAATTTCCCGAGGTCGCCGTCCATGGCGCCGCGTGCCTGCGCGTTGCTGCTGAACAAAAACGGCAGATCGACGAAGCCTAATTCCGGCACGCGGTCGGTGAGATAGCTCGACGACTGATAGCCGAGCGTGATCTCGCCGTTCTCGACCAAAGCGAGAATGTCCTCGGCCTTGTGGCCATGGTCCATGATATTCCACACGTAATCGACGGCGATGCGGCCGCCGAATTCGGCCGTGAGCTTGTCGCCGATGAATTGCAGCGCCTTGGAAAAGCCGGTGGTGGGCGGGCCGTAGCCGCCCATGCGGATTTTGATTGGGTTCGTCATGCGGCGCTCTCTATACCGGCGCTCGGTGCCCTGTGCTAGACTGCTCGCAATAGGAGGAACGCCGATGAACAAACCCGCCAAACTCGCAATGGCCACGTCGCAGGGTACGGTGTCCGACGCCGAATGGCGGGCACGCATCGATCTCGCCGCCGTCTACCGGCTGGTCGCGCTCTACGGCTGGGACGATGTGATCTACAACCATTCCTCCATGCGCGTTCCCGGCGAGCCGCGCCAGTTTCTCATGAAGCGGCACGAGTTGCTCTACACCGAGGTGACGGCGTCGAACCTGGTGAAGGTGTCGATGGACGAGGACCTCGACGAGGCGTCGGGCGTCAACCGCCCCGGCTTCACGCTGCATGGCGGCGTGCTCGCCGCGCGCACCGACGTCAATTGCGCGATCCACGTGCACACGCCGGTCGGCATGGCGATCGGCGGCTTGAAGCACGGCCTGCGCATGGTGTCGCAGCAGGCGATCCGCTACTACAAGCGCATCGGCTATCACCCCTACGAGGGCATCACCGAGGATTTTTCCGAGCGCGAGCGCATCAACCGCGATCTCGGCAACAACCGCGCCATGATCATGCGCAATCACGGCCTGCTCACGGTCGGCAAGAGCGCGCGCGAGGCCTTCGTGCTGATGCACCATCTGCTCGAGGCGGCGGAAATCCAGCTCATGCTGGAAGCGACCGGCTCCGAGCTGATCGAAATTCCGCCCGAGGTTTGCGAGAAGACCGCCAAGCAGTACGAGACGCACGATAGCGGCCGCGGCTCCGCCGACTGGGCGGCCTACCTGCGCAAGCTCGACGCGGTCGACCGCGGCTACCGCAACTAACCGTCATTCGTCATGGCCGGGCTCGTCCCGGCCATCCACGCCTTGAATCGAGAAAGGCGTGGATGCCCGGCACAAGGCCGGGCATGACGGCAGAGAGACATTCCTCATGCCCTTCACCAACCGCATGCAAGAGAAGCTTGCGCGCGGCGAGGTGGCGCTGTGCATGGCGACGCGGCTGGCACGCTCAGCCGAGATCGGCATGATCGCGGAGGCTACCGGCTTCGACGCCTTCTTCGTCGACATGGAGCATTCGGCGATCACGCTCGACGCCGCGGCGCAGATCTGCACCGCGGCGCTGCCGGTCGGCGTGACGCCGCTGGTGCGCATCGCCGGCCATAATTTCGAGGACGCGACGCGGCTGCTCGACATGGGCGCGCTCGGCATCATCTGCCCGAACGTCTCGACACGCGATGAGGCGATTGCCTTTGCCGACGCCTGCCGTTTTCCGCCGGTGGGGACACGCTCCGTCGCAGGCCCCGGCGCGTTGCAAGGCTACCGGGCAACCCCGCTCGGCGAGGTCAACGCGCAGGGCAATGCCGCAACCACGCTCATCCCCATGATCGAGACGCCGGACGGCGTCGCCAATGCCGAGACAATCGCCGCCGTGCCCGGCATCGACATCCTGCTCATCGGCTCCAACGATCTGTGCACAGCCATGGGCATTCCCGGCGATCTGAAGCACCCGAAGCTGCGCGCCGCTTATGAAACGGTCGCCAAGGCCTGCGCGACGCATAAAAAGATTCTTGGCGTCGGCGGCATTCGCGGCGACGTCGCGCATGTCGCGGAATTGGTGAAGCTCGGCGCGCGTTTCGTGATCGCCGGTTCGGATATTCAGTATCTGATGAAGGCCGCGCGCGACGAGGCGGCGGCATTGCGCAAGGCGGTGGCGCCATGAGGCTCAAGCTGCATCACGTCAACTTCGCCACCACCGACGTGCCGGCGATGGACAAGTTCTATCGCGACGTGCTCGACATGCAGACCATCCCGGACATGGGCCGCAACCGCAAAAAGGACGAGGGCTATCCGGGCGACGTCGCCTTCATCACCGACGGCGCGATGCAGATGCACATCGCCGAGAAGGACATGGGCGTAGGCTTCCGCACCGGCAAGGTGGTCAATCCGGTGCAGCGCGGGCACATCGCCTTCCGCACCGACGACCTCGACGCTTTCAGAAAACGGCTCGACGAGAAGGGCATCAACTATTCCGACTTTGGCGACTGGGCAATGACCGGCTGGAAGCAGATTTTCTTCTACGATCCCGACGGCAACGTCGTCGAAGTGCACCAGGCGCCGCCTGGGGCGCCTTAGCCGATCCCGTCGTCCCCGGGCTTGTCCCGGGGACCCCGCTTAGGAAGGCACTGCGTCCCTAAGCGAGATGGCCGGGACAAGCCCGGCCATGACGATGAGAGTTACGGTGAATTCCTCCGTCCCTCGCCTGGGCCCCATTGCCAGAAGTCGCGGCCTTCCTCGCGCAGGAAGCGCGACAGCACCATCATGTGCACTTCGGAGGCGCCGTCGACCAGGCGCGCCGCGCGCGCCGCGCGGTAAATCCATTCGACCACCGTGTCCTTGGAGAAGCCGCGCGCGCCTTGCAGCTGGATCGCGACGTCGGCCGCCTGGTGCAGCGTATTGGCGACCTGCACCTTGGCCATCGATACTTCCTTGCGGGCGCGGCCGCCCTGATCGAGCATCCAGGCCGCGTGTATGGTCAGCAGGCGGCTGATCTGAATCTGCTGCGCCACCTCGCCAAGCTTGATCTGCACGCTCTCGCGGTCGGCGAGCTTGACGCCGAAGCCCTCGCGTTCGTTGACGTAAGCCTGCGCAATCTCGACGCAGCGCTTGGCCCAGCCGGTCCAGCGCATGCAGTGCGTGAGGCGCGCGGGGCCGAGCCTGATCTGCGTCACCTTCAGCCCGTCGCCGACGCCCATCAGGATGTTTTCTTCCGGCACTTCGAGGCCGGTGAATTCCAGTTCACAGTGGCCGCCGTGCTCCTCAGGCCCGAGAATCGGAATGCGGCGCACGATGCGCCAGCCGGGCTGGTCCTTGTGGAACAGAAACGCCGTGAGCCCGCGCCGCTTGTCGTCGGAGGTGCGCGCCATGACGATGAAGTGCGCGGCGCCGTCGGCGCCGGTGATGAACCATTTGCGGCCGGTGATGACGTATTTGCCGCCCTTCTTCTCGGCGCGCGTACGCATCATCGCCGGGTCGGAGCCGGAGCCGGGATGCGGCTCGGTCATCACGAAGGAGGAGCGCACCTTGCCCTCGACGATGGGTTTCAGCCACCTGTCCTTCTGCTCGCGCGTGCCGACGAGGCGCAGCACGTTCATGTTGCCGTCGTCCGGCGCCATGCAGTTGATGGCGAGCGGGCCGAACAGGCTGCGCGCGGCTTCCTCGTAGATCGCGGCCCAGGTGACGATCGGCAATTCCATGCCGCCGTATTCCTTGGGCGACTGCGGCGCCCACAGGCCGGCTTTCTTGGCCTTCTCGCGCACCGGCTCAAGTCGCTCGTGCGGGATGTTCTCGTGCTCGGAAAAATTTTCCGGATCGGCTTCCAGCGGCAACACCTCCCTGTCGATGAAGGCGCGCACCTTCAGGCGGAGGTCTTCGATCTCGGGTGACAGTGTGAAGTCCATGGCGCTTCCTTTTATCCCTCCCCGTCTTCGGGGAGGATGGCTCCGAGCGAAGTGAGGAGCCGGGTGGGGTTTTATCACCCACCGAGAAATTCCCCCACCCGGCTGGCCATCGCGCGTCAAAGACGCGCGTAAACGCGCTTATTGGCCAGCCATCCTCCCCCGCACGCGGGGGAGGGATAAGCAGCTACCCCTTGATCTGGATGACCTGCCCGCCGTCCACCACCAGCGTCGCGCCGGTGATGTAGCTGCCGGCGTCGGACGCCAAGAGCAAAAGCGCGCCGTCGAGATCGCCGTCCTTGCCGAAGCGGCCCATCGGAATGTCGCGCTTGATGGCAACGCCGTGCTCGCTGTTGAGATACTCGTCGTTGATCTCGGTGACGAACCAGCCCGGCGCGATGGCATTGACGCGAACGCCCTTGAAGGCGAGCTCGAGCGCCAGCGCCCTGGTGGTCTGGATGACGGCGGCCTTGGCGACCGCATAGGCGGCGGTGCCTTTGGCCACGCCCAGCCCGAGCACCGAGGCTATGTTGATGATGCAGCCCTGCGCCTTCGCCGCCAGCATGCGGCGCGCGGCTTCCTGCGCGTTGTAAAAAACCGCGTCGAGATCGACGCTCAGCACCTTGCGCCATTCTTCCGCCGTCACCTCGACCGCGCGCGTGGGCTTCTGCGCGATGCCGGCATTGTTCACGAGAATTGTGACGGTGCCGAAGGCCTTCTCGGCGGCGTCGAAGGCTTGGCTCATTGCGCCGCGGTCGGTGACGTCGGCCTCGATCGCCACCGCCTTGCCGCCTTTGCTTTCGATCCCGGCCTTGACGCTTTTGAGCCGATCGGCGCGGCGCGCCACCAGCGCAACGGAGGCGCCATTGTCGGCGAGCGCGCGCGCGAACTGCACGCCGAGGCCGCTCGAGGCGCCGGTGATCAGCGCGACGCGGTCCTTCAAGCTGAACAGGTCGGAGGCTTTCATGGCGCAGCCCTTATACACACGCCCCGCGCGACTATGGAATAGACTAGCAAAAAGCGCCCGCGTAGCTTGCAAGTCTTCGATTCGGGCGGACGGCGTGGAACGGCTTTACAGGGCAACCATCAATAGCTGGCACGGACTGATCGCCTGCGCGCGGTCGGAGGAAGCCTTCCGGCAGGAGCTGGCGCTGCTCGTCGTCGGCGTGCCGCTCGCTTTCTACGTCACGAACGACACCGGCGAGCGCTTCGCGTTGATCGGCGTGCTGGTGTTCCTGCTGATCGTCGAATTGCTCAACACCGCGATCGAGAAGATCTCCGACCGCATCACGCTCGATACCGAGCCGGCGATCAAGCGCATCAAGGACATGGGCTCGGCCGCGGTCGGGCTGTCGCTCGTCGCCGCCGGCGCAACGTGGATTTGGGTCGTGGCGGAAAAATTCTGGCGCTAGTCTTAACCGCTCGTCCCCGCGAAAGCGGGGACCCAGGACCGCGTTGCCAACCTTCCTTTGTAGCTCTGGATTCCCGCTTTCGCGGGAATGAGCGGTTCCTTACCGATACAGCGCGTGCGGCAAGGCCGTGGCGAGCTGCGGCACGAACCACAGCACGACCAGCGCGAACAACTGGATCAACACGAACGGGATGATACCGACATAGATGTGACGCGTGGTGATCTCGGGCGGCGCCACGCCGCGCAGATAGAACAATGTCGGACCGAGCGGCGGGTGCATGTAAGAGGTCTGCAAATTCACCGCCATCATGATGCCGAGCCAGACCGGATCGACGCCGGGCATCTTTAGCAGCGCCGGCGCGACGATCGGCACCACCACGAAGATGATCTCGAAGGCGTCCATCACGAAGCCGAGCAGGAACATCGCCAGCATCACGGCGAGCAGCGCGCCGGAAACGCCACCGGGCAGATCGGTGAGCGCGGCTTGCACCAGCACGTCGCCGCCGAGCGCGCGGAACACCAGGCTGAACAGCGTGGCGCCGATCAGGATGAGGTAGATCATCGCCGTGATCTGCGCGGTCTTCTCGACCACGGGGCGCATGTGCGCGCCGATGCCGCCTTTGCGCGCGGCAAGGAAAATCGCGCCGACCGCGCCGACGCTCGCCGCTTCGGTCGGCGTGGCGACGCCGTAGAGGATCGAGCCGAGCACCGCCACGATCAGCGCGACCGGCGCCAGCAGCGCTTCGATCAATCCGCCCGGCTGTCGCTCTCCGGCGACCGGCGGACAGGTCTGCGGTCGCAGCGCCGCGATGAATATGAGGAATGCGAGATAAAGCGCGACAAGCAGCAGCCCGGGCAGGATGGCGCCGGCGAACAGGTCGCTCACCGACACGACATTGGGCGAGAACTTGCCCTGCGCGAGCTGCGCCGCCTGGTAGGCGTTGTTGAGCTGGTCGCCGAGCACCACCAGCACGGTCGAGGGCGGGATGATCTGCGCCAGCGTCGCGGAGGCCGCCACCGTGCCGGCGGCGAGCCGTGGATCGTAGCCGTGGCGCAGCATGGTGGGCAGCATCACCAAGCCGATGGTGACCGCGGTGGCGCCGACGATGCCGGTCGAGGCCGCGAGCAGCGCGCCGACCAGCACCACGGAAAAGCCGAGGCCGCCGCGCAGCGCGCCGAACAGCCGGCCCATGCGTTCGAGCAACTGCTCGGCGATGCGCGATTGCTCCAGCATCACGCCCATGAAGATGAACAGCGGGATGGCGAGCAGCACATCGTTGGTCATCACGCCGTAGATGCGTTCGGGCAGCGCGCCGAGGATGCCGAAGCTCATCGCGCCGAGCGCGTCACCCAGCATGGCGAAAGCGAGCGGCACGCCGGCAAGCGTCAGCGCCACCGGATAGCCCGCCATCAGCGCGGCAATGACGGCGGCGACCATGATGACGGCGAGAGTCTCGGCGAGCGGCACTTATCCCTCCCCTTCAGGGGAGGGTGGCTCCGAGCGCAGCGAGGAGCCGGGTGGGGAATGCTTCACGTCAGCCCCCACCCGACCGGCTTCGCCGGTCACCCTCCCCCGCAAGCGGGGCAGGGATAAGAAGACGGAAAGCGCGGATCGCTTGCGCCACGCCTTGCAGCGCCATCAGCACGGCGAAGACGGGGATTAGCGTCTTGAGCAGATAGACAAACGGCAGCCCGCTCGATTCCTGCGAGCGCTCCAGAATTTCCCATGAGCGCGCGGCGTAGGGCACCGACAACCACAACAGCACAAGCGCGAACGGCAGCAGCAACGCCAGCGCGCCGACAAGGTCGACGAGCGCGCGAGTGCGGGCCGTCGCGTGCGCATAGAACACGTCGACGCGCACATGGCCGCCGACGTGCAAAGTCCAGGCCGCGGCCAGCAGGAATAGCGCGGCATTGGCGTAGATCACCGTCTCGGTCAGCCAGATCGAGCCGAGGCCGAACACGTAGCGCGCCACAACCAGCACGAATTGCAGCACGACGATGACCAGCGCCAGCCACGCCGCGGCGCGGCCGATGGCCGTATTCAGGCGGTCGATGCGGTCGGCGAGCGAGAGCATGGCCGATGATGACATAAAGGCAGCAGTTTCGCTAAAATGCCTTTTATGCCGAAACTTTACACGTATTGCATTCCGGTAGATGACGGCGCCGCGCCAAATCCATATTGGGGCGTTTGCACGCTGGCAATTTGCAAACCAGCGATCCGCCGCACCGCTCAATGTGGGGATTGGGTTGTAGGAACCGGTTCAAAAAGATCGCCGATCGGGGATATCAGTAATAGAGTTGTTTACGCCATGCGCATCTCAAAAGTTCTCACGTTTCAACAGTACGATCGATGGACAAAAAAATTTAATCCAAACAAAATTCCGAAGTTTTCGCACAGCGACGTCAGAAGGCGACTCGGCGACTCAATATACGACTACTCCACTGGTCGCGCGCGGCAAAGGCGAGGCGTTCACAATAGCAAAAATAAACCTACTGATCTCAGGGGTAAGAATGTCTTGATCTCAGATCATTTCTTCTATTTTGGAAACCGTCCCAGAATATTACCACCACGTCTGAGAGCTATAGTAAAACAGACTCAGGGCCATCGTGTTCGACGAAACCGACCATTCATAACTCCGTTTTTGCGGTGGCTGAAAAGCCTCAACTTGCAGCCAAATAAACTTTATGGATTGCCCGCTACAAAGTTGATGAGCAATAATGGCGACCGTCGTTGTGACGACGCCAAACGTGACTTGAAAACCTGCTCAGTTTGCTAATTCATGCCCGACCACCACCACGATCACGACCATTCCGAGCTGTCGGAAACCCAGCTGCGCGTGCGCGCGCTGGAAACGGTGCTGACCGAGAAGGGTTACGTCGACCCGGCCGCGCTCGACCTGCTGATCGAGACTTATGAGAAGAAGGTCGGCCCGCGTAACGGCGCCCGCGTCGTGGCCAAGGCCTGGGCGGATCCTTCCTATCGCGCGCGGCTCATCAAGGACGCGACGGCGGCGATCGCCGAGCTCGGCTATGCCGGGCGTCAGGGCGAGCACATCGTCGCGCTCGAGAATACGCCGAAGCTGCACAACATGGTCGTGTGCACGCTGTGCTCCTGTTATCCCTGGCCGGTGCTCGGCCTGCCGCCGGTGTGGTACAAGTCGGCGCCCTACCGCTCGCGTGCGGTTTCCGATCCGCGCGGCGTTCTTGCGGATTTCGGCGTCACGCTGCCGCAGGACACCGACATTCGCGTGTGGGATTCGACCGCGGAGATTCGCTACCTCGTCATCCCGATGCGCCCGCCCGGCGCCGAAGGCTGGAGCGAGGACAAGCTCGCCGAACTGGTGACGCGCGATTCCATGATCGGGACCGGATTGCCCAAGCAACCAAAAGATCTGACATGAACGGCGCGCAGGACATGGGCGGCGTCCACGGCTTCGGCCCGGTCGAGCCGGAGCCGAACGAACCGGTGTTTCACGACGAGTGGGAGCGACGGGCTTTCGCCCTGACCCTCGCCATGGGCATGCCCGGCGGCTGGAACATCGACATGTCGCGCTTTGCGCGCGAGAACCGCGATCCGGCCGAATATCTGTCGATGAGCTATTACCAGATCTGGTTTGCCGCATTGGAGACGATGCTGAAGGAGCGCGATCTGGTCAGCGACGATGAGATCGTCGTCGGCCACTCACTGCATCCGCCGGTGCCCGGCAAGCGCGTGCTCTCGCCCGCCGACGTGTTGAAGGTGCTGCATCGCGGCGGGCCTACCGAACGCGACACCAATACGACGCCGGCATTCAAGCCGAGCGACAAGGTGCGCGCCAAGAACATCAATCCGCTCACGCACACGCGGCTGCCACGCTACGTGCGCGGCCATGTCGGCACCGTCGAGCGCGTGATCGGCTGCCACGTATTCCCCGACAGCAACGCGACCGGCGCCGGCGAGGACCCGCAATGGCTCTATACCGTGCGCTTTTCCGGCCGCGAGCTGTGGGGCCCGGACGGCGACACGACGACATATGTCTCGGTCGACGCCTGGGAGCCGTATTTGGAGCCGGCATGACGCGTCACGCCGCGCACTCTTTCTTCACCTCCCCCGCTTGCGCGGGAGGTCGGCGAGCGAAGCTCGCCGGGTGGGGGAATATAGCGATGCAGCCTACCCCCTCCCCAACCCTCCCCCGCAAGCGGGGGAGGGAGAACAAGAGGCGCGACCGATGAGTTTAAGCACCGCCGCCGCCAAACGTGCCACACGTGAAGTGCCGGGCATCCCGCACGATGCCGACGGTCCCGTATTCCGCGAGCCGTGGGAAGCGGAAGCCTTCGCCATGACGCTGGCACTGCACGAGCGCAGCGTGTTCACCTGGCCGGAATGGGCTTCCGCGCTTGCCGCCGAGATCAAGCGCGCGCAGGCCGCGGGCGATCCAG
>Ga0335081_10012997_pt1 | contig 13472 bp, 4 predicted proteins | sample Lox_Sample_35_FD_206713 | JGI IMG/M metagenome (GOLD analysis project Ga0335081, IMG submission 206713) | Soil microbial communities from Loxahatchee National Wildlife Refuge, Florida, United States - Lox_Sample_3.5 | ecosystem: Environmental > Terrestrial > Soil > Wetlands | place: USA: Florida...
GCCATCGATCTCAATCAGAGTTGGCCAATCGAACCCCAGCGCCAGGGGGACACTCTGACATTAAGCGTCCCCCGGCACGGCAAGGCCACGGTCATTCTGCTCTCGCCGTCGAATTAGCGGCCGCCGGGGAGCATTCAACGGCAATCCAGCATGGGGCCGCCGCCGCCCAACTCGTAGGCGCCAATGTCGATGATGCCCACGGTAAAGCGCGACTGACCGCAAGTGGGTTGAACGTACTCGAACTTGGGTTGCAAATCAAAACCGTTGACCACGCCCGGTTCCGACCCGTCGTTGATGGCCGGCGATCCCATTTCCAGTTGGTAATCATACTTCCGGAGATTCGTGAAGAGAGGGTCCCCCGAAAAATTCGTTTTCAGGATCGCGTTCGCCTGGCTGGTGGGGGTTCCGGACCCATAAACTGCATAAAAAATATCATTCTGGAGCACGGCCGGCGTGGTGCCGGCAGGACCGATGTTAACGAAGGTTATGGGGTGGGGATCAAGGTCGACAAAGTCGTTGTTCACCACATAGAGGTCGTGGCCGGGGTTGGAAGCATTGGCGCCTTCCTCCATATAGGCAAGACTCGTACCATCGTTCTGCGAATTGGGTCCCTTCTCGACGAGATTGCCGATGACGTAGGATGTGCCTCCGTTGGGCAGGTCAATCTCATAGCTGTCGCTGCCGGCCTCGCCGGTGAGCCGGTTGTAGAGAATGTAGTTCACCCTGGCGCGCGACTTGAGCAGATGGCCGACTTTGGCCTCGTGAGAATAATTAAAGGCGAATTCCAAGGTGGCGCAGTGCCCGATGTAGAGATTATGCGTTTGCCCGTAACCCGCCGAGCCCGGGTCACTGACGCCGTTGCGATAGAACTCAGAGTATTTGATCACCACCTTGCTGCCCGCCACGTTGCTTTCCAGAAGCCCATCCTGATTGTCGTGAAAATAGCAATGTAAAATGGTGATGTTCACACCGTCGATTCGAATGGCGGTGCCGTTGGCTCCATCATCATTGGAAAGCTTCGCCCCCGAGAATTCGATGTTGGCCACCAGGGTGTCATTGGCGTCCGGAACCCAGATTCCTTTATGGTAGGCGAGGTGGCGCGTGGTGGGCGTATCCGTCAAACCTGAATCATCAATGTGCGGCCTCTCGCCGTTGGGCCCTGGGACGCCGATCAATTTGAGATTGTTCGTTTTCCATTCACAGGTGTCGTTCATATAAAGAACCGGATCGATCAGGATGGTGTCTCCGGTGGAAGCCGCGGCAATGGCGGCGCTGGGAGCGGAATAAGCCTGCCCGGGTCCGACGTGGAGGGTTGCAGCGCTCAGCGGCGCCTGCAACACGAAGAAAGCGACCGGGCCCAACCAGAAACTGAGATGTTTCCGTTTCCTCGTCATGTTTCTTCCTCCGTTTTAAGAGAATTACGGCGACACTCAGGTGCGCTTGGGAAGCGTGGGCCAAGGAGCATAGGGTCCGCGTCCCACTTGCCCCATGAATGCAACCCCCCAAGTGGCCCTGCGCGTAACACCAAACCTTGGGGTGGAACGCGGCAGCACCACCCGGATTAGGAGAATTCCTATCATCCTTTAAATGGGGTTGCAAGGGCTTTGTAACCTCTCGTTTGTAACCTCTCGAAACTTATCCTTTTGACATCCGAAATGATTCACAGTAAAAAGATACGGAACAAAATGGGCGCCACACATCGCCACCAGAGGGAGTCATGAACAACAACCGCTTTTCTTCACGCCGGAATTTCTTGCGCGCCGCGGTGGCCGCCCCGATGGCGGGGGCCATGGCGGGCGGTTATGCGCCAGGTATCGCGCAGGACGAAGCCGCGGCAGGCACGTCTTCCGTGGTTGCAAGCGTCACCCTGGACAAGGTGCTTTACGATGCGGGCACTGTGGTGGACGGCCAGGTGCAGTTTCGCACTCCCCCAGGAGGGCCGGTTGTGGTTCGCTGGCTCGATAGTTTCGGGCGGATCGTGGCAGAGAAGGGATTGCCGGGGTCCCCATCCGGCGTGGCGCCGCAGAAATTCGACTTCGGTCTCGATCCGGGCTTCACTTATCGCAACTGGATTCGCATTTGGGTAAACGGCGTCGAGCAGGCGGTGGGCGCGCAATTCATGTTGTCCCCCGCGCCCCGGGACTGGGACGACTACCACGCCATCAGTTGGGCGCACTACCCCAACGGGTTTTATGATCGGCTCCGGCAGGCCGGCATCGATGGAACTATCGCTTACAAGGAAGTCACCGACCCGGTGCTTGACAACAACTTCAATTTTTACGTCGAACAGCTGATGTGGGAAGTATTCGCCATTTACCACAAGGACCAGCCGCTGTGGCGGGGGTTATTGCACCAGGTCATGCTCGATCGCAATAACCTGGACCTTTGGGTGCGCAAGCCCTGCATCAACGATCCCAAGACCGACGAATACGTGAACGACCACTTGGTTCGTTACGTGCGGCTGCACCGCGCCTTCCGCCCGCTCTTCTACAACATTGCCGATGAGCTGGGGCAGGGCGACCAGATTCGCCCCAATGATTTCTGCCACTCGACTTTTTGCACCATCAAGTTCGCGGAGTATTTGCGCAAACTGTACGGGCACGTCGGCGCGATGTCGCGAGAATGGGAGGCGGGCGAGCCGACACACTTCGATGACGAGAGCCTGCGCAACGGCGAAGAGTGGGCCAAGCGCAACCTGCTTATCGATTACACCACCACTGACGCCGCTTTCGACCGGGTGGCGGTGGCGGCGTTGCAAGTGAAATACGGCGGCCTGGCGGGGGTGAACAAAGCCTGGGGGACCAGCTTCCCCTCCCCGCGGCATGGGACTTCCGAAAGCGAACAGTGGGAACCCCTCCTGGCCTTGATCCGGGACACACGCTCCTTCCCGGATCTCACGGAGGAAGCACTGAGCGCCCGGCTGGGACCCATCCAGAAGGCCAATGAACGCTGGGGAACGCATACCGGTTGGGGAGCCGAGCAGCACCCCGCGGGATTCAAGTCCTGGACCGAGGTCATCGGTATCGTGAAGCGGTATCACCAGGAGATCTCCCAGGTCCGCTCCACGGAGAGCTGGAACGTCTCTCCGTGGTGCGATTTCCGTAACTTCATGGACCAGACCTTTGCCGACGCCATCGGGCGCGCCCGGGCCACCTGTCAGGGGGAAGATCCCCACGCGCGGTGCGCCACCGAGGGCGGGCAATCGCCGTTTCCTTTTGGCTGGTACAACTACGAAAATGTGGTCAAGGTCGTGGACGTGATTGAACCTTACAACGGCAGCAACAACGTCGAGGTGATTCGTTCGCTCAACCCCCATGTCATTATGGTCTCGACCCATGGCTTCAATCACAAGCCCGGCGCGCCTCTTACCGAAGAGGATCGCCGCTACCAGAAGCGTGCCCCGCAGCCCATCTGGTGGGGACTGTTCCACCAACATCGGGGTTCGCTGATCTGGGACGCGAACCTTCCGGATTATGCCTTCGTGGATGAGAAGACACGCGAACTCACCCCGGCGGCGGAGACCTTTGCGGCAGCTTTCAAGGAACTCCACCAGGGCATCGGCAAGCTCATTTTCTCAAGCCGCCGCCTGCACGATGGTATCGCCATCCACTTCTCCCAACCTTCCATGCAGGTCCATTGGCTGCTTGATAATGTGGCCAACGCGCGCGATTGGCCCTTGCGCAGCGGGGGTGACCATAACAGCCACTTCATCGCGGTCCGCAATTCATGGACGAAGGTGATTGAAGACCTGGGCTTGCAATATGAATTCGTGGGAAGGCGCCAAGTGGAAGAAGGAAAGCTCGGCAGGGGCGAGTATAAGGTCCTCATCCTGCCGCAATCACTGGCGCTCAGCGCGCAGGAAGCCGAGCAGATGCGGGAATTCGTCAACGCCGGCGGCGTGCTGGTGGCCGATTACCGCGCGGCAACCATGAACGAACACGGGCGCGACCTGGGCCGAGGCCAGCTCGATGAGGTATTCGGCGTTACCCACGGAAAAGGCCAGGCCAAGGGAGCGGAGGTCAACGGCGTGGAGGATTGGGAATCCCTCCGTTTCAAGGGCCAGAAGCTCAGCCTGCTGGTGGGCGATGAAACCCTGAGCGTGACCACTGGCAAAGCGCTGGCGCAAAGCGGAGGGGTGCCCCTGCTCGTCGTGAACGGTTTCGGCAAGGGAAAGGCCGTGTTCATGAACGTCGAAACCGGCAGCTATCCCTACGACCGGCTGCAATCGAATCCGGCGACGAGCTTGCCAAACGTTGTGGAACAGATCCTGGGGCTGGCGCAGGTTGCTCCGGTCATTCGCGCCCTGGACGCCGCCGGCCAGCGCCTGCCGGGAACCGAAGTGGTGCGCTTCGCCAACGGCGCCTTCGAGCACGTGGCGGTGTTCCGCAATCCCCAGTTCGACGATGGCGGCTGGGGGAGCATGCCCACGCTGACGGAGCGGGAGTGGGCGGGAAGCATTGATAACTCCCACCTTGAAAAAGACGCGAAGATCACGCTGACGTGGCCTTCGGCCCTGCCCACTTACGACCTCCGCGGCAAGCGTGATTTGGGTGAAACAGCAAAGGTCGAACTTCTGCTCGATGCCTGGAGCCCGCTGGTCCTGACGCGCGCATCCAAGCCCGTGCCGGCGTTGCGGGTGGAGGTTCCGAAGGAGATCAAGGCCGGCTCCCCCCTGGTGGTCACCCTGCAAACCGAAGCCCTGCTGCCGGAGGGGACATGCCGCGTCATCCGCCTGGAATTTACCGCGCCGGGCGGTGAGATGTACGACTTGTACTCGCGGAACGTGAAGATGGAGTCCGACACGCATCACGAGCGTATACACCTTGCCTGTAACGATCCCAAGGGACAGTGGAAGGTGACGGCGCACGATCTCGTGAGTGGACAGGTCGCGCAGGGGGAATTCCGAGTAAGCGGCCTTTGACGCGACTTGAGGGAACGTAGCGCGGCAAACGCGCGCCCCCTGCAATAGATCAGACAATAAGTCAGGTTCTGCCGAGGCTCAAAGGCGCTGACAGGCCCTTTCCCTTGAGTTTCCTTTCTTTTGGTTTCCTTCTTTTCCCTTGACTTTCTGTCCTCCTTGGCGTATTTAAGCGGTGGGGCAGTCTCTCTCAGCGAAAACAGGACAAGGCTCGGCCAAATCAGAAGAAATGGCCGGGGAGAGCATCCCTTCCTTTACTGCACGATTGGCGCGTCGGATCAAGCTAAGGGTCAACCATGGAGAGAGGATGGTGAAAGAGTTATGAATTGGGTTCGTCTTGAATCGACACGGAGAAGTTCGACTTTCGCCAGGATTTTTGCCTTTCTTGGCCTATGCCTCGGGGGGTTCCTGCTTACCGTTCCCCTGCTGGGGCAAACCGGCCAGGGAACCGTCACCGGGACCGTCACCGACCTGAGCCAGGCCATCGTTCCCAACGCGAATGTGACACTCACCCATGTGGAAACGGGCGTTACAACGAAAGGACAGAGTTCCGATGTGGGAATCTATTACTTCGGCGCGGTCCCCATCGGCCCCTACAAGATCACCGTCGAGAAAGGTGGCTTTGAGACCTGGGTCGGAACATTCACTCTGGCCGTCGGCCAGAACGCGGTGGTGAATGTCGCCCTGAAGGTGGGAAGCACCACCACCATCGTGGAAGTCACCGGGGCCGCGGCGCCGATTGAAACGCAGAACGGCGCTGTGTCGGACGTCAAGGAATCCGCCCAAATCCGGGATCTCCCCTTGAACGGCCGCCAAGTGGGGGAGCTTTTCGGCTTAACCCCCGGGGTTGAGAGCGGCTCAGGGGGCGCCCGCGTGAACGGCATGAAAGTGGGCTCCCTCGACATCAACATGGACGGTGTGACCATGGTGGACCGCTTTGGCGGGGGCATGGTCCGGGTGCAGCCCGGGATTGAGACCGTCCAGGAGTTTCGCATCGATACGGTGGGCTCCGAGGCCAGGTTCGACCAACCCTCCACCGTCGTCATGGCCTCCCGCAGCGGCACCAATCAACTGCACGGCGCCGGCTACGAATACCTACGCGACAACTCGGTCATCGGCGCCACGCGGCTGCGCACCGACCCTGTCGGTTCAGCCTTCCAACTACCCTTGTTGATCCGGAACGAGTTCGGTGGCTACATCAGTGGCCCTGTCTACATTCCGCATATCTGGAATGGAAAGGACAAGGCCTTCTGGTTCTTTGATTACGAGGGCTTGCGTTCCCGCGCACGCTCCTCGCCCTTGTTCCCCACCGTCCCGACGGCGGCCGACTGGCAGGGTGATTTGAGCAACCTGGTGAACGTGAATATCCCGTGCTCGGGAACGGGGTGCCCCCTTGGTTACTCGCCCATCACCGTCTATGACCCGACGACGACGAACCCCGTAACGTTCCAGCGTACTCCCTTCCCCAACAATCAGATTCCCGGGCCCCTGGAACAGACGGCGGCGGTTCTGAAGTCCCTCACTGCGGCCCCCACCAACAGCACCAATCCTTTTGTAGGGCCGAATTTCACTTCCACTTATCCCAGCACCCAGTCCGTCAACAATTACACCGTAAAATGGGACCAGAACATCACGGATAAAGACCGGCTGTCGGTACGCTATACGCGCAGCCTGTCGAATTCCGCGATCGAGGGCGGTTACTTTGCCAACCCCGCCGACCCCGCCTCCGGTATGGGAAGCAGCGCGGATAACTTCGTCAATATCAATGTGGGCGTAAATTACAATCGGACCATCTCACCCACCTGGTTGAACGAACTGCTGGTGGGAGTGCTGCGCGATCCCAACCACTACGGAACCCTGGCCGACTTCACCGATTGGCCCTCCAAACTCGGCTTGCCCAATCCCTTCGGCGTGACCGGATGGCCCACCATGTATACCAGTGAAGCATCCGGCTCCTACTTCGGATGGGATTCGGATAACAACCACCTGCAACACCTCACCAGCGAAACCGTAGAGGACAATGTCACCTGGACGCGCGGCAAACATACCTTCCAGTTCGGATTCCGCGGCCGCTATGAACAGAACTACGTGGCGGAATTACAGCAAGCCCAGGGTTCTCATAATTGGGGCCCGGCGTACACGGCTCTGTTCGACGTTAAAGACTTGACCTCCTACCCCGACACCGGAAGCGGATTTGCCGAACTTCTGCTGGGGCTGCCGAACTATCTCTCGAACCAGTACAACCGGGGATATTTCTACTTCCGCCAAACCGAGGAAGGCCTATACTTCCAGGACAAGATCAAGATGAGCCCGCGCCTCACCCTCAACCTGGGCTTGCGCTGGGATCATTGGACGCCCTATACGGAAGCGCGGGATCGCCTCACCGTGCCCTACAACCCGCAAAATTTCCAGTTCGGGGTTCCCAATCAGCCCTGGGGAGTCCTGACTCCCGGCAACGTCAACATCAACTCTCTCGGGACCCCGGCTTCTGTGATCCAATCCTGGTCGAATGCGGGGTTGGCTTATGCGACGGCCAATTCCGTGGGCTACCCATCCAACCTCTTCCGCTCGATTTACCATGACTTCGCCCCGCGCGTGGGGATTGCCTATCAGATTAATCACAATACCGTCGTCCGAGGGTCGTATGGAATCTACTACGTGGCCATGCCGCTGGCCCTCATCCTCCAATCCACCCGGACGAACCCGCCCCTGAACCTGCGGTTCCAGAACAATCCCTATAACAACCCGGCCGTTCCCGGAGGCCCGACTGGCCCCTACTTCGGCTTGTACCCGCTGGCGGTCGTTCCCGCACCCACCGATTACCTGCCGACGGCTACGGTTGACATCAACAACCCTTCCAACAATGTGCAGCCCTATGGTAACGGCGCAACCACGTGGGACGGGCCCAACTGGAACGACGAACGCCAGCAAACCTGGAACCTCACGGTGGAGCACGAACTCCCCTATCACACCGGCTTGCGGCTGAGCTATATCGGAACCTATGGCGGGAACCTGGAGCAGCAGTATGCCGTGAACGATGAGGAGCCGAAGTACAACTACGCAGTGCGCACCGGAATGTTGCCACCTAGCCCTGCCAACCTTCTGGCCCCGGTGCCCCAATGGAGCCTGTATGGCCTCAACCACACCGGCTACTCTCGCGACCATTCCTTCCAGGTGGAACTCCACCGGACGTTTGCCAACGGCGTGGCTTTCCAGATGTTCTATACTTTCGTGCGTGCCATGACCACCACAGACCCCAGCGGCTTCAGCGACGGGAACACCTCGGTGGGCGGCGGCAACGGCAACGGCACCCTGGGGGGAGGCGGCGGAGCCACGGTTCCCGAGTTTTATGAACTGCTCGGTGAACCCAACGTCAGTTACAAACAACGCCTCCGGTTAACTTACTCCAACTACGTCAGCATCCCTCCCAGCCATATCGGGTTCAACGGCATCTACGATCTTCCCTTCGGAAGGGGCAAGCATTTCGGCCACGACGTATCGAAGCCGCTCGACTACCTGGTAGGTGGGTGGCAGGTAGCCACCATCGGCATCTGGAACAGTGGATTGTGGATGGGGGTCAATCCCGCCTTGGTCCAGCCCGGCCCGATCCGCATTCCCTCCTCGCAACGGGCCACCTTCAACATCTCCGGCAGCAATGATAACTACCGCCAATGGTATGCCGGCAACTTCAACGTCGCGAATGCCTACAACATCAAAGGAACTCCCGTCCCCGCGGTCGCGCGCGAAGCCGGCCCCAACTGCTCGGGCGACTACCTCGGCCAGCTTGCGGTGACGCTGGCGGATGGGTCGTGCTACAACGCGCCGTTCAGCGGCTTCTATAACCCCGCGCCGCGCAATAACTTCATTGGACCCGGAGCGTGGAACGTTGACCTCTCCCTCTACAAACACTTCAAGATCGGCGAGAGGTTCGACATGCGCTTTGCGGCTGACTTCTTCAACGCTTTCAACCACCCCAACGATCCGCCGCCCAACACCAGCACCGGGCTGCAGGATATTTCACTGCAGTCGGTCACCTCAACCGGGGGATTGAACGACCCGCGCCAGATCCAGCTCTCACTGCGCGTGGAATTCTAAAACCACCTCGCACTCCGGCGGAGGCCGCCTTCTTTACGGCCTCCGCTGGATTCCACCCGCCTCAACAGCCGTTCATCCACCTCAGGGCCTTTGCTCCACTAACCAAGGACTCTCCTCACCGATGGGCTTACGAACATGGACATATTGACCGAGTCCAAGCTTTCTTTTAGTTTCATTCTTTTCCCTTGACTTTCCTCCATCACTTGGCGTATTCAAGTTGGGCGGTAGTCTGTTTTGTTTATAACTGAATACGATTACTTCTTCCGCTCATTTCACCGGGCGGAAGATCGCCTGTATCTCTGGAAAGGTTGCACGGCTCACGCGTCGGATCATAGAGGGTCATCCACCGAGAGAGGATGGGGAAACGGGGATATGAATATGCATCATCGTGAATCATCGAATAGCAACTCAACGACAGCGCGGCTTGTTGTGCTTCTGGGCGTGTGCCTGGTTGCGTTCATTCTGGCAGTTCCTTTGTCACGGGCCCAGATCGGGCAAGGAAAGGTAACCGGAACGGTCACGGACTTAAGCCAGGCGATCGTTCCGAACGCAAATGTGACACTCACGAACACCGAGACAGGTGTCGTCAGCAAGTCGCAGAGTTCTGATGTGGGACTCTATTACTTCGGCGCCGTGCCCATTGGCCAATACAAGATAGAAGTTCAAAAAGAAGGCTTCGAGCAGTGGGTCGGCACCTTCACCCTCGCCGTCGGCCAGACCGCGGTGGTCAATCCCAGCCTGAAAGTGGGAAGCAGCAAGACGGTAGTGGAGGTTACGGGAGCCGCTGCCCTGATTGAAACCCAAAGCGGGGCGGTGGGCGACGTCAAGGAGTCCAGCCAGATTCGCGATCTCCCCCTGAACGGGCGGCAGATCGGCGGCTTGTTCAACCTCACCGCCGGCGTCGAAAGCGGTTCGGGAGGAGCCCGGGTCAACGGCATGAAAGTCGGATCCCTTGATATCAATATGGACGGGGCCTCGCTGGTAAACCGCTTTGGCGGCGGTATGGTTACCACACAGCCCGGGATCGAAACCATCCAGGAATTCCGCATTGATACGGTGGGTTCGGATGCCCGCTTCGCACAGCCCGCCACCGTGGTCATGGCCACACGGAGTGGCACCAACCAACTGCACGGCGCGGGTTACGAATACTTGCGCGACAATTCCGTTATCGGCGTGGCGCGGCTGCGCACCGACCCGACCACGGGGTTTACCCAACCCAAGCTAATCCGCAATGAGTTCGGCGGGTACATCAGTGGGCCTGTCTACATACCACACATCTACAACGGAAAAGACAAGGCTTTTTGGTTTTTCGACTATGAAGGCCTGCGGCAGCAAGCGCGTTCCGGGGGACCGCTTGAACCATATGTCCCCACCGCGGCAATGTGGCAAGGCGACCTGAGCAATGCGATAGACCCCAATAACGGTGACGCCCCCATCATCATTTACGATCCCAAATCCACCGGAACCGGGGTTGACCCCAACCCCCCCCATAGTCCGGGGCCCTATTTCCGGACCCCCTTCCCCAACAACCAGATCCCGGGTCCGCTTAGCGTAACGGCAGCAGCGTTGAAGGGCCTTACCGCACTTCCTTGTTGCGGCCCTACCGCGGACAACAACCCCTATGTCGCATCGAATTTCAACCTCACATACCCGCAAATTCAAACCAACAACACGTTCACGCCGAAATGGGATCAGAATATATCAGAAAAGGATCGCCTTTCCGTGCGCTACACCCGGGCAACACAAACTTCGCTCCGCGAAGGCGGATACTATGCCAACCCCGCCGACCCTTCCTCGGGCATGGGCAGCAGCGTGCGCAACTACGCTGCCACCAACGTTTCGGTGAACTACAACCGGACCATTTCCCCCAACTGGCTGAATGAGTTATTGGTCGGAGTCCTTCGCGTGCCCAATCACAGCGGAACCGCGGCGGACTTCACCAATTGGGCCGAGAAACTGGGCACGCCAAACCCCTTCAACGTGACGGGGTGGCCCACCATGTATACCACGGAGGCCAGCGGTTATTACATGGGTTGGGACTCGGACAACAACAAGCAGCAGCATCTGACCAGTGAAACGGTGGACGACAACGTCACTTGGACGCATGGCAAGCACACCGTTCAGTTCGGGTTCCATGGGCGCATGGAGCAGAATAACATCGAAGAATTGCAGCAGGCGCAGGGCAATCACGGGTGGGCCAATGCCTACACCGTCAATTGGGACCCCTCCGCGCAATGGGCTGCAGTGGACACCGGCAGCGGGTTTGCCGAGTTGCTCCTGGGCCTTCCCAACATGCTGTCGAATCAGTATAACCGCGGGTTCTTCTACTTCCGCCAGACGATGCTGGGAATGTACGTCAACGACAAAATAAAACTCAGCCCGCGCCTGACGCTTAATCTGGGATTGCGTTGGGACTACTTTACGCCTTACACGGAGGCCAGAAATCGTATGGCCTTGCCCTACGCGCCAGACCAGGCGTTTTCTGTAATGACGCCAGGGAGCGTCGACATGACCAGCCTGGGCATCCCATCATCCGCTCTTGACGCTTGGCAGGCGATAGGTTTGAGCTGGAAGACCGCCGATTCTGCCGGGTATCCCTCCAACCTCTTCAACCCTATCCACAATGATTTCGGCCCGCGCCTGGGATTGGCCTATCAACTCAATCCTAAGACGGTGTTGCGTGGTTCGTACGGCATCTACTATGTCCCCGAACCGCTCAACCTACTTCTGCAATCCATGCGGACCAACCCCCCCTTGAACCTGCGATACGTAAACAATCCCTACCTCAACCCCAACGTACCCGGAGGCACGGGCGGGAGCTACTACGGGACGTATCCTCTCATTGTTACACCTGCCAGCACGGACTATATGCCTCCGGCCACGGTGGACATCACCGGGGGAGGGCAGGCTCCGGTCGAGAACAATACCATTACTGCCTGGGACGCTAAAAACTGGAAAGACTCCCGGGCCCAGACCTGGAATTTCACGGTGGAGCGCGAACTTCCGGGACGTGCAGGACTGCGGTTGAGTTACATCGGAACTTACGGCGGCAACTTGCTGCAGAACTATGCCATCAATGATCCTGAACCCAACTACAACTACGCCATGCGCACGGGACTCCTCCCACCCTCTGACACCAACAAACTGCGCGGCATCATTAATTGGGGAGTGATCGCCGACAATCACACCGGCTATTCCCGTTCCCATTCGTTCCAAACGGAGATTCACCGGACGTTTTCGAGCGGCATCGCTTTCCAGGCGTTCTATACGTTCAATCGCCAGTTGGGCACAGATGATCCCTCCGGCGCGAGCCTTTCCAGCACCTCGATCAACGGCGGCTCGGGAAGCGGCCACCTGGGCGGCAATGGTGGCGCTGCCGTCCCGGAAAGTTTTGAGCTGCAGGGTGAGCCAAACGTTCCCTACAAGCAGCGGTTGCGACTCGTTTACTTCAACAGCACTACGATTCCTCCCCACAACGTCACTTTCAACGGCATATACGATCTGCCCTTCGGCAAGGGGAAGCACTTCGCTCGCAACGTCTCCACCCCGCTCAACTACCTGATCGGTGGATGGCAGGTTGCTACAATCGGCGTCTGGCATAGCGGGTTGTGGATGGGCGCCAACCCCGCCTATGTGCAGCCGGGGTCGATCTTCATCCCGGCCAACCAACGCGCCAAGCTGACCCAAAAGGGTAGCAAGGACCAGTACGTGCAGTGGTTCGCCGGTAATTTCAGCGGCAAGAACGCAACCAGTGTTCAGGGGAGCCTGCATGCCGCGGTAGCGCGGCAGTTTGGCCCCAACTGCTCGGGGGCGTACGTTGGCCAGCTTGCAGTAACACTCGCAGACGGAAGCTGTTACAATTCCGGCGCTTCATTCTACAACCCTGCTCCCCGCAACAACATCATCGGCCCCGGAGCCTGGAATGATGACTTCTCCCTCTACAAACACATCAAGGTGGGAGAGAGAGTCGACTTCCGCTTTGCGGCCGATTTCTTTAACTTCTTCAACCATCCGAACAATGCCCCGCCGAACGCCAGCACGGGCTTACAAGACGTTTCAACCCAGGACACGACCCTGAACGGCCCACGCCAGGTTCAGCTTTCACTGCGCGTGGAATTCTAATTCTGGCTACCCTCCCGGCGGGGACCGCTGCCTGAGCGGTCTCCGCCGGCTTTCTTGCCCCCGCCTCGCTCACCGCGCTAATATTCTTCTGTGCCGGATTCAAACTTGCGAGATGAGGAGACGCAGATTCCGTGGCACGGGCATCCTGCCCGTGAAGGGGTGATGGCCGGAGGCCGTCGGAAGAGCCAGCGGCGGGCATAGCCGCCTGCGCCCCTGCATGGCCAGGATGGCCATGCCACGAACGTCATGGCCAGGATGGCCATGCCAGGACTCCCATGGCCAGGATGGCCATGCCAGGACTCCCATGGCCAGGATGGCCATGCCACCAAACCATTTA
>Ga0335081_10012998_pt1 | contig 13471 bp, 8 predicted proteins | sample Lox_Sample_35_FD_206713 | JGI IMG/M metagenome (GOLD analysis project Ga0335081, IMG submission 206713) | Soil microbial communities from Loxahatchee National Wildlife Refuge, Florida, United States - Lox_Sample_3.5 | ecosystem: Environmental > Terrestrial > Soil > Wetlands | place: USA: Florida...
GGGGACCGCATGAACGGCACTGAGCGACTGCAGGACCGCTACGCGGCGGCGGTGATGCAGACCTACGGGATGCCGTCAGTCGCGCTGGCCCGAGGCCAGGGCTGCCAGGTCTGGGACGTGGACGGCAACCAGTACCTGGACCTTGTCGCCGGCGTCGCCGTCAACTCTCTCGGGCACGCGCACCCGGCCATCGCGGAGGCGGTCAGCCGCCAGGCGCGGACCCTAGTGCACACATCCAACCTGTACCTGCACGAGGGGCAGGTGGCCCTGGCCGAACGGATACTCGGCCTCCTTGACGCCGACGGCCGGGTTTTCTTCAGCAACTCAGGAGCCGAGGCCAATGAGGCCGCGATCAAGCTCGTGCGCCGTCTGCGGGACGAGTCCCGGCCGGTCATCGTCGCGGCGGACGGAGGCTTTCACGGCCGGACCATGGGAGCGCTCGGCCTGACGGGCAAGAGCTCGATCAGGCTGCCGTTTGGCCCCTTCGGTATTGACGTTCGGTTTGTGCCGTTCGGCGATCCGGCGGCGCTGCGCGCAGCGGTCGGCCCGGACTGCGCGGCAGTTTTCCTCGAGCCATGCCAGGGCGAGGCGGGTGTCGTGCCGGCACCGCCCGGCTATCTGCGCGCCGCGCGGGAAGCGTGCGACGCTGCCGGGGCGCTGCTGGTGCTCGACGAGATCCAGAGCGGGATCGGCAGGACCGGCGCGTGGTTCGCGCATCAGGCCGAGGGAATCCGGCCCGACGTCATCACCCTGGCAAAGGGACTCGGCGGCGGACTGCCGATCGGCGCATGCGTCGGGCTCGGCGAGTGCGGTGGCGCGCTGCGCAAGGGGGACCACGGCAGCACGTTCGGCGGGAACCCGCTGGTGTGCGCTGCTGCCCTGGCAGTACTCGACACGATCGAGCGGGACGGGCTGCTCGCGCGCGCGGCGCGGGTCGGCGGACAGCTCGCGGCCGGTATCGAGACGGCGGCGCACCCGCTTGTCGCCGGGGTGCGCGGCACCGGCCTGTGGCTGGCGATCGTGCTCGCGCGGCCTGCAGCAGCCGCCGTCGAGACGGCGGCCAGATCCGCTGGCTTCCTGGTCAACGCGGTGCAGCCGAACGCGATCCGGCTGGCGCCGCCGCTGATCCTGACCGCCGAGCAGGCCGGCTCGTTTGCGGCCGCGCTGCCCGCGATCCTGGACGAGGCCAGCGACCTGGCCCGGCAGGAGGCGTGATGGCTGCCGGGCAGGCCCCCCCGGCTGCCCCGCCCAGAGGCCTGCGGCACTTCCTCCGCGACGACGACCTGGCACCGTCCGAGCAGGCCGAAGTACTCGCCCTGGCGGCGGCGATGAAGGCGGACAGGTTCGGCCGTCAGCCGCTGGCAGGGCCGCGCAGCGTAGCGGTGATCTTCGACAAGCCGTCACTGCGCACCCGGCTGTCCTTCTCGGTGGGCATCGCCGAGCTCGGCGGGCACGCCCTGGTCATCGACGCCCAGGCGACTCACCTGGGCCGCGGCGAGAGCATCGAGGATATCGGGCGCGTCCTGGGCCGGCAGGTGTCGGCGATCGTGTGGCGGACGTTCGGCCAGGACCGGATCGAGGCGCTGGCGGCCGTCAGCCCGGTACCGGTCGTCAACGGCCTCACCGACCAGTTCCATCCCTGCCAGGTGCTCGCCGACCTGATGACCGTCAGCGAGGCGTTCGGGGCACTGGCCGGGCGGACGCTCGCCTTCCTCGGCGATGGATCGGGCAACATGGCGCGCTCTTACCTGCTCGGCGGGGCGACCGCCGGCCTGCACGTCAAGATCGCCGCGCCGGAGCCGTTCTGGCCGGACCAGGAATTGCTGGCGGCCGCCGCGGCGATCGCGGGCCGCACCGGCGGCTCTGTGGCAGCATCCGGCGACCCGGCCGACGCGTGCAAGGGCGCCGACGTGCTGGCGACGGACGTGTGGACGTCCATGGGGCAGGAAGGCGAGGAAGCCGCGCGGACCGCCGCGATGGGCGCGTTCCGCCTGGACGAGGGGAAGCTCGGGCTCGCGGCGCCCGGCTGCCGGGTGCTGCACTGCCTGCCGGCGCACCGGGGCGCGGAAATCTCGGCCGCCGTGCTGGACGGCCCGGCGAGCCTGGCCTGGGACGAGGCCGAGAACCGGCTGCATGCGCAGAAGGCGCTGCTGGCCTGGCTGCTGGGGTGGCGACGGTGACCGGCGTCGCGGCGGGACCGGCGACCAAGGCCTCCCGGCAGGCACAGATCATGGCCATCCTGGCCCAGGGCCGCGGTGCCCGGGTCCGGTCCCAGGAGGAGCTAGCCGACCGGCTCGGCGAGCGCGGCGTCCGGGTCACCCAGGCCACGCTGTCGCGGGACCTCGAGGAGCTCGGTGCGGTACGGCTGCGCGGACCCGACGGGGCGCTGGTCTACGCGCTGCCGGGAGAGCCGGGCAGCGCGGGCCTGGGCGCCGGGTCGTCGGCGCGGCTGGCCCGGCTGGTCAGCGAGCTGCTGGTCAGCGCCGAGGCAAGCGCCAACCTGGTCGTTGTGCGCACGCCAGCGGGCGCGGCGCAGCTGCTGGCCTCGGTGCTCGACCAGGCGGAGTGGCCGTCGGTACTTGGCACCGTCGGCGGCGATGACACGGTGCTCGTCATCGCCCGCGACCCGGCAGGCGGCGCGGAGCTGGCGCGGACGCTGCTGGCGATCGCCGGGCGGCGCGCCCATGCCGTGAGCCCGCCGTGAGCCCGCCGCGAAGCCCGGCGCCGCGGCGCGCGGCGCAGCCCGCGGAGCCCGCTGTGAAACCTGGCATCCCGCGCGCAGCGGACCGCGCACGGCCCGCGCATCCCGTACAAGCCCCTGAGGAGGGAATCCGGTGACCGAGAAAGTGGTGCTCGCCTACTCTGGCGGCCTCGACACATCCGTCGCTATCGGCTGGATCGCCGAGCGCACCGGCGCCGAGGTGATCGCGCTGGCCGTCGATGTCGGCCAGGGCGGCGAGGACATGGAGACCATCCGCGCCCGCGCGCTTGCGTGCGGGGCGGCCGATGCGGCGGTCATCGATGCCCGTGACGAGTTCGCCGCGGATTACTGCATGCCCGCCCTGCGGGCAAACGGGCTGTACATGGATCGCTATCCGCTGGTGTCGGCACTGTCGCGGCCGCTGATCGCCGCGCACCTGGCCAGGGCCGCGGCGCGGGCCGGCGCGAGCATGGTGGCGCACGGCTGCACCGGCAAGGGCAACGACCAGGTTCGCTTCGAGGTGGGCATGGCCGCCCTGGCCCCCGATGTGACGGTCATCGCCCCGGTCCGGGATTCCGGCATGACCAGGGACAAGTCGATCGCGTTCGCGGCCGAGAAGGGGCTGCCGATCAGCGTGACCTCGCGGTCGCCGTATTCGATCGACCAGAATCTGTGGGGCCGCAGCTGCGAGACCGGCCACCTGGAGGACATCTGGGAGGCGCCGCACGACGACGTCTACGGTTACACCAGCGATCCGGCCGCGGCGCGCGAACCCGACGAGGTGACGATCGGCTTCGCGGACGGGCTGCCGGTCGCGATCAACGGCCGGACGCTGACGCCGCTGCAGATCATCACCGAGCTGAACGCGCTGGCCGGCCCGCACGGGATCGGCCGGATCGACCTGGTCGAGGACCGCCTCGTCGGCATCAAGAGCCGGGAGATCTACGAAGCGCCCGGCGCGATCACGCTGATCACCGCGCACCAGGAACTGGAGAACGTCTGCATGGAGCGGGACCTGGCCCGTTTCAAGCGGCTGGCCGAGCAGCGCTGGACCGAGCTGGTCTACGACGGGCTGTGGTTCTCGCCGCTGCGCCGCTCGCTGGAGGCGTTCCTGGCCGAGGCGTCCCGGCAGGTGACCGGCGACGTGCGGGTCCGGCTGCACGGCGGCCGTGCGGTCGTGACCGGCCGCCGCAGCCCGGCGGCGCTGTATCACCACAGCCTCGCCACCTACGACACCGGCGATGTGTTTGATCAGGCACTGGCGAAAGGATTCGTGCAGCTGTTCGGCCTGCCCAGCAAGATCGCCGCGGACCGGGACCGCAAGGTGGCAAGCTGAGCGCCAGCGGACCGACCGCATGATTCAAGGCGGATTGCCGGTGCCCGGGCAGCAGCTGTCCGCAATGATCATGGACGCGAGAGGAACGGCGTGGGAGACGACAGGCGTGATCAGCCCGTCCGGCTGTGGGGCGGCAGGTTCGAGTCGGGACCTGCCGAGGCGCTGGCCCGGCTGTCGGTCAGCGTCCAGTTCGACTGGCGGCTCGCGCCCTACGATCTCCTGGCTTCCAGCGCGCACGCGCGCGTGCTGCACCGGGCCGGCCTGCTGCACGACGCCGAGCTCGCGCGGCTGCTCACAGCTCTGGATGAGCTGGGCCGCGCCTGCCGCGACGGCACGTTCCGGCCCGGCGCCGACGACGAGGACGTGCACACCGCGCTGGAGCGCGGGCTCCTCGAGCGGGTCGGCTCGCTGGGCGGCAAGCTGCGCGCCGGCCGCAGTCGCAACGATCAGGTGGCCACCGACCTGCGGCTCTACCTGCGCGATCACGCTCGGCTGATCACCGCCCGGCTGGCTGAGCTGGAAACCGCGCTGCTGGGCCAGGCAGAGCGGCACCTGGGTACGCCGGCGCCCGGCCTGACGCACCTGCAGCACGCCCAGCCGGTGCTGCTGGCCCACCAGCTGCTGGCGCACGCGCAGCCGCTGGCCAGGGACGCGGGCAGGCTGCGTGACTGGGACCGGCGCGCCGCGATCTGCCCGCTCGGCTCGGGCGCGCTGGCCGGGTCCTCGCTGCCGGTCGACCCGGATGCGGTCGCGGCCGAGCTCGGCTTCGACGCCGCGGCCGATAACTCGATGGACGCGGTCAGCGACCGGGACTTCGCCGCCGAGTTCTGCTTCGCCGCGGCGCTGCTCGGCGTGCACCTGTCGCGTCTGGGCGAGGAGGTCGTACTGTGGACCTCGCATGAGTTCGGCTGGGCCGAGGTCGACGACGCGTACGCCACCGGCTCCTCGATCATGCCGCAGAAGAAGAACCCTGACGTCGCCGAGCTTGCCCGCGGCAAGGCCGGCCGCCTCATCGGCGGTCTCACCGGCCTCCTCACCACGCTCAAGGGACTGCCGCAGACGTACAACCGCGACCTGCAGGAGGACAAGGAGCCAGTATTCGATGCGGTGGAAACCTTGCTGCTCGTCCTGCCCGCGATGGCGGGCATGATCAGCACGCTGCGGTTTCACTCGCAGCGGCTGGCCGGCAGCGCCGGCGCCGGCTATGCGCTGGCCACCGACCTGGCCGAGCTCCTCGTGCGGCGCGGCGTCCCGTTCCGCGAGGCGCATGAGGTCGTCGGGCACCTGGTGGTGTGGTGCCAGGTGCACGACTGCGAGCTCGGCGACGTCAGCGACGCGGACCTGGCGAAGATCTCGCCGGCGCTGACACCGGACATCCGCGAGGTGCTCACGGTCGACGGCGCGCTGGCCGCCAGAGACGGGCGCGGCGGTACCGCGCCAGTGCGGGTGACCGAGCAGCTGGCCAGGCTCCGGCTGGCGGTTGACGAGCACGCAAGCTGGGGCGCCGCGCGCTGACGTGCCGCTCAGACGCTGACCGGGCAGCCCGGCCCAGCGGTTGCCGTGACAGCGGAGGGATTGGATGCGGACGAGAGCAGGTCCCGTTCCAGGATCGCCGGGCAGCGGCGGCCGGCAGCTGCCGCCGGAGTTCTTCGGCCGTCCGGCCGCCGTGGTGGCGCCGGACCTGCTTGGCCAGGTGCTCGTGCACGACAGCCCGGATGGCGTGGTCGCCGCCGTTATCGTGGAGACCGAGGCATACGCGGGCCAGGCCGATCCTGCCTCGCACGCCTACCGCGGCAAGACGGCCCGCAACGCGGTCATGTTCGGGCCGCCGGGTCATGCGTACGTCTACTTCACCTACGGCATGCATTGCTGCGTGAACCTCGTCTGCCAGCCCGACGGCGACGCCTCGGCCGTGCTGCTGCGGGCCGGGCGGGTGATCGAGGGCGTGGCGCTAGCCGCTGCCCGGCGGACTGCGCCACGGCGGCCGGGCCGGCCGGGGCGGGCTGGCATCGCCGAGCGTGAGCTGGCCCGCGGACCGGGCAGCCTGTGCCAGGCGCTCGGCATCGACCTCTCGATGGACGGCGCGGACGTCTGCGCTGCGGCGTCGCCGCTGCGGGCGGAGCCGGGCGACGGCGCTGCCGATGGCATCACGGCCGGTCCCAGGGTCGGTGTCAGCAGCGCCGCGGAGGTGCCGTGGAGGTTCTGGCTGACCGGGGAGCCCAGCGTTTCGGCTTACCGGTCTTATCCGCCGCGGCGCGCACCGGCGAAACTGGTCTCCGGGCAGGTCGGCGAGGATGGGACGATGCCCCGATGAGCGACATCATTGACGAGCTGAGCTGGCGGGGCCTGATCGCCGTCTCGACCGATCGGGATGACCTGCGGAAAGCGCTGGACAGCGGCCCGGTCACCTGCTATGGCGGGTTCGACCCGACAGCGCCGGGCCTGCACATCGGCAACCTCGCGCTGCTCCTCACCATGCGCCGGTTCCAGCTGGCCGGGCACCGGCCGATCGGGCTCGTCGGCGGCGCGACCGGGCTCATCGGCGATCCGAGCGGCAAGTCAGCCGAGCGGAGCCTGAACCCGCGTGAGCTGGTGTCCGGCTGGGTGGAGCGGATCCGGGCCGAGGTCAGCCGGTTCCTGGACTTCTCGCCGGGACCAGCGGGCGCGCTCGTGGTCAGCAACCTGGACTGGACCCAGCAGCTGCCCGCGCTGGACTTCCTGCGCGACATCGGCAAGCACTTCCCGCTCAGCCAGATGCTGTCCCGGGAGGCCGTGCGGGCCAGGCTGGAAGCGGGCGGGATCAGCTATACCGAGTTCAGCTACCAGGTCCTGCAGGCCAACGACTTCCTGGAGCTGCACCGGCGGCACGGCTGCCTGCTCCAGCTCGGCGGCAGCGACCAGTGGGGCAACCTGGTCGCCGGCGTCGACCTGATCAGGCGGGTCACCGGGGACACCGCGCATGCCCTGGCAACCCCGCTGATCACCAAGCCGGACGGCACCAAGTACGGGAAATCCGAGGGCGGCGCCATCTGGATCAGCCCGGAGCTGATGAGCCCGTACGCGTTCTACCAGTTCTGGCTCAACCGGGCCGACGAGGAAGTGCCGTCGCTGCTGCGGGTCTATACCTTCCGCAGCCGGGAAGAGATCGAGGCGCTGGAGCAGGAGACCGCGCGGCGGCCGGCCGCGCGCGCCGGGCAGCGGGCGCTCGCACGGGATGTGACCGCCCTGGTGCACGGCGAGCAGCAGCTCGAGGCGGCGATCGCCTCCAGCCAGGCGCTGTTCGGCCAGGGGGACCTGCGGGCCCTGGACGCGAGCACGATCGCGGCGGCTCTCGCCGAGGTGCCCCACGTCATCATAGACGGCGGTCCTGGCAGCCTGCCGCCCATAGCAGACCTCATGGCCGCCGCCGGGATCGAGCCCAGCAAGTCGGCGGCCCGGCGCGCGATTGCCGAAGGCGGGGCGTACCTGAACAACGTCAAGGTAGCCGACCAGGACGCAGTGCCCGCGCCCGGCGACCTGCTGCACGGCAGGTTCCTGGTGCTGCGCCGGGGCAAGCGCACCATCGCAGGCGCCGAGCTGCGGCGCGGCACCGGGCCCGTGGGCCCGCCGCCGATTTGACTTATCCTGCTTTGCTGCCTAACGTTTTCTCTCGCCCCGCAGACGCGGTACGCCGCCAGGCGGACGGGTCCGGGGCCTCCGGGACGCCCTCCAGCTTCAGTGACCTTCGTCTCACACTGCGGCTTTGGGAGTATGCTGGAAGTACATCGAGTAAGCCAAGCAAGTCACGAGCAAGATCTGCTAGCCGACTTGACAGCCTCTGGCTGGAACGGTAAGTTAGCAGGGTTGCCCCGGACGAGGTTCAAGAGCCTCCGATGGTGAGCGTCCGCTCCTTGAGAACTCAACAGCGTGCTAAAAGCCAGTGCACATGCACGACAACCCCGTCAACGGGGCTGTGTCGGCAACGACGCAGTTCCCGGACGGATTGCCAAGATCGTCTCCGAAGCCCGGGTCTGCCCGGTCGGAGGAGGATCTCCTGGAGTCAGCAATCCGCATGCCCGGCCTTCGGGACGTGCCGCGGTTGCATATAGACATTCAATGGAGAGTTTGATCCTGGCTCAGGACGAACGCTGGCGGCGTGCTTAACACATGCAAGTCGAGCGGAAAGGCCCTTCGGGGTACTCGAGCGGCGAACGGGTGAGTAACACGTGAGCAACCTGCCCCTAGCTTCGGGATAGCTCCGGGAAACCGGAATTAATACCGGATATGACCACGGATGACATCGACCGTGGTGGAAAGTTTTTCGGCTAGGGATGGACTCGCGGCCTATCAGCTAGTTGGTGAGGTAATAGCTCACCAAGGCGACGACGGGTAGCCGGCCTGAGAGGGCGACCGGCCACACTGGGACTGAGACACGGCCCAGACTCCTACGGGAGGCAGCAGTGGGGAATATTGCGCAATGGGCGAAAGCCTGACGCAGCGACGCCGCGTGGGGGATGAAGGCCTTCGGGTTGTAAACCCCTTTCAGCAGGGACGAAGCGAGAGTGACGGTACCTGCAGAAGAAGCGCCGGCTAACTACGTGCCAGCAGCCGCGGTAACACGTAGGGCGCAAGCGTTGTCCGGAATTATTGGGCGTAAAGAGCTCGTAGGCGGTCTGTTGCGTCCGCTGTGAAAACCCGGGGCTTAACCCCGAGCCTGCAGTGGATACGGGCAGACTAGAGGTAGGTAGGGGAGAATGGAATTCCCGGTGTAGCGGTGAAATGCGCAGATATCGGGAGGAACACCGGTGGCGAAGGCGGTTCTCTGGGCCTTACCTGACGCTGAGGAGCGAAAGCGTGGGGAGCGAACAGGATTAGATACCCTGGTAGTCCACGCCGTAAACGTTGGGCGCTAGGTGTGGGGTCCTTCCACGGATTCCGTGCCGCAGCTAACGCATTAAGCGCCCCGCCTGGGGAGTACGGCCGCAAGGCTAAAACTCAAAGGAATTGACGGGGGCCCGCACAAGCGGCGGAGCATGTTGCTTAATTCGACGCAACGCGAAGAACCTTACCAAGGTTTGACATGCAGGGAAAAGCCGTAGAGATACGGTGTCCGTAAGGGTCCTGCACAGGTGGTGCATGGCTGTCGTCAGCTCGTGTCGTGAGATGTTGGGTTAAGTCCCGCAACGAGCGCAACCCTCGTTCTATGTTGCCAGCGGTTCGGCCGGGAACTCATAGGAGACTGCCGGGGTCAACTCGGAGGAAGGTGGGGATGACGTCAAGTCCTCATGCCCCTTATGTCTTGGGCTGCAAACATGCTACAATGGCCGGTACAGAGGGCTGCGAGACCGCAAGGTGGAGCGAATCTCAAAAAGCCGGTCTCAGTTCGGATTGGGGTCTGCAACTCGACCCCATGAAGTCGGAGTCGCTAGTAATCGCGAATCAGCAACGTCGCGGTGAATACGTTCCCGGGCCTTGTACACACCGCCCGTCACGTCACGAAAGTCGGCAACACCCGAAGCCGGTGGCCTAACCCGCAAGGGAGGGAGCCGTCGAAGGTGGGGCCAGCGATTGGGACGAAGTCGTAACAAGGTAGCCGTACCGGAAGGTGCGGCTGGATCACCTCCTTTCTAAGGAGCAACTGGCGCGGCCCGTCTGATCTGTCAGGACTCCTGACTCGTCGGCGGTACCCGTGCCCAGCGCCATATCTCAGGCGTGTGCCCTGGGGTGGCTGCTCATTAGTGGAGCACTGGTTATTCGGCCCGGGCAGCTGCCCCGGCTGGCTAGTACGGCCGCCTCGCGGTACGGAAAGCCATCCCGGCGGACTGGCCGGGGCCGAGCACGCTGTTGGGTCCTGAGGGAACGGCCGCATTACTGAGGGCCTCCTCGGACAGGACCGGCGCTGCCCGCCTTCGGGCGGCGGAGCGCCGGGACCGCCCGTACCTTGAGAACTGCACAGTGGACGCGAGCATCATCTGTAGTTGCCAAGTTGATAAGGGCACACGGTGAATGCCTTGGCACCAGGAGCCGAAGAAGGACGTAGGAGCCTGCGATAAGCCCCGGGGAGTCGGCAACCAGACTTCGATCCGGGGATTTCCGAATAGGGAAACCTGATTGGGCGTCATGGCCCATCGCCCCTGCCTGAACACATAGGGCAGGTGGAGGAAACGTGGGGAAGTGAAACATCTCAGTACCCACAGGAAAATAAAGCAACAGCGATTCCCCCAGTAGTGGTGAGCGAAAAGGGAACAGGCCAAACCGAGCACGTGTGATAGCCAGCAGGCGTTGCGTGTTCGGGGTAGCGGGACCATCCGGCCGGAGCTGCTGATCCGGCAGGGAGTAAGAAATCGCACGAGTAGCCGAAGATCTTGGAAAACGTCGGCATAGAGGGTGATACCCCCGTAGGCGAAACTCATGCGACTCCCGGATGGTATCCCAAGTAGCACGGGGCCCGAGAAATCCCGTGTGAATCTGGGAGGACCACCTCCTAAGCCTAAATACTCCCTGGTGACCGATAGTGAACAAGTACCGTGAGGGAAAGGTGAAAAGTGCCCCGGTGAGGGGTCGTGAAATAGTACCTGAACCCGTGTGCCTACAAGCCGTGGGAGCGTGCCAGCCTTCGGGCTGGAGTGAAGTGACCGCGTGCCTTTTGAAGAATGAGCCTGCGAGTTATGGTATGTGGCAAGGTTAACCCGTGAGGGGTAGCCGTAGCGAAAGCGAGTCTGAACAGGGCGTCTGAGTCGCATGCTATAGACCCGAAGCGGAGTGATCTACCCATGGGCAGGTTGAAGCGCGGGTAAGACCGCGTGGAGGACCGAACCCACCAGGGTTGAAAACCTGGGGGATGACCTGTGGGTAGGGGTGAAAGGCCAATCAAACTCCGTGATAGCTGGTTCTCCCCGAAATGCATCTAGGTGCAGCGTCGCGTGTTTCTTGCCGGAGGTAGAGCTACTGGATGGCCTAGGGGGCCCACAAGCTTACTGAAGTCAGCCAAACTCCGAATGCCGGTAAGCCAGAGCGCGGCAGTGAGACTGCGAGGGATAAGCTCCGTAGTCGAGAGGGAAACAGCCCAGATCACCAGCTAAGGCCCCCAAGCGTGTGCTAAGTGGGAAAGGATGTGGAGTTGCACAGACAACCAGGAGGTTGGCTTAGAAGCAGCCATCCTTGAAAGAGTGCGTAATAGCTCACTGGTCAAGTGATTCCGCGCCGACAATTTAGCGGGGCTCAAGCACACCGCCGAAGCTGTGGCATTCGCGTGATAGCCCGGCCCTTTGCGGCAAAGGCGACTGTGGCCCGGGCCGCCGTGGTTTCGACCATGGCTGCCCTGGCCGCGACTGCTGGCGCCTTTAGGGTCCAGGTGCGCGGATGGGTAGGGGAGCGTCGGGTGGCGAGGGAAGCGGCGGAGTGATCCAGCCGTGGACGCCACTCGAGTGAGAATGCAGGCATGAGTAGCGAAAGAGGGGTGAGAAACCCCTCCGCCGAATGACCAAGGGTTCCTGGGGCAGGCTAATCCGCCCAGGGTAAGTCGGGACCTAAGGCGAGGCCGACAGGCGTAGTCGATGGACAACGGGTTGATATTCCCGTACCCGCTTAAATGCGCCCATGCTGAATCCGGCGATGCTAAGCGCGCGACGCGGGCGAAATCCTTCGGGACTAGTCTGCCGAGCCCGCGAACCAGACTGGTAGTAGGCAAGCCGAAGGGGTGACGCAGGAGGGTAGCTCTACCGGGTGATGGATGTCCCGGGGTAAAGGTGTAGGGCGGTGCGTAGGCAAATCCGCGCATCACGAGCCTGAGACCTGACGCCGAGCCGAGTTAGGCGAAGTGAGTAATCCCATGCTGCCAAGAAAAGCCTCGCGGCGAGCATTTGAGCGGCCCGTACCCTAAACCGACTCAGGTGGTCAGGTAGAGAATACCAAGGCGATCGGGTGAACCGTGGTTAAGGAACTAGGCAAATTGTCCCCGTAACTTTGGGAGAAGGGGAGCCGCATCTGGTGACGGGACTCGCTCCCTGAGCTGGAAGCGGCCGCAGATACCAGGGGAAAGCGACTGTTTACTAAAAACACAGGTCCGTGCAAAGTCGCAAGACGACGTATACGGACTGACGCCTGCCCGGTGCTGGAACGTTAAGGGGAGGGGTTAGTGGCTTTCGGGTCGCGAAGCTCTGAACTTAAGCGCCAGTAAACGGCGGTGGTAACTATAACCATCCTAAGGTAGCGAAATTCCTTGTCGGGTAAGTTCCGACCTGCACGAATGGCGTAACGACTTTCCCACTGTCTCAACCACGGACCCGGCGAAATTGCACTACGAGTAAAGATGCTCGTTACGCGCAGCAGGACGGAAAGACCCCGGGACCTTCACTGCAGCTTGACATTGGTGTTTGGGACGTCTTGTGTAGGATAGGTGGGAGACTGTGAAGCAGGGACGCTAGTTCCTGTGGAGTCATTGGTGAAATACCACTCTGGTCGTTCTGGATGTCTAACCTGGGTCCGTGATCCGGATCAGGGACAGTGTCTGGTGGGTAGTTTAACTGGGGCGGTTGCCTCCTAAAAGGTAACGGAGGCGCCCAAAGGTACCCTCAGCCTGGTTGGCAATCAGGTGTCGAGTGTAAGTGCACAAGGGTGCTTGACTGTGAGACAGACATGTCGAGCAGGAGCGAAAGCTGGGACTAGTGATCCGGCGGTGGCATGTGGAAGCGCCGTCGCTTAACGGCTAAAAGGTACCCCGGGGATAACAGGCTGATCTTCCCCAAGAGTCCATATCGACGGGATGGTTTGGCACCTCGATGTCGGCTCGTCGCATCCTGGGGCCGGAGCAGGTCCCAAGGGTTGGGCTGTTCGCCCATTAAAGCGGTACGCGAGCTGGGTTTAGAACGTCGTGAGACAGTTCGGTCCCTATCCGCTGCGCGCGCAGGAGTCTTGAGAGGGGCTGTCCCCAGTACGAGAGGACCGGGACGGACAAACCTCTGGTGTGCCAGTTGTTCTGCCAAGAGCACGGCTGGTTGGCTACGTTTGGAAGGGATAACCGCTGAAAGCATCTAAGCGGGAAGCTCGCCTCAAGATTAGGACTCCCTCAGGGTTAACCTGGTAAGGCCCCCAGCTAGACGACTGGGTTGATAGGCCGGAGGTGGAAGCACGGCAACGTGTGCAGCTGACCGGTACTAATAGGCCGAGTGGCTTGGCTTCTACTCAATAGATCTTGTTTGCGTCCACTGTGCGGTTCCTGAGGTGCGGTCGGGCTCGTAGTTCCGGGAAGTATCTCCGGCAAACGCGCGAGGGCCTGACACCTCCATAGAGTTTCGGTGGCCATGGCGAAGGGGAAACACCCGGTCCCATTCCGAACCCGGAAGTTAAGCCCTTCAGCGCCGATGGTACTGCGTGGGAGACTGCGTGGGAGAGTAGGACGCCGCCGGACATTCTTCCGCTGAGGGCCGCTACCGTAACAGGTAGCGGCCCTCAGC